>ENA-UERU01000071-UERU01000071.1-human-gut-metagenome-genome-assembly--contig:-NODE-71-length-92934-cov-15.194299_pt1 | contig 92934 bp, 76 predicted proteins | sample MGYA00242988_ERZ507989 | MGnify/ENA primary metagenome ERZ507989 (study PRJEB26167, sample SAMN06115519) | human gut metagenome | host: Homo sapiens | place: China:Hunan | collected 2015-08-21 | study...
ATATTTTATTATTATAGATTATTTTACCTATAATCATTGGCGAAATAAAAGAAAATTCATACATTTGCCATCGAATCAATGAACCATAATATGTTTGCAACAATTTCAGCGGATATAGTAGCATCCACTTCCTTGTCTGTGAATGAAACTATAGGATTAAAGCAAAGGATAGAATCATTATTTGGCTTGTTAAAAGTGAGTTATCCTGATTTTGAAGGTCGCCAAATAAAAGGGGACTATATAGAGTGTGTAATGCAAAATGTATCAAACGTATTCCGGATAGCCTTTATAATCAAATCCTGCATCAAATCTTTTTCCACAGCTAAAAATGAAAAGACGAAAAATTTCCATACATACGGAATACGGATGGCCATTGGTATTGGAGATATGAGAATAGTGAATACCGAACAAGGCATTTGGGATGGTGAAGCCATATATCTGTCAGGACGTGCGCTTGAGGAAATGAGTTCCCTTAATAAGGGAACGATGTCTGTTCATACAAGTAAAAAGCAATTATCTGCCCCTTTACAAACTATAGCCCTATTGACCGATGCCATATTAAATGATATGACTGTGCGCCAAAGTGAAGTCGTTTACTATAAACTGCTTGGTTTCAAAGAGGCAGACATTGCCAAAAAACTGGGTATATCCCAAGCCAGTGTAAATAATGCTTCTACAGCTACAAAATGGTATTGTATAGAAGAATCCATAAAGTATTTTGAACAGATAAATTTTGAAGGATATGAATAGTTGGTTGTTTTTAAGTCTGATATTGGCACATGTTATAGGTGATTTTTACCTGCAGAATGATAAATACTGTGCACAGAAAGAGGAAAGGAAATTCAAAAGCTGGTTCCTGTATGTGCATTCCCTTATTATCGGCGTGGTATCATGGGTAGTTGTTCCTGTTTATGAATTCAGATTTTATGCCCTTGCCATTGCTTTTTCTCATCTGGTGATAGATGTTATCAAAACATATAGCCCCAAAGGATTATGGAATTTTGTGATTGATCAGGTTGCTCATTTGGCGATATTGATTATAGTGATATTTTCCTTTGACACTACAACAAAGTTGCCAATCCAATCGATGGATTGCAATGGCAGCTACTCTATACCTCTATTCATATTGGCTTTACTATTGTGCATCAAGCCTGCAAACATCCTGATTAAGTTGGTCTTAAAGAAATATCAAGTTGGAGAGACACAGTCTTGTGAAAATATCAAAAATGCAGGAGCGTTAATTGGAAATTTAGAACGTATTCTTACAATCATATTCGTTATCATTGGACAATATGAAGCAATTGGTTTTATAATAGCGGCAAAATCCATACTTCGATTCAAAGACACGGATACAGCAAAAACAGAATATGTCCTTGCCGGAACGTTTCTGAGTTTTGGAATTGCATTGCTGTGTGGTTTAATGGCAACAAAATAACAGATGGACAGTTTTCAAGAGAAATACAATGCGCTTGTCATTAAATACAATGCTCTGCTTGCCGAAAATGAAAAACTGAAGTCAATACTTTCACAGCATGGTATAGTGTATTCCTCCATTAAATGTGCTGATGAAAGTACAGCATTTTCTTCCATAACATATCCTCAAATCAAACTCTCTCTTGATGAGAAAATTGCATTGTTCCGTAACTTTTTCAAGGGACGAGATGATGTATTTGCACGACGATGGTTCAACAAAGCCACAGAAAAGGGTGGTTATCAACCAGTATGTATCAACGAATGGCGCAGAGGAATATGCGATAAGAAAAAGCATAAATGTGCAGAGTGTCCCAACCGCAATTTTGCCACGTTAACCAATCAAGACATATACCGACATCTGGAAGGTAAAGATGAGAACGGATGCGATGTTATAGGTCTGTACGTTGTTACTTCTGATAATAAATGTTCTTTCCTGTGTGCTGATTTTGATGACAAGAATTGCACTCATGGATATAAGAACGATGTGTTGGCATTTATTCCCATTTGCAGAGAGTGGAGAATCCCATTCAGTATAGAACGCTCACGCTCCGGCAATGGTGCACATGTATGGATTTTCTTTGATCAACCCATACCTGCCTACAAAGCAAGAAAATTAGGCAATATAATTCTTACGGAAGCCATGAAGCGTAATGGACGGATTACATTCGATTCATACGATCGTTTCTTTCCCAATCAGGATAAAGTACCGGAAGGCGGATTCGGCAATCTCATTGCGTTACCATTGCAGGGAAAAGCCAGGAAAGCAGGAAACAGCGTTTTTGTAGATGATCAGTTTCTTCCGTTCCAGGATCAATGGGCATACCTATACAATGTAAGAAAAATAGATGAAAGTACCGTAGATGCATTATTGACACAGCATCAGCAGGAAGATTTTGGAACATTGGCCACATCTTCGGAAAATAAACCGTGGGAAATACCGGTCATACAAGATGTGACCCAGGAAGACTTTAACGGCATACTTATAATACATAAATCAGACAGGATATATATTCCTTTAAAATCCATTTCAGATAAGGTTAGTAATCATTTGAAACATATTGCGGCGTTCAAAAATCCAGAATTTTACAGCAAACAGGCGATGCGTATTTCCATATATAACATTCCTCGTATTATCTGCCGTGCAGATTTTACCGATGAATATCTTGCAATGCCTCGGGGGTGTGAGGATGCCATTATCAACATGCTGTATTCCTTCAAAATTGATTATGAAATAGTTGATAATACAAATCATGGTAAACCTATTGGCGTAACATTCAAAGGAAAAGAACGCGATGAACAATTGGACGCGATCAATGCCCTCATGCCATTTTCCAACGGTGTGTTGTCTGCAACGACAGCCTTTGGAAAGACTGTTACAGCCGCAGCTCTGATTGCCCGAAGAAAGACAAATACACTTATTCTGGTACACTCCAAGGCATTGCTTATGCAATGGCATGAACGTCTGTCTGAATTTCTTGACATAGATTTTACAGAAGAGGAGATTTCCAAGAAGCGAGGCAGGAAGAAGGCTTTTTCTCCGGTCGGGTGTCTTGATTCTACCTCTAACACGTTGCATGGTGTTATTGATATAGCCCTTATGCAGTCGTGTTTTGAAAATGACGAAGTCAAACCTTTTGTAAAAGGATACGGGATGGTCATTGTAGACGAGTGTCATCACGTATCTTCCATAACATTTGAGAATGTGTTAAAACACGTTACGGCACATTATGTCTATGGGCTTACTGCCACTCCAATCCGTAAAGATGGTTTGCAGCCTATTATCTTTATGCAATGCGGTCCGATTCGTTTTTTTGCCGATGCCAAGGCACAGATACAGAAGCAGTCGTTCCAGCGTTATCTTGTGCCGAGATTTACATCTTATAGACCTGTTACCGATGACAAACAATCGTTTACGGCACTATCACAATCCCTCGCTGAATCGGAAATACGGAATAATCTTATAATAGAGGATGTCCTTAATGTTGTGGCTGCAGGCCGAACGCCTATAATACTTACTGCCAGAACTTCTCATGTAGAATTGCTTGCCGAAATGTTGAAGCAGCATGTAGCCAACATCATACAACTCACAGGAGAAGGGACTGCAAAGAACAAGAGAGAAACGCTGCAAAAGTTACAGGATATACCCAAAGATGCCCCTCTTGTAATAGTAGCCACGGGAAAATATGTGGGAGAGGGATTTGACTATCCACGACTTGATACACTGTTTTTGGCACTACCAATCTCATGGAAAGGATTGGTGGCACAATATGCCGGACGTTTGCACCGTGAGAATGAGGGCAAGAAAGATGTTCGTATTTATGACTATATTGATATACACGAACCTGTTTGTGAGAATATGTATCGTAAACGCCTAAAAGGATACTCTGCCATCGGTTATCGTGTACTGTCAAAAGATACTCAGACACTGTTTGATAATACAGATGACTTACAAACATCATCATATGAAGGACAGATTTTCAATGGTAACACATTCCGTTTGGCATTTATGCAAAATTTGAAAAGTTCAAGACAATCTATTGTCATATCCTCTCCAAAACTCTATCGTACAGAACGAAACACATTTGTTAAAATGCTCAGAGAGTTTCATGTAAGTGGTGTTCAAATTGCAATTCTTACATCAGAGGAAAGCAGTCAGACGAATTATCTAAAAAGTTTAGGATTATATGTAAAGATTGTACCTAAACTATCTTTATCCTCGTGTATCATAGATAGGTCCACGGTCTGGTATGGCAGTATCAATATACTTGGCTATGTAACAGAAGAAGATAACATTATTAAAATCACAGATGGTAAACTTGCAAATGAGCTACTTGATGTCATTTACGATAGCCCCAAATAGGGGAATGCAAATAAGTAGAAAATAATCATCGTTTTACTCTCTAATGACAGTATTATAAGTGTAATAATTCTTGCAGAACAGATGTAATTACTGCTAAATAGTAAAACTTTTTAGCGCGATGCAATTTTAGAGCGTTTTGCAACAAAATACCCCTCAAAAAGCCGATGCTTAATGAGGGGCAAATAACGATAAATATGTAATTTACTTAACCTGAGTTGCTGAATTTCAATAGTTGTATTTTAATGACCTATAAATTCAGGTTGTCTATATGCAGCGTATTAGCCGCTTTTTCTTTCTTCTCATTCACGATATGCGTATAAATCTGCGTGGTTCTGACATTTGTATGACCCATTAAATCTTTAATGGTATATATGTCAACACCATTTTCCAGCAATAGTGAAGCGAAGCTGTGGCGGCCGCAATGGAAAGTAACATGTTTCTTGATGTCGGATGCTTCTATCCACACTTTCAGAGGACGTGAAATCCAAGAAGCATCTGTCAATCCTTCAAAAACGAGAGATTCTTCATCGCTTGGGCGTTCACCACATAGCTGAAGGGCTTGTTGGGTGATAGGCTTATAATCGGGTACTTTCGTTTTTTGTTGTACAACTACCGCTTGCCAAGTACCCTTACTTGTTTGCTGAATTTGTTTCCATTTCAAAGTTTGGATATCACCATGCCGTAATCCTGTAAGAATTGAAAATAAGAACGCACGTTTCAAAACCTCATTCTTACAAGGTGTATTAACCAACATTTGTACCTCATTCATAGTAAGGGCAACACGAGGTTTCTCAATGCTTGTTATTCCTTTGACTTTTGCACTGATGTCAACTGTCAGGTATTCATCAACGAACGCTTGTTTTAATCCAGCCTTGAGTATAGAGAAATAGGTGGACGCCGTGTTTTGTGAAATAGTTCCTTTCTTAGTGCCACCCATTGGAGCACGGAGAAAGAACATCTTAATATCTTCAAGCAACTTAACGGATATGTCCTTAAATGGGATTGGTTTTCCTTGAGAATAAATCTTCAACAATTCACCCACTCGCCTCCAGTTAACTATAATTGAATTGGAACTATTAGGATGTCGTTTGCTGATAATACTATTGAAATACTTGATAAAGTCCTGTTCGCTCCGTTCATTTTGTGCAGCGATTTCATTCTCTTTATCTGTATATAGAATTGCGCTATCGTATTCATGTTGCCTTAACTTACGCACATTGTCGGCATAGATACAAGCCTCTTGATCTATCGTTGAACGGCATTGGATGATTCCATTCAAATCACGCTTAGGTTTGTAATTGAATGTTCCATCCGGCAAGATTCGTGCAATGGAAGACTTGTCCCAAATTGGTGTGGATATGGTTCGGTTAATTGATTCAACCACACGGCTTGCCCGTTTAGAGCCTCGCTTGTAAACCGGGTATGACTCTATAATAAGATACCACTCATCTTTATAATTTGATTTCCTGAGTTTGACGGTCACTTTGGTGTTTGGTAATGCTTTCTTCATTCTACTTCTGATTTATATAGATTGTCTATTTCTTGTTTGGGTACATATACATAGTTTCCTATTTGTCTTGAAGGAATAGAGTATTTTCTAACATGCGCCCATACTGAACTATCATTAATATGGTACTTCTCACAAATCTCTGTAATGGTATAACAGTCCTTTGGCTCTAAGCTATATGTTTTAGGAACAGGTTTTTCTTTTTCGGCAATACTTTCCGGTCTCTTTAGGAAAAGTTGTTCCATTTCGGAGCGTTTGATACGCGTGAGCCTTGTACCCAAATTGATGACTGGAATATGTCCCAATTTGATTAAGCGATAGAGAGTACTACGTTCTACCCCAAACATTGCTACTGCCTCCTTTACAGAAATATATTCTCTGATGTCTGGTACTTGTTGGGCAATGGCTTCTAATTTTGCATTTCTATCTTTTACATCCTTTTTACGCTTCCAAGCTACTTTACCACATTTTGGGGAACAATAATAACTGTCAAGTGCCTTTGCGACGAAAACCTTGCCGCAGACTTTGCACTTCCTTTTGATTTCAAATCCGATTGTTGGCATATTATCTACTTTTTAGTATGTATTAGTATAGATAAGTAGAATTTAGTTCCACATTATCTACTTTTTTGTCTTGTCGCAAATATGTCGCAAATAAGAGATAAAAAAGCCCATAGAAAACGCATAGCAACCATGAACCCCATAAACGCAAAAAGCGTGCAACTCATTGAGCTGCACGCTTTTGCTTATTGTTTATTATTTGTTTACTTATCGGAATCATTTAACTTCCTCAAAGTCAGCATCTTGAACATCTCCCTTATCATTCTGAGCGCCGTTGTTTGCCTGACCTGCGTTAGGACCAGCCTGAGCACCGCCCTGTGCACCTGTCTGAGCATACATTTCAGCACTTGCAGCCTGGAATGCGCTCTGCAATTCTGCGCTTGCAGCATCGATACCAGCCAAATCCTGAGCTTTGTGAGCATCTTTCAGTTTCTGAAGAGCAGCTTCGATAGGAGCTTTCTTGTCTGCAGGAAGCTTATCACCAAGATCTTTCAACTGATTTTCAGTAGTGAAGATCAAGCTGTCTGCCTGGTTCAATTTATCGATACGTTCCTTTTCTTTCTTATCAGCTTCTGCATTTGCTTCTGCTTCTGCTTTCATACGTTCGATTTCTTCTTTGCTCAAACCAGATGAAGCTTCGATACGGATAGCCTGTTCTTTACCTGTAGCCTTATCTTTTGCAGATACTTTCAAAATACCGTTTGCATCGATATCGAATGTTACTTCAATCTGAGGAACACCACGACGAGCCGGAGCAATACCTGTCAAGTTAAACTGACCGATAGATTTGTTCTGTGCTGCCATCGGACGTTCACCCTGCAATACATGGATAGTAACTTCTGTCTGGTTATCAGCAGCAGTAGAGAACACTTCACTCTTCTTGCAAGGAATAGTAGTGTTGGCATCAATCAATTTTGTCATCACACCACCCATTGTTTCGATACCCATTGACAGCGGAGTTACGTCCAAAAGAACTACACCCTTGATTTCGTCTGTCAAAACGGCACCCTGAACAGCAGCACCTACAGCTACCACTTCGTCCGGATTTACACCCTTAGAAGGTACTTTTCCGAAGAAATCTTCAACCAACTTCTGAACAGCCGGGATACGTGATGAACCACCTACCAAGATTACTTCATCGATATCTGCATTGTTCAAACCTGCATCACTCATTGCTTTCTTACAAGGTTCAAGACAAGCCTGAATCAAGTTGTGAGCCAAAGCTTCGAATTTAGCACGAGTCAAAGTCTTAACCAAGTGCTTAGGCACACCAGCTACCGGCATGATGTACGGCAAGTTGATTTCTGTAGAAGTTGAAGAAGACAATTCGATCTTAGCTTTTTCAGCAGCTTCTTTCAAACGCTGCATAGCCATCGGATCTTTTGTCAAATCCGCACCTTCGTCATTCTTGAATTCCTGTACCAACCAGTCAATGATTACCTGGTCGAAGTCATCACCACCCAAGTGAGTATCACCGTTAGTAGACAATACTTCGAATACACCACCACCAAATTCAAGGATAGAGATATCGAATGTACCACCACCAAGGTCGAATACAGCTACCTTCATATCTTTGTTAGACTTGTCTACACCGTAAGCCAATGCAGCTGCAGTCGGTTCGTTTACAATACGTTTTACTTCCAGACCTGCAATCTGACCAGCTTCTTTTGTAGCCTGACGCTGAGAGTCTGAGAAGTAAGCCGGAACGGTAATTACAGCTTCTGTTACTTCCTGACCCAAATAGTCTTCAGCAGTTTTCTTCATCTTCTGCAGAATCATTGCAGAGATTTCCTGTGGAGTATACAAACGTCCATCGATATCTACACGCGGAGTATTGTTGTCACCTTTTACTACTTTATAAGGAACTCGTTCTATTTCTTTTGCTACCTGATCGTAAGTTTCACCCATGAAACGTTTGATTGAGTAAACTGTACGAGTCGGGTTTGTGATAGCCTGACGTTTTGCAGGGTCACCAATCTTACGTTCACCACCGTCTACGAAACCTACTACAGAAGGAGTTGTACGTTTACCTTCGCTGTTAGCGATTACTACAGGTTCGTTACCTTCGAATACGGCTACACATGAGTTTGTTGTTCCTAAGTCTATACCAATAATCTTTCCCATAATTGTATCTATTTTTATTTTTATTCAACATTTAGTTAATTGCTTTGTGCGCCGAAGCGTCACGCCTATCTTTAAACAAATGGCGTGCCAAAAGGAAATAAAAGATTTTATCAGACAAAGACTGCCATTTTGGCTGCCTGCTCTGCCAACTTTATCAAAAGATAAGACAATATTTACATTTATGTCTTCAAATCTTTTATTACATTTGCGAATGTAGAAACAACGTATGGAAAGATTAAAATGGATTATTACCCTTCTTCTGGCTCTATTCATGTCATATACCTCATGGGCTCAGAAACAAACCCTCACCGGACAAGTCATTTTATCGGGAGGAGAAGAAAGTCATAATCCATTGCCTTATGCCAGTATATCAGTGCTTCTCTTACCGGATTCAACATTCATTAAAGGTGGAGTAACCAACGAACAAGGGAAGTTTCAACTGGATTTTACCCGAAAGCCTCAACAAACTTATTTACTCAAAGCCTCGTATATGGGCTGTGAATCGAAATTCTATACACTGCCAGGCGACAAGGATACATATAATGTAGGTACTATTAAAATGAAGAATGCCAGCATTCATCTGAAAGAAGTAGTAGTTACGGCTCCCCTACAACCGTCGGAGCAAAAAGGAGATACTACCATATTCAATGCTGACGCCTTCCCTACTCCCGAAGGTGCTTATCTGGAGGCATTGGTGAAACGAATACCGGGACTGAGTTACGATGCCAAGGAAAAGAAACTGAGCTACAACGGATATAGTATCAACGAAATAACGGCAACGGAAAAGAGTTTTTTAAAGGAAACAATCGGGTGGCACTTGAAAACCTGCCGGCTTCTTTTATCTCGCAACTGAAGGTTTATGATAAAGCTTCCGAAGAAGAAAAGGCAACAGGCATTAAATCGAATAACAAGAATTATGTGCTCGACTTAAAGACTAAGAAAACACTGAACAATACACTCATGGCTACTGCCGAGGTGGGATATGGAACTCACAGAAAAAAAGATATTAACGGACAGCTCTTCCGGTTTACAGACAAAGGAGACAATCTCAGTCTGATAGGAAATTCAACCAACCGCTTTCATAATACTCCTTATAAAGGAAATATATCAAACAATATCGGTGGCAATATCAGCAAGAGCTTCAGCAAAGATTTACAGGTTTCCGGCAATATCAACTATTCGAATGGACGGGATGGAGGTGAATCGTCTTCGTATAGCGAACAATATCTTACAAACAGCACACAGTATGGCATAGCGTCTTCTCAAAGCAGAAGCCGTAACCATAATATTCAGGGAGGAGCCGATGTAAGATGGAATATCAATGAAAAGACAACTGTTACCCTAAGCGGAAACCTCAACTATGGGAAAAACCGCAGTGAAAGTATGGGAAGAAATGCCACATTTACAGAAAATCCCCAAGTAGATCTGGTACATCCATTTAACCATATAGAAAAGATAAAAAAGGAGAGTCGTATCAACGAAAACAGACAAGATAATCAATCGGAAAACCGAAATCTATCTTACTTCCTGAGAGGGAGTATTACCCGCAAACTCAATGAAAAAGGAAACAATCTGAGTCTGTCCGTCCAATCGTCTCAAAACCAGAATCATTCTTATTTGTATACACAAGCACAAACGACTTATTTCCGGGTAACCGACATCTACGGAAACGACTCTGTCTATCGGAGCAACCAGTATCAGGAATCTCCTCACACTACCCATGAGCAGGAAATAAAACTGGCTTATACACACGTATTCAGCCCTAAAATCCGACTCCAGTTTTCCTATGGTATAGGATTGGAGAAAGAAAACGGAGAGCAAAATACTTATGATTTTTCGCCTTTAAAAGACTATATACAAGGACAACCGTTGCCACCAGACTATAAGAAACTGTTTGTAGATAGTCTGAGTAACCAAAGCGAGAGTAAAAAACTGAAGCATCTGCTGGCCATGCAGTTCCAATACCAGGGAAAAGCCTGGGGGATACGGGCTTCCTTACAAATGTACCCACAACAACGCACCCTAAAACAGGAAAACGGGCAAAGCCAAATAGATACAATGGCATGGTCGGTAGAATGGAGACCTTCAATCAATCTGACCTACCGGAAAGAAGACAATTATTTTGTCATAAACTATAGCGGAGGTACACGACAACCTTCATTGTCAGATATGCTTGCACCCACTGATTACAGTTCGCCTTTATATATAAGGAAAAGCAATCCTAATCTCCGACCGCTATATATGCAGGGGCTTAATGTGATGTTCAATAATTTCAAAAAAGGAATTATGGTCTCACTTATGGCTTCTCAGCAGTTCAACAGCATCACACGGGCTACTCTTTACAATCCGGAAACGGGAGTCAGAGAAACTTTTCCAGTCAATATCAACGGCAACTGGAACATAAGCGGTAATGCCAGCTATGACAAGAAAATTAAATCGTTCCGATTTTTCGTCAACGGAGGAGGAAATTTCAATCGCCACACCAGTTTAATCAATGAAGAAGGCAACAGAGATATGAAACAAAGTGTAACCCATGCATCGGGTATTTATAGCCAGATTCATTTTTCTTATCTTCCTAAATGGGGAAACATTGATTTATCAGGCAACTGGAATTTCCAACAGTCTAAAAACCTGTTGAACCAAAGCAATACTTATACACGTATGTATACTGTCAACTCATACATCTCTATCAATCTGCCCTGGCACATACAATTTGATACCGATGCAGCTTATAACATACGCAGTGGTACAGGAATAGAAGGAGACAGCGAAAATGAGTTGCTTTGGAACATGAAGCTGATTTATAAGTTCCTGAAAGAAAAACGCGCAGAACTTTCTTTTTACTGGGCCGATATTTTGAGTCAGAAAAAAGACTTCCAGCGATATGCCTCTGCAACTACTTTCAGCGAAAAATACGAAAAACAGCTGCAAGGATATTTCATGATTTCCCTGAAATACAAGCTGAATACGCTGAACTAAATGCTAAACCATGAAAAACGTTTTCATGATCCTAAAGTCACCACATTTATAAAAGAAAATTCTTATGTTTAAACTTATAGAAAAAGACACTTGGAAGAGAAAACCCTATTTTGATCATTATTTCAATCAGATACGCTGTACATATAGCATTACCGTAAACATAGATATCTCCAAGGTTATAACATTCAAAAACAAGCATCATACCAAACTCTACCCTCTTCTGATTTATGCATTAACAAAAGCAGTAAACAATCACGAAGAATTCCGGACCGCTATTAATGACAAAGGGGAACTGGGGATATGGGATACCTTATTGCCATGTTATACAGTGTTCCATAAGGAAAATGAAACCTTTTCCAATCTGTGGACAGAATGGAATGACAATCTCATGGCTTTCCTTTCCAGCTATGAACGGGATATCGAAATGTTTGGCGCAAATTACGATATAGATGCTAAGTCTGGTATACCTGCCAACACCTTTCCCATCTCTTCACTGCCATGGGCCACATTTACCGGCTTCAATCTGAATATCTTTGCGGATGGAAGCTATTTATTGCCTATTTTTACTTATGGAAAGTATTTCCAACAAGATGATAAATATCTTATACCTCTTTCTATCCAGGTACATCATGCTGTTTGCGACGGGTTTCACGTCTCAAGACTTATTAATGAAATCCAGCAGATATGTAATAACATAACAGCAGATATCGAATAAAAATATTGTTTGATCATAAAATCAGGAAAATTATGAAGAAACTAAGTTCATTTGTATTATGCGCCTTGCTGATGTCCTGTTCTTTCAGCAAGAATGAGAAAAGTAATGCCTCCGACACAACAGTCAAAGAAGGTATTGATTCTGTAAAACAGGAAATAAGTTTCAATACGGAACTGACATACCCCGGAAGTAATATTTCCTTTAAAATAAATACAAAAGGAGACAGCCTTATCATCCAACCTTCCGGTTTAAGTGTTTCCAACGAAACATTATATCATGATATTACCGGATATACAGTTGTCAATGCCGAAATAGGTGATTTGAATATTGACAGCTATCCGGAGTTATTTGTCTATCTTACTTCGGATGGTAGCGGCAGTTACGGGAAACTAATCGGATATTCTGTAAATAATGGAAAATCTGTAAGTCAGGTGTATTTACCAGACATCTCGGAAAACGATGAGGTAAGCAAAGGATATATGGGACATGATGAAATGGCCATTGTGGAAAATACATTTTGCCAGCGTTTCCCCATCTATAAGGAAGGAGACAGTAATGCCAATCCGACAGGTGGGATCCGACAGATACAATATAAGCTGGTAGATGGAGAAAGCAGCAGAATACTGAAAATAGATAAGGTCATTAATTTCTGACCTTCAGATTTCAAAAAAGCCTGTAATTACTCATAAGTTTACATAAAGTCTCAGGAACAAATCCAATTTCTGTGCTTATGAAATACGCATTATTCATCCTTACAGCATGGGGAATACTGTTTGCAAGCTGCAAACAGTCTCCCCGCAAACAGGCCTCTTCCCTGTCGTTTTCAAAGGAATTACAGGATGACACAACTGGCACGAAGCCGGCCATGTCTACTGCAGACAGCATCAGACCGGAACAGATACGCCTGCATGCCGAACTGGTATACGATTCTGTATCGTATCTCACAATAGAAAATAATGGTGTACTACCAGTCCGTACCGACAAGACTTATCAACTGATACACTATATACACAACCAGTGGAAACCAGTCAAAGTAAATCAGGCTGATACCTCCTCTGTGACCATTGCTGCCGGAGAGAAAGACACTCTATGGATTCACTTTAAACGGCAGATCGGTTACAAACCTATTGGACGGTGTAGCATAAGCAAGACATTTTATTCATTGTCTCAACCTCAGTGCTCTATACAAAAAGCTATAGAAGCGCACACCCGAAGTATTATAATTGACTGGAACCGGTGCGAACTCATCCCCGACCGTACAGAACTGACCAATTTGTATGTAGACATGAGAGCCATTCCGTCTGAAGAAAACCTCTTACTCACCATTCATAACCACAGTAACCAGACCTTGATTTGTGGGAACGAAACCGATTATACCATCAGTATCTTTCAGGACAATCAATGGAAAGAAATCTCTTATCCCAAGATAAAGGAAGATCTAGCTGTTGTACTTCCTCCAGACCACATCATATCCAATTGGAAATACCGTTTGCCTTATGGGCGTTTTCACTTCAAACCAGGACGCTATCGCATCATAAAAGACTTTTCTTTAGAATCAGACTATCGGAAAAAATTCTATACGGCAGCAGAGTTCACGCTGCAATATGAAGTATATGCAGGAAAAGAGGGAGAAGTAGTGATAAAATAAAAATTATTCCGGGAGAGAAGAGAAAACATGCACAAAAAATGCGATGTTTCTTCTTCGTACTGCCCGGAGCAAAAAAAGTGAAGTTATTTATCTATGGATATTTCCTGTATCAGAGATCGTGGTTACGCATACGGTATTCTGCCAGCTCCTCGTACTTTGTACCCGGACGACCGTAATTACAATATGGATAAATGGAAATACCTCCACGTGGCGTAAAGATTCCAGTCACTTCAATATACTTGGGATCCATCAGTTTAATCAGGTCTTTCATGATAATATTGACACAGTCTTCATGAAAATCACCATGATTACGGAAACTGAAAAGATACAGTTTCAAGCTTTTGCTTTCCACCATCTTTATATCCGGCAGATAGCTGATACGGATTTCGGCGAAATCCGGTTGCCCTGTAATCGGACACAAGCTGGTAAATTCCGGACAGTTGAAACGTACCCAGTAATCATTCTCCGGATGCTTGTTGACAAATGCCTCCAGTACTTCAGGAGCATAATCCTGTTTGTAAGCGGTAGTCTTACCCAATATTGTCAGTTCATCTTTTCTTTCCATCTTCAATTCTTTTGTTTAGTTGACAAATATTTTTCCAATCCCTCACGGCGAAGTTTACAAGCCGGACAGTGTCCGCATCCGTCACCCGGAATACCGTTGTAACAAGTCAGCGTTTCGTGACGTACCAGGTCGAGTACTCCCAATTCGTCGGCTAATGCCCAAGTTTGTGCCTTATCAATCCACATCAGTGGCGTATGAATGACAAACTGCTCTTCCATCGCCAGATTAAGTGTCACGTTAAGCGACTTGATAAAAGCATCACGGCAGTCGGGATACCCACTGAAGTCCGTCTGCGATACCCCTGTAACCATATGATTGATTCCCCGTTCACGGGCATATACCGCTGCTATACTCAGGAAAAACAGATTGCGTCCCGGCACAAAGGTATTGGGAAAAGAGCCTTCGGGCTTTTCTTCATCCATGCGGATAGTGGTATCCGTCAGAGAGTTTCTGCCCAAATGTCCGATGAAAGACACATCCATCACATCAAATTCCACATCTGCCTTACGTGCAATTTCACGTGCCAGTTCTACTTCTTTTTCATGCTTTTGCCCATACAGAAAACTAAGGGCATATACTTTCTTGAAATGCTTCTTTGCCCAGAAAAGGCAAGTGGTAGAGTCTTGACCTCCGCTAAACACTACCAAAGCTGATTCGTTGTTCATTTGTCTCAAATATCTTTAATTTTCAATACATTGTATGAAATGTGCTCATCGTACACATCACTATCGTCTACCCGCTTGATATAGTTTACCACACGGATGGTGACTGGAAGAATAATCACTTCGTACAATGTTTTCAGTACAACCTGTACCAACATCATTTTTCCTAATTCACTTACTGGCATTAACCCGCCGAATGCCAACGGGAAGAAAATAATGGAATCGGCACTCTCGCCAGCCACTGTCGAAAGAATGGCACGCGCCGAAAAGTTCTTGCCATGCGAAGCTACCTTCATCCGGCTCATCACATAAGCATTGATAAACGAACCTACCAGAAATGCAGTCAGACTGGCTACTGCAATACGGGGAGCCATACCGAACACGAAGTTAAAGCCTTCTTCGCCTTCCCAAAAAGGAGCAGCAGGCAAAGCCACGGCAATCTGTCCCATGGCTACCACCATGAAATTCATCAGAAAGCCCATCCAGATAATAAGACGTGCCTTTCTAAAGCCCCAGACCTCGGCTATGCAATCGTTGATAATGTAAGAAATAGGGAAAACAATCAGTCCCGCAGTTACAGAGATGGGACCTAACTGAACAACTTTGGTCTCTAACAAATTGGCTGCCACCAGACAGACACAAAACACAATACCCAAGACCATGAAAGGTACTGATACGAGATTTTCTTTTTTCATCGCTCCTGTTTTTTACGTGGTGTTCTAGAATACACGGCCGCTATTCACGGCATCGTATGTAAATGTTCTCTTATTTTGTGGCTGCAAAGATACGAAAAGATGACCGGATCACAAAATATTGAAACTCTTTTCAAGTATTTTTTCCAAGAAGTCAGCCTCACAGGGATATTCCGAAATACAAATAAAAATACTATTTTTGCAAGAAAGAGTTTCTCTCTTTTACAGAGTGACCACTTATATTATCAATTGGAAATCTTTTATATTCGTAATGCAATGACAAATATCCATATAAACCACGAGACCTGCATCCGATGCAAGAAATGTATACGGATTTGCCCTTCTGCACTGTTCACACTCAATGCAGAAAAACAGATTGAAGTATGTGCCGACAGTTGTATCGCATGCGGACATTGTGTGGCGGTTTGCCCTACCAACTCCATCAGCCATTCAGAGTTTCCGGAAGACAAGGTACATAGCTTTGACCGTAGCCAACTTCCAAATGCCGATCAGGTAGAACTTCTTATCAAATCCAGACGCTCCAACCGTGCTTTTTCTAAAGAAAGAATACCCGAAGAGTTGTTGCAGCGTATCGTGGAAGCGGCCCATCGTGCTCCTACTGCAACCAATGCACAGGAAGTGAAAATGGTGATGGTAACCAATCCCGAAGTACTGACTGCCATCAGCCGACTGACTATTGGTACTTTCATGTCTATTGTAAACATAGTAGATAATCCGCTGGTCAAATGGATACTGAAACCTATGATGCCTTCCGGCTACCGCTATATACCGGTTTTCAGACAACTGAATGATGAATTTGAAAAAGGAAACGACGGTATTCTGAGAGGAGCTACGGCTGCTATTTTCTTCTATACAGAAAAGAAAGCCCGGTTTGGATGTCAGGATTGCAATCTGGCATATCAGAATGCCTCTCTCATGGCTGAAGCAGAAGGAGTGGCTCACTTCTACACCGGATTCGTATGCAGTGCTGCCGGAATGGACAGACAAAATAAAGTACAGAAGTTGCTGGGGATTGAAGGAAAAATTCACGCCGGTATTGCACTGGGAATGCCCAGTTTCCGATTCGACAAGTACATCGATAAGAAAGAAGTATCGCTTATACGAATAGACTAAATCCCTACCGGCCATGACAAAAAACAACCTGCTCAGCGAAAAGCTGAGCTATATAGGAGCAAGTGATACTCCTACCCACCTGCACCTATGCAGCTACAATGCAGAAGAAGTGCAAAGTTTTCAGGAGAACAATCTGGAAAAGATTATTCCATCGCTTAAAGAAGACCATATCAACTGGATTCAGGTACACGGACTGCAAAATACGGAAATGGTACATCAGATTTGCAGGCATTTCTGTATCGACTTTCTTACAATACAGGATATCTTGAACTCAAAACATCTGACCAAGATAGAAGAACATGATACATATAATGTGGTTATCCTAAAACAGTTGCTGACAGCCGACAGTAAGGAGTTTGTGCCCCAACAACTTTGCATTGTACAAGGAAAAGATTTTGTCCTCACTTTTACAGAAAGTGAAACCGATTTTTTTAACGAAATTCATACGGCACTGGAAAAGAATGTATTAAAGATACGCAACCGACAATCGGATTTCCTTTTGAGTGTTATTCTGAACAGTGTCATGGCCAGTTTTATGTCCATCATCTCCGAAATGGAAGACCAGCTGGAAGATTTGGAAGAGTTGTTTTTGTCACCATTTCCATCTGCCGCAGACACACAGCCGGGAATAAAAGAAATACAGCGATACCGTAAAAATTATCGGTTGATAAAAAAATGTATTTTCCCTCTAAAAGAGCAAATGAGCAAGTTGCTCCATGAAGAGAACCAGTTGTTGCATAAAGCCAACCGGCCTTTCTTCAACGACGTAAACGACCATCTGCAATTCGTACTGCAAACCCTGGAAGGATGCCGGGATTTACTTTCCGCGATGGTAGACCTTTATCTGTCGAACAACGACCAGCGTATGAATGGTATCATGAAGCAGCTGACGATTGTATCGACCATCTTCATTCCGCTGACATTTCTGGCCGGAATCTGGGGAATGAATTTCCAGTGGATGCCCGAACTGGGATGGAAATACGGATATTTATTTGCCTGGATACTAATGCTGGCAGTAGGTACAGCCGTGTATTTTTACTTCAAGCATAAGAAATGGTACTAAATCACTACTAAATGAAGCCCGATAATTTATGAGAAAACAAGAACTTTACAATAAAGTCATAGAATATTTCCAAGCCACTATGCCGGTAGCAGAAACCGAATTGCATTACAACAATCCGTTTGAACTGCTGATAGCCGTAATACTGAGTGCACAGTGTACAGACAAGCGTGTGAACATGATTACCCCTCCCCTGTTCCGCGATTTTCCTACCCCCGAATCACTGGCAGCCAGCACACCGGAGGTTATATTCGAGTATATACGCAGTGTGAGCTATCCCAACAACAAAGCCAAACATCTGGTGGGAATGGCACAAATGCTGGTGAAGGATTTTCAGAGTGAGGTGCCCGATACACTGGAACAGCTCATCAAACTGCCGGGAGTGGGGCGGAAAACAGCCAATGTGATTCAGAGTGTGGTATTCAACAAGGCCACCATGGCAGTAGATACGCATGTGTTTCGTGTAAGCCATCGCATCGGACTTGTTCCCAAGACCTGTACAACTCCGCTGGCTACGGAAAAACATCTGGTAAAACACATCCCCGAAGCACTGATTCCTACAGCACATCATTGGCTCATTCTGCACGGACGCTATGTGTGTACGGCCCGTTCTCCCAAATGTAGCGAATGTGGTCTGAACGGATTGTGCAAAGAGTCACTGAAAATAAAACCGGGCATATAAATACACGGACAATACATTGCCCGAGACTTGAAACAAACTGTAGCCGACGTCGTCGATTACAAAAACGGCGATGTCGGCTATACAGCCAACGCCGTCGGCTCGACAAACGGCGACGCCGATTATATCGTATTACGGCTTATAAAAGAGGAATCAACCTTATACAAGGGATTATAAATCTAATTAAAATCAAAGAGAAATCACCTGATTATCGTAGGTAAGATGTACATGAGAAGGCAAGGTTGCCTCTACAGCCTGATGCAACCCCAGATGATGGCTCATGTGAATAAAATAAGTTTCTTTGGGTGCAATTCTTTCCACCTGCTGAAGTGCCTGTTTCAAAGACTGATGAGTAGGATGTTCTTCTATACGCAGCGCATTGATAATCAGACAATCCAAATTTTCCAACAACGGATACGACTCTTCGGGCATGGAAAGCATATCGGTTATCCAGGCCATTTTCCCGATACGATAGCCCAATATAGGAAGTTTACCGTGCATCACGCGGATAGGTATCACCTCTACCACAGCACTTTCGGAAGCCTCAACCCGAAAAGGAATTCCCGGAGAGACACGCTGTAAGGCTATACGAGGCACACCTGGGTACAGTTTCTCTGTAAAACAATAAGGCATCCGTGCCTGTAATCGGTCGGCTACATAATCTTCGGCATACACAGAAACATCACCAAAATAACAGAAAGGACGCAAGTCATCCAATCCTCCTACATGGTCGTAGTGTTCATGAGAAATAAGTACCCCATGTATTGCTTGAAAATCTTTCAGACGAAGACATTGTTGACGGAAGTCGGGACCACAGTCTATCAGAATACGCACTCCATTTGTTTCTACCAGCCCCGAACAGCGCAACCGATTATCCCGTGGATCGGTACTGGTACAGACTTCACACGTACAGCCTACCTGAGGCACTCCAGTAGAGGTTCCACTGCCCAATATTGTAATCTTCATCTTGATTCTGTTTTTAAATAAAATTGACTTCCGGATGGATGGTGATACCAAATTTTTCTTTCACCGAATCGACAATGGCTTGTGAGAGACGGATTACTTCGCATCCGGTCGCTCCTCCGCAATTGACCAGGACCAACGCCTGCTTGCTGTGTACACCGGCACGTCCCATCGTCTTTCCTTTCCATCCACAACGGTCTATGAGCCATCCGGCAGGTACTTTTACCCAACCTTCTGCAGCAGGGTAAGAAGGTAAATCGGAATAACTCCGCTTCAACTCCTCAAACTGAGAAACAGGAATGATGGGATTCATAAAGAAACTGCCTGCATTTCCCATCACCTTAGGATCGGGCAGTTTTGCTGTACGGATACGGATAATCACACGGCGAAGTTGTTCAAGGCTTAATTCACCCTGTTCCTTTTCCAGCTCGGCACGTATGTTTCCATACTCCAAATGATATACAGGCTGTTTACTCAGACGATAAGTGACATGTGTCACAATATACTGTCCTTTCAGCTCTTTCTTGAAAATGCTGTCACGATAGGCATACCGGCATTCTTCGTTTGTAAAATGACGGATACTGCCATCGGCTACTGCTACTGTATCGACTTCTACAATCAGGTCTTTTGCCTCAACTCCATACGCACCGATATTCTGCACGGCAGATGCTCCTACCTCACCGGGAATATGCGAAAGATTCTCTGCGCCATACCATCCCTTCGATACGGTATATGCCACAAAATCATCCCATACCACTCCGGCTCCTACACAAATATCCACCTCTGTTTCAGTTTCCTTTACTATGTAGTAGTCTTTTATGGCTGAATGCAGCACTACTCCCTTATAGTCTTGAGTGAACAAAAGATTGCTGCCTCCACCTATATGAAGTAAAGATGAAAGCTCCTCTTTGTTGTCTCTCAGGAAAGCTATCAGTTCGGCCACCGATGTATATTCAACAAAACGGGCAGCCTGTACATCCATACCAAATGTATTGTGCGGAAGCAAAGAGTAATTGTATAAGTCTTTCATGGGTCTTTAATCGCTTAAGTCTTCAAATTTCATCAACTTCCAGATACCGTTACGACGCTCAAAATACAACACATTGCTGAAACCGTTTCCGAACCCTTTAAATTCTACAATTTTAGTTTCCGACTCCATTGTCTCTTTCTGTCCGTAACGCACATTGGTCAGTTTATCCTTCATCATAGGAGGACGGAAAGCAAACCACTGTCCCTCATCCAAAGTCGTTTCCAAAATCTGAAACTCATCCTCAGGATCGGCAGTCACAAACAGCAAGGGCTTATGCAGCCGCTCTCGCTGAAACACAGAATCGCTGGCAAAATGTTCGTAAAAAGAAAGGAAATCTTCTCCTTTGCTATCATCTCTTACGATTTGCTCCAGGTTCATGGCTTCCAGAAACCAACGGTCATTTTCGCGTTCAAAATAATATCGCTTTACTTTTTTCTTGTTCAAATAAATCCAGTCTACCTGTACGCTATGTACACTGGTATCCTTTTCCATTTCCATCTCTTCTTCATTATCGAACAAAACAGTATAAGCGGTCTGCCGACTGAACAATGCATCGTATTTCCAATCTTGTTTCGAAGATCGTATTACTTCTTTACCTTTATAATAGGAAATAGGGAAAATAATACGTGAGCGCTGGAATTCTTCATCCGACGCAAAATTGTAGAAAAAATCGGCAAAACTTTCATCAGCAGTCACCGGAACCTGGTCGTCTATTACAACCCCCGTATCTGCATACATTGTCTGATCCGTCCCCTGTTGAAGCGAATCAATTTCTTTTGTTAATGACTCGAAGGGATCTATATTCTTTTTACCTCCTCCGCAAGAAGCCATAAGCGCAAGCAAACAGCATCCAAAAGTTACTTTTTTCATCTTATCCTCTGAAAAATCGGCTACAAAAGTACCTATTTTTTCTTTCATTCGACCAATTTTAAGGAGGAGTTTTTCTTTTTATACGATGAAAAGAAAAAATTTCAGTTTAAATAATTACCTTTGCGCTTACGAAAATAAAGTTTAAAAAGAATATGTTAGCAAAAATAGAGCAGTTACTTCAAGAAATAGAAGGTGTAACAGCCAACAACGCTGAAGAGTTGGAAGCTTTACGTATCAAATACTTAAGTAAAAAAGGAGCTATCAATGCTTTGATGGCCGATTTCCGTAATGTACCTGCCGAACAGAAGAAGGAAGTAGGTATGAAGTTGAACGAACTGAAAAACCGTGCACAGGAACGCATTGCAGCACTGAAAGAGGTTTTCGAAAACCAGGATAATGGTGCAGCAGAACTCGACCTTACACGTACAGCCTATCCTATAGATCTGGGTACACGTCATCCGCTGAGTATTGTACGTAACGAAATCATCAGCATCTTCAACCGTCTGGGATTCACTATTGCCGATGGACCTGAAGTGGAAGACGACTGGCATGTATTCTCTTCCATGAACTTTGCAGAAGACCATCCGGCACGCGATATGCAGGATACATTCTTCATTGAAAGCCATCCGGACATTATCCTCCGTACACACACTTCGTCTGTACAGAGCCGCGTAATGGAAACTTCCAAACCTCCTATCCGCGTCATCTGTCCGGGACGTGTATACCGTAACGAGGCTATCAGCTACCGTGCACACTGCTTCTTCCACCAGGTAGAAGGTTTGTACATCGACAAGAATGTATCGTTTACCGACTTGAAGCAAGTATTGCTCCAGTTTGCTCAGGAAATGTTTGGTCCTCAAACTAAAATCCGTCTACGTCCGTCGTATTTCCCATTTACAGAACCTAGTGCCGAAATGGATATCAGCTGCGACATCTGCGGTGGCGAAGGCTGTCCGTTCTGTAAATATACAGGATGGGTAGAAATTCTGGGATGTGGTATGGTAGACCCTGCTGTACTTGAAGCTAACGGTATAGACAGCAAGGAATATACCGGCTATGCATTCGGTATGGGAGTTGAACGTATTGCTAACTTGAAATACAAGGTGAAAGACTTGCGTATGTTCTCTGAAAACGATACTCGATTCCTGGAAGAGTTCGAAGCGGCAAATTAATAAGCCTATCTCACTATATTTATTTTACTCCAAAGGTAAGAGTATGTTTCCTTTTTCTGACATACTCTTACCTTTTTCTTATTCACTTTCAATGCATGTACTATGCCTAAGGAACGTTTGGTTACCCCTAGCTACTGCTTTATTTTAGCGGCCAATTTTCTTCTTTACTTCGGATTCTGGTTGCTTACACCGATTCTTCCTTTCTACCTGTCGGAGGTATTTCAAGCTTCAAATACAGCTATTGGATTTGTATTGTCCTGCTACACCATTTCCTCCTTATGCATCCGGCCATTTTCCGGCTATCTGCTGGATACCTTTGCCAGAAAACCTCTGTATCTGTTTGCCTACTTCATTTTTATGATGATATTTGCCGGATACATGATAGCAGGATTACTTACCCTGTTTATCATTTTCCGTATCGTACATGGAGTATCTTTCGGAATGGTTACGGTAGGAGGTAATACAATAGTCATCGACATTATGCCTTCTTCACGCAGAGGGGAAGGTTTGGGGTATTACGGACTGGCTAACAATCTGGCAATGTCTATAGGTCCTATGATCGGATTGTTTCTACATAATGCAGGAGTATCTTATATCACTATCTTTTCTTATTCGCTGGGTGCATGCATATTGGGGTTTCTATGTGCAAGTTTAGTGAAGACACCATATAAGCCACCGGTTAAAAGAGAACCTATTTCACTCGACCGATTTATACTTATCAAAGGACTGCCTGCTGGCCTCAGTCTTCTGTTGCTTTCTATTCCTTACGGAATGACCACCAACTATGTAGCCATGTATGCCCAGCAAATCGGAATTACAGCCGAAACCGGATTTTTCTTCACTTTAATGGCTGTTGGAATGGCTGTCAGCCGACTGTTCAGCGGCCGCCTGGTCGACAAAGGGAAAATCACCCAAGTGATTCATGCCGGCTTATATTTAGTCTGCCTGTGTTATTTCAGTCTGACAGCTTGCGGATGGCTGATAGAATGGAACAAGACGTTTGTCACCATTCTCTTCTTTTTGATTTCCCTGCTATTGGGTATCGGCTTTGGAGTTATGTTTCCGGCATACAATACTGTATTTGTCAATCTGGCCCCCAACAATCAGCGGGGAACTGCAACCAGTACATATCTTACTTCATGGGACGTAGGACTTGGAATCGGAATGTTGACTGGAGGATATATTGCCGAAATAGCCAGTTTCCGGATGGCCTATTTATTTGGAGCTATGCTGACTGTGGTGTCTCTTTTCTACTTCCAGTTCAAGGCTGCCCCACATTTCCACAAAAACAGACTCCGGTAACTTTATTCTTTGTAAGTAAAGACAAAGATATGAGACAGCTTATTGCCCACCTTTGTGATTTGTACAGAAAGAATAAAAGAGCGGAACAGATAAATATGATCTTTAATAAACAAAGGTAAATAAGGGGCATACTTGTCTATCTGACCGGCTACCTTATCCATATCGGCTACCATCATATAAGAGGCATCGCGAGAAAGATTGGAGATACATTCATCAAACAGAGAATGATAGGAAATAGAAGCGATCTGACTGACACAAGAATCAATCCGGCTCTGACCGGACACAATGAGCATGCTTTCCGATTCATAAGAAGGCTTCACCTGTTCCAGACGAAGCAAAGAAGACTGAAAACAAGAATCAGGCTCATACATAAAGCCACTCAGATATAACACTTCACTATTCAAGTGGATGTCAAATTCACTCCAAACTTGAGTTGACTCCGGTTTATCCAGCAAAGGAACAGAGGCAGAATGAGTATACAGCGTCATAAAATTAGACGACTTAGGACTGTAAATGGCTTTAAAAGACTCATCTGTATCTAGAGAAGTCTGATCTTTGGAAGCGTCAATCACCTGTTCTATCAATCGTTTCTGATAACTGAGCGCCAATAAGCCATCTTCCATATATGCGGAAACAAAATCGCCATTGTCTACCGGATATACCCAGATGTCTTCTCCCCGATATTTCTCCTTTCTGGCCTCAAACGGATGTCCTGTCCGTTGCAGAACTGACTTCACAAATGCTTCCTGAGAATTGTTCATTTGGAAATAGATAACCAGATTACGTGAAGAACCAGGCTCGTGAAAACTAATCATCATTCGGTTTACCTGATTGGACCAGTCGTGTGCCGGACTGTCTGTATAGCGGGAAAGACCTCCTAATACAGATTTTAACAGCCCCGCTCTTTGCAGAGTATCCAGTTGACCGGCATAGGCCGTCTGTGGAAACTCATTCATGAAATAATCGAAATTATCGGTTTCCAGCACCCCCATACAATTACGAGGAACAAAAGCAGCAAGGTGTATATCTTTCCCCTTGTCGACCAAGCTTAACTGGGTAAAGCTATACACTCCTATTCCTATACAGAATAAGATAATGGAAAGGATAACCCCTAATCTGCCAACTGTCCGTAATTTCATATACCGTTATTTTATATTTTTTTGCAAATATAATAAAATATTTAGAATATGCAAAAAACAGATTCACGGATATTCAAATAATAATCAGCTCTTTCTACAATTTATCCATAGAGATGTTTTACCGGAAACAATCCTTTTCAGCATGATATAAAGCTTCAATATCATCATCAGATAAAGCTGCTCCGTAAATACGTGTTCTACCAAACTTCATATCCGAAAAGCGACTGAATGGCATCTCGGCATTCCGGCCGATATTCCAAGAAACTTCAGTTTCTTCCAATCTACCCGACACGGCGATTTCCTGTACACAACGACCGTCAATATAAAGCTTCAAACTATCTCCCGTACATACACCAGCAATTTGATGCCAGGCTGTATACCAATCGGAAGGAACACGAACCTCACACATCCCTCTTCCCCATCCTCCGGCAAAAAAGACCAAAGACTGCGGACCCTCCATTTTCATTAACGTATAATCCCCTTTTGTAAAGAAATCAGCATAAGTATGTGGCTTAACAGGCACCTGAGGAGCAATCCAAGTCAACAGAGTCAGTCCTTCCCTTGTTTCCATCAGACTCTCCGCAGCAGGTAAAGTAATATAAGAGCCTTCCCCTGTCTGTACATAATTTGTCCCCCATTGCAAATCACCACAGGCCGTTCCATTATTTTCAAACCCAGAATTATCGGGTATACATTGCCCTTTTCTTCTACCATAGTCCAAATCCAATACACATGCTTCCTGCGCCTTTGAATAGACTTTCACCCTCTTTTCTTTATCCAACAACCGCACCTTGTACATATCGGCTCTATTTACACACAAAGAAAAACAGAGCGTTTGTTCTTCTCCCGGCTCCAAAACCAAAGATTTAGTTTCAACCAGCGTATCACCTAAATACAAAGGTACTGTATATATTCCACGCTTTCCGGACACATTTTTACAAACAAACAGGCCTTCTACCTGCTCACCGGACTTCCACAAAGAAGGCAGGGAAACGGAAGTACAAAGCAAAGGAGAAGTTCTTCGGACAGAATCCAAAACCTGCACCGCATACTCTCTACCCGCAAAAGAAAGTGTATGAATTCCTTCTCTATACAATGAAAAAGTCAATGTATCTGCATTTTCCTGATTTGCTTCCAATAAAATCCTCATTGACGCATTATAGCGATTTTCAAAAGTTGTTTGTGCCAAATACGAACCAACACTTCCCTTATTCTTCACCGTAAACAGAAACGCATTAAGACCGCCAGAATACATCACGGAATCAGCCAGTCGTACAGAAGAAACTTCAAACTCCGGAGCATCTTGTGTAAGAGAATACGGTCGTTTCTGAACACTCTTCTTTCCCGAAGAATCTGATTCTTCAAAAGATATCACCTTTTCTCTCATCCATTCATGATGCGACACAAACCACCTTGATATTCGTTTTCCACCCAGGCAAACAAATGGTAACCGGTCTGAAGAAAAAGCCGTATCATTTTTCTTAATCTCCAATTCTATATTTCCAGAACGAAAAATCCGCACCTTATCAAACAAGGGTTCAGTCAGCAAATATTCATCCGAGCCTGGACAAGCAGGAAAAATACCCATTGCACTAAATGCAAACCAACTGGACATCGAACCCAAATCGTCATTACCCGGCAATCCACCGGGGGTATTGCTATAACTCTCTCTTAAGATCTGATGTACATAACGACGGGTAAGATCCGGACGACCAGCCCATGTAAACAGATAAGGATAATGAAACACCGGTTCGTTATCAAAAACAATACGACCTTTGTCAAACGCTTGTTCCAACCAAGCCACAAAACAAGAATCACCTCCCCAAAGATGAATAAGTCCTGCTACATCATGAGGAGCAAAACAGGAGGCTGTCCATTTGGTGCTTTCCTGAAAGCCCAATTCACCACTTTTCCGTAAGAAGCCATCTTTTCCCCTTGGCAACAAGAAACAGGTTTCTACATCAAACAGATTTTGATAATTTCGTGCACGCTTCCAATAAGAAATTGCATCTTCTCCTACCTTTTCTGCCAATCGTCCCAATACCCAATCGTCATAAGCATACTCGGTAGTTACACTGACTGATTTTTCCAACGATGCATCTATAAAACCACGCTGATTATACTCTTTTCCGAAGGCTCCGGTAAACTCCGCTTGCTGATACGCCATCAAAGCATCCCACAACTTCCGCCCATCTACATCAGCTGCATCTTTAAAACAAGCATCTACCAACAGAGGGGCATAGTGCAATCCTGTCATAGGAGCACGAGGAAACATTCCGTTGCTCTCATATTCTTCCATCAACGAACAAATCATTTCCTTTTGTCTGTCCGGTTTCAAAAGAGAAAGCAATGGATGCAAGGTGCGGAAAGTATCCCACGGAGAAAAATTACCATACATGTGCCCCCAAGCAACCTGCCTGCCCTTATAAGTTCCATCTGCATCGGATACGATATTAGGATAGAGAAAAGAATGATATAAAGCCGTATAAAATTGGCAAATAGCTTCCACATCATCAGACTGTACTTCTACACACGACAACTCCCGGTTCCATGCATCATAAGTCTGTGCTTTGAGTTGCTCAAAATCCCATCCAGGAATTTCTACCACGCGATTCATTTCACTCTTTTCCACTCCTGACGCAGATGCCGATACTGCAGCCATCAGTTGCATCTCTGCATGTTTTCCCGCAAAATGAAGATAAGCCGTATCGTTCTTTATTTCATAAGCATAAAAAGGAGTCTGAAAATGAACCAGTGAATGCATAAAGCTTCCCATTACTGTCTGAGAATCCCGAATATTTAAATTTCCGGCTCCCCAGATTACGACTGTTGTTGTATCCGAAGAAGAACTATAGCGAAACAGACCTGAATGTACAGATGCCGTCATTTCTACCCGGTCACCATCTGTGAAAGAAACACCGTAATAACCGGGAATTGCCTGCTCTTTGGCATGAGAAAAAGCACGTCCTGAAAAATCCGAAGCGAGCTTATTCACCCTGCCTTTCAAAAAGGCCAAATGCAAATATCCGGCAGAGCCATTAGGAAAACCACTCAAGTGATGCAGACAAGAAAATGAACGTATTGAACTGTCTTCATAATAATAACCGGATTCCGAAGGACGAATGCTGGTTTCAGGAGTCAACTGAACCATTCCCCACGGTGCCGTAGCTCCCGGATAAGTACCTCCATAATTCCCCCACAAAGTAGATACGTTACACTTACCCGTTCCAATAAATGGATTTACAAATTGAGCATTTTGTCCGTATCCACCACACACTACCACGATAAAAAAGAAAAGGCATAAAAATTTCTGTTTAAACGACCCCATAGTATATAGATTTTATAATCGGCACCAAGATATGAAGAAAAACCGAAGCGGCAAATATAAAAATAAAAAAGGTCCTCTGTATTTCAGAGAACCTTTCATTAAGTTGGGGTGACTAGTGGGACTCGAACCCACGACATTCAGAACCACAATCTGACGCTCTAACCAACTGAACTATAGTCACCATGTTGACTATCTTCCGAAAAGCGATTGCAAAGGTATATGTTTTTTTTTATTCTGCAAACATTTTGCCTTCTTTTTTTATTCAATAAAATATTCTTTTATTCCTTTATTATGCTTATCATACAGATTACGAGCATCTTGCAGGAAAAGAAACATTTTATTTTTTTCCAAGCCATTCAGTTCTTTCCTATTCGAAGGATACAGTAAAAACTGATTCTTACCATTCAAATTCGGTCTTGAAGTCCACACAAAAGTATATCCGCAATCTGCAAGACGCGTTTTTCCATTCACTTTTTTCAATACCAATTTCAGCATCGCCCCACCATCTGTATAGCGCTGACTCATATTCGATATAAAATTCCCTAATGAATAGGCTACCACATGTCTTTCCGGTGTCTTCGCGTTATCTATTACCTCAATAGGCTGCAGCACATGAGGATGAGAGCCTATGACATGATCTACCCCTAAACTGAGCAGATACTCCGCCAACTCCCGTTCCGACTGTTCCGGAAGCAAACGATATTCTATTCCCCAATGCATACAAGCAATGATCGCATCGGGTTTCATCAGACGTGCTCTTAAAACATCATTCCGTATCTGAGAACGGTTAATATAATTCACTACATTCGGACTGCTCACCGGTATGCCATTGGTTCCATAAGTATAGTTCAGAAAAACAATCCGGAATCCTTTCCGTTCTACCAGCAAGGGATATTCCCTCTCCCGCTCAGCCTGATTGCGAAAGGTGCCGGTATGAAATACCCGCAGAGAATCCATCTTGTCGAGTGTACGCACCAGACCTTTACCCCTTCTGTCCAAACAATGGTTATTCGCTGTCAGAAAAACATCAAAGCCTGCCTTACGGGCTGCAATCAAAAACTCATCCGGTGCACTAAAAGCAGGATAGCCAGTGTAAGGCTTTCCTCCCAATGTAACCTCCCAGTTGGCTATAGCCAAATCGGCCTTTCTGATTTCAGAAGACACATCACGGAAACAAGTACTGTAATCGAAACTCCCATCCGGACGGGAAGCGACTTCAATCTGTCTTTTATGCTGCATCAAATCGCCTACAAACAAAAGCGAAAGACTGTCTGTCTGCGCAGAAACGGCTGTTGCAGGTAGAAGCCAAGCCACCCACAACAGCCGTTTGCTTATTTTATTTATCCAATTTTTCATTTGCCAAAGGTTATCCGTAAATAGCCTTCTTTCCTGCAAGTAAGGTATTCTTCATCAATGAAACAATTGTCATTGGTCCTACTCCTCCCGGAACAGGAGTGATGAAAGAACACTTCGGAGCCACTTCATCAAACTTCACATCTCCCGTAAGCTTGAATCCCGACTTTTTAGAAGCATCCGGAACACGTGTTGTACCCACGTCAATCACTACCGCTCCTTCTTTCACCATATCAGCCTTGACAAAATTAGGTTGTCCCAGTGCAGCTATAATAATATCCGCCTCACGGCATTCTTTTACCAGATCCTTACTGCGGCTATGGCAAACCGTTACCGTAGCATCTCCCGGATAACTTTTCTGCATCATGAGTGCAGCCATCGGTTTTCCTACAATATTACTTCGTCCCAGCACTACACATTTCTTACCTTGCGTTTCAATCTGATAACGGCGAAGCAACTCCAAGATTCCATTCGGTGTAGCCGATACATAGCAAGGAAGGCCAATAGACATACGACCTACATTTATCGGATGGAAACCGTCTACGTCTTTGCGATAATCAATGGTTTCAATCACTTTTTGCTCGGATATATGTTTGGGAAGAGGAAGCTGTACAATAAACCCATCGACATCGGCATCGGCATTCAGTTCCCGTACTTTAGCCAATAACTCTTCTTCTGTAACATCTTCTTCATAACGAATCAGAGTCGATTTAAAGCCACATACCTCACAGGCTTTTACCTTGGCAGCAACATATGTTTCACTTCCACCATCATGACCAACCAAAATGGCTGCCAGATGAGGACGTTTCTGTCCTGCCTCAACCATAGCAGCAACTTCTGCTGCAATTTCTTGTTTCACTTGTTCAGAAACAGCTTTTCCATCTATTAGTGTCATAACATTTCCTTTTAAACAATGATTATATATACAAAGATAACGATAAAAGTGGTAAATAGAAAGACCGAGAAACTGTTATTCATCAAATACTCAAGAAAAAGCATTCTTTATCCTTGCACCAGAAAACAGAAAAACTACAATTTATTTTGCACAAATCAAATATATTCGTAATTTTGCGAACAACAAACAAAACATTGATATGAGTAAAAAGAACTATTCGGATGAGCAGGAAAAGATAGCCCGTTTTGCCAAAGCGATGGGGCATCCTGCACGCATAGCCATACTTCAGTTTCTGGCAGAGCAGGAATGTTGTTTTTTTGGAGATATCCATGAAGAACTGCCTATTGCCAAAGCTACCGTATCACAGCATTTGAAAGAGTTGAAGGATGCAGGACTTATTCAAGGAGAGATTGAAGCCCCCAAAGTAAGATATTGTATCAACAAGGAAAACTGGGAAATCGCCCAAAAGATGTTTGCAGGTTTCTTTGGACAACCAATATGCAAAAAAGAGAGTTGCTGTAAGTAAGCAAACTCTTTTTTTACCCACATTGTTCGTTGTTTTGCGAATTACTAATAATAAAATATTGAAGAACTATGAAAAGGATTTTATTTCTTATGTCTGTATGTCTGATGGCAGCATCATGCAGCCTGAACTCCAATTCAAAGAATGAAACTGGAATTCAAAGCCAACAAGAAGCTTCCTCCGGCAACCAGCATGCAACTACTCAAGACCGTGTAGAAGTATTGTATTTTCACGGCAAACAGCGCTGCGCTACCTGTATGGCTATCGAAAGCAATACTCGAGAAGCGATGGAGGCCAATTTCTCCGAACAGATGAAAAAAGGAAATGTAGTATTCAGAAGTATCGATATCAGCAAAAAGGAAAATGAGAAGATAGCGGAAAAATACCAAGTCACCTGGTCGTCATTGTTCATCGTAAAATATAAAGACGGACAGGAGAGTGATGAAAACATGACCAAATTCGCTTTTGGAAATGCCCGTAAATCGCCGGATACATTCAAAAGCGAGATAGTAAAAACAGTCCAAAATATGCTAAAATAAAAGACGTGTATGGATTGGTTACAGACACTACTGGACAATAGTTCCACTCCTGCCCTGACCGCATTTCTGCTTGGATTGCTCACTGCCCTTTCTCCATGTCCGCTGGCAACCAACATTGCAGCAATCGGATTCATCGGCAAAGACATCGAAGACAGAAAACGCATCTTCCGCAACGGACTGCTTTATACCTTAGGACGAATCCTTTCGTACACCCTGCTGGGAGTGATACTGATACTGGTTCTGAAAGAGGGAGCAAGCATGTTTGGTATCCAGAAGACCATCGGTACATGGGGAGAACTCCTCCTCGGTCCGCTGTTACTTGTCATAGGCTTATTTATGCTCCTGGGCGACAGAATAAATCTTCCTCAGTTCGGATTTAAAGGGAATGCAGAAGGACTTGCTAAAAAAGGCGGATGGGGTGCCCTGCTGATAGGTATACTCTTTGCCATGGCTTTCTGCCCTACAAGTGGCGTATTTTATTTCGGCATGCTGATACCCATGTCTGCTACAGCTACAGCCGACTATCTGCTGCCTGTCATCTTTGCCATTGCTACTTCCATACCGGTGCTTGCCGTTGCATGGATACTGGCATTCAGTGTGCAAAAAATGGGCAACTTTTACGGAAAGATGCAAAAAATCCAGAAGTGGATGAAACACATTGTCGGTATCCTATTCCTCCTCGTAGGCATATACTATTGCTGGATGATGTATCTATAAACAGAATGAATAACTAATATAAATTTTACAAATATGGAAATAAAAGTATTGGGACCAGGCTGTGCAAAATGCAAGTCGACCTACAACGTGATTGAAAAGGTAATCAAAGAAAACAATCTGGATGTGAAACTGACCAAGGTAGACGACATCATGGAGATAATGAATTACAACATCATGACAACTCCTGCTGTTGTTGTCGACGAAGTGGTTAAGATAAAAGGACAAGTTCCTACAGAAAGCGATGTAAAGAAACTCTTGGGTCTCTGATAAGCTGAATTGTTTAACTACAGGCGGCAGTAACAAGCACATCATTGTGAGTCTGCCGCTTTTATTGTCGGATTATTGTTCGTATATCAACGAATTAAATTATAACAAACATGATACAAGATTTTGCAGACTGGCTTGTTTACGGAATATTCGGTCTGAATGCCAACACCTCTGTCGGAGCGGCCGTAAACTTTTTCTTTTACGATACCATCAAAATTCTTATTCTGCTGTTTTTCATCAGCATTCTGATGGGAATCATCAACGCCTATTTTCCGATAGAGCGCTTAAGAAACTACCTAATTACCCACAAGATGTATGGATTGCAATACCTGTTGGCTTCACTATTCGGAGCCATCACACCGTTTTGTTCCTGCTCTTCCATCCCGCTGTTCATCGGGTTTGTCAAAGGCGGTATCCCATTAGGAGTTACCTTCGCCTTTCTCATTACTTCACCACTGGTAAATGAGGTTGCAGTAGCCATGTTTCTTGGCTCTTTCGGACTAAAGGTAACGCTTATTTACGTCATCAGCGGTATTCTGCTGGGCGTGATAGGAGGCTTTGCACTTGGGCGTATGCAACTTACTCCCTACCTTACCGAATGGGTGAAACAAATCCAGGCCAACTCATCCGCTCAGACCGGAGAATGGGAAAAAGACCATACTACTTTTATAAAACGACTCCCCACCATCATCCGTGATGCATGGAAAATAGTAAGCGGAGTACTTGTCTACATCCTGATAGGTATTGGTATCGGTGCTTTCATGCACGGCTTTGTACCGGAAGGATTTTTCGAACAATACATGTCGAAAGACAATTGGTATGCCGTACCTCTTTCTGTGATTCTGGCTGTCCCGATGTATGCCAATGCAGCCGGTATCGTACCTGTAGTCGAAGTTTTTGTAGCCAAAGGCATTCCTATCGGCACGGCCATTGCATTCATGATGGCAGTAGTAGGCCTGTCGCTGCCGGAAGCTACTCTGCTGAAAAAGGTCATGACATGGAAGCTGATAGGCATCTTTTTCGGAACAGTCGCTTTTTTCATCATCTTGTCCGGCTATCTGTTTAATGCCATTTTATAACACGAAGCTATTTACAGATTCAATCCGCCGTCGTTGGCTGTACAATTACCATCGCTGATTGTACAGCCAACGACGGCGTCTTTACAATCAGCGACGCCGATTAAAGAATCCGACACTCACCATCACTTCTTTATTCCTGCTACATTGCATATCGGTCAAGATTTCACCAGCTATCCCCAAAATCCAGCCTCTGCCGAACATCGCAACATTACATTTTTTAAGTACCTTTGCAACCGTTTTTTATATAACCCAAAACAATGAACAAATTAAACGGATTTATTTACGGAATTTTATCGTCCGCTTCTTTCGGACTTATCCCGCTGTTCGCCATTCCTGCAATGCAACACGGTATGGATTTTATGAACGTGCTGTCGTACAGATTTCTTTTTGCCACTCTTTCTTTGGCCATTTTGCTCAAAGTCAGGAAGAATTCTTTCCGCATAGAAAAAACAGATTTCACGATATTATTACTTCTTGCGATATTCTACCTTATTTCATCCGTCTTTCTACTTTGGGGATATAAGTTCATGCCATCGGGTATCGCTACAACCCTTCATTTTACCTATCCCATCATTACCACTTTAGTGATGATGATCTTTTTCCGTGAAAAAAGTTCCAAATGGAGAATATCGGCCATTCTTCTGGCTATAGCCGGAGTATACGCACTCTCTCATACCGAGCCAAGTGGTAAGGCCAGTTTAGCTGGAATCATCATCGTATTGCTTTCGGCTGTAGGATATGCTCTTTACCTGGTAGCCGTAGGTCAGCGGAAAAATAAAAATCTCCAGGGACTAAAGCTGACTTTCTATGTGTTTCTTGCCGGAACAATCGTACTTTGGGCTGGCATGGGCATTTCCGGAAACCTCCAATCCATCCCTGACCTGTCTACTGGAGTCAATCTGCTGTTGCTGGCCATTATTCCTACCGTCGTATCCAATCTGACTTTAGTAGAGGCTATCAAACACATTGGAGCTACACAGACTTCAGTCTTAGGTGCAATGGAACCGGTAACTGCCGTTATCGTAGGCATCACTGTATTCGGAGAATCTTTCTCACTGACTATTGCTGCCGGTATTGCCCTTATTATTACAGCAGTAACCATCATTATCCTGAAAAAATAAAATCTCACACCACAAAATAAAAAGAATGTGGGAATAAATATTATTCCCACATTCTTTTTATTTATCTCCATACATTAAGTATGGATTAAAAGATATATCCTTTTACTGTTTTAAAGTGTTTCTTATTTATCGGTATCAATAATAATTGTCTCACCTACTTCCCAGTCTTCTACCGATGTTGAAACTGAAATATTGCTATCACCGTCTATTTCGATTTCAAACGTATGAATCTTGCCTGGTTCCAATGACAATCCGTTCAACTTCTCAATTGTGTATTTGAACACCTTATTACCATTTTTCACCGTAAACAGTTCTGTACCACGTTCCAGTTTCTGAGGTATTACAGTAGCCTTGGCATATGTTTCATTATCTCCGAAACTATCCAGCATATTTATTTTACCCAAACTTACAGCACCTTTCTGCGAACCTGAATCCGGTGTCATCTCACCAGTCTTCATATTCAGATTACCCGCCATCCACAAATTATTCAAAGTCACAGTGACTTGTTTTTCCGGTGCTACATTTGTTCCAGCAGCAGCCTTTACTCCGATTCTTACACCAGAACATACATGAGAAAACAGGATTTCTGAATTTTTACCATCCGATGTGACTTTCTTTGCTGCATACAGAAGGTCATTATCCATATAGTTGGCTTCAGTTTGTTCCGCATTTACTGTATGTTTATAGACTGCAGGCATATCTTGATTTTCTGTCCAGTTTGTCAGCTTTCCATATACAGCATACAAAGTGACATCATGGTCTTCAGGAAAATACATGGTTCCACCTGTATACGACAGATTTCCGTTTTTATCGGCCACAAAAGGCTTCATCAGGAACTCACCCTCATTATACAGATCTGCAAAAACAGCTACATTCAGATTTTCTCCTAAATTAGCATTCTCTTTCAGGTATGCATCCATATTGCAGCTCAACTCCATCTTATCGTACAAATCATCCGGGTTTTCTGTGCTTTCTGTAACCCCAACCTTGAATCTATAAGACTTTCCAGCTCTGAAAACACCTGCTGCCGGATATGTATAAGAATACAATTTGTTCCGGTCGTCATATACTCTGACAGTAAGAGTTTTACCAGTCAAATCTGTAGGAGGCACCATCAGATATCCTGTAACAGTGGCATTCGCTTCACACTCTACATTTTTCATGGCTAAACTAAGCACCTTGCTTTTCCTTTCTGCCACATAAACAGGAATCTCATCTTCCAGATTATAATATCCTTCTATCAGAAACTCCTCATTCTCGGTGGCCAGTGCCATTTTCTTAACGGTCATTTTCTCAGGAACAGTTACCGATAACTGAACAAGAGCTCCCAAATGAGAAAATTCAAACAAAAGGCGTCCCTCTTCAGAAGAAGTACTGGCCGCATTCATGAAGTCATACTTTCCAATAGTAGCTGTACTATTATTTCCATCTTGCGACTGTCCTTTATAGTTCACCCATATTTTGTTCTTCGAACTCTGACCGTCGAAATATTTTCTGCTGAAAGGATAATACGCATAATAAGTAGAACTCTTTTTTAATTCCCAGCTTCCGCCAGAGAATACTGCATTTGCCGTACCTGCTCCTTCATCCATTGCAAACGAAACCTGATCACCCTGTGACGGGAAAATACCGAGCGTATCATCCTTAGCCCATGTAAAAGTCACTCCACTTTCGTTTACTTCCAAATTTGTTCTTGAACGGTCATCTGCCTCAAAATTTTTCAAAGAGAAAACTACTTCACGCGGCTCAATTCCCGGAATTTCCTCTTCTCCATTACCCAAATTCTCGTAATTGTCAGAACAAGCTCCCATTAACACCGCCACAGAAAAAATTCCAATTCCCCAAAATATTCTTTTATTCATAATTCGAGATTCTAAATTCATAAGTATGTACTATTTTACCAGATACCACTACTAGTTGGCCATGAATCATCCCAACCAAAATCAGGAGCAGTTGCTCCGGGATCTCCGTCACTACTACTGCACAAAACTCCCTCTGCTTCAAACTCCATTACCTGAACATCTGGTTTCACATACATCTCTTTCATAATTGACATTCTAATCTGTTTAATAAAAATACAATTCTAATACAAAAAAATAATACCTTATTTGAAAATACAAAACTTGTCGTGATTTCACTCTCTTAGACAATCAGCCGACAAGTTTTGTTCTCAGGCTATTTGTTTTTTATCATTCATTAAGTATTTTGAATGTATTATTCTACGCCATAAATATATTCAACCGCCGATTTCTTAAATCTCACGATACGGGTATTATTAGCAGCTGCCCCATTATGCTCCAAATTAGCATTAGTAGGCTTAAACAACCAACCGGTAGTAGAAGGATTATAATTGGCAAACAACAGCCAGTTATGATTAATACCACTTCCACTCCACTGACATCCTACTCCATATAAAGTAAGAGGTTCAGTTCCTTTTCCTTTCAGGCTGCTGATGGTAATAAATCTAATATCCGACATCGCTTGTTCTCCGATCAGCACTTCGTCTCTTTTATCCATAAAGATTTCACTTCGATAGTCTGCACCACCATTACTAGGATTAAAAGGAGTCGGGCTTGTTGGAACCGCAAAAGCTCCCAAAATTCGTTTATAATCATCGAAAGTCGGCATTTCATATCCTTCCGGAGACAATGATTTAGGATCCTGATGGTTAATATGCACCGATTCATTCGACTTATAACCTTCCAGTGTAAACTTTTCATTACTATACACAAGTGTCATGGCCTGACCGGAATTTCCTCCATAAGCCGAATTCCATACCTTAAGGAAATCCTCGTTATCACAAGTCTTCAAATAATCCAAGACTGTCTGTCCAGAAAGTCTTGTTGGATCTTCTGCACATAATATCTGGTCATTAAAGTCTCTGGAATTTCCAATCGCATTAAATTTACACCACCATATATCATTCAAAAGAATTACCGGCAATCCAAAGTTTCTTCTCTTTATGGTATATTCCTGTTTGTTTCCGTTACGGTCAGTTATAATCAGCTTTGCAGACTGTTCTCTTCCGTCAGCTTCCGGATCGTTAGGCTTCCAACCGGCCTGTATAATATAAGAATTTCTATTTTCGTCAGAACGTACCAATCTTATCCAAGGATTTGATTCCGATACTTCCAAAGCCATAGTCTTACCCTCGCCTACTGTATAAGTACCTAAAGTTCCGTCAATATAACGACCGAAATCACATTCGTAATTTTCGTTATTGAAGTCCAGCATACCCTCTAAGGTATCATCATTTTTCTCCAAAACCACAGTCAGACAGTCTTCATCGTATACCTCCGAAAATCCTTTGCGTCTGAACTGAAGTTTTGCTTCTTGCTGAGGAGCATTAGGAGCTAACAACTTTTTTGCAATTCTGAAGACATTTCTTTCTGCCAAACTGGAAGCTTCCGGATTGACAGGAGTTATTTCCACCCAGTTATTTCCTCCATTCACATATTCCAGTTCCTCACCACAGTTCAGCGCAAGGTCAAATGTTCCAGACAAGTAACTTACAGAGACTCCTCTCGCATCCGGCAAAATGGTAGCTCTGTCGTTCAACACACTCAGCTTCTCGTTTACCGTAATAAAGCTTTCCCGATCTGGAGCAAGAATTTCATCTTCTTCCTTCGTCCATTCATCTACAGTTATACTGTGCAGACTACCATCACGACCGATCTGTAACGTATAAACCTTATTACGCAGAATCTGTTCCGGAAGTTTTGCTGAATGTACCTTACCGTCGGCCATCTCAATTTCAACTGTTGCTTCAGGGTTTATCTGCTCATAAGCATATATTACTCCTGTCTGATCTTCTCCGGTTATAGCCTCACCTTCCACTTTCAGATCGACATTTTCAACATCTGATGGTACCGAAAAAGGAACTTTTTCTATCAGATACGATTTTCCTGCCATCCCTTTCAGAGTAAGACTTCTGACCTCAGTACCAGGAAAAGCATAAGTCACATCGAAACGGGCCACTCCCCGTTTCATTACTGCAGAATACTCTGCGACATTATCTTCGACTGCAACCTTTCCAATTATGAAGTTCAAGGGCTTTTGCGATTCATCCAAATCAATAGTAGCATCCTGCCAAGCTTCCTCTGTCATTCCGCTACCTACAGAAAAAGACAGTTTGCCACCTTCATTCGCAACAAGATAAAGATTACCGGCTCCTTCCAGCGGCAATTTCAACTCTCCCCCTGTCGGTGATACAGAAGCTGTATTATTCAGTTTACCATCCTTAAAAAATAAATACTTAACACTTTCCAACTGTTCCGATGTCGGAATATTCAAAAGCACTCTCGACATCTTACCGTTTTCTTTATTTACTACCGCATCCTCACTGCTGCAAGCAACGAATACAAGCAGCAATGAAAACACAGCATATAACAATTTATATCTCATTCGTTTAAGCTCTATTGATAAATATATTCTACAGGTGACTTCTTACATCTGATAGTTCTGGACTTCACATTGTTTTGTGTAACAGTTTTAAACCAGTTACCTCTCATGTCCACAAACCAGCCTTCCATCATCCACACTGTTGAAATTCCATTATTAACTGCAAAAATGAAATCATCCGAACTGATTTTTCCGGTACCAGCCTCCCATTGGTGTCCCCAACCGAAAAGCACCACATGCTTGCTGTTATCGCTTGCAGAGGCCTCCTCACAGAAATCATAAAATCCCACTTTTCCATATGTTACGTCATCAATGCTGACAGAACGGTTACCGTGGTTATAATTCAGTCTGAAGCTGTCATCACCGTTCAAATTATTATTATAAACAGCCGGATCGTATCCAAGCTTAGCGTCATTCGAATTAACCAGTCTTCTAAAATCATTTTGGGAAGGTATCTCATATCCCGGAGGAGCCATTTCCTTACCCTGCGTATTGATATTTACCGATACACTCGATTTGAATCCTGAATACTCAAACTTGCCGTCTGAGAGAGTAAGAGGTAATCCTTCCAAGTTTCCTCCCTGATACTGATCACCCATTACAGCTTTAAGTTCTTCCAATGAGCAATCTTTCAGATAATCAAGCAGACTGCCTTCCTTTACCGGATCTGCACTAGCCAATATCTGGTCATTAAAGTCATTTGCAGTACCTTTAAGGTTATACTTACACCACCAGTTTCCTGCTACATACACTACAGGAAGTCCAAAATTTCTTCTCTTTATGGTATATTCCTGTTTGTTTCCGTTACGGTCAGTTATAATCAGCTTTGCAGACTGTTCTCTTCCGTCAGCTTCCGGATCGTTAGGCTTCCAACCGGCCTGTATAATATAAGAATTTCTATTTTCGTCAGAACGTACCAATCTTATCCAAGGATTTGATTCCGATACTTCCAAAGCCATAGTCTTACCCTCGCCTACTGTATAAGTACCTAAAGTTCCGTCAATATAACGACCGAAATCACATTCGTAATTTTCGTTATTGAAGTCCAGCATACCCTCTAAGGTATCATCATTTTTCTCCAAAACCACAGTCAGACAGTCTTCATCGTATACCTCCGAAAATCCTTTGCGTCTGAACTGAAGTTTTGCTTCTTGCTGAGGAGCATTAGGAGCTAACAACTTTTTTGCAATTCTGAAGACATTTCTTTCTGCCAAACTGGAAGCTTCCGGATTGACAGGAGTTATTTCCACCCAGTTATTTCCTCCATTCACATATTCCAGTTCCTCACCACAGTTCAGCGCAAGGTCAAATGTTCCAGACAAGTAACTTACAGAGACTCCTCTCGCATCCGGCAAAATGGTAGCTCTGTCGTTCAACACACTCAGCTTCTCGTTTACCGTAATAAAGCTTTCCCGATCTGGAGCAAGAATTTCATCTTCTTCCTTCGTCCATTCATCTACAGTTATACTGTGCAGACTACCATCACGACCGATCTGTAACGTATAAACCTTATTACGCAGAATCTGTTCCGGAAGTTTTGCTGAATGTACCTTACCGTCGGCCATCTCAATTTCAACTGTTGCTTCAGGGTTTATCTGCTCATAAGCATATATTACTCCTGTCTGATCTTCTCCGGTTATAGCCTCACCTTCCACTTTCAGATCGACATTTTCAACATCTGATGGTACCGAAAAAGGAACTTTTTCTATCAGATACGATTTTCCTGCCATCCCTTTCAGAGTAAGACTTCTGACCTCAGTACCAGGAAAAGCATAAGTCACATCGAAACGGGCCACTCCCCGTTTCATTACTGCAGAATACTCTGCGACATTATCTTCGACTGCAACCTTTCCAATTATGAAGTTCAAGGGCTTTTGCGATTCATCCAAATCAATAGTAGCATCCTGCCAAGCTTCCTCTGTCATTCCGCTACCTACAAATGAGGAGGTTTTATTCCCCTCATTCGCTATCACATAAAGAGTACCGGTTCCTTCCAAAGGGAGTTTCAGGTCTGTTCCTGTCGGCTGTACCGAACCAGAAGAGCCCAATTCTCCATTCTCAAAATAAAAGTACTTTATATTATCTACATTGTAAGATGCCGGAAAATCCATGGAAACTCTCGACAGCTTACCTCCGGATTTAGTTATTACTGTATCTTCATTGCTGCATGCAGCCAACACCAACAACAATGTCGAAACGACATACCACAATTTATATCTCATCATTCGTCAATTCATTTATAAATATATTCTACAGGTGACTTCTTACATCTGATAGTTCTGGTCTTCACATTGTTCTGTTCTGTACGTTTAAACCAGTTACCTTTATTTTCTGCAAACCAGCCTTCCATCATCCATGAATTTGAATTTCCTGTATTGGTAGCAAAAATAATATCATCTGTACTGATTTTTCCCGTACCAGCTTCCCATTGATGTCCCCAACCGAAGATAACCAAGTGTCTGCTATTGTCATCGATAAAAGCTTCCTGACAGAAATCATAAAAACCTATCTTTCCGTACGAGGTTTCATCTACTGTTACAGCACGATTACCATGATTATAGATTATTCTATAACTGTCATCACCAGTCATCATATTATTATAAACCACAGAAGTGTAGCCCAGTTTATAATCATACGAAGCAACCAGTCTTCTAAAATCATTATCCGAGGGCATCTCATATCCTGAAGGAACCATTTGCTTGCCCTGTGTATTGATATTTACCGATACACTCGACTTGAATCCTGAATATTCAAATTTTCCGTCAGACAATGTAAGAGGCAATCCTTCCAAGTTTCCTCCCTGATACTGGTCACCCATCACAGCTTTAAGTTCTTCCAATGAACAATCTTTCAGATAATCAAGCAGGCTGCCTTCCTTTACCGGATCTGCACTAGCCAATATCTGGTCATTAAAGTCGTTAGCAGTACCTTTAAGGTTATACTTACACCACCAGTTTCCTGCAACTTCCACTACCGGAAGTCCATAATTTAAACGACTTATCGTATAAGTTTCCATATCAGAGCCATCCTCTTTGCTAAGTTTCAGTGTGACTACCTGCTTTCTTCCGTCCGCTTTTGGATCGTTGGGTTTCCATCCTCCCAACAGTCTCAAAATATTACTTCCTGTTTCCGTTTCTTTTAATATGGCCCACTGGTCTTCACCTGCTCCAAACTCCAGTTCCGCTTTCATACCTTTCGGCAAGATAAGACGTGCATACTCACCATCTATATAGCGGTCAAAATCATGAGATGTATCCTCCAAAAATGAAAGAGCACCAGTCATCTGCACAGGATTGGGTTCGAAAACCAATACAATACGTCCCTTCATCACTCCGTTACTATCCAATGATTCCAAGTAAGAATATTGCAAAGGCATTCCGATTCTTTTCAGTCTGCTTGTCACATTCACCATAGTCAACTTATCTAACGCCACATTACCGCGCGTTGCATTCTGTGCCACAGACACTTCAACCAAATCAAGACTGCCCTCTGCTCTTACAGTCATTCCTTCTTCAGTATTTATTGCCAAAGAAAGAGTCTTATCGCTATACGGAATGAATACAGTATCGCCTTTTTCATTTACTCTTGCACCATCCAAATGTGAACTTTCCACATTTACTTTTGCCAATGTAATCACAGACGATTCATTATTCTGACCGCTCTCCCAGTCATTTTCTGCAACCTGTATGTTCAGTTTTGCCCCACTTCCATACACTTTCAGTGTATACAAGCTGTTTCTTTTTATCTTTTCAGGCAACTTTTCTTTCAGTTCCATCATACGGCCATCTACTGTCACTTCCATCACCACTTCCGGAGTTCCAGTCTGCTGTTCATGCAGATACATTAACCGGTTCTTACTATCAGCCAGAGCAGCATCAGCAAAATCCATCACAAAATCTGTCAATTGCAGTTCTTCCGGAGTTTCAGTTTCATGAGGGAAGAGAAAACTTCTGTCAGCAGCACCTTTTACAGTAATACGTTTTACCGAAACTCCGGAAACCTGCATCTTCAGATCCAACCGGGCTACACAGCGTTGCATTACAATCGGCTCCCAATGATATGAGTCCATATCAATGCCTCCCAACATAACCGGATCTAAAGTACTATCCAACTGACCAGTCATCACCATATTTTTGAACTCTGTTTCAGTTACTCCCAAATTAGGAATCACTTCTTTGGGAGCATTGGCTATAAAATAACATTTCTTAGCCTTTGTTCCGATTACTACACTAAACTTACCATTCTGGTCTACCTGAATGTTCTCACGAACCATTACAATTACTCCATCAGCATCAAATGCTACCGCAGTCACTTTTCCGGCAAAATAAGAAGTTTCACCTCCTTCTTCAGAAGCTCTGCTTTCCAACAGTTGACCGGATACCACTCCATTGTTTGCTTTCTCGGAAAATAATTCATTATTATTGCAAGACTGCATAATTCCCAAAAGAAATATTGCAGCTATTACATTCTTTATATAAACCAATCTTATCACTTTCTAAACAATTTAAACATTAATACTTGTTTGGATTACTTGAACTATTCAAATAGCTTTTTGAGTCAATAGGCATCTGATACAAATTATTGACATAAAAATTATTCATCAAGCTTTCTGCCCAAGGGCCATAAGTAAACGAACTGCTGTGCCCGTATCCCATCACATGTCCTAATTCATGAAACATGATACTGCATGCATAAGTACTGGAGTAATGATCGAACCAGGCAGACTGATAAGCTCCAAATGTGGTTCCTCCTCCTAATCCTGCCACACCATTACCTGAATAAACCAATCCAACCTGCAAAGTGCGCTGTTGTCTCATCTGCTGCAAGACTCTCTCTACTTCGATAGGATTCTTATTATCGTCATAGAGTTTATCTTTATTTTCCTCCAAAATCTGTTCGTGCTCAGGCATGTCTATCATATAGGTAAAATTGAGGAACAAGGCAATTGACTCCCTAATATGTACCGGACGTATCCCCATCCAGTTACCTACAGGTCCACCGTCGGGTCTATCAGGATCACCTCCGTAAAGTCCCCAATATATTGTCCAACCATGCTGGATTTTTTCTATTTTTTTCCAAAATTCCTCAGGAGACTCTATTTTAAACTGTGCCTTTTTCAACTGTGCGACAGAAAGTTTCTGTACATTTATCAAACGTCCGCTTTCTCCTTTACATACAGTCGGCTTTTTCAACATAGGAACATCCACATATGCATCTCCAAAAGCAGGGATAGTATCCAGATAAGCAAAATCCATCCATTCATTACTTACTTCCGGAATCAGGGCCTTCACAGTTACATGTCCCAAATCACGCGGAGAATAAAAACGCATATGAAACTGTCCTTCATCTGTCACAGACAATTGTAAAGGATTGGATGTATTAAACGAACGCTGAGACTTATCTGTATACACACCTTTCTTTTCATCGTCCTGAAGAATCTTTTTATGATTGCCATGCTTGTATGCAACTGAAGATATAAACATGGTTCCTCTATTATCTTCCGGATGATTTACGTCCGTATTAACAGTTGTAATCTGATTAGGAAGCACCTTTATCCCACTAAATCCATATGTCTGCGAGACGGTTCCTCCTGTATACGTCCGGCTCTCCATTCCTATTTCTCCATTCAGTGCACTTCCTTCAACAGTTGGCATAAACAGATACTCTTTTCCATCCAGCAGGTTCAGATCATTCAGTACCCGATTGCTCTCTCCGGAAAACTGCTTGTTGGCCGTCATCGAAGTATAAAATCTCGGAGTTTCTACATCTGCCACATTTTTAGTCACAGAATATTCTATATACATATTCTCGAAGTCAAAATCAAACTTCACCTTACCAACAATTCGATGTTGCGTAACAGTTTCCTCACTCAATATGGTTTCCTGTTTACCGCCTTCCGATTCAACTATAGTAACATCAAAAGGAGTGTCCGAATAGAAATACTCACAGTCCAATGGTTTGCTTAGGTCTTCCGGAAAGCTCAGCCACACATCATTCACATCTGTGACCTTATTTACTGTTGCTCCATCACTTTCTTTATCACCTTTTACTCCCAACACCAACAATCGGTAGCTTCCTTCATGCAATCCTTCCGCAACGATCTCAGATGTTTCCGGCTTATATTTAGATTTGATATCAGTCACTACTTTACCATTTTCATCTACTATATAATAGTCCAGAAAATCATAAACGGCCTTGGTTGCGGTTTCGCCACTCCGTGTGGCTGCATTACCAAAACCAGCAGAATAAAGCCTGAAAACAGCTTCATTCCCTCTACTATTACCAATATCCCCGTTATTCTCGAACTGTTCCGTACATGAAATACTTGCAAACATTATGCAAGCCAAGAATAGCCCTTTTTTAATCATAAAAATTCAAATAAAAAATCTTTTGTGTTTATAACAATTAAAAATACCTATTGCAGTGTCTGCTTCAATCAAGACACTATCCCTAGAACAACTAAAAAATCAAAATGTTCATGCCTCATTTCATAAGTCTCATAAAATATGCTGCCAGCTGACACAAATATTTTTGAAATCCCATTGATAATCAAAGTTTCAGCAACTCTTCACTTACTTTTAAATAAATCTATTTTAACTAATGCAACAAATAATAACTAAAATCAGAAATAATCTTATAAACGCACGCAGAATTCCCCTCAATTCCTTACAATCGCGCAAATATAAAATTAATAAAACAGCAGTATAATAACAGACTTAAAAAGCCAGAAAATACAATTTTCCACCTTGTTTATAATAAATAGAGCCTTATTATTTCAAAAATATTACGTATTTCATCTCTCCAAGAATATGCCTCTCAAAAGTCTGTTATCTGCAAAACGGTCACTTTACCATATGAGCACTTTTTCTGTGTATCATTTTTTATTCATATTTTTGCCTTCGATATAAAAATAACCAAAACATAAAGCATAAATATGAAAGTACTGATTCTTTGCACAGGAAACAGTTGCCGCAGCCAGATGGCACATGGATTCCTGCAATCTTTCGATAAAAACATTGAAGTTTATTCCGGTGGAACAGAACCTGCTACCCAAGTCAATGCAAAAGCCATAGAAGTTATGAAAGAGACAGGAATAGATATCAGATCACACAAACCGACACATGTAAATACATACCTCAACCAAGAATGGGATTATGTGATTACAGTCTGTGGAGGTGCAAACGAAAACTGCCCTGCATTCATCGGCAAAGTAGGAAAACGACTTCATATTGGTTTCGACGATCCTTCGCACGCTACCGGAACAGCAGAATTCATTGATTCGGAATTTCACCGTGTCCGTGATGAAATAAAAGAGGCTTTCTTCCGTTTTTACCTTACAGAAATCAAGAAAGAAAAATTATCAGAATAATCTTGGAGCAGTAATTGCCAACAATAGAAAAAAACACGGAGACTATCTCAAATTGAAATAGTCTCCGTATCATTAAAAACACAATCTATATTTATCTCCGATATTTATTCTTTTACATTAATCACTTCCTGCAAACGGATATCCTTGCAAGAGCGGCCAATCATCAAACGGAAATCACCCGGCTCTACCACCCGGTTCATCGATTTGTCCAACATAGAAAGATCGTGTTCGTTTACGATAAACGATACCGTTTTTTCTTCTCCCAGATTCAATTCTATAGCTGCATAATGAATCAGACGGGTTATCGGTTGGGTAACCGAAGCAACTTTGTCTCTCAAATAAAGTTGAGGTACTTCATAACCTTTGTATTTTCCGACATTACGGATTGTAAATGAAACATTATAAGTATGTTTACCAGAAGGCTGTACTTTCAGATTATTGTATTCGAATTCAGTATAGCTCAATCCATAACCGAAGGGGAACAAAGGCTCACCTGTCAGATTCAGATAATCATCGCTTCTTCCGGTAGGTTTATGGCTATAGTTCAACGGCAACTGAGCCTCATCTATCGGATAAGTAATCGGCAGTTTTCCGGAAGGATTGGCATCCCCCATCAAGACATCAGCTACTGCAGCACCACCAGCTTCACCCGGATACCAGGCATTCAGCACTGCCGGTACTTTATCCAACCACTCGGACATCACTACAGCACTACCACCAACCAGCACTACCACAACCGGTTTTCCGGTAGCAGCCACACGCTTGATAAGTTCTTCCTGACGTCCCGGCAAAGTCAGATAGCCACGGTCGCGGAATTCACCTTCCTCGATACCAGCCACAACGACAGCTACATCAGCCGAAGCTGCAGCACGCACTGCTTTTTCAATGGAAGCATCTTCATTCTGTACTCCTACATTCCATACCAAACGAATACGGGCGTTACGGGTATTTTCATAGAAACGGACCTTTACTGCATATTCTTTTCCTTTTTCCAAACGGAAAGGAACAACTTCGGTACGGAAAGAAGCCTTTTCGGGACGGTCGATTACCTTTTTACCATCAATCCACAACTGATATCCATCATTTCCTTCCAGACCAATCTGATAATCTCCTGAAACCGGCGATTTCAGTTTTCCGTTCCATTCTACCGAGAACCAGTCTACTGCCAGACAAGAATCCGGAGCAAAGAGCGTCCACGAAAACTGCACAGCCTTATCATTCCGTTTCAAAGCAGGAGTTCCCTCCCAACGGATATTCTTGAAATAAGAAGCAGCCAATCCTGAGGTTCCGTCTTCTTGAGAAAGGCAGTTTTCCGGGATAGTCAGCCATTGCGGATTCATACGCTTACAGCCCTCTTCATAGACAACCTCCGTTTTACCGGCCAGTTCTTTTTTCAATCCTTCTACAATGCTGATTTTATTTACACCAGGACCGCTATATCCACCTAAACGAGCCTCTGCAGCATCCTGACCAATGACAGCAATACGCTTCAAGTCGCGCGACAAAGGCAACAGCTGGTTTTCATTTTTCAGCAATACCATCGAACGGGCAGCAGCCTCCTGAGCCAAGGCACGATGCTCTGCACAGGCATTCCAGCGGTCGGCTTCCGATTCATCCATATACGGATTTTCAAACAATCCCAAACGGAACTTAGCCTTCAAGACCTGACGTACCGCTCTATTCAAAGCCTCTTCCGTTATCAGCCCTTTACGACATGCTTCCAAAAAAGGTTCATGCTCTTCATAAGTAGTCTGGAAAATAACATCAAGTCCATTGTTCACAGCCGTAGCTCCAGCTTCTTCCCAATTATTAATAGTATGGTGCAGTTTATAAATAATACCTACCGCATCGGCATCAGCAATAGTAAAACCGTCGAAGCCCCACTCTTTACGGAGCTTATCGATAGTAAGCCAGGAATTAGCCGTACAAGGTGTACCATCTATCATATTATATGCAGTCATTACCGACTGGGAACCACCCTGCTGGAAACAAGCCTTAAACGGTACCAAATGAGTTTCTTCCAGAAAACGTTCCGTATAATGAATCGGGTTACTGTCACGTCCACCGTCACCGGAATTGACTGCAAAATGTTTCGGAGTAGTAATCACACCCATTCGTTCGAAATTCTTCACGAAACTGACTCCCATATCAGCCGAAAGACAAGGATCTTCGCCATAAGTCTCTTCTACACGTCCCCAGCGTACATCTGTAGCCAGATTGACCACCGGAGAAAGAATCTGTCGGATTCCGCGGCTTTTTGTTTCACGGGCAATGGCGGTAGACACCCGGCTGACCAGCGTAGTATCGAATGTCGCAGCCAAGGCGATAGATTGCGGGAATGCAGTTGCTCCTCCACGCACCAGTCCATGTAAAGCTTCATCGAAAATAATGGCAGGAATACCCAAGCGAGTCTCTTCTACAAAATAGCGCTGAATGCGGTTCACTTTTTTTACGGTTTCGGCCGCTGTCATCTTCGGATTGTATTGAAGCATCTGGCGCATTTGCGGATCGGACGATCCGACAGTAGCTACCTGGAACCCGAAAATACCATCTTTAAAACGTTCTTTTCCGGCATCCAAATCTCCGGGCATCATGTAAATTTGCCAGAACTTTTCTTCCACTGTCATTCGCTTCAGCAAATCCTCTACACGCTCTTCTACAGAGAGCTTTGGATTCTTATAAGGCAGGTCTTCTGCCTGCATGGTTATTGTACAACCCCACAATATCCCACATGCTAAAAATATAGCCTTTTTCATAGTAAATCTATATAAATTTGTTATAATTCCGAGCACAAATATAACAAAATATTTTGAATTACAAGGGTTTACAAAACAATACATCACGAGGATCTTTATTTCTCTTTAAATCTTTTATTCCTAAAATAATAGGAAACTCATATCAAATATCAGAATTTATACACCCATTTCTTCCCTAAATTCAGACAATAGAAACCCATGTGCTTATTAAGCCTCTATCATTGCAGTCACTTCGTCCACATCTGGAATTTCTCTATTATTATTGGTTGGGGCATAAAGATAAAGCATCATTTCCGGTTGTATTTATAACCAATAAATTCGCTTTGTGTTTTAATTGATAATTATTGTCCATAACCGAGGAATTTGAAAAAAGTGTATATTGTCCTTTTTCGATACCATATGCATTATGTATGTGACCAAACAAATGAAATTTCGGCTTAATTTCCATCAATCGCTTTAACAGCAAGACAGACCCATAATGTACACCGTCTGAATAATCAAGAATACCATAAGGAGGCTGGTGTGTAACGAGAATATCTATGTTGTTGGGAATAAGGTTTATATATTTGTCCTCTTCACCCGTTATAGCATATTCAGTAAATGCAGGAACTCCATATATTTTTATACCTTCTACGTCTATTCCTTTATTGCAAAGAATAAAACAATTGTTATCCAACCCACTAATCTCCGCATCCATAAGACAATCATCGTGATTTCCAGGTACAAAGATTTTATAGCGGTAAGGCAAATCGAGAAACCAGTTTAAAAAGTCTATAACTTCTTCTTCGGTTCCTATCATACCCACATCACCACTATGTATTATTATGTCGGCTACAGGCAAACCGGTCACTAATTTATGTTTGCCATGAGTATCTGAAATATGAAGTAGTTTCATTTGATAAAAATTTCAATATCTGTTATAGTTGTTGTCTCTTCAATTATAGGGCAGTTGGTTTTTAAGCCAAAGATACCATAGCACGAATATAACCGGAGTATGGCAAGCCACGATTTTAATACTCGCCAGTACTTACATGTAAAAACTGCACTCACTACCTGAAAGTAGTGTATTTTTTTCGGGCAATGAGTGCAGTTTTTACATGTAAGGAGTATCAGTCTTTCCAATTGACCCGATTTTCGTAACGGTCGAACTCCAAAGATTCTTCTATTCCCAACTTTTTCAACGTTTGCAAAATGAATTCCTGCTCCTTAGGAGGAAGCGCACGTTTTCCTTTTTTGCGGTCGAAATAGGGATTATACCCAAAATACGCAGTCAGCACAGACATGAATTTACGATACTGGGCAGGATACATCTTTTCTTTCATGCCTTTAAAACCGAACGCATAACGCACCGGCTCTGCATTGCGATAATAGACACACGACTGACTTTTGGTACAGCGAAGAGGACTGATAAGGTAGAAAACAGCTTCTTTTTCCATCAGTGGCTGATACACAAGTTGATGCAGACAAGATGCCGCACAAGGACAGTCTGCGTGCAGACAAGCCGCATAATGAGACGGCATGTCTTTGCAAAGTTCACTTTCTTTCATTGTTTTTCGATTTAAGGTTTATTTTCTTCAAGGCTTCTGCTCCTGATTTCAGGTTTATTTACTCCCTTAACCGAAAGCAGTTACCCGTTTCTTTCAATATAAACGCAAGAGAGGAAGTCTATTGCCCCTATCCTACTTACAAAATACTGTCAGACCGGCAATATTTTATTGTTCCTCTTGTTTCCTTTTCTTCCAAAGCTGCCAGCTATTAATAAGATTCTGCCACAATACATAACTACCGGGAGCAATAGCTGATGCCGGATTGAGATAAGTATAAGCCATCCAAATAGCCAATACTGTATTTTTCTGCCCCAATGCCTGTCCCCCGCTAATACGCTCCTGATAGCGGCCTCCTATCCACTTTCCGACAGCAAACTGCAATACACAAACCACTAAGATAAGGGTAGCTATCAATATTTCTTCCGAAACAGCCACATCTCCCTCTACCACCGAACGGGTGGTCTGTGCCATGACAATAGTAAGTGCTACCGCCCACAGATAAAATGCCATGTCTTTCAAGCCTACCAGAAAACGATGCACCGAAGGAAGAAAATGCCGCAACAGCAAAGCGAGAAAGAAAGGGAAAAGCAACAAGGGAAATACTTTACCCAGCAAATAAAGAAATGCAGTCATAAACTCGACTGTCGACGGCTCCACCAAAGGAAAAACAAGTGGAACAAAAACAGCCGCCAGCAAATTGGAAGCTAACGTATACGTCGTCAGTGCGGCTGCATTTCCTCCTAACTTGCCGGTCACCACTGCAGCTGCTGTAGCCGTAGGGCAAATCAGACAAACCAACATTCCTTCTAACGCTACACGCCAGGCTTCATCCAATGCACAGGTATACAACACCCCGGCTACTACAGCAGCCGAAACCAACTGACACAAAAGCAACCATCCATGCCAGCTTCTAGGAGTCAGCTCTTTCACCTCTACTTTACAAAAGGTAAGCAACAACTGAGAAAATATCAGAAAAGGAGTCAGGAAACTCACTGCAACTTTTACTACAGGCTTCGTAGGAGCCAGAAAATCCAATTCGGAAAAACAGAAATATCCAATCACTCCGGCAAGCATCGCCAGCGGCAGTGTCCAGTTTTTTATAAATCTCAACATGACAAAATGTTCATTTTATCGGCAAAAATACGTAAAAGCCAACAAAGCCATAGTATTTTTATTGGTTTTTATAGACATTATCGCTTATAAAAAGTATTTCTTCCCTCTTTAACGCCCAAAGTCTGTAAAAATTCTATTAACTTTGTCCCCTAATATGAGGAATAACATAGTTTACACAGTATATATCATCTGCATTTTCCTATGGATTGTTATTCCGGAAAATGCGATGCATGCCGCGTCCCCTAAAAAATTTACCGTGGTAATCGATGCCGGACACGGAGGACATGACCCCGGGGCCATAGGAAAGCGGGGAAAAGAAAAGAACATCAACCTCAGTGTGGCACTTAAACTCGGGAAACTGATTCAGAACAATCATTCGGATACTAAAGTGGTATACACCAGAAGCTCTGATGTATTCGTACCGCTTCACCGCCGGGCTGAGATTGCAAACGAAGCAAAGGCCGATCTTTTCATTTCAATCCATACCAACTCGATTGCTTCCCGAAGCAGCAGAGTAAGTGGAACGGAAACCTATACATTGGGATTGCACCGTACACAGGAAAATCTGGAAGTGGCACAAAAGGAAAATGCCGTTATCCTTATCGAGGATGACTATCAGAAACAATATGCAGGATTCAACCCTAATTCTTCCGAGAGTTACATCATCTTCGAATTTCTGCAAGACAAAAATATGGCTCAAAGTGTCAACTTCGCACAGCTGATTCAGCAACAGTTCCGGCACAAAGCACGCAGAATAGACAAAGGAGTGCATCAGGCCGGTTTTCTGGTTCTTCGGGAAACATCTATGCCCAGTGTGTTGATTGAATTAGGCTATATCACCAATCCAAACGAAGAGGCTTACCTGCTGTCAAGTAACGGCTCAAGCATGCTGGCACAGAGTATTTATCAAGCTTTTGTCAACTACAAAGCAAACAAGAAGACTTCTTCTCCGGGAGTTCTCACTTCTTCTCAACCGGTAGAAGTAGAAGAAGATATCGTAATTGAAGAGCCCACAGCTGCCGATACCCAACCGGTGCAAACTGTCCAAACGGCCCAGCCAAAAGAAACTTCTCAAAGTTCTAAGAGCAATACCTCCAGTAAGCCGGTATTCAAGATACAAATCTTGACATCAGACAAGGTGTTGCCTAAGAACAGCAGACAATTTAAAGGCTTATCTCCCGTAGACCGATATAAAGAAAAAGGTATCTACAAATATACGTACGGCGAAAGTACCGACTACAACAAGATAGTACGTCTGAAACGCAGCAAAGTAGATGCAAAGTTTAAAGATGCATTTATCATCGCGTTCAAAGACGGAGAAAAAATGAATATAAATCAAGCTATTAGAGAATTTAAAAAGAACAAATAAAACTAGAACAATACAACAAGATGAAAAAAGAAGTAAAAATCGGCTTGGCAGGTATTGCTTCCCTGCTTATTCTTTTCTTTGGCTTCAACTACCTGAAAGGAATCAACACATTCAAGCCAGAAAGTTACTATTATGTAGAATTTTCCGACATTAATGGATTGGCAAAATCCAGTCCGGTATTTGCCAATGGATTTAAAATCGGTATTGTACGCGACATTGAATATAATTTCCAGAATCCCGGCCATGTGGTTGTAGGAGTAGAATTGGACGAAGCGATGAAAATCCCAACAGGTAGCCACGCAGAATTGGTCACCGAAATGCTGGGTACAGTCAAGATGAACTTGCATTTCAATCTTGACAGTCAAACCTATTATACAGAAAAAGATACTCTTCCCGGAGTAGCCAACACTGGAATTTTAGGAGAAGCTGAAAAGACACTGCTTCCACAGATGAAGCAGATGATGCCGAAACTCGACTCGATCTTAGTTTCTCTAAACAAATTGTTAGGCGATCCGGCTTTGGAGAACACTCTGCACAATGCAGAGCAGCTGACCGCTTCACTTAACGCAACCAGCCGCCAATTAAACACTCTGATGAAGACCGATGTACCAGAGTTGACAAATAACGTAACTGAAATCACCCAAAACCTGAAAGTTATTACCAATAACCTGAAGGACGTAAACTATGCATCTACTTTCATGAAAGTAGACTCTACACTGAACAATGTACGCTTGCTGACAGATAAATTAAACCGCAAAGACAACTCTTTAGGATTACTGATGAACGACTCAGCATTGTATTATAATTTAAATGCCAGCACAGCAAATGCAGCAGCGTTATTAGAAGATTTAAAGGCACATCCTAAACGTTACGTACACTTTTCATTGTTTGGAAAAAAAGATAAATAACAAAGCTTATATAGATTATATCTAAATAATCACCCACTTATACACTCTATTACACTATCTTAATAAATCACTAATTAACAATGTATTAAACAGTGGGTGATTATTTATCTGACATTTCCAATATTAAGTAAAATTCTAATTTACAAAGCATTGGAGATATGCAAGAGCTTTCATTTAAAAAACATCATCCATACTTTAATAACCCATTGAACTCCAATAGAATATAATTAAAAGCAAAAAAGCAAAGAAAAATGTATTTGTTTTTCTAAAATTTCATTCCGACATTTGCAGCTGTAGAAGATTTGCTTTATTAATAACGACGTAAATATGATTGAAAACAATCAGGCTATTGTATTGTGGCAACGTTGCTTAAACTTTATTAAGGACAACGTTAATCCGACAGCCTTTAAAACTTGGTTTGAGCCTATTGTCCCCTTGAAATACGAGGACAAAGCTTTGACAATCGGCGTTCCCAGCCCTTTCTTTTATGAATATCTGGAAGAAAAATATGTGGGGCTGCTCCGTACCGCTATCTATAAAGAAATAGGTGAAGGTACTGAGTTGATGTATTCTATACTTACAGATAAGACCAACCATATTACCATCAACATAGAAGGAACAAAACGTTCACAGGCTTTACCTGCACAGGCTCCTATCCATAACGGTAATAAAGCACCTAATCCTTTACAAGCTCCAGCTGTACAGGATTTAGATCCACATCTAAACCCGAACTACAACTTCGAGAACTTCATCAAAGGAAACAGTAATGAGTTTTCACGCACTGTAGCTGAAACAGTAGCACAGAACCCTGCACGTACATTCAACCCGTTGTTTTTGTACGGACCGTCAGGTGTGGGAAAAACCCATTTGATCAATGCCATTGGTACTCGTATCAAAGAACTATATCCGGAAAAACGTGTACTGTACGTATCTGCACACTTGTTTCAGGTTCAGTATACAGACTCCGTACGTACCAACCACTTCAACGATTTCATCAGTTTCTATCAAACTATTGATGTACTGATTATTGATGATATTCAGGAGTTTGCAGGAGTTACCAAAACACAGAATACATTCTTCCACATTTTCAACCATCTGCACCAAAACGGCAAGCAGTTGATTCTTACTTCCGACCGTGCTCCTGTTATGTTGCAGGGTATGGAAGACCGTCTGCTTACCCGTTTTAAATGGGGACTTGTAGCTGAATTGGAAAAACCGGATGTAGAATTGCGTAAAAACATTTTGCGCAATAAGATTCGTCGTGACGGTTTGACTATTCCTGAATCTGTGATTTGCTATATCGCGGAAAACGTAAACGAAAGTGTACGTGAACTGGAAGGTATTGTAAACTCATTGCTGGCTCAGTCTATCCTGTTCAAGCGTGAAATCGACCTGGATTTGGCACAACGCATCGTACGGAAAGCAGTACGCTGTGCAGAAGTAAAACCGCTCAGTGTAGAAGACATCATCGAAAAGGTATGCAGTCATTACAACGTCGATGCATCTACTATCCATACCAAGACTCGCAAGCGTGAAGTAGTACAAGTACGTCAGGTAGCCATGTATTTAGCAAAGAAGCATACAGATACTTCTTCTTCTAAGATTGGAAAACTGATTGGAAATAAAGACCACGCAACAGTGCTCCATGCTTGTAAAATCGTAAAAGATCAGGTAGAAGTAGACAAGGCTTTCAAAGCTGAAATAGAAAAAATTGAAGCTGGTCTTAGACAGAAATAACAAATCCCTTGATAAGAAAACATCGGGAAGGTGAAGGAACTCATCGAGACATCGACAAAGGTTCCGATACCTTCTTTCTTATCCGTAAATTTCCCTCCTTCTTATTCTTCTAGAAAAAGGATCCTATCTGCAAATTCTCATAAAAAAGGCCCATACACCATAATGCATGAGCCTTGGAATATTGCTTATTTTTCGAATCCTTGTTCCTTGAGAGTTCTTCTCAGTGTTTCCGACATCAGTTCATTGTCTGATTTCTTATAGCGGATATCCGTAAATATCTGAGCCAAAGTTTCTGTATGATTAATCTCCACGAAATGCTTATTTTCGGGCAACGATTCTTTATATGCATAAATCTCATCAATCATCTCCGGAGTATAATCATGATAAGTTTCCTCGTGCACAATACCGGTAAGCGGTAAGCGGTCGGACTGTTCAGGACACTCATCCGGATAGCCCATAGTAATAGTTGCAACCGGCATAACGAGCTCAGGCAATTCCAACACTTTCACAATCTGATCAGGATTATAAATAGTAGTTCCCAAATAGCAAATTCCTAAACCATTTTCCTCTGCCAATGTACAAAAATTTTGAGTAACCAGCAACGCATCCGTAGCTGCATTCAGAAAAGAAATAGGATTGTCATAACCAGGTTCCGCCTTACGCTGACGACACCATTTGCTAAAACGGTTGAAGTCTGCACAGAAGGTCAGCACAACCGGAGCCGAAGTCACCATTGGCTGATTAAAATGAGCCGGAGCCAACTTCGCTTTCATTTCCTGATCACGAGTCACCACCACACTATACAACTGCATATTCCCCATAGTAGAAGCCCGGAAAGATTCCTCCAGCAAGCTATTCAGCAGTTCGGCCGGAATATCCTTAGACTGATACTTACGTATTGTACGTCTGTTTTTTATCGATTCCATAATTATCATTCATTATATCATTTTCTACAAAGATAGTAATTTATCTGAGTTTTTCCATCAGCATTTTCAAAAGTTTAATAATAAGGATATTTTCTATATAGTGATTCAAAATGGAAAACTTTTCAAAATATTCATTTTTACATATAACTAATAATCAGAATATTAATATTTCATTTTGGAAAACCATGAGACCTGTTAATAACTTCTTCTCATTTTATTTTGCCAATTAGAAAAACATCTTTAGCTTTGCAGCGGTTTGTTATTAATAAGCAAAATCTCTACACTAACTTTAAACCTAAATTAAAAACATAAGTAATAACAGACTAAATTCATTATATAAAGTGGAAAAGCAAACTTACAGCTACGATGAAGCCTATGAAGCCTCATTGCAGTATTTCAAAGGAGACGAACTGGCAGCTCGCGTATGGGTAAACAAGTACGCAGTGAAAGACTCCTTTGGAAACATTTACGAAAAATCACCGGAGGATATGCATTGGCGTTTGGCCAATGAAATAGCTCGAATAGAAGCTAAATATCCTAATGCACTCAGCCCGAAAGAGCTCTTCGATCTATTTGATCAATTCAAGTACATCGTTCCTCAAGGCAGTCCGATGACTGGTATTGGAAACGATTTTCAGGTAGCATCTTTGTCAAATTGTTTTGTAATCGGATTAGATGGATCAGCCGATTCATACGGAGCAATTATTCGCATTGATGAGGAGCAAGTTCAGTTAATGAAACGCCGTGGCGGTGTAGGTCATGACCTTTCACACATCCGTCCGAAAGGTTCACCGGTAAAAAACTCTGCATTGACTTCTACCGGTCTTGTTCCGTTCATGGAACGCTACTCCAACTCTACCCGTGAAGTAGCACAAGACGGACGTCGAGGTGCCCTCATGTTAAGTGTATCCATTAAGCATCCCGATTCCGAATCATTCATCGATGCCAAGATGACAGAAGGAAAAGTTACCGGGGCTAACGTTTCTGTAAAATTGGATGATGAATTTATGCAAGCTGCGGTAGAAAACCGTATGTATACCCAGCAATATCCTATCAATTCAGAGAATCCACAGGTTACAAAAGAAATCAATGCATCTGAATTGTGGAAAAAGATTGTACACAATGCCTGGAAGTCTGCAGAACCGGGTGTATTGTTCTGGGATACTATCATCCGTGAATCTGTACCCGACTGTTATGCCGACTTAGGATTCCGTACTGTTTCTACCAATCCATGTGGTGAAATTCCTTTGTGCCCATACGACTCTTGCCGTCTGCTGGCTATCAACTTATACTCTTACGTAGTCAATCCGTTTACTCCGGAGGCTTACTTTGATTTCGACTTGTTCAAGAAGCATGTTGCATTGGCACAGCGTATCATGGACGATATCATCGATCTGGAGCTGGAAAAGATTGAACGTATCATGGAAAAAATTGATTCAGACCCTGAAAGCGATGAAGTGAAAGGTTCTGAACGCCACTTGTGGGAAAAGATTTACCGTAAATCCGGACTGGGACGCCGCACTGGTGTAGGTATCACAGCCGAAGGAGATATGCTGGCTGCAATGGGCTTACGCTACGGAACGGAAGAAGCAACCGAATTCTCAGAAAATGTACATAAGATTGTAGCACTTGAAGCTTACCGCTCTTCTGTAAACATGGCAAAAGAACGTGGAGCCTTCGAAATCTATGACGCAAAACGAGAAGAAAACAACCCGTTCATCAATCGTCTGAAAGAAGCAGATCCGGCATTGTACGAAGAAATGAGACAGTATGGCCGACGCAATATTGCCTGTCTGACTATTGCCCCGACCGGAACTACCAGTCTGATGACTCAGACTACTTCCGGTATTGAGCCGGTATTTATGCCTGTCTACAAACGCCGCCGTAAGGTAAATCCGAACGATGAAAACGTACGTATCGATTTCGTAGACGAAACAGGAGACGCATTCGAAGAATACATCGTATTCCACCATAAATTCCTGACATGGATGAAGGTAAACGGATACGATCCAGACAAACGTTATACTCAAGAAGAAATCGACGACCTGGTTGCAAAATCACCTTATTATAAGGCTACTTCCAATGATGTAGACTGGCTGATGAAGGTGAAGATGCAGGGACGTATCCAGAAATGGGTTGACCACTCTATCAGTGTAACTATCAATCTTCCTAACAACGTAGACGAAGATCTGGTAAACCGTCTGTATGTAGAAGCTTGGCGTTCTGGCTGTAAAGGATGTACTGTATACCGCGACGGTTCGCGTGCCGGTGTGCTGATTTCAACCAAGAAAAAGGAAAATAAAGAAGAAGAGTGCCACTGCAAACCACCTCAGGTAGTAGAAACACGTCCGCGTGTACTTGAAGCGGATGTAGTACGCTTCCAGAATAACAAAGAGAAGTGGGTTGCTTTTGTAGGTTTGCTCGACGGACGTCCTTACGAAATCTTTACCGGTTTGCAGGATGATGAAGAAGGTATCTTGTTGCCTAAATCGGTGACTACCGGACGTATCATCAAGAACTACGACGAAGAAGGCAACAAGCGTTACGACTTCCAGTTCGAAAACAAGCGCGGATATAAGATGACGATTGAAGGTTTGTCTGAAAAGTTCAACAAAGAATACTGGAACTATGCCAAACTGATTTCGGGAGTTCTCCGTTACCGTATGCCGATTGAACAGGTTATCAAACTGGTTGGTTCTCTACAATTGGACAGCGAAAATATCAACACATGGAAGAACGGTGTAGAACGTGCTTTGAAAAAATACGTTCAAGACGGAACCGAAGCACGTGGAGTAAAATGTCCGAACTGTGGAAATGAAACGCTGGTTTATCAGGAAGGATGTCTGATTTGCAAGACTTGCGGTTCATCACGTTGCGGATAATCTCAGAAGCCGAATCACTTTAATGATACAAAAAGGAGTTAAGTCAGAGTTTTACATACACAGAAGTTTATCTGCTGACTTAACTCCTTTATTTATTAGTCTCTTTTAGATAGAAAAGAATCCATCTCATCTATTTTTACTGATATGTACATTCACTTAAAAGGTCTCAAACTCTATGCCTTTCATGGTGTTCTCCCACAGGAAAACCGTGTAGGTGCCGAATACACTGTCAACCTCCGTTTAAAAACCGACTTCAGCCGGGCCGCACAAACCGACTGTCTGGAAGGAACAGTAAATTATGCCGAAGTATTTGAAGCGGTAAAGCAGGAGATGCAAATCTCTTCACAGCTGCTGGAACATGTAGCCTATCGCATAGCCAACCGCCTGCTGCATGATTTTCCTGCCATAAAAGAAGTAGATGTCGAACTCTACAAGCAAAACCCACCTATGGGAGCGGACTGCGAACAAGTAGGAATCAGTCTTTCTCTGTCCGCCGATAATACACGAATCAGATAAGTTATAATTCCGGAAAAGTATGTTTCCTGATGCATTTCCAGTACTCACTTGAAAGTACTGGAGTTTTTTCCAAGAATGAGTACAGTACTCACTAATAAGGAGTGTACTTACTACCTGTAAGGAGTAATGAGTACTCGCATCAAGACAGTATACAATAAAAAATCAGCCAACCCATATTCATAAACAGGTTAGCTGATTTCATATATTCTCTTTGGATTCCCCAATGCTCCCGACTACGAATTCATCAGGATTCCGATTGTTCAGGTTTACTTATGTGTCTTCACAATCTGCGTAGGAGCCTGTTCAGCATTACGCTTTTCGGTCTGCTCTACCACATTACGAGCCAATTCAATGAATGCCTGTCCGGTTACGGAATTTTCATCCAAAGCTACCGGTGTTCCTTTATCCCCATTTTCACAGATACTCTGTACAATAGGAATCTGTCCCAACAAAGGTACATTCAGTTCCTCGGCCAATCGCTTGGTTCCTTCTTTTCCAAACAGATAATATTTATTTTCCGGCAATTCGGCAGGAGTAAACCAAGCCATGTTTTCTACCAGTCCCAGAATAGGCACATTGACCTTGTCGTTCATATACATATTGATACCCTTGCGCGCATCGGCCAAAGCCACCTGCTGAGGTGTGCTGACAATTACCGCTCCGGTAATAGCAAGCGTCTGAAGCAAAGTCAGATGAATATCACTGGTACCCGGAGGAGTATCAAGTATAAAATAATCCAACTCTCCCCATTTTGCATCACCTACCAACTGTTTCAAGGCATTGCTTGCCATACCGCCACGCCACAAAGTAGCCTGATCGGGATCGACAAAGAAACCTATAGAAAGCAGTTCGATACCATATTTTTCTACCGGTACAATCAGGTCGCGACCATCTACAGTCTCTGCATACGGACGGGCATCTTCTACCTGGAACATTTTAGGAACGGAAGGACCAAAAATATCCGCATCGAGCAAACCCACTTTATATCCCAATTTGGCAAGAGCTACCGCCAGATTGGCTGCAATTGTCGACTTACCTACTCCTCCTTTACCGGAAGATACAGCAATCACATTCTTTACCTGCGGAAGCATTTTGCCCGGCTCCGGACGCGCCGCCTGCTTACTTTCTGTAGCAATAGTCACTTCTACTTCCTTCGATACATACGTATGAATAGCAGTTTCGGCAGCACGGACTACCGATTTCATGAAAGGATCTGTCGGCTTTTCAAAAATCAGTGAAAAGCTGACTTTCATCCCGTCGATACGTAAGTTATCGGCTACCATTTCAGCCTCAACTATATTTTTACCGTTTCCCGGATAACGCACTGTAGCCAGTGCATCAAGAATCAATTTCGGATAAAGAGTCATAATATCGTTTATTTACTTGTTTTCAGTCCACTACGCTTACTACGGTTGTAGCTGCGATAATCATCCAGTTCAATTTCCACATCAGGCTCTCTCAACTCCCCTTCCTGCGGCAGGCGGAACTTGATGTACTTGATGTTCAGTCCGCGGTCCAGCCACTGCTGTTCGTAATAAGTACGTATACTCAAGATATCATCGGCCAGTCCGGAATGATACAAGTCGTCCGTCATAAATTCTACCGGCAAATGATTCTCTTCAATCATATATTTGGTATAGGTAAACATGAAGTTACTGTCTGTTTTCAGATGTACCAGTCCGTCCGGTTGCAGGAACTTCCGGTAGCGGTTCATAAAATATGTAGAAGTCAGACGTTTGGTAGCTTTCTTCATTTGCGGATCCGAGAATGTCAACCAAATCTCGCTCACTTCACCCGGAGCAAAGAAACGATCGATAATCTCAATGTTTGTCCGTAAAAAAGCAGCATTCTTCAATCCTTCGTTCAAAGCCTCAGTAGCTCCTGTCCACATGCGTGCACCTTTGATGTCTACCCCGATAAAGTTCTTATCAGTATAACGGCGAGCCAGCCCTACCGTATATTCTCCACGTCCACATCCCAGTTCCAGAACTATAGGATTGTCATTTTTGAAAAAATCACGGTTCCAGTTGCCTTTCATTTCAAACGGCACATTATCCACTACAGAATATGGATATTCAAACACGTGCGGATATTCCGCCATATCTGCAAACTTTGCTAATTTACCTTTTCCCATTCGTTTTCTTTATTCATTCTGCATACAAAGGTACGGCTTTTAGTCGGATTTACCGTAAATGAAGAAGAACAAAAATAATCTTCAAAAATTATCTTGAAAAAGAAAAGAAAGAAATAACTTTGCTACAGACACAAATCAACTATTCATTTTTATGGGAAGTAAAAAATATCAGACAGGATTCGCATTAAGCGGAGGATTTATCAAAGGGATTGCACACTTGGGAATACTTCAAGCTTTATTCGAGAACAAAATCCGCCCGGACATACTCTCCGGAACCAGTGCAGGAGCCATTGTCAGCGCCTTTATAGCAGACGGTAAACAGCCTTTTGAAATTCTCCAATTATTTTCGCAACGCACCTTTACAGATCTGGCCAAAATCAGACCCAGTAAAGACAGTCTGATGAAAATGGATTATTTTATTGATTTCCTGAAAAGCAACTTAAAAGCCAAACGGATAGAAGATTTGTCTATTCCAACCATTATTACAGCAACCGATTTCGACAATGGGAAAAGTGTACATTTTACCAAAGGAGAGATAACCAAGCGTATTGCAGCTTCCTGCTGCATTCCTGTTTTATTTCCTCCTATTCCCATTCAGGGTACACATTACGTAGATGGTGGAGTATTTATGAATATTCCTATCAGCCCCATACGCGACCTGTGCGATGAAGTGATTGCCTTAAACGTATACAAACTGATGGCCGATGAGTACAAAAACGATATCATCCACATTGCACTACGGGCATATCACTTTATGTTCCAGTCCAACAGTCTGACAGAACTGGAGCAGGCCGATTGGGTAATAGCCCCCGACGGACTGGAAAAATACGGCAATCACGAATTAGACAGAGCCGAAGAGATATTCAGTGCCGGTTATTTTGCCACATTAGATTTTTTAAAAGAGTACAAAAAATAAACATATAGAAATGGAAAAGATTATTATTTACCAAGTTTTTACCCGACTGTTCGGAAATTCCAAACCAACCTCCGTTTATAACGGCTCGTTACAAGAAAACGGCTGCGGAAAGATGGCGGGCTTCACTAATCAGGCCCTGCAGGAAATAAAAAAATTGGGAACCACACATATATGGTATACCGGCGTCATTGCACATGCTACACAAACTGACTACACAGCTTACGGTATCCCTCGCAATCACCCTTCTATCGTAAAAGGAAAAGCGGGTTCTCCCTATGCCATCAGAGATTATTATGACGTAGACCCCGATTTGGCTGTAAACGTCAATCAACGCATGAAGGAGTTTGAAACCCTGATTGAACGTACACATGCCAACCGTCTAAAAGTCATTATCGATTTTGTGCCGAATCATGTATCCCGCCAATACCAGTCGCTTGCCAAACCCAGAAGAGTGAAAGATCTGGGAGAAACCGATAATCCTAATATAGCTTTCTCTCCCGACAACAATTTCTATTACATCCCCGGACAAAAACTGGAAGGAGAAATAGACCTTCATAATGAAAGTATGGGAGATTACTATGAATCACCCGCCAAAGCTACGGGAAACAACCGTTTCGATGCCTACCCTAACCGGAACGACTGGTACGAAACAGTAAAGCTTAACTACGGAACAGATTACATTCACAATACAGGAAATCATTTTTCACCCATTCCAGATACCTGGCATAAGATGAAAGATATTCTTCTGTTCTGGGCAGGAAAAGGAATTGACGGCTTCCGCTGCGACATGGCAGAAATGGTTCCGTGCGAGTTTTGGGGATGGGCAATTCCGGAAGTAAAAGCCAAATATCCGAACCTGATATTTATTGCCGAAGTCTACAATCCGAACGAATACCGCAACTATCTGTTCAACGGAAAATTCGATTATCTGTACGATAAGGTAGGATTGTACGACACACTGAGAGGCATCACTTGTGGGTACAGCTCTGCTACTGCTATTACCTCATGCTGGCAAAGTGTAAACGACATTCAAAGCCACATGCTCAACTTCCTTGAAAATCATGACGAGCAGCGTATTGCTTCCGACTTCTTTGCCGGCAATCCGTTCAAGGCGCTTCCGGCTCTTATCGTATCGGCTTGCATGAATACGAATCCGATGATGATCTATTTCGGACAGGAACTGGGAGAACCGGGTATGGACGAGGAGGGATTTAGCGGAAGAGACGGACGAACTACCATCTTCGACTATTGGAGTGTAAACAGTTTGTACCGCTGGAGCAACAACGGACGCTATAATACCCATCTGCTTAGTCCAAAAGAGAAAGAACTGCGCAAGTTCTATAGCCGCCTGCTTAACCTCTGTAATCAGGAAGCAGCACTTCGCGAAGGTGCTTTCTTCGATTTGATGTACGTAAATCAGGGAGGATGGCAGATGAACGAGCACAGACAGTATGCTTTTCTCCGTAAACAGGAGAATGAGGTATTGCTCATTGCAGTCAACTTCGACGAAACTCCGGCACAGGTTTCCATCAATCTTCCGGCACACGCATTCGAGTATCTGAACATGCCGGAATACGAAAGCATTACTGCTACCAATTTGCTCGACAGCCAGAAGGAAACCATTTCGTTTACAGCAAATAAACCAGTTGCTATTACACTGCCTGCATACGGTGGCAAAATTTTGAAAATAAAAATCAGCAAATAAGCCTCCGCAGAGATTCTGATTCTTTTAGAAAAACTTTATAAAAAAAGCCTGTAGTACAAAATACTGCAGGCTTTTCTTCTATCTCTTCAGCTATTCAATATATTTCTTGATTCAGTATACTCGGGATACAATTTAATGTTTCTTCAAATTAGGCAAGAAGCAAGCAACGAATCCCAATAGCGGCGTAAAGGCTACTACCTTATACACGTATTCTATACCATACACATCGGCAAAGTTGCCTAACACAGCCGATGCAATACCTGCCACTCCAAAGGCAAAGCCGAAGAAAATACCCGAAATAAGTCCCAGCTTATATGGAAGCAGTTCCTGTGCATAGACCAATATGGCAGGAAAGGCAGAAGACAGAATAAAACCAATAAGAAAACTAAGAACCACTGTAACCGGAAGTCCTACATACGGCATCAGCATACTGAAAGGAGCCACTCCCAAAATAGACCCCCAAATCACGTATTTACGACCAATCTTATCACCCAGCGGACCACCTACCAATGTACCGGCAGCTGTTGCAAAGAGGAAGATAAACAGATAAAGTTGTGAATCCTGTACCGATACACCAAATTTATGAATCAGATAAAAAGTATAATAACTGCTCAAACTGGCCATATAGATATACTTGGAAAATATCAGCACAATAATAATTGCAATGGCAAAGATGGTCTTCTTCAATGAATAAGGCATCTCATGATGTACTCCCCGATTCTGTTTCCGCCGTTCATCCCATTCTTTCAATTTCGAACGGTACCAACGACAGATAGGCCACATAATAGCCATTCCTACCAAAGCCAGCAAAGCAATAAAGACCACATTCTGTCTGCCATAAGGAGCAATAACCAAAGCTGCCAGCAACGGACCAAATGAACCACCCAGATTGCCTCCTACCTGGAACAAAGACTGAGCAAGTCCCCGTTTACCGCCTGAAGCCAGATAAGTAAGCCGCGATGCTTCAGGATGAAAAATGGAAGAACCGATTCCTATCAACCCTACCGCCAGCAGAACCATCCAGAAATGATGCACCCATGCCAGCAACAGCAAGCCGATAAAAGTAAAAGTCATACCAGCCGGAAGAGACCACACTTTCTGATGGCGGTCTGTAATCAAACCTACAACTGGCTGAAATACAGAAGCTGCTATCTGATAGACCAGGGTAATCAAACCTACCTGAGTAAAATTTAATACCAGTTCATCCTTTATCAGCGGATAAACCGCCATGATGACTGACTGCAACATATCGTTTGTGCAATGCGACAAACTAAGTGCAAATAAAATACCGAAAGCAATGCTCCCGGTATTCTTATTGATTGTTGATTCACAACTCATCGTTTCAATAATCCTATTTTCAAATTCAGTTTAAAATAATACACCCCGTTTTCACGTTCCAGATAGCCATATTTGTCTTTTTCTGTAGAACCTTTTTCCAAGCGTGTATTGTAGAACAGGAAGTCGGCAAAAGTCTGACGGAAAGCACGCTGGTAGCAAATCACCTGTCCATCTCCTGTCACCAGCAGAAAACCTGCAATGGCAGAATCTGTTCCGTTGTACAACTTGGCAGGACGCATGCCGGCAGCTAATGCCAGCAGCAATTCTTTCACCTTATATTCATAAAATCCGTGCTTATTGATGAGTTCATCCTTGATCTTCAGCGGATTCAGTTTTTTCACTTCTTCGGTCAATTCCGATACCTTTGTAATACCGTCGAGCCACATGAGTCGGGTCATCTCAGCCAACAGACGTCCCATATGAAGATCAATCATCGAAAGATTGCTTCTGAAAATCTTATCGGCCACATCGTTATACTTCAGATTTCCTCCCAAACGTTCAATCATCAGCATACGGCTGATTACATCATCTTCCTCGCCTTCTGCATTGATTTTATTTACAGTAGGTACGGCAAATTTTACACCTGTCTGTTCGAATTTGAAATTAGCCGAACGTCCGCCATCCAGCAGAGGAATCATCATTCCCAGACGTGAACGAACACAGAATCCGGTAAGAGGAGCCTCCGTACTATAAAAGGCTACACTAAAGTCAGTACGATCGTCTGTCTTTGCTTCCAGGTCGAACAAAGCAATCTCATCCAAAAACTCTTCTACCCCATCGGCAGAAGTTACTTCATCTTCTCTGCTTTGACGTACGCTGTCCAGCACCAATGCAGCTACCGTATCAAAATCTTCACGTGGAATACGCTTATCCATATTCTCTCCTACAATATGAATCGTATCCTTCTCCACAATATAACGGCGTGTGCCATCGTGTTCTTCACGCTGTACCATTGCTACCGGTATACGGAGCGATTCATTCCGTTTCCCTTCCGGAGTTCCGGCATATACATATCCGTCTGCGAGCAGGCGAAAAAATGCATACAGTTCGCCCCACTCTCTTTTTGTTGCTTCAAATGCCATAATCTACAGTTCTTTTCCTGTTGCAAAGGTACAAAAAGCAGTGTGTAATGTCAAAAGGAAAACAGAGTTTTCGGTTTTTGTTATTTACAGAACAACATTCTACCGTTTTTTTTTCACACCACTGACGGATGTATGCATAACTGTCTTGCGAATTGATTTGATTCGAACAAATATGTCCGTTTCTTTTAGCCTCATCCAAGATGGTTACTACTTCTTCCAACCGTCCCCGATACAATAATGTCATCAAATAGAAGAGTCGGTCTCGATCCATAATTCGGGCTTCATCCGGGACAAAAAATTCAGCTTCAGGGTTTTTCTCCAGAAAGGACTGTATTTTCTGAAAAGCATCACCAAACACACGATACCAAACTCCCTTCAGAGTCTCTTCATCTACACAACGCCAGTCACTAGTCACGGCTTCATAACTAGCCAACTCCTGTGCTTGCAGAGCCAAAACTCCTGTCCCCCTCAGACTCATTGTCATCCGTACTTCTGATATTCCTAATATCTGCCACCACAAATCATCTACATACAAAGGTTTGACCTCCAAACGTACTCTATTAAAATGTGTAGGACCAAGACAAAAGAAATATCCGGAAAGCACTATATAATTTATATACGAACTCTGTCGGAAACCATATTCTCGCCCCACATTTTTTCGGATGGAAGCATTCCATTTTTCAAAATCTGCTTTTTTCATCATATTCCATGAGTTTATCTGCAATATTTCGGATAAGTAAAAAGCAGTGTTCCTCATTGTCAATATACCTCCGAACAGGCAATTCAACAATAGAACACTGCTTTCCAATTTATCAATTAAATGCTTATTTCAGGATGATTTCCTTAATAATAGGCCAACAAGTATGTTGTCCGGTGACCTGAATCTTCACGGCTTTGACAGGTTCACCATTCAGTTGTACTTTGGCCTGTCCGTATTCATCGAATGTACCGACTGTTACAAAATTTGTTCCGTCTGTACTGGTCATCAAATCAGCCTTTGTAATATAATCTTTCGAATCACCTGTAATAACCTCAATCTCTTTGACAGGAGTAGCCTCTGTCAGCAACACTGTAAAATAATGTTCTTTACCTACTGTACTTCCTCCCCAGAAGAAAGAATTGTTTCTTCCATCGAAGGCATATTCCGGATGATAAGGCATATTGACAGGAATATTAGTATCAATATGTGCTGCACGAATCAGTGCCGGTTTTTCTTCTGTAGGTACAAACTCTTTTTCATTCAGAGCATCGTCTTCATAAAAGTTAATACCCAGTTTTTCCATTACCGGATAGTAGGATGTAATACGCTGATAGAAACTGTCCCAGTTTCGCTGCTCTTTCGGACTCCACAACACTTCGGCCAATGCAGACAATCGTGGATACAACATCCATTCTACACGAGACTGTGTAGCAACACGTTCGGTCCACAACGCACCTTGTCCTCCTTTAATCAGAGCTTCCTGTTCCTTGGTTACACCCAGAAGTACAGGATCCCACTCATACGACTTACGTACAGAGTTTCCGGCATATCCCCAGTCCAGATAACAACCATGCTGCGGACACATAATGACCGGGATATGGCGTTCCAACGCTTCTTTCTGCTGTTTCTCTCCGGTATCTCTCCAAACAGTAAGTACATCATCGGACGTAGCAGCATGACGTTCGTTGATTTCATCCCATCCTACCATAATCTTACCTTTAGAACGAACCAATTCACTCATCTTGCGAGTAAAATAGTCTTGCAGTTCACCGGGTTGCTTCATTCCTTCTTTTTTGTATAGCGCCATACACTTCGGGCATTTTTCCCACACGTGAGTAGGCACTTCATCACCTCCTAGGTGAATATATTTTGATGGGAATATCTCGATTAAGGTATTGACTACCTCTTCGGCAAACGCATAAGAAGCCGGATTTCCCACACAAATCATGTTTTCATTTCCCCGCTTACGTTCGTTCACCGGCATCTCTTCAGGATAGGCCTCAAATGAACCCCCATTACAGGAAAGTTGAGGCATCGCAGCCAACAATGCGGTGCTATGACCGGGCAAATCGACTTCCGGCATAATCTCAACACCATATAAGGCAGCATAACGAACCACCTCTTTTAAATCGTCTTTCGTATAGAATTTACCAGACAGTTCAGGATAATCGGCATAAAAGGTTCCTTTTTCAGTAAGCTCCGGATATTTATCCATAGCAAGACGCCATGCATTATTATCGGTCAGATGCAAATGCAGAGTATTCAACTTAAAGAAAGCCATTTGGCTGATTGTCTTTTTCAATTCATCCACCGTCCAAAAATGGCGGCTACAATCGAGCATCAAACCACGATAACTGAAACGAGGCTGGTCTTGAATGGTCAAAGCTGGTAACTCATTGTTTTCCGCAGTCAACAGCAACTGATAAAGCGTAGTCAGTGCACGTGCAACACCTTGTTCAGTACCAGCTTGTAAGATTACAGCATCTGCCGTAACCTTCAACACATAAGCTTCTCCCAAAAATTCCGTCGACTTTTCAATACGAACAGATGATTTCGAATTGTCGCTCCACTGTAATACACAACCGGCATGATTCTTAAAATCCTGCATAAACTGTTCGGCTACAGTTTTCCACTCTTCCGATGTACAAATAGTCTGAAGTGAATTCAACGGTAAAGATCCACGCTGAAACTCCACAGATTGTACTTGAGGAATCAGATTCACACTACCGGGCACAGGCTTTTCTGTACAGCTCACATTGAAAAGAAGAGAGCCACACATCAAAGGAAGTAAAAAATGCTTTTTCAGTTTCATGATAATGATGTTCTTAATATTTTATGCAAAATACGTAAAAATGTTTATATCTGCAAAAAACAATTGATAAGCAAATATATTTTATTGAGAAAATCTTTACTCTTTCCTGAAACAGTATAGCCATATTGTCAATAAATTTAATATATAAGAACAATATTGTTAAATCATGTTATACAGCAGCTTTTTCTATTAGTTAAGTTTGCCGATTCAATAAAAAGCTATACCTTTGCAATGTGTTTTTCATAGTATTAGATTTAAGGTTAACAAAAGGTTGGAGTACAGCGGTACTCCTTTTTTTATGCCCATACTCAATTTACCCCAAACTCATAGTAATCAATACTGCTAAAAACATCATTTCACTTATTCTATATCCATTTATCAATACTAAATTCTTTCCATCACGCTATATACAAAAATTAATTTTATATTTGTATATAATTTGATTTATATCTTTAACCTTACATTTTTCAGATATGAAATATACTAATAACCCTTTACCTCCCATTATAGAAAAAATACCTCATCTGATACGCCATGAAAAACTCTATCGAACGATCCATAAACAACTAATGAAAAAATGGTTCCGGTATTTTGTACTGTTTTTCATCATAGGCTCTATTTTTTCTGTTATCTACAGTTCTTTTGACGAGTCTCTGCCATACCGCTCATGGCTTTATACTTTCAACTATTTGGCTTCTTTAATCTTTACAATAGAATACGGATTACGGATTGCAGCTGCTCCTGTACAATATATTCAGTATAAACGTGCATGGATGGCCAGGCTGCATTACCTGTTTTCTTTTTACGGAATAATCGACTTTGTGGCTATATTACCATTCGTCATTATATATTTTTACAACGACTCTCCTCACCTTCATTTGGTAGTTTTAGCCTATATATTAATTATTTTCAAGCTAATACGTTATTCCCGCTCTTTCCAAATGATAGGCAGTGTACTTAATCAGGTAAAAGATGAACTGATTACTTCCTATACGGCTTGTGGCATCATGCTTGGATTTTCCGGCATATTAATGTATTATATCGAACGAAATGCACAGCCCCAAGCTTTCGAAAACATAGGCGATGGATTCTGGTGGGCTATCGTTGCCTTTACTACCGTGGGCTATGGAGACATTTATCCAGTTACTCCACTGGGACGGTTGCTAAGCAGTATCATCAGTCTTATTGGTATCGCCATGATTGCTATTCCTACCGGTATCATCAGTTCCGCCTTCATGAATATGTTACTGGAGAAAAAGAACAAAGAAAAGAATGGATAAACAGCACAGGAGTTGTATTATGAAACATCATCCTACCTTCCACCGATCTTTATCCGTAAAAACTCTTCTGTATACTGGTATTGCTTTCTGTATCTGCCTCATCGGATGCCTGTATTACTGCAACCATCTTGTCAAACAAGCAGCAGAGCATAAGATATACAACACTACCACAGAAATACCGTATCGGAATACAGCTCTTTTGTTAGGCACTTCTCCCAAACTGAGAAACGGAGAAGATAATCTCTATTTTCTTTATCGTATACAGGCCACTGCAGATTTGTATAAAGCTGGAAAAATCAGCTATATCCTAATTAGTGGAGACAACAGCCGTAGCAATTACAACGAACCCGAAAGTATGAAACAAGCACTTATCCGATTGGGAATACCCTCAAAAGTGATTTATCTGGATTATGCTGGATTACGGACATTGGACTCCGTAGTACGTGCCAAGAAGATATTTGGTCAGAACTCCATTACTATTATCAGCCAGAAATTCCATAATGAACGAGCCATTTTCATCGCTCAAGCGTACGGAATAGATGCCATCGGCTATAACGCTCAAAATGTTTCCCGACTATTCGGGTTGAAAACTCGATTACGCGAATACTTTGCCCGTGTAAAAATGTGTATAGATATCCTTACCCACAAACAGCCCCGTTTTTTAGGAGAAAAGATAGAAATTCCTATGGCCCCTTAATCATTCGACTATAAACATAAATTCTGTCTTCATACAGATAGCACACATCTCCATATAAATGATTAACTTTGGCCCATACTCACTAAAAATATAAAAATGGAACTGAACGAACACAACAAGCAGGAGTATCCTCCTATGCATACATGCGAACATATAGTAAACCGCACAATGGTCAATCTTTTCGGATGTGGACGGGCTGTCTCAGCGCATATCGAAAGAAAAAAGAGCAAATTGGATTTCGCATTGCCACAGGCTCCTTCCGAAGAAGAAATTGCATGTATAGAACGCACCGTAAACGAAGTAATCGCCCGTCATCTACCAGTAACTACCGAATTTATTACACAGGCAGAAGCATTGGGACGTTTCGACTTGAAGCGCCTGCCCGAAGGAGCTTCCGAAACTGTACGAATCGTCCATGTGGGAGATTACGATGAATGTCTCTGCATCGGTCTGCATGTAGAAAATACATCAGAAATCGGTACATTTCATATCATCAGTTCAGATTATAAAGAGGGAATTTTCCGAATGCGCTTTAAACTAATATAATTCTATGAGTAAAAGAAAAAACAATTCAACCGGTTCTCTACAAGGTTTTATCTTGCTGATAGTTCTTGTTGGAGGAGCACTGTTCTTTTATCAGTATCAGCAAAAGCTTCCTGCAGCAGAAACATGGAAGCAACGTGCCGAGCAGACAATAGAAAAAGTAAAGGAAGCGGTTCCGAATGTTCCTGTCGAACAACTCAAAAATAAGGTACAATCTGGAGAAAAAACAATAGCTTCGCACCTTGAAATACCGGTCAGTCTGAAAAAACGGAACGAAATAAAACTGCAACGTACAGCATTTACCATTTCGTACAATAATTTCTACAAGACACCTAACTGGGTAGCGTGGGAACTGACACGCCAGGAAACTACAGGAGAGGAGGAAAGAAAAAATAAATTTCTTCCCGACCCCGATTTGCCGGAACCACGTGTAGAACATGCCGATTATACCAATTCCGGATACGACCGAGGACATATGGCACCAGCTGCTGATATGAAATGGAGCAAACAGGCCATGCAGGAGTCTTTCTACATGAGCAACATCTGCCCGCAAAACAGAAAACTGAACCGCGACGACTGGGGAGACCTGGAAGAAGCTTGCCGGCAATGGGCAAAGAAATACGGTACAGTGTACATCGCCTGCGGTCCTATTTACGACAAAGCCAAACCCGAACGTATCGGACGAAACAAGGTAGCTGTGCCCAACCGCTTCTTTAAGGTTGTTCTGATATACAATCGGAAGAATCCTATCGCTATGGGCTTCCTGTTCGAAAACAAAGCTGACCATAAGAAACTGGACAAGTACCTGGTTACGGTAGATTCCATAGAAAAAATTACAGGACTTGACTTCTTTTCACGACTGCCCGATAATATTGAGCAAAAGATAGAATCCATTTTACCGGTACTCCCCTGAATTACTCTCAAATACTTTTGATAATAGCAGTAACACCACTTGCAGGTTTACCTGTTGCATATACAGACATATACAACAGGTAAACCTTTCCATAACACCCTCTCACAGTCCGACAATATCTTGAGCCGCTTGTTACCAGCATTATTCTTCCAAGGGCTCAAATGGTTCTTCTTGAAACACTCCATTTTCATCTCTGATATAAGCTGTACCGTATGGAGCATGAAGTAACGGAATTATATCAGGGTCGTACTGGCAGATAGTATTCAGTTTATAGATTCCACTATTTTCGGCCTTTTGCATATATTCGTCACTCTCATCACCTGCTGTAAACCGCCACCCACTATCATATCCTTCAAATGGACTGTCTTCTTCTGGTTTCCCACGATACATATATCCGACAGGCAAGCCATCTACTGTGATTCTGTCAGTAGCTATACACCCATCAGAAGTTTCCCAGTTTTTAAGAAGAACCTCGTTTTCTCGCCCATTTATAAAAAATTGCTTTTCCTTTTTCATTTTATTACCCCATTTTTACTGGTAACAAGGAAATATATAACCCATTATCTGCTATCCAATAATGCCAAAATGCACAAGAGCATGCAAGATACCATCTTCATCTACATCGTCTGTAATAAAGTCAGCGCACTCCTTTACCCGACTCGATGCACCGCCCATTGCGATACCTATACCGGCAGCCTTAAGCATGGGAATATCATTTCCTCCATCTCCAAAAGCCATACTCTCATCCAAAGAAAAGCCTAAACAAGCTGCCACATCAGCCATTCCGGATGCCTTGTTTACACCAGTCGCATTTACATCTGCAAAATATGGATTCCAGCGCGAAACAGCCAATCCCGGAAGTTGATTCATTATTTCCTTTTCAACTTCTTCTCCACAGTAAATACAAAGCTGACAACACGTACAAGCATCAAATTCGCTCACAATATCTACAACCTGAGGTACAGGATGATTCGTCAGTTCGGAAAGAGCAATCACTGTATCATTCACATAATTCACAAGTATCCCTTTTTCCACTTCCAAAGCCAATGGGAAACCATACTGTTCGGCAAGATGAAGGACTGTATGAAAGTCTTCCCGACCAATGGGATAAGAAACAATCTCAGTACCATCGCGAAGCACACACCGAGAACCATTCAACGAAACGACGGCATCATAGGGAATCGCCTCCAGTTCCAGCAAGTCGGTAGCTCCCCTACCTGTCGCTATAATAATTTTCATCCCTTTCTCATGTACTTTAGTCAGCGCATCGATTGTCGTCTGAGGTATCTTATGCGTCTTGAAACTGATTAAAGTTCCATCTACATCCAGAAAAATTGCCTTCACTTTCATTTTCTCAATCATATTACTTTGTTTCGGAAAGAGTCTTTGTATGCTTCTATTTTTAGAAGCATACAAAAAATAAAGCGAAGAATCATGTATTTCAATACAAAATTCTTCGCTTTATAAGGAGAAGCCGCACCCGAGGCGTGACGAAACTCCGAAAAACAGGATTTGAGTGCCCTCTTCCTTTGTAATCCACCGGCATAAATGCTACCCGAAGGCGTGGCCCGCCATTGGAAGATGAAGCTTGTCTCGGCATTTCTTATAAATTTGATGAGTTTCCCGATTCTGCAAGTACGGCTTCATTTTTGTATTACAAATATATTATATTTTTTTGGTTCTACAAAATTTTACCCGAATTAATAGCAGAACATTTTAATTTTTAATCTGCGGAATATGTATCGGAAAAACCTTTTCTTCCATTCAGCTTTCGCCTAAGAAAACATCATAATGACGGCTTTTCAAAAGACATCAGCGACAAAAAAGCCATATAGTCATAAAAAAAAGAGATGTTTAAAAATAAACATCTCTTTTCTATACTTTTTAATACCGTATACCGCATTAAGCAGCTTTTGCCTTAGCAACAACAGCTTTGAATGCTTCTGGATGGTTCATAGCTAAGTCAGCCAAAACCTTACGGTTGATTTCGATACCTGCTTTGTGCAATGCACCCATCAACTTAGAGTAAGACATACCTTCCAGACGAGCAGCTGCGTTGATACGCTGAATCCACAATGCACGGAAGTTACGTTTTTTGTTCTTACGGTCGCGGTATGCATAAGTCAAACCTTTTTCCCAAGTGTTCTTAGCAACGGTCCAAACGTTTTTTCTTGCACCAAAGTAACCTCTGGTTAAACCTAAAATTTTCTTTCTTCTTGCTCTTGAAGCAACGTGATTTACTGATCTTGGCATAGTTTTAATTCTTTTTTGAATGATAGCGCCGATATTTTACAACCGGACTTGAGGCTAATGCATTCGGTTAATAATTTTAATGATACGTGTACGCTTTTGAAGATTACTTCATGCAAAGCAGTTCTTTCACCTGAGTCAAGTTGGCATTGTGTACCAATCCTGAGTGAACAAGGTTTCTTTTCTGCTTCTTAGTTTTCTTAGTCAAAATGTGACTGTGAAAAGCGTGCTTTCTCTTGATTTTACCTGTTCCGGTAAGAGCGAATCTTTTTTTAGCACCGGAGTTAGTCTTTACCTTTGGCATCTTGTTAAAATTTTAATTATTATTATTAACGGTGGCAACGTACTATACCGGCACGTTACGCACTCTCTCTTTCATTTGTCTGAGACAACTTATCCGTTCTTTTTAGGAGCACCCGGTTTCTTAGGAGCCAATGAGATAGTCATTCTCTTTCCTTCCAAAAGCGGCATCTGTTCTACCTTTGCATATTCTTCCAGGTCGTTTGCAAAGCGAAGCAGCAATACTTCACCCTGTTCTTTGAACAGAATAGAACGTCCTTTGAAGAACACATAAGCCTTTACTTTATCTCCATCCTGCAAGAAACCAATGGCATGCTTCAGTTTGAAGTTGTAATCGTGTTCGTCGGTCTGAGGTCCGAAACGGATTTCCTTCACGTTCACCTTCACCTGCTTTGCCTTCTGTTCCTTTGCACGTTTCTTCAACTGGTAAAGGAATTTAGAATAATCTATAATTCTACAAACTGGAGGAACAGCGTTGGGTGAAATTTCTACTAAGTCAGCTTCATGCTCTTCTGCCATTTTCAAAGCTTGAGCGATTGGATAAACTGCTGATTCAATATCGTCGCCCACAATGCGGACTTCTTTGGCGCGAATCTGTTCATTAATTCGGTGTTGCCCTTTTAAAGTGTCATTCTTCATTAAAAATACTTTTCTTCCTTGTTTGTCTTTTGTTTTAATTATATATTATTCTTTGTTCCGTTTACAGGAGAAAGATGTCCTTCTCCTGCAAACGGTTGCAAAGTTACCATTTATTTATCATATTATGAACTTCTTCCGCAATATTTTTTGCAAATTCTTCGATTTTCATCGTTCCTTTGTCTCCTTCACCCTGTTTACGTACGGCTACTTCACCATTTTCGGCTTCTTTTTCACCTACAATCAGCATGTAAGGAATACGTTTCATTTCATTATCGCGGATCTTACGTCCAATCTTTTCGTTACGATCGTCTACAATAGCGCGGATATCGCTCTTCTTCAGTTCCAGACGAACCTGATTAGCATAATCGTTGAACTTTTCAGAGATAGGCAGGATAGCTACCTGATCCGGAGTCAGCCACAACGGGAATTTACCGGCAGTATGTTCAATCAGTACAGCCACAAAGCGTTCCATAGATCCAAACGGTGCACGGTGAATCATTACCGGACGATGTTTCTGATTGTCTGAACCCATATATTCCAACTGGAAGCGTTCAGGCAAGTTGTAGTCTACCTGAATAGTACCCAACTGCCAGCGACGGCCAATGGCATCTTTCACCATGAAGTCCAATTTAGGACCATAGAATGCAGCTTCACCGTATTCTACTTTCGCCTTCAAGCCTTTTTCTTCGCATGCTTCTACAATAGCACGTTCAGCTCTTTCCCAGTTTTCATCGCTACCGATGTATTTTTCACGATTTTCTTTGTCACGCAAAGAAATCTGAGCTTCGAAGTTTTCCAATCCCATTGAAGTAAATACAATGGAAATAATATCCATCACACGCAAGAACTCATCCTTCACCTGATCCGGACGGCAGAAGATATGTGCATCGTCCTGAGTAAAGCTACGTACACGAGTCAATCCGTGCAACTCACCACTCTGTTCGTAACGGCATACTGTACCGAATTCTGCAATACGCAAAGGCAGATCACGGTAAGAACGCGGAGTGTTCTTATAAATCATACAGTGATGCGGACAGTTCATCGGTTTCAGGAAGTATTCTTCACCTTCTTCCGGAGTATGGATAGGCTGGAATGCATCCTTACCGTATTTAGCATAGTGACCAGAAGTTACGTACAGCAATTTGTTTCCGATAGGCGGACACATTACTTCCTGATAATCGTAACGAGCCTGAATGCGGCGCAGGAAATCCTGCAGACGGATACGCAGCGCAGTACCTTTCGGCAACCACATCGGAAGTCCCTTACCTACTGTATCCGAGAACATGAACAAATCCATTTCCTTACCAATCTTACGGTGGTCACGTTTCTTTGCTTCTTCCAGCATAGCCAGATACTCATCGAGCATCTTCTTTTTCGGGAAGGTGATACCGTAGATACGAGTCATCTGCTTACGGTCTTCCTGTCCTCTCCAATATGCTCCGGCAACCGACAACAGTTTGATAGCCTTGATAGGAGCAGTAGAAGGCAAGTGCGGACCACGGCAAAGGTCTGTAAATGCACCCTGTGTATATGTAGTGATATGTCCGTCTTCCAGTTCAGAAATCAACTCACATTTGTAAGTTTCTCCTCTTTCACTGAACATTTTCAATGCATCTTCCTTAGCTATATTCTGACGAACCAATACTTCTTTCTTGGCAGCCAGTTCAGCCATTTTCTTTTCGATAGCAGCCAAATCGCCTTCTTTAATCACAGCTTCTCCCGGATCTACATCATAATAGAATCCGTTTTCGATAGCCGGACCTATACCGAACTGAATACCCGGGTAAAGCTCCTGCAATGCTTCTGCCAGCAAATGCGCACTGGTGTGCCAGAATGCGTGCTTACCTTGTTCATCTTCCCATTTATAGAGAACGAATTCAGCATCTTCGTTAATAGGTCTTGTCAAGTCGATAGTCTCACCATTTACCGCACAAGCCAACACATCTTGTGCCAGACGTGAACTGATACTTTCTGCAATCTGCAGACCAGTTACTCCTTCGTTATATTCACGAACCGAGCCGTCAGGAAAAGTTATCTTAATCATAATCTTTATGTTTTGTCTATTATTGAATTGCAAAAGTAACTATTTTTTTGAGTAAATATCCATTTTTTTCAATTAATGTTACTCAGCCGGAGTCGTAAAGCGCTTAATTACATTATAAGCCGCAAAGATACCCAGTTCGCCAGCCTTACTCAAATCCTGAATACCTTGTCGGTTGTTACCCAGGAAAATATTGGTCAGCCCCCTGTTGTAGTACGCATCAGAGAAACGGCTATCCAGCTCAATAGCTTTATTATAGTCTACCAATGCTCCGCGGTAATCTTTCATAGATACCAGGATATTGGCCCGGTTATAATATGCATATACAAAGTCGGGAGCCAGACTGATGACCTTATCCAGATCGTCCCGAATCACAGCATAGTCGATACCACGTACCTGAGGCTGTTTATCATTCAAACCTTCTATCTCATAGCCTACATCACGTTTGCGGAACTCTATCTGTTTGTAGTGTACCACTGCACGAGTAAAATAGGCCGGGAAGAAAGTAGAATCACGTTCTATAGCATCATCCAGATCTTTCAATGCACTGTCAAAATCCTGCACCAGATAGAAATCCAGTGCACGTCTATAATAATGGAGCGCATTATCCGGTTCGTTCATAATCGCAGCCGATTCCTCGTCGATAGCAGCAAAATGCTGTTTTACCTGCTGTTCTGTCAGAGAAGCCTCGTTGTTGGTTATCAGCAAACGCTGCGGAAGCACATGGCGATTGTTCAAGTCGTCGATATACTTCGAGAAGTTTACCTGACGTTTTACCTCTTCCTGACGCTCGTAATAGCTCAACACATACATCGGCTGTGGCAGAATCGTGATATTCTTATCCTGCACACGTCCACGGTAGTCGGTCTTGTACTTGGATTCCTCTTCTTCGTTATCGGCCACAATAATCTTACGATAGTTGTTCATGTTTTTATCCGACTTCTTACGAGTCTTGTCGGCCGATGCCGTCTGTGTTTTCTTCACCCCATTCTGCGCATCCAGCTGAGCTTTCAGCACCTTAAACTCATCGGCTTCTGCCCGATGCAGTTCACCCATCTTACGCAACACCTGAGCACGATACTGATAACCAGCCAGGAAATTGGGATATTCATCCAATACTGCAGAAAAATCGTTTACAGCCCCTTGATAATCACCGGTCTTATCACGCAACAATCCCCGGTTGAATGTAGCCATCATATTATCCGGCTCCACCGACAGCACAAAGTCGAAATCTTCAATTGCACGGTTGTCATCTCCCACCTGCGCACGAAGCAATCCACGGTTATAATGCCCGATAAAATTATCACGGTCAATATCCAGTGCGATATCGTAATCCTTCATGGCTCCGCGCAAATTGTTCTGATGATAACGAGCCAAGGCACGATTAATATAAAGCCCTGCATTGCGGACAGACAGTCGGATAGCCTCCGTCAAGTCCGATTCGGCATCCTGATACTTAGAACGCTGCAAAAACAACATACCCCGAGAAGCCCATGTATCCGGATTATACCGGTCCATCTCAATAGCTTTATCGGCATCGGTCATCGCCAACAACGTATCCTTCTGTTTCAAGGAAACCTCTGTACGCATCAAATAAGCATCGGTGTAACGGGGAGAAATACGAATTAAGGTATCCAAATCGGCCCTTGCCTGTGCATAATCCGATTCGCGCATCCGGCATAATGCCAGATTGTGCCACAGGCTGATATTTTCAGGTTCCAGTTTCAAAGCTCTCTCATAATCTTGTATAGCCCCCTTATAATTTTTCTGACGGATACGCGATATTCCCCGAATCTGATAAGCATTGACCACAAACGGATTACGGTCTATTGCTTCCGAACAGTCGGCTTCTGCCCCCTGAAAATCGTCGAGATTCATTTTGGCAAGCCCTCTGTAAAAATAAGGTTCCGCCAGATAAGGCTTCGCACTGATTACCTGGTTAAAATACTGGATAGAAAGGACATAGTCCTCAAAATAGAGAGCATTCCGCCCGATAGTCATCACTCTGTCCGTATTGATTTGGGCAGAGAGTGATAAAGGGAGGAATGCGCATACTATATATAAAAGTTTTTTTATCATTTGATTGTCTTCACCTTGTAAGCACAACGTGCTTTGCCTTTCAGCATATTGCTCAGCTTTCCTTTAATCATTTGTTTACGCAATGCCGACAGATGGTCGATAAACATAGTTCCGTCCAAATGGTCGAACTCATGCTGCATGACACGTGCCAGATAACCTTCCACCCACTCGTCGTGTGGTGTCATATTTTCATCCAGATAAGTGACATGGATTTTATCAGGACGTTTCACACTTTCATGAATACCCGGCAAACTCAGACAGCCTTCTTCCATAGACACCATTTCTCCGTCTGTTTCAAGGATATGCGGATTGATATAAGTACGTTTGAATCCCTTAAATTCGGGCATATCATCAGAAAGCACATCCAAGTCGACCACTACCACACGGATAGGAAGCCCGATTTGAGGAGCAGCCAATCCTACTCCATCTGCACGTTCCATCGTTTCAAACATGTTTGCTATCAACTCTTTCAGGTTTGGATAGTCTGGTGTAATATCTTCAGCCTCCTGACGCAATACAGGCTGGCCATATACATAAATAGGTAAAATCATTGTTTTATGTTTTAATTTAAAATTTTTTCGATTCCAGATAAGACTGAAGAATAATAGTTGCACTGATTTCGTCGACCAAAGCCTTATTCTGACGGTCTTTCTTTTTCAGTCCGCCGGCCAGCATGGCCTGATGTGCCAATACAGAGGTAAACCGTTCGTCTACCAGTTCTACCGGCATATCGGGACATTTTTTCTTCAACTGATTGATAAACGGAATTATATTCTTCATATTTTCCGAATCTTCATTGTTCATCTGCTTAGGATGCCCCACAATGATGCGTTCTACCGGTTCCTGAGCCATGTATTTCAATAAGAAATCCATCAGCTGATGAGTAGGAACAGTTGTCAGCCCGCTTGCAATAATCTGCATGGGGTCTGTCACGGCTATGCCTGTGCGTTTTCGTCCGTAATCTATTGCTATTATTCTGCTCATATGCCGACAAAAATACAAATTATTTCCTATCCGTTTTTATATGAAACTTAAATTAACGCGCAGAAACATTCCCAATATTGCCTGTAAGACTATAAAATTGATTATTTCCCGATCGATTTCCAGAACTTCACAAAGTCTTTATACAAGCCATAGCATACCAATCTGTCTTCTGCCTGCAAGGTATAGTCTTCCGGAAAAGCATTGTCGACCTCTTTTTCCAATACAGAGATACCCAAACTGTTTTTCACCATTTTTCCACGAACCAAAGCAAGCAGCTTCAGATTAAAGTCTTCATCCTCCTTCAAGTCGTTGACCTGACATCCGACCAGTTTACGAGGTATGCCAAACTTAAACACAAAATGTTCCTCGTCTATCTGAAAAGATTCTACTTTTATATTCAGTTCAAGCAGACGCACAAGCATGCATGCAGCATCCTTTTCCGGAGTCAATACCCGGTCTATGGAAAAAGCTTCCAGCACCGACTTGTGTATATCATCCAGCGCACGGGCATAAATATGTTTCACCTTATTTTTCTTCAGCAAAGAAACCACACGGACCGAAGCACCGAAGTTCTCTCCGATAGCCACAATTACTACGTCCACGGTCTGCAAAGGTAATACGGTCAAGGCAGCCTCATCCGTAGCATCTACCACATACGCTGTAGCCACCTTATCTTTCATCCGGTCTACATTCTGTGCATCCTGGTCTACACCAATCACTTCGTGTCCCAGCGAAGTCAGTTCTTCCGCCAAAACCGAACCATAATTTCCAAGACCTATTACAATGTATTTCATATCTTAGTTTATTATTAAATCGTCTTTCGGATATTTATAATTTTTCTTTGCCTCCTGCTTCACCAGTCCCAAGAGCAACGTAAAGGCTCCCACTCTTCCCACAAACATCAGGAAAATAATAACGCCTTTTCCCATCGGACTTAGCAAAGGAGTCAGATCGAGCGAAGATCCTACTGTGCTTAAAGCTGATACACATTCAAACACGATTGCCATCACAGAAGCTTCAGGTTCTATCAGGGTCATGGCAAACACTGCAACAAAAGCTACTATCAGATACAAGCTCAACACCGCATGCGAGCGACGGACAGATTCCGAAGAAAGTTCTCTGTGAAAAATAGCAACCTGCTCCGAACCTCGAATTACAGCCCACAAATTAAGCAGAATCACAGCAAACACATTTATTTTCACACCACCGGCAGTAGACTGTGTTCCTCCACCTATCATCATCAGCAGAATCATAAACAGTACAGTCTGGGTAGAAAGAGTGGTAAGTCCTACACTGCAGAATCCGGCAGTACGCGGACAAACCGCATTGAAGAAAGCATGTACCCATTTATCCAATACCGGCATACCGGCAAAAGCATGATTCCATTCATAGACCAGAATCACAAGCGTGCCCACAACCAGCAGAACAGTTGTCATAATCAATACAATCTTGGTATTCAAATTGTACAAATGTACCTGCTTGGGGAAACGTGACGAACGACCGAATAACTTCCATTTCCAATAACGCAAATAATACATCACCGTTCTGCACAAATTTACCAAAATAGGAAACCCGATTCCGCCTAATATAATAAGGAAAGAAACAGTAATAAACAGCAGATTATGATTCTGCATAACCAGAGAGTTTCCCAAATTTCCGGGCAATGTAGAAAAACCGGCATTGCAGAAAGCAGAAATGGAATGAAAAGCAGCAAAATAAAGTTCTTCATCGAGTGTCATCCCCATTGTATTGTGAATACTCAACCAAATCAATGCCATTCCCACCCCTTCTATCATCAAGGTAAATCCTAATATATATAATAAGGTAGATAGAAGAGAATTCAACGAATTGGAGCTGATCATATCTCTTACTGCAAGCTGATTATAAAGCGAAGTATTTCCCATAAAGAACATGGCAAAAAAACTGGTCAGTGTCATTACTCCAAGTCCGCCAATCTGAATAAGCAGAATAATTATGATTTGACCACCCAATGTAAAGGTAGAAGAAACATCTACCGTCACAAGTCCCGTCACACAAGTGGCACTGGTAGCTGTAAAGAGAGCATCCAGCCAGGATATACCATGATACGTACATCGGGGAAGCATCAAAAGACCGGAACCGATCAAGATAAGTACCAGAAAACTGACAGCCAGTATCAAAGACGGATTGGTACGCCTTCCTAAAAGACGAACCAGACTGCTGGACAAATAAAACAGGGACAGAAAGAAGAGTATGGCCATACGGTAGTAAGGATGATGAAAAAACATCCACACTCCATATACCCCCTCCGTCTGATCCGGACGATGAAACACAACCGGAAGCAAAGTCAGATAAAGCAGCGCAAACAGCACCCATGCCCATCCCGTAAATTTAGATTTTCCTTCTTCCTGACGGAAAACAATCTGCACGGTTGTACTAATCAGAAAAATACCCCATACAGTCTTATAAATACCTTGAAGCCAATTTTCTTCTGCTTCCGAAATCCGGAACCCATGTTCATAGACTATAGAGGCCAAAAACACCAAGGCTGACAGATAAGTAACACCCATTACCCACCCCATCAGCCTGTGTACGCTTGGCCATGCCAAACTTTTATGTTCCCAAGACGGTTTATTCCAATAACTCATATCCGTACTTTTAGTCAAAGCAACGCAAAGTTATCGAAAAACAGAATAAAACAAAGAAATATCCTTTTGTTTTATCCATTTATCCATTTTCCTTTACCTATATCAAAAACAGAACTCGTCAAGGCTTTGTGCTAAAAGAGTTTTAACTCTTCCTCACTCAGCTCTCCAAACCATTTGGAAAGCCTTGCCCGGGCCTTGCTCTTTACTTCCGGAGTCACATTAGACCATACGGTATGCAATACCCATAGCAAAGCAGTCAGGTCATCAGTATACCCTACGAGTGGAGCCAAATCGGGAACCACATCCAGCGGAAGAATAAAATAGCCCAACACACCGTATATTTTGGCCTTGTCTGCCCAAGATACGTCTTTACCGGTGGCTACATAATATAATAATAGTACTGCATAGACTACTTTTGCACCCGCTTTATGAGCTACCGAAGAAATCTTATTCCACAACTTAGATTCGGAATAATTCTGTTGATACGAACGATAATCTTCCAATTTTTCCATAATTACTATTTTTTAAGACCAGTGTTTTATTCTGTCTGCTACAAAAATAACCAGAAACAATACAAAATTGTTTACAAACGAAGAAAAAAAACATGTGACCTATTCTCTTAAAAAACGTGACTTGTATCGACAGGCAACGATACTTGTATCATCGGCCATCGTGACTTGTATCGTAAGCCTTCGATACAAGTCACGTTTTTGTGAAGCAATAAAATCTTCCAGAAAACTTCATTCACTCACTCCCCCGCAACAAGAAGAAGTTTTCCTCGAAAAAGAAAAAAGCGTTGTATAAGAACATATTTTTACTTACATTTGGCGAATTAATCAAAAATGTAAGCTAATATGAGTGATAAACAGAAAAGATTCATTTTACCGGAAAACGAAATTCCCAAATACTGGTACAATATTCAGGCAGACATGAAAAACAAACCCATGCCGCCTCTGAATCCGGCTACCAAAGAACCTCTGAAACCAGAAGATCTCTACCCTATATTTGCAAAAGAACTCTGTCATCAGGAATTGAACCAGACCGATGCATGGATTGAAATACCCGAAGAAGTACGCGAAATGTATAAGTACTATCGCAGTACTCCATTGGTACGTGCTTACGGACTGGAGAAAGCATTGGGTACACCGGCACATATTTATTTCAAGAATGAAAGTGTAAGTCCCATCGGTTCTCATAAGCTCAACTCAGCCCTGGCTCAGGCTTATTATTGCAAACAGGAAGGTGTGAGCAACATTACAACAGAAACCGGAGCCGGACAGTGGGGAGCAGCGCTTTCGTATGCTGCCAAAGTCTTCGGACTGGAAGCTGCCGTATATCAGGTAAAAATCAGCTACGAGCAGAAACCGTACCGACGCAGCATTATGCAGACATTCGGTGCACAGGTTACTCCGTCGCCTTCCATGTCTACCCGCGCCGGAAAGGACATCCTTACCAAGTATCCCAATCATCAGGGTTCACTGGGTACAGCTATTTCCGAGGCCATCGAACTGGCACGTACCACACCTAACTGTAAATATACTTTAGGTTCGGTACTGAGCCACGTTACCCTACATCAGACTATCATTGGTCTGGAAGCTGAAAAACAGATGGAAATGGCAGGCGAATATCCGGATGTAATTATAGGCTGTTTTGGAGGTGGCTCGAACTTCGGCGGTATCTGTTTCCCATTCATGCGCCATACCATACTTGAAGGAAAACAGACACGCTATGTAGCAGCAGAGCCGGCATCCTGCCCGAAACTGACACGAGGAAAATTCCGCTATGACTTCGGCGACGAAGCCGGATACACACCTCTTCTGCCTATGTTTACGTTAGGACATAATTTTGCCCCAGCCAATATTCACGCCGGTGGCTTGCGCTATCATGGAGCTGGTGTCATCGTTTCGCAATTATTGAAAGATAAATTGATGGAAGCAGTCGACATTCCACAATTGGAAACCTTCGAAGCAGGCTGTCTGTTTGCACGCGCCGAAGGTATCATTCCGGCACCGGAATCATGTCATGCCATTGCAGCTGCTATCCGCGAAGCAAACCAGTGTAAGGAAACAGGAGAAGAGAAAGTCATTCTATTCAACTTGTCGGGACACGGACTGATAGATATGACTGCATACGACCAATATTTGTCCGGTAACCTGGTAAACTATACACTGACCGATCAGGATATCGCCAAAAGTTTGGGAGAAGATAGTGCAGAATAAATAATCTTCACCGACTTTTTTCTCAAGAAAAGTAAAGTATAGAGTGCATTTTACCCTCTTAAAAGCCACATTTAGGGGTAAAATGCACTTTTTTTTGCTTTTTATCGATATTTTTTCTCCCAAACGCTTGCAGATTTAAAAATAATCCGTACCTTTGCACCCGTGATTGAGAAACACGCTCGACACAACAAAAGGATGGCCCGTTCGTCTATCGGTTAGGACGCAAGATTTTCATTCTTGAAAGGGGGGTTCGATTCCCCCACGGGCTACGAAGTCTGAACAGTGATGTTCAGACTTTTTTTTGTTATATATATTTCTCCCAAAAAGAACAAATCTTTTTTACCGGATTCAGAAAAACCGGATGAATATTAAAAAATAATCACGGAAATCCGTACCCGATTCTTCCTCTCGGTTGTCATATATATAGAAAGTCAAGCATGCACGACCTAACTTAAGTAAAACAACCGACACGAGAAAGTATGAAACAACTTAAAATACACAAATGGATACAGAGTATCTTTTGCATAGTACTCTTTTTATCATGGATTCCGTTCTTACAGGCACAGGAAAAACGATTGATTGATTTGGAACTGAATGAAGTGCCACTGTCAAAAGCCTTGCAACAATTGGAACGTGAAGGAGGAAAAAACATTTTATTTGTCAATGATGAGGTAGAGACTTATCGGGTTACAGCGCATATCCAAAAGCAGACATTGGCAGAAGCCATCCGATTGGTTTTGACTGGCAAACCTTTCACTTGCCTGGAACGACAAGATTATTTCGTAATACAACGTACAAATAAAAGCCAGAAAGTAGAGCATATCCGTGGAAAAGTTGTCAATGAACAAGGGATACCCATTCCGTATGCCAATGTATTGGTCTTGCAAGCAAGCGATTCTACCTTTGTAAACGGCTGTGTAACAGAAAACGATGGAACATTTCTTCTGCCGAACCCGTATACCGATCACTACGTACTGCGGGTAACGTATGTGGGCTATCAAACCATAACGGCTCCTTGTAAGGCTGAAAATCTTCTATACATGGAACCTCAAGAATATCAACTCAAAGAAATTACCATAACCGCTACCCGTCCGCTTGTAGAAAAGAAAAACGGAGCTTATCTGACTCATATCAAAGATACGCCGTTTTCGCTAATGGGGTCGGCAGCAGACATGCTCGGACATCTGCCCTTCGTGACAGAATCTGACGGAAATTTTTCAGTAATCGGACGAGGTATACCGGAGATTTATATCAATGGAAGAAAAGTACGTGATAACTCCGAACTGTCGCGCTTACAGGCAAACGAAATTCTTTCGGCAGAAATCATTACCACACCAGGAGCACGTTATGCATCAGCCGTCAAGGCAGTCATCCGAATCCGGACCATCCGGCAGCGGGGACAAGGACTCAGCGGTAGTTTTTATGCTGATTACAGCCAAGGGCATGCAGGAAAAGGAAACGAAGGTATTACCGTGAATTACCGGACCGGCGGACTTGACATCTTTGCCAATACTTATTTTCGGGAATCAGGCGCGTACAGTACTCAACAAGCGATTACACAAATGCAAGCTTCTTCTGCCTGGGAAAGCCACTCGAATCAAATGTCGACCGGACGCGAGAATTATTTCAATGGGGAAATCGGATTAAATTACGAACCGGATGAACACCAATCTTTAGGCGTAAGGTATGCACCCGAACAACACATCGGAGAATACCGGAACTCCTTCATCAGCTCAACCGAAATGTATCGGGACGGAGTATTAGTAGATCAACTGGAAACGGAGGCACAAAATACCGGTAAAAAGGGGTTGGAACATTCGGTCAATGCCTATTATACCGGAACTTTCGGGAAATGGAATATCGACTTTAATGCTGATTTCTACCAAGGCAGGCATCGAAACAGGCAACTTGTTTGCAACAACGGAGAAAATGATGCAGCCTCAACTAATCAAATCAAAAACCGGCTGTATGCCACCAAGCTAATCGCTACAACAACTTTATGGAAAGGAAATCTGTCTTTTGGTACGGAAGAAATATGGACCGACCGTTGGGATCGTTTCGAACAAAATGGGTTCTCTGCGAATGCCGACGACCACATCCGTCAGGACATCGCTTCTGTCTTCGCTGATTATGTACTGGAACTGGGTGCATTCAGCCTGCAGGCCGGATTACGATATGAATATCAGAAGACACATTACTACGAGGCTGGCATTTTGCAACCGACACAAAGCCCTCATTACCATCATTTCCTGCCTATGGCTTCTGTCTTCTATCAAAAAGGAGACTGGAATGCCGGTCTAAGCTTCAAGCTACTAAAATTAAGCCCAGGTTATAGCATGTTATCGAGTGCTGTTTCTTATATCAACAAATACCAATACAGCAACGGAAATCCGAATCTTGTTCCACAGATACATCGGGGATTTTCCTTGAATGCCGGTTGGAAATGGATTAATCTCGATTTATATTACGACCATACATTAGATATGTATACCTCCTACTTAAAACCGTACGACGATGTCAATCATCCCGGAGTATCCCTCATGACAAAGGCCAGTATTCCCCACACCTATGCATATGGAGGAGCAATCTCCGCTACCCCAAAAATCGGTTTTTGGCAACCTAACATCAGCACCGATATCTTTTGCTTTCACTCCAATGCACGTTCATTAGGCATTGAACAACTTTGGAGCGAACCTCTGTTCAGTTTCCGGCTTGACAATAGTTTTCTGTTGCCACAAGGTTGGTTCATCAATCTTACCGGAAGTATCAGTACACGGGCAAAGCAGAGTTATGCCATTTTCAAACGGAATGGTTATGTAGATTTACGTATCTCCAAAACATTCTGCTCCGACCAAAATCTGCAAGTATCTATAGTAGGATATGACATTTTCCGCACACGCCTGGGAAAACGTTTCGATATGTATGGCGACCGCACATTCATACAAGAAGACAGTTACGCCGACAGTCAGCGAATCGGAGTGCGTATCAGTTATAAGTTCAATGCAACCAAGAATAAGTACAAAGGCTCTGGTGCCGGACAAAGCGAGAAGGAGAGATTATAGGCTACAAGTGTACGAATTACAACTTCAAAATCTTACCTTTGCAGCCAGTCAGAAAATAGATGTGAATGATTTGGAAAAAGAATACCGACAATAAGACAACGGCCTTCGAGAGCCTGTTCCGGCAACAATATCCGCCTTTAGTGCGGCATGCCACACAACTTTTAAATGACCCGGAAGAAGCAAAAGATGTGGTGGAAGAAGCCATGGAACAAGCGTGGAAACGGTGGGATACATTGGCCGAAACACAGCGTACATCATGGCTTTTTACCACAGTCCGCCATCTGGCAATCAACCGCCTCAAGCACCGGCAAGTAAAAACCGATCATGCCGAAGGTATTCGGGAAGCAACGGTGTTCGACCTGCAGACCCAATACTGGGAACATGAATATCAGCTTCGCCAGGCTGAATCCGTAGTGGAAGCTCTGGGCGAGCCTACACGGACAATTGTACGCCTTTGCTATTTCGAACAAAATACCTACCGGGAAACAGCTGAACAGCTGGGTATCAGTCCGGACACAGTCAAAAAACATATTTCCAAAGCATTACGCGCCTTACGTGAAGTTTTGGGCAAGAAATAAGAGAAACGATGAACGACGAAGAAAAAAACATGTACAATGATGAGGACCTCCGTCTGCTTCAGCTATTGGGTGAAGCAGCAGGTAAGCAGCCTTCGGAAGAAGAGACCGAAAAGGCTTGGAAACAATTCCAGCAGCGTCATCAGCGACGTCAGAACAACCGATACATGTGGACAAGCATAGCAGCAGCTGTGCTTTGCCTCATTGCATTGAGTCTGCCTTTCGTCTGGAAACAAATCAATGCCCACCCTATTGAACTTTACACTGCCCTTGATGTGCCCTCCGAAACAACGATTGTCGAGGCGGGAGATTCCTTAATTCTTTCTACACCACCGGAACAGACAGCTGAAGTCCGACTTTCCGATGGCACACGAATCGTATTGGGAGCCAATTCCCGTTTGAAGTACCCTCGTACTTTTGCCATGCATCTGCCGCGCAAAGTCCGTCTGAGTGGTGAGGCACGCTTCGAAGTTGCACACGATGCGGACCGTCCTTTCTCGGTACAGTCTGGAGAAATTCATACCGAAGTACTAGGTACCGTTTTTGACGTGAACGCATATCCCGGCAGCCATGCTCAAGTTATTCTCTACAAGGGCCGTGTTCGTATCGGACATAAACACAAACAGCTTGATATTCATCCCGGACAACAGGCTGTTTTGGAAGAAAATAAACACCTGAAAGTAACGAATGTAGACCTAAAACAGGCAGGTAGTTGGACCGAAGGACTTTTCGATTACGACAATATGACATTGGAAGAAGTCATGAAGCATATCGGTACGTGGTACAACGTCAGCATCATAGCACAATCAGACCCATTCCTCAAACGTCGCATTCATTTCCGCTTTCCGCGTAAGGTTTCGCTCCACGAAGTCGTCACCGCCCTGAACGATCTGGGGATAGCACGTATCACTGTCAACCGCCAAACCTTGCAGGTAGAGAAACCTTAATCTACCTGCATCATTGCTCCGAATCGAAAGGAAAATATGCAATCACTATCTTTTTCAGAAGACAGGAGGCGGCTCGGCATTACCTGAGTACAAAAGCAAGCCTTTTGCTTTGGCACTGCGCTCGCCTTTCGCTATCTTTTCATAAGAAAGGAGGCGACTCGGCATTGCCTGAGCATAAAAGCAAGCTTTTTGCTTTGGCACTGCGCTCGTCTTTCGCTATCTTTGTGTCAAAAAGAAAAATACACATGAACTACGCATTATTGGAAAATTTATATCTACAACATACCGGACATAAACCGGATTGCATTGAACCACTGGCCGGAGCAGGTTCCAACCGCCAATATTTCCGCTTGCAGGGTAATCCTACCCTTATCGGAGTATGTGGTACTTCTGTAGAAGAGAACCATGCCTTTCTCTATATGTCGCACCATTTCAAAGAAAAAGGGCTTCCAGTCCCTCGTGTTTATGCCGTATCGGAAGACGAAAACTGCTACCTCCAAGACGATTTGGGAAATACATTGCTGTTCGATGTAATTGCACAAGGCAGAGAAAGCGGAAACTTCGGAACAGAAGAGAGAGAACTACTGAAGCAGACCATTCGCCTGCTTCCCCGTTTTCAGTTTGAAGGAGCACAGGACATGGATTTCAGCATTTGCTATCCGCAACCGGAGTTCAACCGCCGCAGTGTGCTATGGGATTTAAATTACTTTAAATACTGCTTTCTGAAAGCCACACAAGTGGATTTTCAGGAAAACCGTCTTGAAGATGATTTCGAACGCCTGGCCGACCGTCTTCTGAAACAGGAATATTCTACTTTCATGTACCGCGACTTCCAAAGCCGCAATGTAATGATAAAAGACGGACAGCCTTATTTTATCGATTTCCAGGGAGGAAGAAAAGGACCTTTCTACTACGATGTGGCTTCTTTCCTATGGCAGGCAAAAGCCAGATATCCGGAAGAACTGCGCCAGGAACTGATTACAGAGTATTTCCATACGTTGCAAAACTATATAAGCATCGAAAAAGAAACCTTCCTTGCCGAATTGCGCCAGTTTGTACTCCTCCGCACTTTGCAAGTATTGGGAGCTTACGGATTCAGAGGATACTTCGAACAGAAGCCTCACTTTCTACAAAGCATTCCTTATGCCATCGAAAACCTCCGCCAACTGCTTTCCGAAGGCTTCGAGGAATATCCATACTTGTGCGAAGTACTGAAGAATCTCACCGAACTCAAACAGTTTGCCTACGAACGGAATAAACAGAAACTTACGGTACGTGTCATGAGCTTTTCTTACCGCAAAGGCATCCCCGAAGATCCGAGTGGAAACGGA
>ENA-UERU01000072-UERU01000072.1-human-gut-metagenome-genome-assembly--contig:-NODE-72-length-92903-cov-23.247107_pt1 | contig 92903 bp, 76 predicted proteins | sample MGYA00242988_ERZ507989 | MGnify/ENA primary metagenome ERZ507989 (study PRJEB26167, sample SAMN06115519) | human gut metagenome | host: Homo sapiens | place: China:Hunan | collected 2015-08-21 | study...
GTTCGCCCATTAAAGTGGCACGCGAGCTGGGTTCAGAACGTCGTGAGACAGTTCGGTCTCTATCTATCGTGGGCGTATGAAATTTGCGTGGCTCTGACACTAGTACGAGAGGACCGTGTTGGACAGACCTCTGGTTTGCCGGTTGTGCCGCCAGGTGCATTGCCGGGTATCTAAGTCTGGATCGGATAAGTGCTGAAAGCATCTAAGTACGAAGCCGGCCACAAGATTAGATTTCTCAGGGTCGTCAAAGACGATGACGTTGATAGGATGCAGGTGTAAAGGTGGAGACACCAAAGCCGAGCATTACTAATTGCCCGTTCACTTTCCTTACGAGGATTGATACTCATGGATGATATATACGTTCAGTGTTTTTGCTGTGCTTTGATTGCTTGTCTTGTCATTGATATATGAAGAAATTCAGGTGACTATAGCACGAAGGTTCCACCTCTTCCCATTCCGAACAGAGAAGTTAAGCTTCGTCACGCCGATGGTACTGCGTACAAGTGGGAGAGTAGGTAGTCGCCGTTTTAGTTTCCCCGGTCCTTTCAGGGTCGGGGATTTTTTTTGCCTTCTGGCGATGCCTTTTCCGCTGTTGTCCCGTAGCAGGCCTTTCTCCGGCCTGGTACTCCCCGTTCTTCTTCCTCATTTGTCGTGTCTGACAGCTGTATGTCTTTATTCTGCATATCAAGGATAATCCTTTCCTGTGTGTAAAGAGGAAAATCCTGAGTACGTCCTGCTTTATTCTTAAATCCCGTCTGATGCGTGGTTCTTGGCGGCTGTATTGTCGTCGTTGTGCAAGAGCTGCGGAAATCTTCATCGGGTTAGAATCATGGCGTGTCCGGCCGTGGTAGATATGTGTATGCATCCTCTGCTTCTGAAAGCTTGTTTCCTGCTCGACATGATTCTTTTTGGGAGCTTTTATTTCTATCCCTGATCTTTTGGATATGTTGCGTTGTGGATGTACTTTTTTTTATTCCTGTATCGAATGGATGCTTCTGTACCCTTATTTGTAAACGTTATGCGGTAATGGAGGAAAGTTTGATAAAGAGAATTGCTCTGTCAATAGAAGAAAAGACTTGATAACAGAGAATGATTCCATGTGATAGGAAATGATCATTTCAATTTGCAATAGTACAGATTTCTGTTTTACTACTGCTTATTATATATTCTTGATGTTACTTACCCGATTGCATATATTTAGATTCTGCAGATGAACTCTTTTTAGGACTTTTCCTGCTGTTTCATAAACTTAGGGAATGTTTCTTTTTGATGATCAATTGTGTGAGTAGAAATCCTGAAAACAGCTTTTTGTATTCTATAAATGACCAATATATTCTTTCATATATGTATTTTGCCTCTTTAATAATTGGAAGGCATAAATGATGACTTATGAAAAGTAATGTAGAAGAAATAAAAAATGCTTTTGTAGGTGTTTATTAGGGCTTCTGGTAAGTTTTTTCTTTGCAAGAGTACTCTTATACTTTTTCTTGTCTTTTCTTTAAATAATCGAGTAAAAATAACCCTAGTGCTAATCGAATTATAGGTTATGAGTTTATATAATAAAAATATCCTCTTGTTTATATACTTCTCAATAGAGTATTTCAAACAAGAGGATATTTTTATTATATAATCAGCAAGTAACTGCCCGATACATTAATCTTTCTTTTCCTTGTGTGGATAATCGATGGTATAATGTAGTCCACGGCTTTCTTTACGCTCCATAGCCTGACGTGTAATCAGATAACCTACATTAATCATATTACGGAGTTCACAGATTTCTCTGGAAGCTTTTACGCGCTTAAACAGACGTTCTGTTTCTTCGTACAAGATATCAAGGTCGGTTCCTGCACGTACCAGACGAAGATTACTTCGTACAATACCCACATACGATTCCATAATCTGATTCACCTCCTTCATACTTTGGGTAATCAGGATTCGTTCTTCTGTGCTGATTGTACCCTCATCATTCCACTCCGGAATATCTGTATTGAAATCATAGCGGTCGAACACACTCAATGCATGCTGAGCAGCAGCTTCTGCATACACAATTGCTTCAATCAGTGAATTAGAAGCCAGTCGGTTTCCTCCATGTAGTCCGGTACAAGAACATTCTCCCAATGCATATAGGCGTTTGATGCTGGACTGTCCATCCAAATCCACCTTAATACCTCCACACAAATAATGAGCAGCCGGAGCTACCGGTATATAATCTTTTGTAATATCGATTCCCAGGCTGAGACACTTCTTGTATATATTGGGGAAATGCTTTTTGGTCTCTTCCGGATCTTTGTGTGTCACATCCAGATAGACATGATCATCTCCTCGCTGTTTCATTTCGCTGTCGATGGCACGCGCAACAATGTCTCGCGGAGCCAATGAAAGACGAGGATCGTATTTCTGCATGAATTCTTCTCCTGCCAGGTTCTTCAGGACAGCTCCATATCCTCTCATCGCTTCAGTAATCAAGAAGCTGGGGCGATCTCCGGGATGATACAAGGCAGTAGGATGGAACTGGATAAACTCCATATCCTTGACAACTCCTTTGGCACGGTATACCATTGCGATACCATCTCCGGTAGCAACCAGCGGATTGGTAGTATGAGTATACACTGCTTCGCATCCCCCTGTAGCCATGACTGTCACGCGCGACAGGAAAGTATCTACCTCACCCGTTTTTTCGTTCAGTACATAGGCACCAAAACATTTGATTCCCGGTGTATGACGAGTAACAATAATACCTAAGTGATGCTGTGTGATGATTTCTACCGCATAGAAATTGCTGAATACAGTAATATTGGGATGTTGTTTTACCGCTTCAATCAAGCTGGTTTGTATTTCAGCTCCCGTATTGTCTTTATGATGTAAAATGCGGAACTCAGAATGTCCCCCTTCTTTATGCAAGTCAAACTCCCCATCTGGTTTTTTATCGAAATTTACTCCCCATTTGATAAGTTCATCTATTTGAGCAGGTGCATTTCGGACTACCTTCTCTACCGCTGCCGGATCACTGATCCAGTCGCCGGCTACCATTGTGTCATGAATGTGTTTTTCGAAATTATCTACCTTAAGATTGGTAACCGAGGCAATTCCTCCTTGTGCGTAGTAGGTATTGGCTTCTTCGAGCCCGGCTTTGCAGATCAGTGCAACCGAGCCTTTGTGCGCTACTTTCAGCGCAAAGCTCATTCCGGCAATTCCTGAACCGATAACGAGAAAATCGAATTTTCTTACCATAGCATTATGTATATATATTGTTGCAAAACTACAAAAAAACTGATACTGCTGTATGTGCTTCCTTTGTTTTTTCTAAAAGTATTCCGAATTGTATGGTTTTCGATGATAATTTGTTATCTTCACCCAATAAATCTCAATGTAGAAACAATGAACAGAACATTTCATTCTAAAGTCGATTGGTGGTACTGGTTGCTGATAATTGTGACCGCCTTTCTATTATTTGATTTCTTTTGGTTTCATTATACGCTTCTTACCCTTCTCTTGTCGGTAATCATGATTTTTGAAATAGAGATGCTGATTCATACCTGCTATATCGTAACGGGAGACGGTGAGTTGAAGATTGAAACCGGACGTTTTATTCCGAATTCCACCATCGAACTGAATTCCATCGTGGCCATACACGAAACAAAAGGATATTCTGTAGCTCCAGCCTTGTCTGCATCCCGTGTCGAGATTGTATACCGTCTGGGTGAAAAGAATCATACGGTACAGATTTCTCCTAAAAACAGCAGTGAATTTATCCGCTGGATACAGAAAAAAACAGAACAATAAGAAAGGAGGTATACAATGGTACAAGTATTTAAAAGCCGTACAACTGCATTTCAGATAACAGTCTTTGTGCTGGTGGTTGTAGTGTGTATACTTGTTCCATTGCTGGATGCTGCACATAGCTGGAGCTGTTTGGCACTATTGACTCCGGTAATCTTATGGACAGACCGTTTTCTGACACGGATTGAGGTATACGAAAACGGAAACGTATGGATTCGTCGCGGATTTACCGGAACCACGAAACTGCACGGTATTCTACAGTTGAAATACGATTCGAAAAAATGGAAGAGCCAGCAAATCCTGCTGCATCACACAAAAGGATACTATACTGTTGATCCGATGGACCGGAAAGCTTTCATTGCATACATGTAAAAAGTCAATCCGATGATGGAATACATTGAAAAATAGATTAACCTTAAAATAAACTAAGATGAAATACCAAGTAGCGATTATCGGTGGAGGGCCTGCAGGCTATACAGCAGCCGAAGCAGCCGGAAAGGCTGGTCTCAGTGTGGTGTTGTTCGAGAAAAACAATGTAGGTGGAGTTTGTCTGAACGAAGGATGTATCCCCACTAAAACCTTGCTTTATTCTGCCAAGGTATTCGATTATGCCCGTCATGCTTCCAAATACGCTGTGCAAGTACCGGAAGCTTCATACGACCTGGCAAAGATTATTTCCCGCAAGTCGAAAGTGGTACGCAAGCTGGTTTTAGGAATCAAAGCCCGGCTTGCTGCCTGCAATGTGACATTGGTAACCGGAGAAGCACAGGTTGTCAATTCCCACACAGTACGTTGTGGTGAAGCCGAATACGAATGCGAACATCTGCTTCTTTGTACCGGTAGCCAAACATTCATACCTCCTATTGCCGGTCTGGAAGAAACCGGATACTGGACACATCGTGATGCCCTCGACAATAAAGAACCCATCCATTCGCTTGTCATTGTGGGAGGAGGAGTCATCGGTATGGAATTTGCTTCTTTCTTCAACTGTTTGGGGGTACAGGTTACTGTTATTGAAATGATGGAAGAAATTCTGGGCGGAATAGACCGTGAACTCGCAGCCTTGTTACGCACCGAATACACCAAACGCGGTGTAAAATTCCTGTTGAATACAAAAGTCACCGCATTCAGAAAAGACGAAACCGGTACCATCGTATCCTACGAAAATGCAGAAGGTACAGGTGATGTAACCACCGAGAAAGTCCTGATGAGTGTAGGACGCCGTCCGGTTACGCAAGGATTCGGACTGGAGAACCTGCAACTTGCTACCACCGAACGAGGAAACATCCGTGTAGACGAATACATGCAGACTTCCGTGCCGGGAGTTTATGCTTGTGGCGATTTGAACGGCACCTCCCTTCTAGCTCATACAGCCGTACGAGAGGCAGAAGTCGCCATACACCATATTTTAGGCAAACAAGACCCGATGAGCTATCGTGCCATTCCGGGAGTTGTATACACCAATCCCGAAATAGCTTCTGTAGGAGCAACTGAAGAAGCTCTTCAGGCATCTGGCACCACCTATCGTGCCATTCGGCTCCCGATGACCTATTCCGGTCGTTTTGTAGCCGAAAATGAAGGCATGAACGGCTTCTGTAAAGTACTGGTCGACGAGAACGATGTGCTTTTAGGTGTACATCTTCTGGGGAATCCTTCGTCGGAACTGATTGTGCTGGCCGGTATGATGATAGAAGACAGAAGACGGTATTCCGACTGGAAAAAGTACGTGTTCCCTCATCCAACAGTAGGAGAAATATTCAGAGAAATAGACTAATTGTATAATAGCATATGAAACGGGTACAGTGGACAATATTCATCTGGTTGTGTAGTCTGTGTGTGTTAAGCGCACAGACTCTTCGTGAACGTTTGGATGCATTGGTACAGTCTGATCCTGTGCTGCAAAGGTCGGAAGTCGGTATTACCGTGTTCGACCTGACCGAAGGAATTTCCCTTTATCAGTATCAGGCCGACAAACTATACCGTCCGGCTTCTACAGAGAAAGTCATTACAGCCGTTACTGCTCTGGCCCGCTTAGGAGAAAATCATTGTTTTCGTACCCACTTGTCCTATACCGGAACCCTTTGTCAAGACACATTGAAAGGCAATCTTTACGTGGCAGGAGGCTTCGATCCGGAATTTACGGAAGAAGACCTGGACCGTTTTGCACAAGCCGTATACGATGCCGGTATTCGTACGATAGAAGGAGACCTGATAGGCGATGTATCACTGACCGATTCCGTATACTGGGGACCGGGATGGTCGTGGGACGACACTCCGGAGTCTTTCCAACCTTATCTTTCCGCTTTGATGCTCAACCGGGGATGTGTAAAAATAACCGTTACCCCTCAGTCGAAAGGAGAGTCTCCCCAAGTAGAGATTAGTCCTGTATCCGATTATTATACAGTAGACAATCAGGCAAAAAGTTACGATGCGACCAGTGGAAAACTGCGTATTACCCGCGACTGGCTTCATAACGGGAACACCATCCGTATTTCGGGCAATGTCACCAGACAAACCACCCGTGTACTGAATCTGTACTCTTCCGAGAATTTCTTTCTGCAAACCTTCCGTTGCCGTCTGCGTGAAAAAGGAATTACCTTGCGTGCAGTATCAAAAGGCCTTTGTCCTTCAGACGCCATTTCCCTTGCGGTATGCAGCCGTCCGATAGACGAAGTGCTGAAGCGCGCATTGAAAAAGAGTGATAACTTGTCGGCCGAAGCCCTGTTTCATCATGTCGGAATTCAGGAAGCCGATACACTCTATGTAGGGTTCGAGGAAAGCCAGGAAGCCATCTGCCGGTTTATGAAAGAAGAAATCGGCCATTTACCAGAGCGCTACCGGATTGTGGATGGAAGCGGAGTTTCCCTGTACAATTATGTTTCGCCGGCTTTGCTGCTCGCTTATCTGAAATACGCCTATTACCATGCACCGGTATTCCAGCCTTTTTACGAAGCTCTGCCGATAGCCGGAATCGACGGAACCCTTCAGGGGCGTATGAAAAAAGGAAAAGCCTTTCGCAATGTACGTGCCAAGACAGGCTCTGTGACCGGAGTAAGTTCGCTGGCAGGCTATGTACATGCTTCCAACGGTCACATGCTGGCCTTCGTCATTATCAACCAGAATGTGTTGAAATCCCGTGAAGCCCGTTCGTTTCAAGACAAAATATGCGAAATCTTAGCCCGTTGAGTCTCGCTAAGATTCCGCATATTCCTTTATATACTATTTTTTCAGTCAAATACTTTAAACTGATATCCCTGTTCCAGCAACCACTCGATGGAGCGAGGCAATGCGTACTTCAAGTTCTGTTCCGACTTCAATGAATCGTGGAAGGTTATGATAGAACCGTTCCTTGCATATTTCTTGACCTTTTCGAACACCTGTGGTCCGTTCAGTCTTTTGCTGTAGTCGCGGGTAACCAAATCCCACATCACAATCCGGTATTTGCTTCTGAGTGTCCGATACTGTCCCCATCCCATGTGTCCGTGTGGCGGTCGGAACAGGTCCGTATGCAGATACTCGTCGGCCTTATCGGTATTTGCCAGATAACTTTGGCTCTTATACTCAAATCCGCGGATATGGTTGAACGTATGATTTCCTATCCGATGTCCGCGTTCTACCACTTTCCGATATTCAGCAGGATGTTTGCGCACATTGTCGCCCACCATGAAAAAGGTAGCCTTGATGTGATACTTATCCAGCAAGTTGAGCACCCATTCGGTTATTTCCGGAATCGGTCCGTCATCGAAAGTCAGATACACTGCTTTCTCCTTTTTATCCATACGCCATAAGGCGCGTGGATAAAGGAGACGTATCAGTTCAGGAGGTTGTTCTATAAACATACGCTTATTGGGCTGGTGTGTTACTTCCTATTCGTTTTTCCAGTACAGAGTACAGCTGTTCAAACTTCTGTGCATAGTGCAAAGCCGATTTCACTTCTTTACCGTCTTTAGTCTTCAGCTCAGAAAGACTCTTGCACACATCATCCAATATATAGAAATTACGCATGCAGTTTTCGCTCGACGAAGCAAAGCGGTCGTCGTCAAGGCTCAGGTACCACATGGCATATTCAGTCGCGTTGTTAGCCAGTTCATCATAAATCGCTTCAGCCTTTTCCGGATGCCCCAGTTTGGCATAGCAGTCAGCCATTTCCTTCGAACTGCTGTACAGATAGTCGTGGCGTACGTTGCTGCTTGGTATCATCTTCTCGCAGTAATCCAGCACCTCAAGCGCCTTGTCGTTCTTGCCTTCTTTTATCAGCTGCGAAGCCAATGTCACAAACAGGCGGCGATGTGTATCACACATGCGCAATACCGTTTCGTCCAGATAGATACCCGGAGCATCGATACCTCCAAACTTAAACTTATGCATCAGGTTGTCGTACATCTTTTCAGTATCAATGTGTCTGCCCAGTTTGGCATTGTTGAACGGAGTGATGCGGTAAGCCAAGCCTTCCTGCAGGAAGTTGTTGGTCAGATTCAGATGATTGTCCGAACCCACCGTAATTGCCATATACATCGGGCGTTCCCAGTTGGTATTGGCAAGCATTTCCAGCATCATCAGCTCTGTTTTTGTCAGCATGCGTTTACCCTTCAGTGAGATAGTCATATAGTCTGGAATAGAATCCGGAATCAGCATATTCGAGCGTTTGATAGCCTCCTTGTCCAGTGTCATCACGATACTGTCTGTAGGAATCATCTGCAAACCGTCTTTCGGAGCACGTACCCAGTACTTCATGATATTCTTCAGTTCGTACGGATTTTCACCGAATTCCTTCTTTGCTTCTTCAGGATTCTGCTTGTAGAATCCTTCGATAGCCTTCATGGCCTCCGGACGTACATATACTATTTCATTATGTCCCGATACATAGTCGATACGATCCCAGTTGATAGGTACAGACGGAGAATTGTAAGCCGGACGGCGCATCTGGTCGATGTACCAGTCAGTCTGCAGGTAACTCAGGTTGCAGACACGCACATCGGTACGGAAACCTTCTGTTTCCTGATTGTACCAGAGCGGGAATGTATCATTATCTCCGTTGGTGAAGAGAATCGGGTTACCTTCTGCCTGCACAGAGTTCAGATAATTCTGTCCGAAGTCGCGGCAAGTATATCGTCCGCTTCTGTCGTGGTCATCCCATGTCTGGCTCACCATCTGTACCGGAACCAGCAGACAGACTACACTGGCCAATACCGATGCCGGTGTCTCTTTCATCTTCTTCCATAGATATTCGGAGATGGCTGCCACACCCAGACCAATCCAGATGGCAAAGGCATAGAACGAACCCGCATAAGCATAGTCGCGTTCGCGCACCTGTTGCGGCGACTGGTTCAGATAAAGAACGATAGCCAGTCCGGTCATGAAGAACAGGAAGAATACAATCCAGAACTGCTGGATACCTCTTTCTCCCTTATACGCCTGCCAGAACAGACCAATCAGTCCCAGAATAAGCGGCAGACAGTAGAACACATTGTGTCCCTTGTTGTTTTTCAGTTCACCGGGCAGCAGACTTTGGTCGCCTACCAGATAATTATCGATAAACGGAATACCGGTAATCCAGTTACCATGTTCTATCTCGCCCTGTCCCTGTATATCATTCTGTCGTCCGGCAAAGTTCCACATAAAGTAACGCCAGTACATAAAGTTCAGCTGATAAACAAAGAAGAACTTGATATTCTCCCACTGGGTAGGAATCTTCAGCATCACCACTTCTCCTGCCTGGTCGTAAGGCACCTGACGGCCTTCTACACCGCCCAGCCAGCTTTCGTAGGCCGCTGCATGATCCGAACTCCACATACGTGGGAACAGCATATTCTGTGCATACTTATATTCTGTTTTGTGGCGGACTATTTCGTAGCTGTCTTTTTCGTCGGGACGCTCTTTCTCTTTACGCTGATAAACCGGAGCTCCTTCTACCACATCGTACATATAACTGCCGTTTTCTTCCTTGATGGCCGGTTTCGAAGCATAAGTCTGACCGTAGAACAACGGACGTGTACCATACTGCTCGCGGCCCAAGTATTCACCCAGTGTAAAGATATCCTCCGGTGAGTTCTGGTCCATCGGTGTATTGGCAGTAGAACGGATGACAATCAGTGCATACGAAGAATAACCTACAACCATCATCATCATACACAAGAGTGCAGTATTCAGCGTGCGGGCGCTGACACGGAACTTCTCGCTCAAATCGGCAAAAAGATACAGTCCGATAAGAACTAATGCAACCACACCAATCAGTATGCTGCTCCATCCATGTCCGTAGAACGGAATACCCAGCAAGGCGATGGTAGTCAGGAAAGAGATGTTCATCCGCTTGCGGCTTACTGCCACATAGCTTTCGTATACACCCCAGATAATGCTGGCTGCAAGAATAATGATGTAGACAATCAGTCCGGTATTAAACGAGAATCCCAGGCTGTTGACAAAGAACAGTTCGAACCATCCTCCTACCTTCACGATACCCGGTACGATACCGTACAGCACTGCTACAATCAGTATCATAGAGCCGAAGAGAGCCAGGAGGCTTCCTTTCAGATTGGCATTAGGATTCTTTTTATAGTAATATACCAGTACGATGGCAGGGATACAAAGCAGGTTGAGCAGATGCACACCGATGGAAAGACCTGTCAGATAGGCAATCAGCACCAGCCAGCGGTCGCTGTGTGCCTCGTGTGCCCGGTTTTCCCATTTCAGTATCAGCCAGAATACCAGTGCGGTAAACAGGCTGGAGTATGCATACACTTCTCCTTCTACAGCACTGAACCAGAACGTATCGCTCCATGTGTAAGCCAGTGCACCTACCAGACCGGAGCCCATGATGGTAATCATCTTTCCGGTTGTCATTTTCTCGTCTTTGGGGCAAATCAGTTTCTTGGCCAGATGCGTGATGCTCCAGAAGAGGAAAAGAATACAGGCGGCACTCATCAGTGCACTCATGATGTTCACCATCATAGCCACTTGCGACGGGTCGCTTGCAAACTGGCTGAACAGGTTGGCTGTCAGCATAAAGAAAGGAGCACCAGGCGGGTGTCCTACTTCCAGTTTATATCCACTTGTGATAAATTCGGGACAGTCCCAAAAGCTGGCAGTCGGCTCAATGGTCATGCAGTAGGTAAACGCTGCAATGGCAAAGGCAAGCCATCCCACCAGATTGTTGATTTTGTTGTACTGCTGTTTCATGTAAACTATTTTGTATGCTTGTTTGTATTCAATAGTCGCAAAGATACGAAATAGTTGTCATACAGCATTTATTTTGTTTTCTGAATCAGCGGTGATACGTTTTTTTAACGGATGAAGGAGAATACAACAACGATTTATTGCTTTGTGTGGCTTTATAAATACAATTATTAGTTTGTAAACTCATTCACGTCCAGTAGGCAGATGTTCAGTTCGTCCCTGTGTACAATTACGGATTTATTTATCCATCGGTCGATTTGTCGTTCTTCATCTATGTATCTTACTTTGAATGTAGCTTCACTGGAGTAACTATCACACATCTATGTAGGATACGGGATTCTGTTTTGTAAGGTAAAAGGAAGGATACACTCTTGTTCCTGCGGTGTAAGGGAGAACTCTTTGTTCATCTCGTTCATCTGTATTTCAAACCTACCTCGTGAAAGGTTATAGGCAAAGAAGCGGATGTATCCATTGTATTTAAATGTGGTAAAAGTATGCTCCTTCTCTTTGTATGCAAGTGCATCATGACTTACATAAATGTCGTAGGAATAGCTTGATATAGGTAGTAGACTTTCCCGAAATCCATTTACTTCCATTGTAGTATCACAATAGATAAATTCATTGGTAACGGGGCAGTTTTCTATTTTTCCGTTACCGTGTATGGTAAATAAGTCTCCATAATTCCCATTTTCATCGTGTGAGCATCGTTTTTTACCATAGGGTACAACGGTTGTATTTACCCAGTACTGTCGGTTGGCATCGCGTCGTACAATTGCTTTACTTAGGTCATCAAACAATCCATAGGCATAGGTTTTCCTGTTCTCCAATCGTACAGTAATTCCGTATAGTGTATTTTCATCTTGCAGGATGTTTTCACCATAATCAATAGTAAGCTCTCCTTGAATTTGGGTGAGAGAAGTTTCCATATAGTTTGGCTCATTACACGGGTTGTCATCGTCTTTGCACGCCCCTAGCATGAAAGGTACGAATAATAAAATAAGTGCTTTCAGTTTCATTGCTTTATAGTTTTTGATTTGATTGCAAGGTAGATAAAGGTTTTGAAATAGAAAAATCGGATGCTTGGTTTAACGCGAAAATAATTGTTTTATGTCTGCTTAAGAGGGAATATCGGTTTGTCAAAATGTCGTTGAAAAGACGAGAATACTTTCATAAAAACGGATTTCTTTCTTTGAAACGGACTGACATATTGTTGATGTAAACTACTCACGCCTTGAGGCATGAGCTTCGGATACGACTGCCCGGTATTCAATAAAGAGTTTTACAGATATTTAGTCAATCCAAATGATATAGGTGAATGCATAGATAATTTAAGGTCAAAAGCTCTTAATATAAGAGATTGGGACTAAAAAAAACTCTAATTACATACTGTAACTTAGAGCCTTTTATCGTTTCTTTTCAGATTCTTTTCCATCTTCTTGTCGTATGCCTGACCTCTGGGCACCAGATAGAGAAACATTACGCAGTCATCCACTATCTGTACATGATAGCTGAAGAAGGCACGGTAACTGCCTATCCTCAGACGGTAGATAAACTCAAAATCCACCAGCTTCTTGCAGTCCGTCAGTTCTTCAATGCTCCCGGCATTGATAACTTCCTGTACCGAATTACGCACTGAATCCAGCATCTTCCCTGAGAGCTTGCGGACTGCCTTTTCAAACTCCTTTGAAAATTCAACCCTCATTTCTCAACCACTCCCAGCCAGTCCATAAATTCCTTGCGCTCGTTCTCCTCCAGCTTCACCTTTCCTTCCGGATATTTTTCGGACATATAGCGGTATGCTTCGCTGTCGTCGTATTCTTCCGCTGTCTTGTCGAGCAAACTTTCGATCAGCTTCTTCAGGTTTGTGCCCTGGCGTGCTGCCATGACCGAAAGAGCCTTGAAAGTGTCCTCCTTCAGGTCGATTATCTTTTTCTTGTATGTTACTGTAGCTTCCATAATTCCGTCTTTTCTGCAAATATATAATATATATATAATATATACAATGTATATTGAACTTTCTTAAACACGTATCCCGTTTTTCAGCATTTCCTCGCGCACAAGCTCTGTTTCGACTGCAGACAGATCGGCCAATGCAACTTTCATGTGGTTTTCTTTCTGATATGCCTTGACATCATTGATTATCATTTGAAAGTTAATGGGAAATTGTACGAGATACACAGTTTTGAAGATCTTGAAGAAATTATAAAGTTAAGGGAAGATGAAAACGAGTAACTATATCAATGAGATAATCTGGAGAATATTCCATTCTGCCTTGGTCAAGTGGTCGAGGATGAAGAGAACCAGGATATAGATATATATTATATGGGTGAATGTGTTCTACACGATTACGCTCATGTGGGCCATTATATGCGTTCGGCAATTATCCTGTTCCGGAAAATCAAGAACCGTACTGCAGACTGGGTAAACTTGCATACCCTTTGGACGCTCCGGAACTGCATCCGGGAGAAATACAACCACGGTATAGGTGTGGATAGTCTGATCTATGGTAAGGACTTTGATGGGGAGAACCTAGAAACATTTACTCCTTTGACGAAGAAAAGCTTTGGCCTCATAATCAAGCGAATTAAAGAAATTGACGAATACGCAACTATATAAGATTCATCTAATCAAAAAAAACAAAGATATGAAAGCAGGTGATTTCTTGTGTCAAGTGCCGATTCTTCGAGGTGATGCGGTACATGTGGTTGTAGTTCATTGCCAACGTGTAGCTTTTGTAGAATTTATAGAAAATCTGTGTATTCTTTGAGTGGAAAAAAATGTTTTAAATCTTTTATTCATAGCTTTTTATTATAAAGTTTTTGTATTTTTATTGTATTAAAGATGTTATCATATTTCTTTTTATCTTTTTTATTTACATCAAAATAGTATAATCGAACATTATCATAAATATATTTTTTCCAAAATTTGCCATGTTCTTCGCCATAGTATATTGAGTATATTTTTTTATGTACTGAATCTTGGGGGATATAAGTATCTATATCAAATTGCATCAATGATCCTTCGAAAAAGAATATCACCCCGTCATTGAAAACATATTTATATATTACACCTTCCTCATAATTAACTATTTCAAAATGAATAGGCTCAGGCATGTCAACTATAATTTTTACAGAAAGCAAGTCAAAGCACTCTCTCCTTATGGAGGGATTCGCTTTGTAATTTAACGTCGAACACGACACTAATAATATCATAATCAATATACTAATTATTCCTTTCATCATAATTTTTTAAGGCCTGTTGTTCTCTTTTCATTTACATAATATTTAGTATTAAGGGTTTGATTTTAATTGTAATCTAATTCAGCTCTATCAATGATTATATCGGTGATGTTTTTTCCTCTTTCAATATTGGTAATAAAAGATTTGAGCACTTCTTCTCGATTTACTGCAGGTGTTACTTTGCATTCAATATCCATACTGTAGTTCTCCGGAAGCCATATTTCCTCTTTTGGCCATGTAAAGGAATATGCTCTGATGTTTACTTTTGTTTCTAAGGTTACACAATATTCATTTTCGAGTTCTAACAGAAATGGTGTTTCGTAAGGGCTGCTGTTTATGATTTGGTATCTGATTGTTCCGAACATTCTTTTCAAGTCCATCACTAAGGTGGTTTGGTCAGCAGTTGCTTTATATTCGGTGATGTGTCCAGTATAGATGGAATCAGAATACGCTTGGACGGGGTGTATGCATTCGTCGAAACTATATTCGCTGGTGTAAATGAACTGGTTTTTCAATGGGCAGCAATCAAACTCCCCTTTGTGGTAGAGATGAAAGCTATTTCCATAATATTTGTAAATAATATCAGGGTTGTAATATGGTCGTTCTTGTCTATTAGGAACGATGTTTGTGATAATGGTATAGGTTTGTTCAGGGAGTAATTTGATTTTCGCTTTATCTAATTGGCTGAATAAGCCATATGCATAAGGTGTTCCGTCTGCTTGCAGGATCTGTATACCGCATAAATCTTTGTTTTGATTCCATTGGGCATAATCTTCTGCCCACTCTCCAGCCAGTTGGAAAGTCGCTTCCACGTATTCATTGTATGGGCATTCCTCGTCTTTGCATGCCCCTAGCATGAAAGGTACGAATAATAATATAAGTGCTTTCAGTTTCATAGATTTGTGGTTTTTAATCTAATTGCAAGGTAGATAAAGGTTTTGAGATAGAAAAATCGGATGCTTGGTTTAACGCGAGAGTTTTTTCAATTTTAACTATAAAAACAACCAGTTTGTCTTTGTATGCGATTACGGATTTATCCATCCATCAGTCGATTGATCGTTTTTCGATTACGTATCTGCTTTTTCTTGAAAAATAAAATGTTTTGAAAATCCGGTTTTTTCTTTCATAAAGTCTGATTTTTCGTTTTTCCGCTAACTGATACTTTTGCAATTTAATGAATTTTAACAGGCAAAAAAGAGGAAATAAATCAAAAAAAGGACTGTATACATGCTTTATAACATGTATTTAGGGGATGAAACAAAGGAAAAAAGGACTCGTAAAAGAGGGTTTTGATACTTGTATCGGTGGGTGACGATACTTGTATCGTGAGCTTACGCTATTAGTAACACATGCCAACGGTATTAATAGTGTAAAAAAAGGGGATTAAAAGAGATTTTTATTCCTGTTTTTAGCAGAGTGGAGTGTTTTTTCTTCTCTTTTACAAGATGTATATTCGGGTGATAAAAAGATGTGATTCTTGTTGTGTGAGAAGATATTTGTTGTGTAATGCATATGTATTGTGTGACCTGTACGGATAGGTAGTGAATTTTCTGTCTTTTTGTATTTGGGTATACCCCCAAAAAAGTGGAAATTTGCAACCGGACTTACCTTTGAGTCTAAAAAGGCTTGTTTTAGGGGACTTGAATTGACATTTTGATAAATGTATATTCCACTGAAGTGAGACACTTTCATTTTGTCATTTTACGAAAGAATCGGGAAGAGAAAAATATGAATGGGGGCTTTATTTGTCCGATTAAGCTTTTGTGTATATCCAAAATATTATATCTTTGTTGCCGGAAATGGTTCCGTGTGTCTGTTCGGACAAGCGGATTAAAAGGGAATCAGGTGGAATTCCTGAACAGTCCCGCTGCTGTAAGCTCCTTCAACTCTTCGGAAATAGCTTATGCCACTGATAACTGAACAATATCGGGAAGGCTCCGGAGAGGGGGTAAGTCAGAAGACCTGCCATCGTACAAATTTAACTGCACTCGTGGGATAGGCAGTTAAGACTGAATTTATACAATTAATTTTATCAAGTAGGTGTGACCGGAAATTTCTGGTCTTCGTGCTGCTGTGTGTATTTCTGACAGGGAATACTGTATGCCTGTGTGTACAAAACAGGCGGGATGGCTTGTGCTGATTATTGCCGGCGATTTTGGAGGATTGATTGTGTAATGTCATTTTTTATAAAAACAGATTTTTATAAATAATAGTATTATGAATTTTATTGGATTTGCAAGAAAAGCCGTCCTTATGGGGCTTATGGTATGCATTGCCCTGTGTATGGGGGCTTGTTCGTCGGAAAATGGTACTGCAGGAGCAGGAGCCTTGAAGTTTGATTTACACATTGTGCAGGAGGGTACTGATCCTTTGTTTGTGGTGCCGGGACAGGATATGGTGCTGGAATATTCGGGAGAAAATATACAGACGATAGAAGTGGGAAAGCTGTCGGCCGGATGGACTGCAGAAGTGGATTATGAAGCATCTAAAATTGTACTGAATGCTACTGCTGAGGCTGAGAAAGAAGCGAAAATTGAATTTAAGGCGAAAGGTGGAGATGGTACAGAGCAGGTAAAAGAGTTGAGCTTTTATAATCTGAATTCGTTTAATGATCCGAACGGGGCTTTTGTGCTGAATGAGGGAAATATGACTACAGAGAATGGTTCGTTGGGATATATTACTCCGGAAGGTTATGTGATTGGTGATGCATATAAACTGGTGAATGGTACCGAACTGGGAAATGTAGCGCAGGATATGGCGTTCTACAACGGGAAGATTTATGTCATATCGCAGAATGGAAACAAAAATGCGGTGGGAGAGTTATTCGAGAATGATGGCACGCTTGTGGTAATGGATGCGAAAACGTTGAAAAAAGAAGTGACTTTTTCTAGAAATCAGTTGGAAGGACTGGACTGGCCTACACATATCGCTGTTCTTGATGAGAACCATATATATATTCGGGATAATAAAGGGGTGTATCGTCTGGATATGGGAACGGGAAGAATTTCTTTTGTAGAAGGTTCCGACGGAGCTCCTAAGTCGCGTTTTGTGGTAATGGGAGGTAAGGTGTATACATTCCAGAATAAAAACTATATGTGCAATATCCTTGAAATCTCACCGGAATCGGATAGTGTTTCTAAGATAAGTTTGCCTTATTCGGCTCCTTATAAGAGTTTGTATAGTATTGAGAAAGCCGGTGAGGGGGGTGTATGGCTTACTGCGACTGGATTTGGTAAATATTATGTGGCTAAGTTTAATCTGGCTACTAAAGAGCTGGACTCTCGGGAAATTGGTTCGGAACCGAATGTGGGAAGTGCTGGGGTGTCTTTCTGTGTAAAAGATAATATGATTTATTATGCCAATGGCACTACACTGTATCGTATGAAGTTTGATGAGGCTGCCGGAGAGGAACCGGGTGAGGAGGAAATGCTTTGCGATCTTAATCTGCTTGATAGTAATGCAGGACTGTTGTATAACGGACTGGCTGTTCATCCGGTGACGGGACATGTATATGCAAACTCTATCAAATCGTTCCCCTTATTTACTACAAATCAGATTTGGGTATTCGATTTTGAGACCAGCGTAGACTCTCCGTTTGCCAAATATGAGAATTATACACATTTCCCGGCAGGAGTCTTTTTTTATTCTGAAAATTAATTTATTGTATTGATTATGAAGAAGTTATTTTATCGTGTTTGGGCTGTATGCATGCTGGCTGTAGCAGTATCGGGATGTTCTGATGATTTGTCGGAGGGTAATTCCGGCGGAGGTGGGAAAGAGGAAATCTTGGGCGGTTATGCCGACCCGAAAGGGGTGATGATATTGAACCAGGGAGCTCCCTCTTCGCAAAATAGTTCTCTGACTTCCATTACTCCGGAGGGTGAAGTGGAGGATAACGTGTACCGTAAGGTAAATGGCTCGGCTTTTGGAAATTATGCGGAGGATTTATGGATGTATAACGGTAAGTTCTATATCGTAAGCGACGGGCTTTTTGAACCTAATGGGGAGAAAACCGATGGTGAACTGGTGATTGTGGATGCTGTAACATTGAAACTTGAAAAGGCTTATCAGATAGAAGATTTGAAGTTTCCTCGGCCGGAAGGAAGTCTGGAGGAAGATGAAATGCTTTCGCTAAGTACTCCTTTTTCCAATATTGCTGTATTGGATGAGAAGAATGTATTTTTTGCCGAAGGACAGGGAATGTTCCGCTTTGATACTACTACGGGAGAGCTGAATCTTATTGAAGGGGCTTATAATTTTGGTAACCAGGGAGGAACTATTGAAGAAGTAGCTTCAACAAGGGGTATCTTGAGAGTGGGAGACTGCCTGTATTGTGGGGGTGGAGGTTTCTGGCAAACTGCAAGATTGTTTGAGTTTGCCAAAGATAAGAATGAGGTGAATAGGGTTTTGCCTGATTTGAATGGTGATTTTATTAGTGGAATCTGCCAGACGGGCGAACGTGAGGTGATGCTTGCTACTTGTGGAAGAGGGGGAGAAAAGAAGTCTTACCTTATTTTTGTCGACCTCGACAGCTGGAAGGTAGTGAAAGAGGTGAAAATTGCGGAGGATATTTCTGCTGAATTCTTTAATGACTCGGGAATTACAAAGGCTGGAAATTATATTTATTATGCAGCCGGGGGAACGACTATCCGTCGTTTGTCGCTCGAAACCTGGAAAGCGGAGGATTGTATTGATGTACTGAAAGATGCGCCCGAAGGGATTCATCTGAACTGTAATGTGACTGCAGATCCTTCTAATCAGTATTTGTATGTGGCTGTATCGGATAAATACAGTGAATCGGAAATTCCTACCTGTAATTATTTGCTGATTTATGATTGTAGTGGAGCAAAACCGGTATTGGTGAATAAGATTATGAATAAGACAAGTTATCCGATAGGAATATATCCGATGAATAAGTTTTACAGTAAATAAAGATACGGGGTAAATTAGACTTATCGGTATAAAAAGAAATAGCAGCGGGAGTTCCCGCTGCTATTTCTTTTTTATTTTAATGTGCCGGCTTCTGCCTGCTGAATCATCTGCTGGCTGGCATACATGTATACTTCTACACGGCGGTTTTGACGGCGTCCGGCTTCGGTACTGTTGTCGCCTACAGGATTGCTCTCGCCCATTCCTTCTACTTTCTTAATCTGTGAAGCAGAAGCACCGCATCCTAAAAGATAGCTGGATACGCTCTGGGCACGTGTTTGGGAGAGTTCCATGTTCTTCTGTGCACTTTGGGCTGCTGTACAGTTCTTCCATCCGGTATTGTCGGTATATCCGTAGATTGCGACATCCATGTCAGGGTTCTGGTTCAGAACATTGTTGGCAAACTTGCTTAATGCCGATTTGGCTGAGGTACTGAGATCGGCACTGCTTGTATTGAATAGAATACCGGAGTCGAATGTAACTTTTACTGCCTGTAAGCCGTTGTTGTCGGTTACCTGTTCTACTTCTGCGCCTTGGATTTCTGCGGCCTGCTGGGCTGCCTTATCCATTTTCTTTCCGATCAAGGCTCCTGCGCCTGCACCTACTGCAGCACCTACTGCTGCTCCAATGGCTGCTCCTTTTCCGTGTCCGATTACACCTCCGAGAATGGCTCCCATGGCAGCTCCGCTACCTCCACCAATCATACTTCCTTTGGCTGTCTTGTTCAAGGAAGCACATCCACTTAATATTAAACTTGCGCTTAAAAACAGCGCCATACAATTTCTTGCTTTCATAAGTCGTATCTGTTTAGTTTGAAACTGCAAGATACGGTAATTTGAGTAAATGTCCTAATTTTAAGAGGATAAAATACGGTTTTAAGGGTTGCTTAACCGTTGTGTGTATGATTATGCGATTTCAATACCCGATGGGGAAGATTGCCGTGACCTACGAGTTCGATGGGGCATCCGAAATGTTCTTCCAGCCATTCTGTCGGTACTTCGGTGTCGGGGTGGTAATGCAGGTTACCGTTTACACAGGCAATACTCTTTACGTTTTGCAGCACGGTTCCTATGTCGTGACTGACCAGAATGATGGCACGCTCATGGTTTATTTCTTCAAGTAAAGAGTAGAGCTTGGCCTCAAAACGTTTGTCGATGTAAGTATTGGGTTCGTCTAAAATAACGACTTGCGGGTCGGATACCAAAGCTCGGCCTAATAGAGCACGTTGCAATTGTCCGCCGCTTAATTGTCCGATGGCACGCTTCTCCAGTCCTTCCAGTCCCATTTGGGCAATGACGTGTTGCACTTGTTCGTGCTGTTCACGACTGAAAGGGTGTAGGAGTGACTTCTGACGGTTCAGACCGGACAAAACGACTTCGTAGACCGAGATGGGGAATTTCTTGTCGATGGCATTGTATTGAGGGAGATATCCCATGCTGATTTCCGGTACTTCTGTTCCGTTTCGGAAGAAGCGGATTTGTCCCGAAGTGGGAGAGAGAAGTCCTAATATCACTTTTATCAGAGTGGTTTTTCCACCTCCGTTGGGACCGATAACGCCTAAGAAATCTTGTTCGTATACGGTGAGGTCGATATGATCGAGTACGGTTTTCCGGTCGTAGCCGGCCGAAATATCGCTTAGTTGTATCAAAGGTGTTTTTTCCATGCGTGTACAAATGCGTTTAGGGTTGCTGTAAGGCACGTGCCACATTTTTCATTTCTTTATCCCAATGGTAACTCAGAGGATTGATAGGGACAATCTGCAATTGAGCTTCCTTGGCAATGAGTTCGGCATTACGGGTATCGAATTCTTGCTGTACGAAGATGATACGGGCTTTTTTATGTCCGCTTTGTTCGATGAGTGCTTTCAGATGAGCCGGAGAGGGTTCTTTTCCCCCTTCTTCAATGCTGATTTGGGTGAGTCCGTAATCGCGGGCAAAATAAGAAAGTGCCGGATGATAAATCAGGAAAGTACTGTCTGCATGGCTCAGATAATTGCGTACTTCATGTTCGGTATTATCTATGACAAGATTCAGACTATCCAGCCGGTTCTTGTAGTAGTCTGTATGAATAGAATCCAGTTGGCAGAGGGTTTGGCAGATGTTTTGTGCAATCAGACGGGCATTGCGGCAAGAATTCCAGATATGAGGCTCGACTCCTCCTTCGTGAATGTGATCGCCGTGCATTTTAGATTCTTCACGTATCAGGTCGATACCTGCAGACATATCGAAGAAAGGCAGTTTGGGAGAATTGCCTTGCAGTTTATCTATCCAGTTTTGTTCGAACCCGATGTAGCCGATGCGGAGATAGGCAGTACTTTGTGAGAGTGCAACCATCTGCTGGGGAGTGGGATCGTAGGTCTCGGGACTGCTGCCATCAGGAACCATACTTACTACCTTGAAGTGTTCACCGGCTATTGCTTCGGTGAAGTAACGCAGGGGCTCTAATGTGACGGTCAGTATAGGGCGCTCTCCGGCTTGTGGCTGTCTGTGACACGACATCAGGAGGAGCATGCTGATGAACAGAATGGTATATTGTTTCATAAAAAGTAAATCTTTGTGTGAAAAACAAAGATACAACAAATAAAGGAAATCACCGGAAAGTGATTTCCTTTATTTATCGTAATCTTCCCGAACAGCTTATCGGGTAGCACGAAGTATTTCACGTTTTCCTCCCGGAGGACCAGGCAGGCGTTCTACAGTATAACCTGCGCTTTGAAGCATGCGGCGTACGGAGCCTTTGGCACAATAGGTAGTCAGTACACCTCCCGGGGCTGTGATGCGATATAAACTTTCGAAGAGGGAAGGATGCCACATTTCCGGCTGTTTGTCGGGGGCAAAAGCATCGAAATAAATGACATCGTATTCTCCAGTAAATGGGAACTGGGTGAAATCGCCTTGTATCTTGTGGAGGGTAAACCATGGGGTTATGGATACCGGTTTATTCCATTCGGCACGATGCAAGGCTTCATACTCGGCGGCACGGGAAGGAGCAATCTGTTCGGGATATCCGAGCAACTGCAAGGTTTCTTCCGGTACCGGATAGAGTTCGATGGTGGTGAAACAGACCGGACGATGGGTACGTTCTGCTTCGAGTAAGGTAAGGAAGGCATTCAGACCGGTACCAAAACCTATCTCAAGTACACGGGGAGCCGGTACTGTGACATGTTGTAAGCCCATCTGAATAAAGATATGTTCCGACTCGGTGCGTGCGCCTTTTACGGAGTGGTAATGTTCATCCATTTCCGGAACGAATAGTGTATAGCTTCCGTCTGCAGTTTGTTCGGGTTGTATCATGGGGGATATGTTTTAAAGTTTGGATTGTTAAAAGTGAAAGAACTTGAATGCTCCGATGGTGGCTGCTACCAGTAAAGCATAACGTGCCAGCTTACCGAAAGTCATTGAGAGAGCCACGATGTATAAATTGGCTTTCATCAGTCCTAAAACAATGAGAATGGCATCCCCGATGACAGGGAGGAAAGAGAAAATGGCAATCCACGCCCCCCTTCCATGAATAAATCGGGTGGCTTTGTCCAGTTGCTTTTTGTCTACTCTGAAAAACTTCTCTATCCATTCCATTTTTCCGAGGTGTCCGATCCAATAGCAGGTAAGACCTCCCAATGCATTACCGGCTGTAGTAGCCAAAGTAGACCAGATTGGGTCCAGTCCCAGTCCGATGCAGGCCAGCAGTACGGCTTCCGAGCTGAAAGGAAGAATAGTTCCGGCTAAAAAGGCTGAAATAAACATACCCCAATAGCCCCAGTCTATCATGAATTGAAGAAATGCATCCATATATTGAATATTCCGGCAAAAAGGGTGAGAAGAAGCATACAGAGGAAATAATATCGTGTAAACCTATTGAACAGAAGGGCAAACAGATGTCCGTGCATGATGGCTCCTATCATGATAAGAATAGGAAACAGAGCATTGAAGTGCTGAGGCTGCCAGAGCATGAGAAGCATGACTTCTATTCCGGTAAACCGCAGAGATTGTATCATAATGCGTGTCTGTACCTTATCCTGTCGTGATACCTGAAAATTCTGTGTACTGCTTATTACTGCCAACAGGAAAAAGACTCCCCATGAAATGCATTGGGAGAGTGTGAGTGTGGAATAATCGGGTATCCAATCCTGACCGAGTTGGCGAAAGGGAGTCAGGATAAAATCCGGCTCTCCATTGTAAGTGCCGTAGCAAAGCATAAACCAGTAAGGCAAACTCAAGCCCACCATACCGGCAAAGAAAGTCCGCGGGCTGAGAGACCGTAGTCCTATCATGTGCAGGTAAAGGAAGGGAACAAAGAACAGGCATGAAGGGAGTATCCAGCTTCCAATACCGATTAACAGAAAGGCATGGAAAATGGAGGATGAATTGTATCTTGATTCATAGCTGCGGAACAGAGAACTGAGCATCCCTGCAAAGAGTAAGGGAAACCAGCTTTCGGCAGAGTATGAATAAAGAAACGGACAAAGCAAAAAAGTAATCAGAAATAGAGCCGGAGGAAGAGTAGAACGGGTGCGTATCAAGGCAAATGTGGTGTTCATCTCTATCATCAGGCCGGTAATCAGTACTCCTATGACTAAAGAGAGCACATGAGTCCAACTCTGACACAGTATTCCACCTGTGAGCAGAGAGAGAAGAATAGCCACAGGAAGAGTCAGTCTTCCGGTGGCTATTTGATATTGAAGTGTATCTCGTGCAGATATCATTATAAGTCAAATCCGATGTCTGAGCGGAAATATTTCTTTTCGAATGAAATCTTTCCGGCATTGGTAAACGATTGTGCCAATGCTTCGGCCTTGTCTGCTCCGTATGAGCTGACTGCAATGACACGTCCTCCTGATGTTACAATCTGACCGTCTTTTACAGCTGTACCGGCATGGAATACAATGCTTCCTCCAGCTTTTGCTTCTTCGATGCCTGTAATAGGGAATCCTTTTTCGTATGCTTCCGGATAACCGCCGGATACAAGCATTACGCATACAGCAGAACGAGAATCGATTTCAAGAGTCTTTTCGTTCAGTGTACCGGTTGCTACTCCTTCGAATAAGTCAACAAGGTCGCTCTTGATTCGGAGCATGACACTTTCTGTTTCGGGGTCGCCCATACGTACATTGTATTCAATGACCATCGGTTCACCTTTCACATTAATCAATCCGAAGAAGATGAAACCTTTGTAGTCGATTCCTTCGGCTGCCAGTCCTTCTACAGTAGGACGGATGATGCGGTCTTCTACTTTCTTCATCCATGCTGCATCTGCAAATGGAACAGGAGATACAGAACCCATACCACCGGTGTTCAGACCTTTGTCGCCTTCGCCGATACGTTTGTAGTCTTTTGCTTCGGGCAAGATTTTGTAGTTCTTTCCGTCGGTCAGAACAAAGACTGAGCATTCAATACCGCTCAAGAACTCCTCGATAACAACAGTAGCTGATGCATTGCCGAACATTCCACCCAACATTTCTTTCAACTCTTTCTTGGCTTCTTCCAAAGTAGGAAGTATCAGTACACCTTTTCCTGCACACAAACCGTCTGCCTTCAGTACGTAAGGTGCTTCCAGAGTTTCAAGGAAAGCAAGGCCTTCTTCTATGTTGTCGGCAGTAATGCTTTTATAACCTGCTGTCGGGATATGATGACGCTGCATGAAACCTTTGGCAAATTCTTTACTTCCTTCGAGAACAGCACCTGCTTTCGACGGACCGATAACTGGGATGTGTGCCAAAGCTTCATCGTTTTTGAAGAAATCGTATACTCCTTTTACCAATGGATCTTCCGGACCTACCACTACCATGTCGATGTGGTTTTCTACCACAAACTGTTTGATGGCATCAAAATCGTCGGCTTTAATAGCTACGTTTTCGCCCACTTCGCGTGTACCGGCATTTCCGGGTGCAATATATAACTTGTCAATCTTCGGACTCTGAGCAATTTTCCAAGCCAAGGCATGCTCACGTCCACCTGAACCTAAGAGTAAAAGTTTCATTTGTATATCTGTTTTAGAGTTATTTCAGAAAATCGTTAAAGTAGCGTGTAATGTGTTCGTGCAGATGAACACGGTCTCTTCCCATCATGTTGTGTCCGTCTTCCGGATAAACAAAGAAATCGGGATGAGTACCGGCTTCGATGCAGGCACGAAGGAATGTATAACTGTGCTGAGGTACACAAGTAGGATCTGTTCCTCCAATGATGATTTGCAAGCGTCCTTTCAGATTGCCGGCCTTGTTTCGAAGATTGGCTTCTTTATATCCTTCCGGATTTGCCTGTGGAGTGTCCATATAACGTTCTCCGTACATTACTTCGTAGAACTGCCAGTCAATCACCGGTCCGCCGGCTACTCCTACCTTGAACAGGTCGGGATAAGTCAGCATCAGATTGGTGGTCATGAAACCTCCGAAGCTCCAGCCGTGTACTCCTATTTTGTTTCCATCTACGTAAGGCAGTGACTGCAGGAATTTGGCACCTTCTACCTGGTCTTTCATTTCTTCAGTACCCAACTGACGGAAAGTACAGTTTTCGAACTTGATACCACGATTATCGCTTCCTCTGCTATCTACTGTAAGCATTACATAGCCTTGCTGTGCCATATAAAGATCCCATCCGCGTGCATCATAGAAACGGGTGTTGTGAATCATTTGTGCATGTGGGCCACCATATACATAGATGATGGCAGGATATTTCTTGTTCGGGTCAAAGTCTACCGGCTTAATCAGACGATAGTACAAGTCTGTTTCCCCGTCTGCAGCCTTGATGGTTCCGATAGTGATTTCAGGCAGTTTATAGCCTTCAATCATCGGGTCGGTTGCAGTAAACAGTTCAACACCTTTCTTGCCGTTGGTAGGCAGGATGCTTACAATACGGGGTACAGAAGCAGATGTAAAGTTATCGATAACGTAAGTACCGCTGGCAGACAGCTGTGCACGGTGCATACCATCTTCTGCTCCAATGAGTGTACGTTTTCCGTTCTTCACGTTCAGGCTGAAAATATTAGTCTGCAAAGGAGAAATTTCCGTGCTTCCGATGATAATTTCTTTCTTGTCTGTATTGAAGCCCAATACATCCTGTACCAGCCAGTTGCCTTCGGTCAGAGGAGTAGTTTTTCTGTACTCATTGTAAGTACTCTCTCCATCTTTGCCCTGTTGGGTATCTCCATACATTTTAGTCTGAGTATCCATCAGATACAGATGGTTGAAACCATCACGCTGGCTCTGATAGATGAATTTAGACTGATCCCAAGGCAGGAATATCAAAGGGTGCTGAGGTTCTACGTACTTCGGATGTTTTTCTTCGTACAATACTTCCAGCTTCTTTCCACTGGCAGCATCGTAGCTTACCAGTTGTGCATGATTCTGGTCACGGTTCAATTCGATGACATAAACCGTCTTTTCATCGGGCGCCCAACTGATGTTGGTAAAATAACGGTCGGTAGGATCGCCTGCCTGCAGATAAACGGTCTTTTCACTACGCATGTCATATACTCCTACAGTGACTTTGTGACTTGTCATCCCTGCCATTGGATATTTGTCAGGCTCCAATGTGGCAATACGGGTAGAAGTGTTGACTTGCGGATAATCGGTTACCATGGTCTGATCCATGCGGTAGAAAGCCAGATAGTTTCCTTTCGGACTCCAGAAAGTCCCCTTCATGATACCAAACTCGTTGCGGTGTACACTTTGTCCGTATACGATACTGGGTCCGGATGCGTAGCCGTTTTCGTTGGGGCAGACAGCCAATATTGGATTGATAGGCTTGTTGCCTTTCTGTGGAGCAGAAACATACAAATCGTTTCCTACAGTATAAGCTACGCTGCTATTTTCCTTGCAGAAGTCAAAGTTGGCAGCCCGTTCATTCAAGTTAAGGCAAAGAGTAATCTGCTTAGTTGCAAAGTCATAGCCAATCATGTGGTGATTATGACGGAAAACCACTTCTTTACGGCCGGCATAAGGAAGAGAAGCCGAAGTGAGTGTACGCAAAGGCTTGAACTCTTTTGTCGTTTCGTTTTGCTGAAGCGCATCATTAATTTCCTTTAACGTCACCAGTGTGCTTGTTTTTCCGCTTTTTGTATTGACAGACAGAATTTCCTCTACCTCTGTGCGTACACATACATCTCCCCACCATTGAAGACCAGACATATTCTTTGGAGTCAGGTTGAAATAATTACTTCCTCCGGGAATAACATCTTCCAGTGTATATGCTTTCTTTTCTTGAGCGGTGATTGTGCTTGCTGCCATACACAGTAAGAATATGAATTGAAATAAACGTTTCATTCTTTTGTTTGAATAAATGAGTTATCGTTCCGATCTATTGTCATCGTTTTTTTTACGGCTATGGATATAGCGTGGTGCAGGAGCCTGTTTAGGTCTTCCGTCATCAGTCGAAGGACGTGAAGAGACATTGCTTCTGCTTCCTTTGAAAGAAGGTTTCCGGCTGTCTTTATAAGTCACCTTTTCACTTCTTCTGCGAGGACGTGCTTCTCTTTCTTCGCGCTTGGGCTTGAACTCCTTGTCGCTGTTTTCGCTGCGGAAAGCTTTGTACTTACCGTCGAACAACTGATACTTACGGAATTGGCATTCCAGTGCTCCGTTGAAAAGAGGTATTTTTACAGAGGGCTTCAAGCCAATCTGGTCGAAACATTCGTCGCGGTAGCTCAAAATCCATGCGTCGTTGCCGCTGAATGCATGTTTCAGACGCTCACCTATCATTCGGTACAATCCCAGCAAGTCTTCCGAAGAAATACGTTCTCCATAAGGCGGGTTGGTGATGATGATACTCTTTTCCTTTGGCTGTTCGAATTGTTGGAAAGGCTGTATTCTCAGCACTACATCCTTGCTTACTCCTGCTGCCTTTACGTTGTGAATTGCTATTTCGTTAGCCTTTGGATTGTTATCGTATCCATAGATTTTGTGAGTAAATTCACGTTCCTGCGAATCGTCGTTATAGATAGAGTCGAACAACTCCTGATCGTAGTCTTTCCATTTTTCAAAGCCGAATTCCTTACGGAATACACCCGGAGCGATATTGCGGGCAATCAAAGCAGCTTCAATAGGAATTGTTCCCGAGCCACACATCGGATCAATCAGGTCGCATTCCCCTCTCCATCCGGTCATCAGAATCATACCGGCAGCCAATACCTCATTCAGAGGTGCTTCTACCTGTTCCTGACGATAGCCGCGGCGGTGCAACGATTCGCCCGAACTGTCTAATGACAGAGTACAGCGGTCTTCTGCCACATGAATATTAATTGATAAATCAGGATTGCTGATGCGTACAGACGGACGGTTTCCTGTTTTTTCGCGGAAGTAGTCAACAATCGCATCTTTTACCTTGTATGCCACAAATTTGGAGTGGCGGAATTCGTTGGAAAAAACGACAGCATCTACAGCAAAACTGCTCATGTTGTCCAGATACTCTTCCCACGCAATGCTTTTTACTGCATCATACACCTCGTCGGCGGTTTTTGCTGTAAAATGTTTGATAGGTTTCAGGATGCGAATGGCTGTACGAAGATGGAAATTTGCCTTGTACATCATAGCCTTGTCTCCTGTGAAAGAGACCATACGACGTCCGATTTCAATGTTACTTGCTCCTAACTCTGTGAGTTCTTGTGCCAGCACCTCTTCTAATCCTTGGAAGGTTTTGGCGATCAGCTCGAATTCTTGATTCATCTTGATTAAATTACGTAATTTCAATTTGATAATGCAAAAATACGAATTTCCCCTCAGTCAGTCAACTGTTTATTAGTGTTTTTCGCTGTGTATGTTATTTTGTCTTTTGTTTTTATTTATCGCTATTCGATAAAATTATCAAGACTTAAATTTGAACTGACTCTTTTGAAGGAACTATTATTTTTTAGTGGATTAAGTACCGGAACCGATTGCAAGTTGAATAGTGAAGGGGGAGGATGGAATCGTGACCTATCGTGAGAAATCACAGCTTGTAATCGGCGACGCTGATTGTTTATCCGACGACGCTGATTCTGTAATCGACGGCGTTGAATGGATAGCCAACACCGTCGATTACAGAAAGACACAAGTCTTGTTAATAGATTTTATAGGTAGAAACTTCTATCTTGTTTGAAATTAAAAAATCGCTATGGTTGCTTCTATAAAGAACAACATAGCGATTTTTTTATGATGTAATACCATGAAGGTATACGGATATCTCTTGATTGTTGCGGAAATTATAATTCTCCTTTTCTTATTGCCTCCATAATATTAGCTGGTGCCCGCTCTGCCAACAATTCTTTTTTCATGAAGTCCATATAAGGTGCTACATGATCGAAATACTGATAATAGCCCTTACAAAGGTAATTAAGCCCCGGTTCTCCGCTGGCGGTTTTACAAAAACGATTCTTAGGACATTCACCGTTGCAGGCAAACAGATACTGGCATTCTTTACATTGAGAAGGCAGACTGTCAAACTTATTGCGTCCGAATTGCTGCTGCTTGTCGCTGTACATCATTTCTACCAGTGTTTTTGAGTAGATATTTCCCAGTTTGTATTGAGGGAAGACAAAATGGTCGCAAGAGTATACATCGCCATTGAATTCCATGACTCCTGCATGTCCACAAGTTTTGGCTAACGAGCATACTCCGGGCTGTTCGCCTACCCAGTTGGCAAGAGTGGCATCAAATAACTGAATGAAATATTCCCCTACGTCGTTTTTTACCCATTCGTCGAAAATGGTGCAAAGGAAATTTCCCCATTGTTCTGGTGTTACAGAGAAGTCGGCCAACTTTTCATTGTCCCCTTCTTCTACAGCTGCCAGATGCCGTCCGTCATCATGACGGAAAATTCGTTCTACGATGGGAGTAAACTGGATGTACCGGCAACCTATTTCCTTGAAAAAGTGGTAGAAGTCGAGTGGATAGTCGGCATTAAAATCGTTGACTACGGCCAGAGCATTCCATTCTACCCGATGTTTGTTCAGCAGATTAATGCCTTGCATTACTTTCATAAACGAAGGTTTTCCTTGCTTGTTTTTACGGTATTCGTCGTGAAATTCCTGAGGACCGTCTATCGAAACACCTACCAGCCAGTTGTTGTCGTGGAAGAAGCGGCACCACTCGTCGTTAAGCAAAGTACCATTTGTCTGAATGCAGTTGTCTATCGTACGTCCGCGTGCATATTTGCGCTGCAGTTCCATAGCTTTCTGATAGAAAGAAAGCGGGCGCATCAATGTTTCTCCTCCATGCCATGTAAACAGTACCTGAGGCATGGTTTGCGATTCAATATATTCTTTGATAAACTTCTCCAGCAGTTCGTCGCTCATGATATGTTTAGGGCTTTCCTGATAAAGTTTCGACTTTTCCAGGTAATAGCAATAGTCACAAGCCAGATTACAAATGGCTCCGACAGGTTTGGTCATGATATAGAGAGGTCGGGCAAAAGGTGCAAATGTGCTCATTGTTTTTTCAGTTCTTACGTTTGTGGGTATTTAGGTTCTTTTTCTTACGTTTGCGAGTTTTTCCGTTGTACAATTCTTGCACCGGCAGGGACGTCTTCGGTGACCCAGATATTACCACCAATTGTGGCTCCTTTACCGATAGTAATACGTCCCAGTATGGTTGCATTGGAATATACAATTACATCGTCTTCCAATATCGGATGGCGGGGGATTCCTTTAATAGGATTTCCATTCTCATCGAGAGGAAAACTTTTGGCTCCCAGTGTTACACCCTGATACAGCTTGACGTGATTGCCGATGATGCAAGTGGCTCCAATAACTACACCGGTACCATGGTCGATGGTAAAATGGTGTCCGATGCAGGCTCCTGGATGAATGTCTATCCCTGTTTCCGAGTGAGCCATTTCGGTGATGATACGTGGAATCAGTGGAATATTCAGCAAATAAAGTTCGTGAGCAATACGGTAATTGGTAATGGCACGAATGATGGGATAACAGCAGATGATTTCACCGAAGCTGTTGGCTGCCGGATCACCGTAATAAGCAGCCTCTACATCGGTAGCCAGTATTTGTCTCAGTTCGGGCAACCGACTGATAAACTGAATGGCCAGTTTGGCGGCTGTTTCCCTGCAAGGGGCGTCAGAAGTAGTTATGCCACTGCTTTCTACACCAAAGCACAACCCTGCTTGAATCTGTTCGGTAAGCAGAGTAAAAAGCTCTTCGACGTCCACTCCAATATGGTAATGAATAGTATGGGTATGCAGATTAGGGGTTCCGAAGTACCCTGGAAACAGAATGGCACGTGATAATTCGACGATGCGGTAAAGCGACTTTCCGGAAGGCAGAGGGTCTCCATCCTTGTGTTGATGAAACAATCCTCCAAAAGAATTGCTGTCGGATAGTTTATCAACTACTTGCGTCAGAACGTGTGTATAGTCGGGTGTGTTCATAATGCTTCTGTTTAGTAAAAAGCAAAAATAGAAAGAAATATTTTATTTTTGTCGAAAAATATAGATTATGGTAGTAAATAAAAAGAATCCTTTTGCATTTAAGGCTAAACAGCAAGGAAAGAAGAAACCGACAGGAAAACGAATAGGAAAATCGAAGCCCGCCAAGGCCAATAATCAGTTAAACCGGAGAGTGAAGTAAGTTACTTTGATTTTCAAAGAGTATTAGGCTGATGCTTGGAGGCTTTTGTTTTTCCGTTCAGAAATCCATCCGATATTAAGAAAATAAAAATGTCATTCCAGATAATTTTTTGTCTGGAATGACATTATTGGTAGAATATACTTAAATCCTATTATTCGTCTGCCAGGATAAAGTCGAGTTGTTTTTTCTCCAGATTGGCACGTGCCACCTTAATCTTGACAGGGTCTCCTAAACTGAATTTACGATGATGACGACGTCCGATGAGGCAATAATTCTTTTCATCAAATTCGTAATAATCGTTGCCTAAGTCGCGCATAGCCACCATACCTTCGCATTTGTTTTCATTGATTTCCACATACAATCCCCATTCGGTTACTCCGGATATTACTCCATCGTACACGTTGCCGATGCGTTCGCTCATGAATTCTACCTGTTTGTACTTGATAGAAGCACGTTCAGCACTTGCTGCTGTTTGCTCCATGGCAGAACTGTGTTCGCACAAATTTTCATACTTATCGGCCTGAGCTGTACGTCCTCCAGCTAGATAGCGGGTCAATAAGCGATGTACCATTAAGTCCGGATAACGGCGGATAGGCGAAGTAAAGTGTGTATAATAATCGAAAGCCAGTCCATAGTGTCCGATGTTGTAAATGGAGTAGCGAGCTTTCTGCATGGCACGGAGTGAAACCGTTTCGATAAGGTTCTGTTCCTTCTTGCCATCAATGTCACTTAGCAATCGGTTAATAGACTTCGATACTTCCACTTTGCTTCCTCCAGTACGTATCTTGTATCCGAAGCGGGCAATAAATTGGCTCAGGTTATCCAGCTTGTCGGGATCCGGCAAATCGTGGATACGATACGGGAATACCTTTGCTTTTTTGTTTTTGGGAACCTTGCCGATATGTTCGGCTACGGTACGGTTGGCCAATAACATAAATTCCTCGATGAGTTTGTTGGCTTCCTTGGAAACTTTGAAATATACGCTGAGCGGTTTCCCGGTTTCGTCTATTTCGAATTTCACCTCACAACGGTCGAAGTTGATGGCTCCGGCCGACAAACGTTTTTCACGCAGTATCTGTGCCAACTTGTTCAGTTGCAGTATTTCCTCTTTATAATCTCCTTCTCCAGTTTCAATAATCTGCTGTGCTTCTTCGTAGGTAAACCGACGGTCGGATTTGATGACGGTGTGCCGTATACGATAATCTTTCACTTCTGCTTTTTCGTTCATTTCGAAGATGACAGAATACGCCAGCTTTTCTTCGTTAGGGCGTAATGAACAGATGAAGTTACACAGACGTTCGGGCAGCATCGGAATGGTGCGGTCTACCAGATAGACAGAAGTTGCACGCTTCACTGCTTCCTTATCGATGATGCTTCCTTCTTTTACATAATGTGATACATCGGCAATGTGAACTCCCACTTCCCATAATCCTGGTTTTAACTGACGGATAGACAGAGCATCGTCGAAGTCCTTGGCATCTTTCGGGTCGATGGTAAAGGTCGTTACCTCTCTGAAATCTTCCCGTTCGGCATAGTCTTCCGGTGTAATTTCTGCTGGGATGCGCTCTGCAGCCTCTTCAACTGCTTGCGGATAAGTATAAGGCAATCCGTATTCAGCAAGTATGGCATGCATTTCTGTGGTATTGTCGCCGGCCTTACCTAAAATGTCAATAACCTGTCCGAACGGATTTTTGGCATAATCCGGCCATTCGGTGATTTTTACTACAGCCTTGTCACCATCTTTTCCTCCCTTCAACTTATCTTTAGGGATAAAGATGTCGTTGGCCAGAGTACTGGTTTCTGTCAGTAAGAATGCATAATTCTTGCTGACCTTCAGTGTACCTACAAAAGTGCTGTCGGCATGTTCCAGAATTTCGATAACCTGTCCTTCCAGTTCATGTCGTTTACGCTTGGCGCAAAGAGAAATTTTTACCTTGTCGTTGTTCATGGCATGCGCCGAGTTTCGTTCGGCAATGAAGATGGGCTCTCCTCCATCTTCGGGGATGAAACTGTTCTTGCCGTTGCTTTTTCTTTGGAAAGTACCAATCAGTATTTGTCCCTTATCGTTCAGTTTATAATGTCCTTTTTCTGTTTCTATAAGGAAACTGTCTTCTAACATTTCCTGAACGGTATCAGTACAAAGCATTTTAAGCGGATGGGTTGTTAGGTTTAACCCTGTGAAAAGTTGTTTCAGAGTAAAACTGTCGGTTGGCTTCATGCGGAAATAATTAATCAGAAGCTCTGCCAGTTCTTTCTTCTTCATGCGTTTTCCGCCTTTTTTTTCTTTTTTCTTTTTAGCCATAATGTTGATATTTTGATGTTGTCATGAATTACGCGATCTGCTGTATCAGACAGGCGTAAAAATGAATCGTTATTACAAAGTAAACAAATTTAATGGAATAAAGCACGAATAACTTCCTTTATTTTCAGTGAGAAACCATTATCTTTGTAACTTCTATTACAAACAGGTAACGTGAATGAAAAAGAAAATATTAGTAACCGGAGCTAGTGGATTTATCGGAAGTTTTCTAGTGGAAGGCGGATTGGAACGGGAAATGCAGGTATGGGCTGGAGTACGTAAGAGCAGTAGCCGAAAGTACTTGCAGGATACACGTATTCAGTTTGCTGAACTCGATTTTACAGATTCCGATAAACTGGAAGGCCAATTGGCCAAACATAAAAGAGAACATGGCGGATGGGACTATATCATTCACTGTGCCGGAGTAACGAAATGTCGTAGTAAGGCCGACTTTGAAATAGGTAATTACTGGGCAACCCGTTATTTTATCGAGATATTGAGTAAACTGGATATGTTGCCGGAGCAATTTGTTTACATCAGTTCACTGAGTGTTTTCGGGCCAATCCGTGAGAAAGATTACTCTTCTATACAAGAACAGGATGTGCCGCAGCCTAATACGGCATATGGTCAAAGCAAACTGCATTCGGAAGAATATTTGCATTCGCTGAAAGATTTCCCTTATGTGATATTTCGTCCTACCGGTGTATATGGGCCACGTGAGCGAGATTACTTCCTGATGGCGAAATCTATTGCTCAACACATCGACTTTGCAGCAGGATTCAAACGGCAGGATATTACATTTGTGTATGTACAAGACCTTGTAAAGGCTGTGTACCTGGCTATTGAAAAGAAAGTTACCCGACGTGCTTATTTTGTAAGCGACGGACAAGTGTACAGTAGCCGTACTTTTTCCGACTTAATACGGAAAGAAATGGGAAATCCCTTTGTACTACGATTTGTATGTCCATTGTTTTTGTTGAAAGCTTTGTCATTTCTTGCCGACCAGGGAGCCAAACTGTTTGGTAAGGTCAGTACATTAAATCCTGATAAATATAAGATAATGAAGCAACGGAACTGGCGTTGTGACATTACTCCACTGGAAAAAGAGTTGGGATATAAGGCGGAGTATCCGTTGGAGAGAGGCGTAAAGGAAATAATAGCTTGGTATAAAAAAGAAAGATGGCTGTAAAGATAAACTTGTTTGAGCGTGTAGATAGTGGAAAAGGACTGTTTGCTGTAGAGACAATCAGTTTGATTTATAATGCCTTGACCACTATTCTGATATTGATTCTTTATCCCCGTATGGATCATCCGGGGATGATGTTGCTGGAACGTGCAGGCATCGTTGTGTTGACTTTTGTACTAATATTCTTGTATCAGGCAGTTCCGTGCCGTCTGACGGCATTTATACGCATGCTGGTACAAATGTCTTTGCTGGCTTATTGGTATCCCGATACATTCGAGTTCAATCGTTTGTTTCCTAATCTGGATTATTTGTTTGCGCATGCCGAACAGTTCTTGTTCGGTTGTCAGCCGGCAGTAGAGTTTAGTAAACATTTGCCGTCTATCTGGTTCAGTGAACCATTTAATATGGGATACTTTTTCTATTATCCCATGATGTTTATAGTGGTAGTTTACTATTTTCTGAAACGCTTTGAATGGTTTGAGAAAATCTGCTTTGTGCTGGTTACCTCTTTTTTCATTTATTATCTTATTTATATTCTGCTTCCTGTGGCAGGACCACAATTCTATTTCCCTGCTATCGGTATGGACAAGGTGAATGCTTGTATATTTCCTCCTATCGGTGATTATTTCAATTTAAATGATTATCTGATACCGGGTCCGGGATTCGATCATGGCTTCTTCTTCAATCTGGTTGAGGCTTCTCAGGAAGTCGGTGAACGCCCTACGGCAGCTTTCCCCAGTTCTCATGTCGGAATTTCTACTATTGTGATGATTATGTCCTGGCGTGTAAACCGTAAATTGACTTACCTGTTGACTCCTTTTTATTTGTTGCTGTGTGGAGCTACGGTATACATACAAGCTCATTATCTGATTGATGCAATTGTAGGTTTTATTTCGGCTTTCTTTGTGTATCATTTGGCTACTCTGATGTACAAGCGCTGGTTTATTTCTCCAGTATTCAAATTGATGGGCTGAACAGCTTTTTCTTTCATAAATAAAATTTTTGTATAGAATCTGTTACTTTTAGAGGATTTCTGCGTCTAATGGGTAGTAATACTAAAAAAGATATAGACTATGAAATTGTATGTAACTGTTCTGGCTGCATTGACACCCCTGTTGATGAGCTTTTCCGGATGCTATGCCGGAGGGAAAACTGTAATAAATCCCAGTAAAAATTATGTAACTCAAAAAGTGAATATCGGAGAAGTAGCTGCTATTTCGTCTTCACGTTCGATAGATGTAGTTTATACTCAGTATAAAGGTGAACCTTATGCAGAAATTTATGCCCCCGATAACGTAGTAAAGTATGTGAAGGTAGAACAGAATGGGAAAAAACTGAATGTAACTTATGATATTCCTCAGGGGCATTCGTTGAGTTTCAGAGGGAAATGTACTTGCGAAGTAAGAGTATTTGCCCCTGAAGTGACTGGTTTTCATGCTTCTTCCTCATCAGATATCACTTTAGCTAACGGACTGAATACAAGTAAAGATGTAACTTTTGATGTATCAAGCAGTGCGGACATTCATGCAGAGAAAGTACAGTGTGCCAATCTTACGGCTACAGCAAGCAGCAGTGCCGAACTGGTTCTGAAAAATATATCCTGTCATAAAACTGTGATGAATGTAGAAAGTAGCGCTGATATGGAAATCGTAGGATTACAGTGTAAGGGTGATATGGCAATAGAAACCAGTTCATCGGGCGACTGTGAAATACGAGACATTGTTTGCCAAGGTGATGTAGCAGCATCTTCCAGCTCTGCCAGTGATATTAATCTGTCGGGTGTTTGTCGTAATGCTTCGTATGAAGCTTCTTCTGCCGGTAAAGTATATGCCGAAAAACTGAAAGCAGTTGATGTGAAAGCACAAGCCTCTTCTGCCGGTGATGTACGTTGCTATGTGACAGGTAAGTTGTCTGCCGGTTCTTCTAGTGCAGGTAATGTAGGCTATACAGGTAACCCTACTTCTATCGAAGGCAAAATAAATGGCGTATCTCGCTTATGATGTAAAGTCTGCAGATAAAGAACAAGAGCCATGTCGCAGTTACGCGGCATGGCTCTTGTTCTTTATCATTAATCGGTTTATTTTACAATAGAAGTCAATGGATGTCTGTTTCCTTTGATATCTGTAAGGAATGCTTTTGCTGAGCCAAAATTCAAGTACATATCCAGGCGTACGGGAAGATGATTCAAGTCATCTGTAATGTAGAAAGTAATAACTTCTTTTTCCTTGTTATTTACATATTCTACCAGCGAGAATACCAGACAGCGGTAAGTTACTCCATTTTCTGCCTTATAGTTTTCTTTGCCACGATATATAAGCGTCTGTTTTTCTATGTCCTTACCGGTAGCCATAGAAAAACGTATTTTCAAACCAGGCTTGTAGTTAGTCGGATCGTAAGATCGGGCTTGTAGCAAGATGCTTAACATATCGTATACACACACCGCAGATTCATCATAACGCTTTTCCACGTTCCCGTAAAGCATACGCTGCTGGTCTACGATACATTTCCCATTTGCATAGCTGAATTTAACTTCATCCACCGTATATCGTTTTCCTTCTTCTGCTCCTTTACGGAAATAAAGTGGTTCCAACTGTTGACTGGTAATACAAGTCAGGGTATCGCGCATTTTGAAAAAGAAGTCAATTTTCTTGTTGGTGTACGATTGCAAGTCTGTTTTCAGGCACGGACGTCCCATATAAGTCGTGTTGTTTACCGTCATCTTGGCCCATCCGGCATTAATCCAGACAAACTTCCAATTGAACTTCAGTTCATAGCTCAGTGTTTCTCCTGCTTTAATTGCATTATTTTCTGCTCCGCACTGTGCCTGAATTGTTGCTATACCTCCCATCAGGAAGCATAAGCATAAAACTAATTTCTTCATCATACTCTTCCTAAATTTTTGGCACGTTCCTTGTTACGGTCTTTAATTTTTTTAGTCTCGTCGGGTTTTTGTTTCTTTATGTCATCCAACTTCTGTTTGTCCAAAGGAACCGCTTTCAAGTCCCATGTTTCTTCAAACTCAAAGTTGGCCTTCATTTCCCATACTTTAGGGAAGTAGAATACTTCCTCTGCCTGTTTTTTCTCTTCATAATTACCCGTATCCCATTTTCCGTTGTTGTTCCTGTCGTAGAACAAACGGATATAATATTTAGTACCAGGCTGTAAGAAATAGAAATCACAAGTATTCTTGGCGTTTACAGGCTGTTGTCTTACTACTTCATCACTACTGTTCAGTAATTGTACGATGGCAGGAGCTTCTGCCCCTACAATATTCAGGAACAGCGTTCCATAGTCTTCCAGTGTTTTTACTTTTACCTTATTCTGCACCTTATCTGTATAAAGTCCATATATACCCTTAAAGCACAGCGAGTCGATTGTAAGCTGATATTCCTGTCCGGGTTGCCAGGCTGCCAGAATCTGGTATTGGCGTGGAGCAATAGAGTCTTTCTGTAAAATGAATGGAGTATCCTGCCATACAGAATCCACCATTACAGTCATATGAATAGCATTCGTATCTATACTTTCTACCGGTTCATCGAATTTCAGGATGATGTTTCTGTTCAAGTCAAGTGCTGCAGGTGCATCTACCTGCATCTTCAGAAATTGAGTTTCAACGCTCAGCGTATCTCCTTTTCTCATGCGTCGTTTACGCTCTTTTTCCTTCTTCTTATTTTCTTCTTCTTTCAGAGCCAGACGACGTTCCTTTGGAATCTTGTTCACCATCCGTAACGTATCTGTTTGCGGAACAAGCTGCCCCAGTGTATCTGTAGCCAGATAGTCCAGTTGCATGATGAGTGTATCCTGCTCGCATAACACTGTATCTTTAATCCAATAAAGAATACTGTCGTTTTTTTGATTAGGCTCTACCAGTAAAGATTTCTCTGCATCAAAGTTCAGTCCTGTCAATGTGGGGAGTGTATCTGCCTTTGCACTGAAGTACAGCATAAACTGATTGGTTTTAGGGCGTTCACTCTTCATCAGGTACTGTAAATTGTTCTCTTCCTTGAAAGCGCGTAACATGATATTATCCGGCAGGAAACGAGTATAGTTGACCTGAATGACCGTATCGATTTTGGTGGTATCTTTCTGATTCCATACGGTATCCTGTCTTACTGCTCCTTCCATAGACGGAACAATAAGAGAATCCATGAAAGCGATCGCTTCTGTTTTTGAGTCGAACAGATAGTTCTGATTACCATCCATTAAGGCATAAATACGGTACGTGCCCGGTGCAATACCACGTATGATAAACTGTCCTCTACTATCGGTACGTGAAATGCGGTCGAAAGGCAGAGTTGTAAATGCGCTGTCGTTCAGGTTTTTGTGCAGCCCAACCTGAATACCTTTAATCGGCTCTAAATCTGCAGAGTTCAGTACAACACCCGATACTTGCATGGTATCGATGGTATCACCGGTAGAGAACGCATACGAGAAGTTTCCCATCGGATTTCCCTCGTTGTTGTCTACAATTGCATCGCCAAAGTCGATAGTATAAGTCGTATTTGGGCGCAATGAGTCGTAGAAATTGACTAATACTCTTTTCCCGCTGGTTTTCACTTCCGGTGCCTCATTTTGAGGAGGAGAGATAATCACCTTTTCGGAAGCCTTTTCCAATTGGATGAATTCGTTAAACTCAATCGCAATTTTCTTACGCGTATTGTTCTTTGTGTTAGGTTCAGGAGTAGCGCGCACAAACTTAGGAGGATCTTCGTCGTAGGGGCCTCCATCGGGCGATCCTGTACTTGCACAGGCATAAAATCCGATGATAACCAATAGGATGGCTATATATTTGGGTATAGGTTTCATTCGTTCAGTTTTAACATTTCTTCTATATGGTCTCTATTGTTGCTCAAGCGAGGAACTTTATGCTGTCCCCCCAGTTTGCCTTTCTGTTTCAGCCAGTCGTGGAACAGATTCGGACGGGCTACGATAAGTTCCAGTTCCTGTAAGGTGATATCCTTATGTCGTTTTGCCTCATAATCGGAGTTGATTTCCTGCAATGCCTGATCCAGTACGTGTCTGAATTTTTCGAGTGAGTCCGGCATCTTGCTGAATTCGATCAGCCATTGATGGCGACATTTGGCATTTGCATCCATGAATACGGGAGCTGCCGAGTACTCCAATACCTGTGCTCCTGTTTCGGCACAGGCACGTGCCAGTCCTTTCTCGGCGTTGTCCACCATCAGTTCCTCTCCAAATGCATTGATAAAATGTTTGGTACGTCCGGTAATGATAAATTTGTAAGGATCTTTCCGAGTAAACTTAACGGTATCTCCCAGAATGTATCTCCACAACCCGCAAGAGGTACTGATCACGATGGCGTAGTTCTTTCCAACTTCTACTCCCGTGAGCGGTACAATATGAGGAGCCGGATTATCTATCTCTTCCAATGGAATAAACTCATAGAACACATCATAGTCAATCATCAGCAGCATGGCCGGGTCGGACAAATCGCTTTGCAGTCCGAAAAAGCCTTCGCTGGCATTATACGTTTCCATATAGTGCATCTTGCTGCTTCGGATAAGTTGCTTATACTGTTCGCGGTAAGGTGTAAAGCACACTCCTCCATGGAAGAATACTTCCAGGTTGGGCCATACCTCATCCAATGTATGTGCTCCCGTCTTTTCGAGAATACGCTTAATTACTGCCAGCATCCACGAAGGTACACCAGATAAGTTGGTCACATTTTTGTGAATCGTAGTCTCGGCAATTCGTTCTACCTTTTCTTCAAACTCGCTTAAAAGAGCGATTTCCTTACTTGGTACACGGATAAAGTTGACCAGCGGATTGATATTTTGAATCAAAATGGCCGACAAATCTCCTACCAGGCTGTCTTTTACATTATAGTTAGGGCTGTGGCTTCCTCCTAAAATCAATCCTTTTCCAGAGAAAAAACGGCTTTGAGGATTTTCTCTCAGATACAGAGCTACGGCATCCTGTCCTCCTTTGTAATGAATATTCTGCAGGCCGTCTTTACTTACCGGAATAAATTTGCTTTTATCGTTGGTGGTACCGGAAGATTTTGCATACCATACTACCTTATCTCTCCAAAGTACATTTGCTTCTCCGTGACGCATCCGGTCTACATACCCTTTTATGTCTTCATAAGTCTGAATAGGTACTTTTTGGAAATCACTGTAAGAGCGTATGGCGTTATATTGATAAGTGGTTCCCCACTCTGTATGAGCTGCATTTTGTATGAGTTTCTGGAATACGCGTTCTTGGATAGCCTCTGCCTGTGTATCGTACAGGTCGATGGCTTTCTGTCTGGATGTGAACAGTTTTCCGATTAACTTTGTTGAAACCATTTTTTTACTGTTTTACAAATTCATAATCGCAAAGGTAGGTTATTTCTATTAATTAAAGATGGTGTCATTATTTTTTTTTGAGAATTTACAATTCTATATTTTTTTCTTGTAATTTTACGCTGATAAACATATACGACCATGCGAATAGGTATTTTGACATCTGGAGGCGATTGTCCGGGAATAAATGCGACAATCCGAGGCGTTTGTAAAACGGCAATGAATCATTACGGGATGGAAGTCTTCGGTATCCACAGCGGATTCAGAGGGCTGGTAGACGATGATGTGATTCCTTTGACAGAAGGTTCTTTAACTGGTTTGTTGAATATGGGAGGTACCATTTTAGGAACTTCCCGGGAGAAGCCTTTTAAACGGAAGACCAATACTCTGACAGAAGACAAGCCGGCTATGATGTTGAAAACAATCGAGAAGCACCAATTGGATTGTATTGTTTGCATTGGAGGAAATGGTACCCAGAAAACTGCTGCAAAGTTGGCGGATACCGGTGTAAATGTGGTATCGATACCCAAGACCATCGACAATGACGTCTGGGGAACGGATGTTTCTTTTGGCTTCGATTCTGCTGTATCGATTGCTACCGATGCCATAGACCGTCTGCATTCTACGGCCAGCGCACATCAGCGGGTGATGGTCATTGAAGTGATGGGGCATAAAGCAGGATGGATTGCCTTGTATTCCGGTATGGCCGGAGGAGGCGATATTATTTTGTTGCCTGAAATTCCTTTTGATATTCACAATATAGGCGATACGATTATCAATCGTCTGAAAAAAGGAAAGCCATATTCTATTGTTGTAGTGGCGGAAGGAATTCCTACCGTAAATGGCAAAAAAGCGGCCCAGTATATAGCTGAAGAAATAGAATATGAAACAGGTTTTGAAACACGTGAAACCGTTTTGGGATATATACAGCGTGGAGGAAGTCCTACTGCATTCGACCGCAATCTGGCTACCCGGATGGGAGGACACGCCACAGAACTGATAGCCGGTGGGCAGTTCGGACGGATGGTTTCTTTGCATGGCTCGGAGATTACTTCCGTGCCGTTGGGAGAGGTAGCCGGAAAATTGAAGCTGGTTACAGAAGACAATGATTTGGTGGTGCAAGGCCGTCGTATGGGGATTTGTTTCGGGTAAAGACAGTCTGCCTTCCGGCTTGTCCTGAAAAATACAATTGATAGGAAAAGCGCATATTTGGTGTCCAAATGTGCGCTTTTCTTCTTTTTTGCTAACTGATACTTTGTGAATTTAGTTCTTTTTAACATGCAAAAAGGGCTAAAAACTCCTCAAAAAAGGCTCAAAACATGCTTTATAGCAGGAAAATAAGGGTCGTGAGACCAAGGAAGAAGGCTTGTCTCGAAGCTTTGCGATACAGGTATCGGTGGCTTGTGCGACTTGTAACGGTAGCTTACGTGACTAATAGTGTACGGTGTTGTGACTAATAGTGTGAAAAGATGAAGAAATCTACGCTTTTTTACCTGTAAACTATCATTTTATTCTGTTGGAAATGAATTGTCTTTCCGATAGAAATTATACCTTTTATTCAGTTTTATGCGCGTGCTTTCAGTTTGTGTATCTTCTTTTGCTTTTATTTTACAGGAAATGCTGTCTTTGTGATTTGGTATACCCTTAAAAAACAGCCTTGAAATCCAGTCCTGTTTCCTTCGGCTCTGAAAAGCCCTGTTTTTAAGCTTCGGAAATATCAAAATGACAAAATGATAAATGGAATATCAATGGAAAATCTGATATTTCCGAAGCCGGATAAACCAGACGGAAGAATACTTTTGGAGCAGTCGTTATTCTCTCCGTAAAGGATAGTCACCACGTAGCTGTTCAAACTTCTCCGGATGTGCAAGTAATGTTTCGAAATCGTGTTGCGGATTGTACATCTGCAACTGATGAATGTCTTCATCGGTATCTTGCAGATTATACTCCGGTTGAGGTAAAGAAATACAGAACTCCTTTTGTATACCGAAAAAGCGACAGAAAGCATCCAGTACCATGCGAGTGGCATTGGCTTTCCCATCGGCAGAATATCCGGCGATATGCGGAGTACCGATAAATACACGGTGCAGTAAATCTAAACTGATATGGGGTTCATTCTCCCATACATCAATGACAGCTCCGGCAATTTGTTTGCTTTTAAGTGCCTGAAGAATGGAAGTAGTCTCGACCACTTCTCCTCGTGAGGTGTTGATGAGGTAGGGACGTTTCTGTAAACTTTGGAAAAAATTATCATCGGCCAGGTGAAAGGTAGGATATTTCCCCTCTCTTGTCAGCGGAGTATGCAGGGTGATAATGTCACATTCTCGGGCTATTGTCTGCAGGTCCACAAAACCTTTTTCTCCCTGTGCTGCACGCGGGGGGTCATTGAGCAATACTCTCATACCCAACCGTTCGGCCAGGTGCTGGATTCTGCTGCCTACATGTCCTACTCCCACAATTCCTATACAAGAGTGTGACAAATTCACATTCCGTTCCTTCTGAAGCAATAGTAACACAGAGTGAATGTACTGTTCTACCGCACCGGCATTGCATCCCGGACAATTGCTCCAGGTAATTCCTGCCTCGCGGCAATATTCAGTATCAATGTGGTCGAACCCGATGGTGGCAGTACCGATAAATCGTACCTTACTGCCCTCCAGCAGTTCACGGTTGCAGCGGGTACGGGTGCGTGTAATCAGCGCATCTGCATCTCGTACAATGTCGGGAGTAAATGCTTGTCCCGGCAGGTAAATGACCTCGTCGGCCATCTGTTCAATCACCCCCTTTATGTAAGGGATTTTATTGTCGATGATTACTTTCATGAGTTGTATTTGTTTAGTGTTGCAAAGGTAGCCTTTTTCACATTATAAACGGATAAAATGAAATCTTTCTTCAAATTTGACATTCATTGAATTTTTATTAATTTTGCATAGAATAAGTGCTAAGTTATTGTGTTTAAGTAGCACTTCTTTAACACGTATCTGTTTAATTATTTCGATATGAAATGTCTGCATATTATAACCCCCGTAAAAGATTCGATTGACTTTACGCTCGAAACTATCCGTGCAATTGTCAACTCAGATATCCGAGTGCCTTTCACTTATACAGTGTACAATGATTTCAGTACCGAAGAAAATACCAGACGCCTGGAAGAAGCATCGAAAGAATTGAATTTCCGTCTGGTCAACTTGTCGGATATTACTACACATCCTTCTCCCAATTATTTGTTGGTTTTGCAGCGTTCTCAGCAGGAGGCTATTGCGGCCGATGCCGGATTGCTTATCGTAGAATCGGATGTAGTAGTCAAACCGAATACGCTTCAGGATTTGTACGATGGAGCTGCCGAACGTGAAGGTTGTGCCATTGCAGCTGCTGTTACTGTGGATGAGAATGGGGTCATTAATTATCCTTATCTTCATGCAAAAGGCAATGAAGGAAAGGTATATGCAGAAAAGAAACATTGCAGCTTCTGCTGCTCACTGCTGACTCCGGAGTTTTTGCGTGCTTTCGATTTCCGTCAGCTGGACCCTTCCAAGAACTGGTACGATGTAACCATTTCGCATGAAGCATTGAAACAGGGATTCCGGAATTATTTGTTTACTACTCTTCCCGTATGGCACCGTCCGCATGGAAGCCGTCCGTGGAAGCAGTTGAAATATAAGAATCCGCTGAAATATTATTGGCTGAAATACACAAAAGGATTGGATAAAATTTAATTAGACGGGCGTATGGATAAAACCCCTTTGGTATCTGTTGTGGTACCTGTATACAACATGGAGCTTTTTCTTCCTGAAACACTCGACTCCATATTGGCTTCCGATTATCCCAATTTTGAGGTGGTGGTAGTAGACGACGGGTCGAAAGATGCATCCTATCGGGTGGCTTGTGAATATGCTGCCAAAGATGTACGTGTGAAGGCTTATACCCAGCCCAATGGAGGCGCCTGTGCAGCCCGTAATCATGCTGTTCGTCTGTCACACGGAGAATTTATTCTTCCGGTCGATGCTGATAATCTGATTGAACCGAATCTGATATCGGAAGCGGTAGCTGCTATTCTGGCCGACTCTTCGGTAAAGGTGGTCGCTCCTCGTGCTGATTTTTTTGGAGAACGTAGCGGAGAATGGAAACTGCCTTGTTTTTCCCTGCATTTGCTGGCCCGGAAAAATATCATGGATACTTGTGCTTTGTATCGCAGGACGGACTGGGAACGTACGGGAGGATATTGTGAAGACATTATAGCTCGTGAAGACTGGGAGTTTTGGATTGGCGTCTTGAAAAACGGCGGTAAAGTGGTAAAGCTTCCTGATATAGGTCTGCATTATCGTATCCGGAATGTGTCGAAACGGGTCACAGACCGTAAGTTGAAGCGCCATGTAATAGCTACGCTCAACCGGCGTCATCCGGAGTTTTTCGAACGCGAACTGGGAGGTCCGTTACGGTATTACCGTTCGTGGTCGGTGTTGATTAATCGCATCTATCGTCTGTTTCATCCCCGTAAAGTGGTGGTGAGCAAGGAATATTCCGGACTGACAGATTATGTAAAGGCTTTGCCGGTATTGTTCCGTCAGGATATAGGGACTGTGATTTATAAGGGAAGAAATGAACTGCGCGAGATGAACTGGGACGGTACATCGGTAGTTATTAAATCATTTCGTGTGCCCAATCTGATTAACCGGATTGCATACGGACTATTCCGGTCTTCTAAAGCTCAGCGTTCGTTCGAGTATGCCGATATGCTGCGGAAAGAAGGTATTGGAAGTCCGGCTCCTGTAGCCTATTATACAGAGCGGAATGGTTTGCTTTTTACACGAAGCTATTACGTTAGCCTGAAGTCTGAATGTCCGTACTCGTATGTGCATCTGATGCGTGGTGACTATCCGGGACAAGAAGAAATTCTGCGTGCCATTGCCCGTACTACAGCAGCTTTGCACGAAAGAGGATATTTGCATAAAGACTATTCACGTGGGAATATTCTGTTCTGTAAAACGGAAAAAGGAGTAGAGGTGGAAATTATCGATTTGAACCGTATCCGTTTCCGTGAGGTGGGAATGGAGGAAGGTTGTCGTAACTTCGAACGATTGCCCGGTACTCCCGAAATGTTTGAAATTCTTGCCGACGAATATGCCAAAGCAAGGGGATTTGATGCCCAAGAGTGTTTGAAACTGATTTTGAAGTATAATAATGCCCAGATATGAGACTGATAAAGATGACAGGTGGCTTAGGCAACCAGATGTTTATATATGCTTTTTATTTGAAAATGAAGCAGCGCTTTGCCAATACACGGATTGACTTGTCGGATATGATGCACTATCACGTGCATCATGGATACGAGATGAACCGGGTGTTTGCTTTGCCTCAGGTAGAGTTTTGTATGAACCGTACTTGGAAAAAAGTACTGGAATTTCTGTTTTTCAAGACGATATTGGAACGGAAGCAAAAAAGTCTGGATGCATTTTGGAAGCCTTATGCCTGGCCGTTTATCTATTTTAAAGGATTCTATCAGTCCGAACGATTTTTCTCTGATATAGAGCAAGAGGTACGTAAAACTTTTACTTTCGATATGTCGAAAGCGAGCGACCGTTCTGTACAGATGGCTGCGCGTATGGATGGTGATGTAAATTCTGTATCGCTTCATGTGCGGCGTGGAGATTACCTGGAGCCAAAGCATTGGGAAAATACAGGGAGTGTTTGCCAGCTTCCGTATTACCGGAATGCAATTGCCGAAATAAAGAGCCGGTTGAAGAGTCCGGTGTTTTATGTGTTTTCCGATGATTTGGAATGGGTAAAGGAAAACCTTCCTTTGGATAATGCTGTGTATATTGACTGGAATAAGGGAAACGACAGCTGGCAGGATATGATGCTTATGAGCCATTGCCGTCATCATATCATCTGTAACAGTACATTCAGCTGGTGGGGAGCATGGCTCGATGCTCATAAAGACAAAACGGTCATTGTGCCCGAACGCTGGTTCCGTCATGTAGAGACTCCTTATATTTATCCCGAAGGATGGATTAAAGTATCAATTAACTGATAAGCTTATGGACGTGTTGTTGCTTTTGAAGAAGATTGTCTATGCGATAGTAGAGTTGCCTTTCTTTTTTGGAAAGGTGAGTCGTCCGCTGGTCTGCATGACTTTGCTGGTAAAGAACGAAGAGGATATACTGGAACAGAACCTTATCTTCCATAAAGAGAAGGGAGTGGATTTCTTTATTGTGACTGACAATAACTCTACAGACCGTACTCCGGAAATCTTGCGTAAGTATAAAGAGAAAGGCTGGATAAAGGAGATTATCGAAGAAAAAGCTACCGATTACCGTCAGAAAATATGGGTAGACCGGATGGTGTGGCGTGCCAAGACCGTTTATAAAGCCAACTGGGTGATTAATGCCGACGCAGATGAATTCTGGTATCCGGCTTCCGGTTCGCTGAAAGAGGCGCTACAGAAAACATCGGCCAATGTGATAAAATGCAGTATGAAGTGTGTCTATCCGGAAGAAAATAAAAGGTTGGAAGAGTGGAAATATACCGTAGATCCCGTAGAAGATATTGCTGCCTACGATTTGTCTCGCTATTCTCTGTTTGCCCGTCAGATTCCGAAAGTGATGCATCGTACAAAAGGGTATATCCAGATTTCAATGGGTAACCATAAAGTGACGATGTTTCCTAAGCGTACAGGAACAAGTGATGTACATATTTACCATTATAATATTCGTGGACGCAGCCAATTCCTTGAAAAGATGATTAACGGGGGAAAACAGTTGGAACAGAACCCCAGTAAACACGGTGGACGACACTGGCGTTACTTTTATGCTCTGTATAAGGAAGGCAAGCTGAATGAAGAGTATGACAGAGTGATAGGTACAAATGTGTTCGACCGGCTGCAGGCAGACGGCTATATACATGAAGACTCTACAATGGCAGATTATTTTAAAAAGTTAAATCAATAGGGTAAGGCTATGAAACATATTGCATTTACTATCGACCATAAGTTTGTACGTTTTTGTGCTGTAACAATGGTTTCTATTCTGAAAAATGATACTCCTACGGAGGTAACCATACATGTTATAGCAAATGATTTATTGGAGGAAGACCGTAACATTCTGGTTAAATTGGCAACTTCTTATGGTGCAAAAATTGCATTTTATGAAGTTCCTTTGGAAAAATTGGAGGGTTATACCATCCGCTGGGAAGGTCAACGCTTGCCTATGGTCGTATTCTATCGCTGCTTGTTAGCTTCATTACTTCCTGAAGATGTAGATAAAGTATTGTATTTGGATAGTGATGTATTGGTATTACAGCCTTTGGATGAATTTTGGAATACAGATTTGGAAGGTAAGGCATTGGCCGGAGTTCCGGATGATTTTCAAGTAAATCCGGTTCATTGCAATCGTTTAGGTTATGATTTATCGTACAATTATTTTAATGGAGGAGTTTTGCTCTTGAATTTGAAGTATTGGCGTATGCATAATATTGAGCAGCAATGTAAGGTCTACTACCGTGAAAATCCCGATCGTGTATTATATAATGATCAGGATTTACTAAACGGACTTCTTCATGAGCATAAAGTACTGGTTGGTATGAAATGGAATGTACAAGAAGGAGCTTATCGTGTACCGAAAGGAAAGAGTGCTGATTGGCAACCCCCTTATAAGGAAACCATTCTTCACCCCGCTATCTTACATTATTCCTCACGTAAGCCTTGGCAGTACCATTGTATGCATCCATTGAGACATTTATATTTTGAATATCAAGATTTAACTCCGTGGAAAGGCGAGCATGTATTGAACGATTTTGGTCCTCGCTTTCACCGGTTTATACATCTGCTTCCCTATACTTTGGGCTTTAAGCGAAGTAAATATTTAAGTTTGTAAATTTGGTCTTTACATTAAGATTTTATGGATAAAGCAAATCCGACCGTCAGCGTAATTGTTCCTAATTATAACTATGCACGTTATTTGGAGGCACGTCTTCAGTCTATTCTCAACCAATCTTTTCAGGATTTTGAGTTGATACTTTTGGATGATGCCTCTACAGACAACAGTGCAGAGGTTTTGGATAAATACAGAAATGATTTTCATGTATCACATATAGTAGTGAATGAAAAGAATACTGGAAGTCCTTTCCGTCAATGGATGAAAGGAATATTGTTGGCAAAAGGAGAGTGGGTATGGATTGCAGAAGCAGATGATTTGTGTGAGCCTGATTTTTTGGAAACATGTGTAAAGCAAGTTAACCAATATTCTAATGTAGCAGTATGTATGGTTGCTTCCCGTTTTATTGATGAAAATGGGGATATGTTGCAGGGACATGCAGATTATTGGGCTAGTAAGAAACCAAATGTATCGGCTTGTTTTTTCCTAGGAAAAGCCTATGCAGCGCATAATATGTATTGGAATAACTGTATTATCAATGCCAGTGGTGTATTATTCCGTCGTTCTTATGCAGTGAAATTATATGATTCTGTATTTCTGAATATGCGCTATAGTGGAGATTGGGTATTTTGGTTCCAGATGTTGCTACAAGGAAATATGGTTGAGGTATATAGAGAATTGAATTATTTTCGTCAACATACATCAAAGGTAAGTGTGGAAGGTATTAATTCGGGAAAGCGGATAAAAGAGGATATTGATACCTATGTATTGATGGAGAACACTTTCCCTGATATTGGTACCTATAAGCGCAGATTGGCTCATGGACAGCTTTATCGGAAAATAAAGAAAGTGAAGAATGTAGAGAAGCAGGCCGAACTTAGCCAATATATTTATGAAAAACTAGGAGGGAAAGCCTCAGATTTGAGAGTTTTCCATATAAATAAATATTTAAGATGGGTATGCCCGTGGATAATAACTCTGAAGAGAGATAGACTTAAAAAATGAGTTTATAAACAATATTAAATAGAATGGATTATGAAACTTGCTTCATTTGATATATTTGATACTACATTGATTCGTAAATGTGGAGTACCGGAGAATATCTTCTATCTTTTATCTAAGCATTTATATCCGGAAAATCCTGTTTTGCAAAACTCTTTTTTCTTGTGGAGAAGAGAGGCTGAAAAGAAAGCTATGTTTCGTTTCTGTCATTCAAATTTGAATTTGGCTCAGATTTATCAGGAGTTTGATTCACTGTCTTTTCCTGAGTGGAATATTGACAATTTGATGGAAGAGGAAATAAAAACAGAATGGATTAACTTAATACCTGTGTATGAGATAAAACAATTAATAGCAAAAAAGCGGAGTGAGGGTTATGTTATTTGTTTTATCTCTGATATGTATCTTCCAAGTAAATATTTAAAAGATAAACTTATAGCTGAGGGATGTGCTCTTCCTACTGATCGGGTTTTTGTTTCATGTGAAATGAATGGAACAAAGAGCAATGGAAATTTATACGATATTGTACGTAATCATTATGAAGATATTACCGTTTGGGAGCATTATGGTGATAATTTACAGAGTGACTATAGAAAAGCTTTGAAAAAAGGGATAAAAGCCACTTTAATAAAAACAGAGTATACAGATTTGGAGAAATCTGTATTGGCCTCTTCAGTGCTGTTGCCTTTTTATATGGATTTGTCTGTCCTAATTGGATTACAGCGAGCGACTCGTCTTTCTTTAGCCGGTAAGAGTGATGATATTGAGAATGCAGCAGACTTAATAGTTTCATTATATTTGCCCTATGTGATGTTTATTTTGCAAAAAGCAAAAGAATCAGGTATAAAGAAACTTTATTTTTTGTCTCGAGATAGCTATATTTTACAACAAGCGGCAGAAGCGTTACATAAAGATTATTTAGATGTAGAGTTACATTATTTGTTTGTATCGCGCTATTCTCTCTTTTTGCCCAGTATTTATACTTTGAGCCGTGAAGAGCTGTATGAAAACAAAGGTATCTTTCCTTTTTATCGTTATAATGTGAAAGTTGCTGATATTCTAAAAAATCTTCGGATTAATAAGGAGGATTTTGGAGAGGCCTTTACTCGGCAAATAACATTTTCTCAGATATCAACACCAGAAGAAGAAGATTTATTTTTTCAAGTTTTACAATCTCCGGAAATAAAGGATAAAATTTTAAGAAAAGCTTGTGAGGAAAGAAAGATTCTGCTGGATTATTTTGAGCAAGAAGGAATGTTGGATAACGAGAAGCAGGCCTTAGTTGATGTGGGTTGGATCGGTACTTCAAGGCTGATGATCAACCGCATATTGGAGAAGGAAAGATTACAACAAAGTTTTACTTTCTATTTGGGATGTGCTTCCGACTGTCTTCCTGCTCGATATGGTCGTTATTATAGTTTTTATGGAGATAATCTGTATAAGCCTTCTATTGTTGCTTTATTAGAACAGTATTATTCAGCTTCTCCTTATGCTTCTACTAAAGGATATCATTATGATATCAATGGAAAGGTGGCAGTAGATTTTAAAGAGAGAAAGTTTATGCCATCTCAAGAGGTTGTAGAGAGTAATGTAAAAACCTTTCGTCACTTTTTGTGGCTGGCAGACTCTTATTGTTTGTCAGATTATTCGAAAGCAATGTCTGTATGGGGAAGCATGTTTTTACAGACGTTTTTAGATATGCGTTGTAAACTCAAGCTGTCAACTTTTAATAAACTAGGGATTTATGAAGATGGATTAAGGTGTTATCGTGTATTGCAGAAAGTCAATATCTTTCAATTCTTTTCTTATTTTTATAAAGGGAAAATAAAACATATTTATTTCCCCCGGCATAGTATTTATTATACTTATAAAATTACAGTATGTAAGCCTGAAAATAGTTTCCGGGAAAAGAAAAGACATTTTGTGAAAAACTATCTGAGACCATATAAGGCAAAAATATTTCGTATATTAAAATGGAGGAAGAAATGATATTCATTTCTTCCTTAAACGGTCTTTATCTTCAGTTATAACCCAAGGTATAAAGCTTAGATGTAGGTTAAACTTTAAAAAATAGTAGTCAAGTGTAGGGTTTGAATTAAAAGATTGCTTATATAAATCTTTTAATTTCTTTTTTATAGTATGATTTTTCATTTTACGCACTATTCTGTAGATAGATGCGTGATGCAATTTTTTCTTATAATTACTGAAATTAGGGAAATATGCTTCCATATATAGGCTGACAGAGAATGATTCTTCCCATATTAGACCACTTTCCATTCCTTTTTTTGTTTGTGATTGGTGAAACCTATATATATTAAGGTTTTGATAAATTTCTGTGACATTACCTTGCAAAGCCATACGAAACCAAAATAGCCAGTCGCCACAGTTTTTCATTTTTAAGAAGTCTTCATGCTGTAAATGTAATGCTTTTTCTTTGGAAAAAATAGCTGCACTGGCATTTATTACGGTATTTCTCCAGTATAAATTATGACTTGCGAAATCTTCTCCTGAGAATGTGGCATAACCATCTTTTTCTCTACCATTCCATAAATTGAAATCACCTTCTATATACTCACTTTTGTCATTCATACATTTAGTTCCAGTATATACAAAAGACAAATTTTCTTCATTTACGTGTTGCATGCAAGTTTCAAGGAAATTGAGTTCGGCTGAATCATCTGCTTCTGCAATCCATATCCATTTCCCTTTAGCTAAAGAAATTCCTTTCATCCATTGTTTAAAAGGACTTCCGCTATTTTTTTCATTTATAATTATCTGTGAAACTTTGGGGTGAGTCTTGTATTTATTCAAAACTTCTGCGCTGTTATCTGTAGAAGCGTCATCTAAAAGTATCAATTCGAAATCTTGAAAGGTTTGATTTATAATTGATTGTAGACGCTCATCTAAATAATGTGCATAATTATAGTTTGGGACTATAATACTGAGTGTACAATTGAAATTTGACATTGTAAAGTCTGTATTAGTTAGTTTTTATGGAAATATTTTGATATTAATTTCTTAAAGAATATTTTTCTTATTCTTTTATATGAACTGTCTGATAAAATCTGGTTTGGAATAGATTGATGATAGTTGATATAAAATTGTTCGTCTTTAAATATAGAATGTTTATAATAATACCACCAATACTCACTTCTTAGGCAAAAGCTATTCCAAGGTTTATTTCCGGTATAATGTATGATGCCATTGTCTGCATTGTCAATCTCTTCAGCTTTTAACTTTTGAAATTCTTTATTATGTAGAGCGAGAGTATATAACACAGATGTATAATTGTATTGAAGCGGTAAGAAAGAAATCTTATCTTTACATACGATATTTATAATATCCTGATCTTGATATGTATATTTTTTATTTTTATGTTGCAAGCATAGAGAGGTAAAGTTGTATTTTTGTAATGCCTCAATGTTCATGATAAGTATCCCTGCATTGATGTAAGATTCAGGATTACAGCCTATTTCTCTCCAGTAGGAAAAATCTATTCCCTGATGATATGTTGGCGATTCGCAAACTCCAAATAAACAGATCTCTGTTTTTGCTTGGCATGAAAGAAAAACTTGAGATAAATCACATTCTATTATTGTATCTACATCCAAATAAAATACAGTTTGATAATTGGTTTGATTTAAGCTATTAATTTGGGGCATTAATTCGGGTATTAATAATCTGTAATAAGTGCTGATGGTAATGTTTCTTATTTCATATGCCCCTTGAAATGCATTTCCAATACTAAAGAAAGAAATTCTGCATTGATTAGGATATTTGTCTTGTAATATTAATAATTTATTTCTGTATTCAGTTGTGAGATCTTGTTCGTTGTAAAGAATAATAAAATCATAAAACGTTTCTGAATGTTTATTCAGAAGAAGTGAAGTAATACAAACTCCAGCTGGAATAACCATATTTTTATCAAAGCAGAAAATAATAGGGATATTAATCATGTTTGTATTTGTTTGGAGAGATATATAAATTAAGATGTCTTCTTTTCTATAGTGTAAAACATTGCAAATGTAATTCTTTTATTTTATAAATACAAAAAATATGCTAAGACTGCGTGAGATGAGTTGTAAACTATAGAGAAATAATAATATTTAAGAAAGAATATAAATCCTCTTTTGTTTTGCTACAATAATATTTGACCTTATAAGTGTGAAATATAAAAATTATTATTGTATGAATCTTTAATTAAACATATGATTGTTATAATATTTTATGCAATAGAGGGAGTTGCAAAAGACTTTTTATGGAAAATGTATCTATTTTATTAATCCAATAAAAATTAAGAGTTGAGTGTTGTTAATCTGTTTTTGCGATTGGCTTTATATAATTTATCCTTCATGTAGAATCTAGTTGTAAGTTGTACATGAAGGATAAAAGTAAAACTTTCAATAAGAGTAGGCTTGTTATAATGCCTGCATATCGTGCAGACGTTTGTAATAGCCGTTCTTTTGAACCAATTCGTCATGTTTTCCGCTTTCCACAATACGACCTTCGTATAATACGTAAATGCGGTCGGCATTCTTGATGGTAGAAAGGCGGTGGGCAATGGCGATGGTAGTACGTGTTTTCATCAGACGTTCCAATGCTTCTTGTACCAGACGTTCGCTTTCTGTATCAAGAGCAGAAGTGGCTTCATCCAATATTAGGATAGCTGGGTTCTTCAAGATGGCGCGGGCAATAGAGATGCGTTGGCGTTGTCCTCCTGATAGACGGCATCCGCGGTCTCCGATGTTGGTGTCGTATCCCTTTTCTGTTTCCATAATAAAGTCGTGTGCATTGGCTATTTTAGCTGCTTCTATCACCTGCTCCATGGTAGCATTTTCTACTCCGAAGGCAATATTATTGAAGAAGCTATCGTTGAACAGGATGGCTTCTTGATTTACGTTTCCTATCAGTCCGCGTAAATCCATAACTTGCACATCCTTGATATTGATGCCATCGATTAGGATCTCACCTTGCTGTACATCGTGAAAGCGAGGTACTAAGTCAACCAATGTAGATTTTCCTGAACCACTTTGTCCAACTAAAGCAATGGTTTCCCCTTTACGGACATGTAAGCTGACATCGTGTAATACTTCGTGGGTACCGTAACTGAAGGATATATGACGAAACTCCAGGCCTTCTTTCATTTCGTGAATATGAACTGCGTCCGGGCGTTCTACGATGTTATTGGGGGCTTTCAGAATCTTATCCACGCGTTCCATGGAAGCCAGCCCTCTTGGTATATTGTAGCTTGCTTTTGATAAATCTTTCAGAGGGTTAATAACACTGTAAAGAATTACCATGTAAAAAATGAAGGTAGATGCGTTGATTGTAGAACTTGCATTTAGGATAAGAGAGCCTCCAAACCAAAGAACAAGAACAATTAGTACGGTACCTAAAAATTCACTGACCGGATGTGCAAGACTTTGACGCATAGCGACTCTATTGACGGCATCACGATATTCATTACTGCATTTTACAAAGCGTTGTATCATTTTTTCTTCCGCAATAAAGGCTTTGATGATACGCATTCCTCCTAATGTTTCTTCTAATTGCGACATGGTTTCACTCCATTTGTTTTGTGCTTCTAAGGATTGGCGCTTTAGTTTTCTACCTACACGCCCCATTACCCATCCCATAGCAGGAAGTACAATAATGGTAAATAGTGTGAGTTGCCAACTGGTTATAACAAGAGTTGTGAAATAAGAAAGAATCAGGATAGGGTTCTTCAGTATCATGTCGAGTGAGCTGGTAATAGAGTTTTCAATCTCTCCTACGTCTCCACTCATACGGGCAATGATATCACCTTTGCGTTCCTCGGAAAGGAAACTGAGTGGCAAATACATGACTTTTGAATAGACCATAATGCGGATATCACGTACTACTCCGGTACGTAAAGGAACCATAATGGCGGTAGAACCAAAATAGCAGGCTGTTTTAAGGAGGGTCATTCCTGCCAGAAAGAGGCCTAACCATAATAATGTAGTTGCTGGTCCAAATATCTCAATCAGTTGAGATACGTAGTAATAGAAGTTATTGATAGCTACATCTTTTAGTTCGCCGCTTCCCCATTCCATATATTGATAGACCACTTGTGCGTCACTTGTTTTAAATAAGATATTTAAAATAGGAATGAGAAGTGAGAAGGAGAAAACATTGAATATAGCTGATAATATATTCAGTATGATAGCACCGAATACATATTTTTTGTAAGGCGAGATAAATCGCCGCATCATTTGGAAAAATTCTTTCATGTAGGAATTTTATTTATTCGTGATATAAGGTTACAAAGATAGTAAATTCTTTTGATGTATATAGTTACTTATGGCTTTGTAGGGTGTTGTATAAGAATCATTCACTTCTTAAAACACTATTTTCTAGTGCTTGAATTAGTTAAAGAAGCCAGTATTTTAGTTTTTTCTTGTACTGGCTTCTATTTTGTTTATGATGTGTATATAGTTTATTTCCCTTTATACATATCCTCGTAATACTTCTGGTAGTCACCCGAAGTCACGTTGTCCATCCATTCCTGGTTGTCCAGATACCAGCGGACAGTCTTTTCGATACCCTCTTCAAACTGCAGGCTCGGTTCCCATCCCAGTTCTTTCTGAAGCTTGGTGGAGTCGATGGCATAACGCATGTCGTGTCCTAGACGGTCGGTCACGTAGGTAATCAGGTCTATATCTTCACCCTCTTTTCTGCCCAGCAGACGGTCTACTGTATTGATTACCACCTTGATGATATCGATGTTCTTCCATTCATCGAAACCGCCGATGTTGTATGTTTCCGCAATCTTTCCGTTGTGGAAAATCACATCAATCGCACGTGCATGATCTTCTACAAACAGCCAGTCGCGCACGTTTTCTCCCTTACCGTATACCGGCAACGGCTTGCGGTGACGAATGTTGTTGATGAACAGCGGAATCAGCTTTTCCGGGAACTGATACGGTCCGTAGTTGTTCGAGCAGTTGGTTACGATAGTCGGCATACCGTATGTATCGTGGAATGCACGGACAAAATGGTCCGAACTTGCTTTCGAAGCCGAGTAGGGGCTGTGCGGATTATACTTGGTATCTTCGTAGAAGAAATCCTTACCGTATGCCAGGTGATGCTCCGAAGAAGAAGCAGTAGTAGTAAACGGAGGCTCGATACCTTCCGGATGTGTCATCTCCAGTGCACCGTACACTTCGTCGGTAGAGATGTGGTAGAAACGTTTTCCCTCATATTTTTCAGGTAATCCTTCCCAGTACAGTTTGGCAGCCTGCAGCAGAGCCAGTGTACCCATTACATTGGTACGTGCAAAGGTAAACGGATCTTTGATACTGCGGTCTACATGACTTTCTGCAGCCAGATGGATGATACCGTCCACATGATACTGCTGCATCAGTTCCATCATCTTGTCGAAGTCACAGATATCCGCCTTTACGAACACATAGTTCGGTTGGTTCTCGATATCCTTCAGATTGGCCAGGTTACCTGCATAAGTCAGCTTGTCCAGATTGATGATGCGATATTCCGGATACTTGTTTACAAACAGGCGTACCACATGGCTTCCGATAAATCCGGCACCGCCGGTTACGATAATATTACGTTTAAATTGTTCCATAATTACTAGTCGTTTTTTGAATCGTTATTTTTTCAGCGCATCCATATTAGCCATACACACTTTCAGCGAGTCTGTCCAGTATGGAATCTTCAGACCGAAAGTCTGTTTGATTTTTGTCTTGTCGAGCACCGAATATGCCGGTCTTGTTACCGGACTTGGGAATTCATTGCTGTGACACGGCTGGATGTCGCACTCCGTATTTCCTGCCAGTTCTGCAATCCGTTTGGTAAAGTCGTACCACGAACATACCCCTTCGTTGCTGAAGTGGTAAACCCCCGTCTTGCTGTATCCCTGTTTCGGCTGTTCGGCAGCATAGTCATCCAGTACCGCCTTGATGGCTACAGCCAGATCCAGTGCATAGGTTGGAGTACCCGCCTGGTCGAACACCACATTCAGCGTCGGCTTGGTAGCAGTCAGGTTCAGCATGGTCTTCACGAAGTTTCTGCCGAATTCCGAGTACAGCCATGCCGTGCGCAGAATCACATGATCGCATCCGGTCGCTTCGATAAACTGTTCTCCCTCCAGCTTGGTCTGTCCGTATACTCCGGTCGGTGTACCCTTCTGTTCTTCGCGGCAAGGCGTATTGTACGGATCCCCTCCGAATACATAGTCGGTAGACACCTGTACCAGCAGTCCGCCTGCCTCCTTCATGGCTTCTGCCAGAATCCTGGGAGCTTCAGCATTCAGTTTCCGGCACAGCTCTACATCACTCTCAGCCTTGTCCACATTGGTATAAGCCGCACAGTTTACAATACAGTCAATCTTTTCCTTCTTCACCATTTCGTATACCGCATCGGCATCTGTCATGTCCAGAAAAGTTGTTTCCACACCTTCCGCTTCCACCACATCGGTAAACAGAAAGCGATATCCTGTATTCTTGCTTATGATACGCATTTCATGGCCCAGCTGACCGTTTGCGCCTGTCACTAAAATATTCATGATTGTTTCCTTCCCCTTATTATTTGTATAAATCTTCATTGTAATCAAACAGCCAGTCGGCATCCTTCAGTCGGGGATGATGCTTGTCCTTTTCAGACAGAATCACCTTATCCGCCGGTACACCCCAGTCGATATTCAGGTCCGGATCATCCCATGCCAGTGCTCCTTCGCTCTGCGGTGCATAGAAGTTGTCGCACTTATACTGGAAAATCACTTCCGGAGTCAGTACACTGAAACCGTGTGCAAATCCGCGCGGAATGAAGAACTGGCGATGATTCTCCTCAGTCAGTTCCACTGCCACATGCTTTCCGAAAGTCGGCGAACCCTTGCGGATGTCCACAGCCACATCCAGTACAGCCCCCTTGATGACACGCACCAGTTTGCTCTGTGCATAGGGCGGTTTCTGAAAGTGCAGTCCGCGCAACACACCGTAACCTGATTTGCTCTCGTTGTCCTGCACAAACTTCACGGTACGTACCTGTTCGTTGAAGTTCCGTTCCGAGAACGATTCGAAGAAATACCCTCTGTCGTCTTTAAACAGGCGTGGTTCGATAATCACCACACCTTCTATATCTGTTTTAATTACATTCATATCAATCCAAGTTTTCTTTACCTGTGCGTTCCACTTCTTCAATTACTTTCAGCAGATATTGTCCGTACTGATTCTTCAGCATCGGCTGGGCTTCCTCACGCAGTTTGTCTGCAGTAATCCATCCCTTACGGAAAGCAATACCTTCCAGACACGCCACTTTCAGTCCCTGACGCTTCTCTATCACTTCAATGTAGGTAGAAGCTTCCGCCAGTGAGTCGTGTGTTCCCGTATCCAGCCATGCAAAACCACGTCCCAGCGTCTGTACCTTCAGTTCCCCGTCTTCCAGGAACCGCTGGTTCACAGTTGTAATTTCCAGCTCTCCGCGAGCCGATGGCTTGATACCTTTCGCCACTTCCACCACCTTGTTCGGGTAGAAATACAGACCCACTACCGCATAGTTCGATTTCGGGTGCAGCGGCTTTTCCTCTATCGACAGACAGTTTCCGTCCTTGTCGAAGTCAGCTACCCCGTATCGTTCCGGATCGCTTACCCAATAGCCGAATACGGTAGCCTTCTGTTCCTCTTCTGCAGTGCGTACTGCTTCGTGCAGCATGGCGCTGAATCCGTTTCCGTGGAAGATGTTGTCACCCAGCACCAGACAGGCCGAGTCGTTTCCAATGAATTTCTCCCCGATAATGAAAGCCTGAGCCAGGCCGTCGGGAGAAGGCTGTTCTGCGTACTCAAAGCGTACACCGAAGTTGCTTCCGTCGCCCAGCAGACGCTGGAATCCCGGAAGATCCTGTGGTGTAGAGATAATCAGAATCTCGCGGATGCCGGCCAGCATCAATACAGAGATTGGATAGTAAATCATCGGTTTGTCAAAAACAGGGAGCATCTGTTTACTTACTCCCTTGGTGATAGGGTATAAACGTGTACCGCTACCGCCGGCTAAAACGATACCTTTCATAATATATTAGGATAAGAAAGAAAAGATTCAAATGATCCCTTTAAAATATATAGTATTTTCATATTTGATAAGGATAATGTTATTTCTATTTTACAAAGATATGATTTTGAATATATTCATGCAAATGAATCACTTTTCGTTTTTATACGGCTTTAATTATTGTGGCTCGTTTTTGTTAGAGTGAATCAGATTTCTTAATCTTATGCTTTAATAGCATTAAATATCTTTACAGATTCCTTTTACTCTTATCGTTTAAATAACTCTGAGATAAAAATGAATATTGAAAGAAGAAAAGAGTGGTTGTTTTTTCGCTATAGTCCCCTTGATTAGCATTGTATTTACATAATATTTTTTATTTTTGCATATCAATAAAAATTCCCCTAATGAAAATAGTATACTATATAATTTTTACTTTTTGGTATTTGTTGTCTTTATTGCCATTAAAAGTCTTATATGTTTTTTCAGATCTATTGTTTTTTCCTCTTTATTATGGGGTAAAATATCGACGGGATATTGTACATCGGAATATAGCGGATTCTTTCCCAGAAAAAAGTGAAAAAGAAATTTTACAAATCGAAAAGCGATTTTATCATTTTTTCTGCGATTACATATTAGAAACCATTAAACTGTTCTCTATGTCGAAAAAGCAAATGATGAAGCGAATGACGTTTAGTGGATTGGATGAAGTAAAACAAACTTTGGAAAAAGAAAACAAAAAGTGTTGTTTTCTTTATTTAGGGCATTATTGTAATTGGGAGTATGTGGCCTCTTTACAATATTGGTTACCGGAAATACATTGTGGACAGATTTATCATCCTTTGTATAATAAGGCGTTCGATAAATTATTTCTTCGTTTAAGAGGAAAATTTGGAGGAGAGTCAATTCCAATGAAAGAGACTTTACGTCGGTTAATTACACTTAGTAAAGGGGAAAAGAAGATTATGATTGGTTTTATCTCCGATCAGGCTCCAGGATGGGAGGGAATGGATCATTGGACTACCTTCTTGCATCGTGATACTGCTTTTTTTCAGGGTACGGAACGTATCGGACGCAAATTGGATGCAGCGGTTTATTATTTGAAAGTGGTACCGGTAAAGAGAGGATATTATCATGCTACTTTTGAATTGTTGACATTACATCCTGAAGAGTTACCTCAGTACCGTTTGACTGATATGTATTCTGAACATCTTGAACAACAAATAAAAGAAAATCCTGCCTACTGGTTATGGAGTCATAACCGTTGGAAACGGACAAAAGAAGCTTGGCTGAGAATGTCGTGGAATACTCAAAAGCCATCATAAGGCTGTTCTTTAAAAACGTAATTTTTAAGTTAGATCTCATTCTATATAATTGAATGAAACCTAAGAATAAAAAGGCCTTTTGAAAAGTTTTATAGCCTGTTTTTCTTCTTTAAGTTATACGGTATAAGATTTAAAATATAAATGAGGAGTATTCAATAATAATTTAATACATAAAAATACTCCTCATTTCTTTTTGTAAAAATTTTTATTTGTTGATATCGATTTTAGCTATTTTCTTTTGGATAAATACATTCTTCTATAAGATAACGTGGGCGTTGCTTTACTTCTTTGTAGATTTTGCCAATATATTCCCCGATAATGCCTATTGAAGTTAATACTGCTCCTCCGATAAACCATAGGGAAATCATAAGTGAGGTCCATCCTGGAATTGTTTGTCCTTCAAAAAATCGAATAATTCCATAAATAATAGCTATAATAGATATAAGAATAAATAGAATTCCCCACATAACAATGTATCGTAATGGGCGTACTGAAAAAGAAGTTATTCCATCAAGCGCAAAGCTTATCATCTTTTTTAATGGATATTTGGATTCACCCGCAAATCTTTCTTTGCGGTCGTAGTAGACATTAGCAGAAGGAAATCCTAAAGTACATACCATACCTCTAAGAAATAAGTTTCTTTCCGGATAATTCATAAGTGCTTGTAAAGAGCGTTTACTCATTAGTCGGAAATCAGCATGGTTATATACTATTTCTCCTCCCAAATTATGCATTAATTTATAGAAAAGAAGGGCTGTATTTCGTTTGAAGAAGGTGTCTGTTTTTCGTTCTTTTCGTACTCCATAAACTATATCTATTCCTTTATTGTAAAAATCAGTCATAGTAATAATACTTTCTACGTCATCTTGTAGATCTGCATCAATTGATACTGCAACATCGGCATGTAGAGATGCCCATTCTAGTCCAGCCCACAAAGCTTGCTGATGCCCTACATTGTGAGCTAATTTTATTCCTATTACTTTTTCGTTGATTTCTGAAAAACTTTTAATAAGTTGCCAAGTTGTATCTTTACTACCATCGTCTACATAAAGGATTGTTCCTTTGTTAATTTTTTCACTTTCTTCTAGGCGTTGCAGTATATCTGTTAATTTATGGGTGGCTTCAGGTAAAACGTCTTTTTCGTTATAACAGGGAACGACAATGACAAGGTGGGTATGTTGCTTCATAGTTTCTGATGTTTAAAGACAAAACGAACTAAAAAAAAGTTAACCGGTATGGCGATTGCAAATACAGGGAAAGGGGCCCATACATTTGGTATTCCTATGGAAAGGAATAGATTGAGCAGCATGATATGTAGGATATAGTTTATTGCATGTGCTCCTCCCATACCTATCATCTTTTTCCATGATGGAACGGAACGGAAAGTGAAAAATGCGGTAAGGTAGAAATTGGCTATGAATGAAACTATATATCCTATTGAATATGCAATATACACAGGTATATAATTTTGCAAAAGATAATAAATACCATAATGCAGTGCCGTAGCTAGCAAGCCTACTATCCCGAATCGGAACACTTCACCGGTAATTTTCCGTATATCCATTTTGTGTGATTGGTGTTATCTGGGTTAATTGATTCAAATATACACAATATTTTATTCTGCTATAATATTTTGTTCTATCGTTTTCTTTTTAAAATGGTATAAATACATAATCTGTTTCACATCACATCCTCTACGCTTACTATGCATTACCTCTGTCAGTACATACTTTTCTTTGTTTGGTAATGCCTCAAAATCTTTTTCGCCTACAATAACATAACCCTCTTGGGGCATATGATACTCCCATACATCTACTCGGTTATTGGTATAGAAGTTGATAGTAAAGAAGTGCATCATACCCACATTGACGAATGAATAAATTTTACCTTCTGGTATCTTTTCTATGATTTGTTTTGCAAAGCTTTTATCAGATTTTATATTTAGTACGGTTGGTTGGTAAAAACTGTCTAATGCAAGGAATAGAATAAATGTAATTCCAACCACAGTTAGTGGCGTATATTTTTTTTGAATAAATGCCCAAATAGCATATACTGGTGGAAGTAAAATGGTGATAACTTGAAGTGGGTGGATTGTAGTATTTTTCAAAGCATGTAGAAATGCAATATTGTCAGTTGCATGTTTACCTTGAAATATCGAATCTGGTACTATCCCAATCTTTATAGCGATAAATACTAATGTTAGTAATAGACAAAGAACGTATATTACATTTCCGTATATATGGAGTACTTTATGCTTATTTTTGAATAACCATAGTATATATTCTGCTAGGAAGTAAGCGATAAATGGGTACATTGGCATTAGATAGACACTTCGTTTACTTTTGGGAATGCAGTAAAAGATGAAGATTAGTATGATAGCCAATAGATTGAATAGACTTGCATCATCTACTTTTTTTATGTAGTTTTTCAAGTTGTTCCACCATTTTAGGGGCGCAATGTTAATTTTTTTGTAATGCAGAAAGAAAAGAGATATGAATGTAAGCAATGTATAGGGAGTAAATCCGGCTATAAGAGTCATTACATTATAATACCACGGATTTTCATGACTTGGGTAGGACATTTTTCCGAGAAAACGCCCAAAGTTTTCTTCTATTACGAGATTTAAAAAATTCTCCCCAGCCTGTTGATATGCTGCTATATACCATAAGGATGGGAGGATACATGATAAAATTGCGATTCCTGTAAAAGATAGGAATATACGCCAAAAATTGACTTTACGGATAAGCATCATTACTCCCATAACTAGACAGGGAAGTATGATGGCAACAGGTCCTTTGGTTAGTGTACCTAAACTCATAAATAAAATAGCTAACCATGGAACAGAGTGATATCCTTGCTCGTACCAGCGATAAAGGCTATATAGAGCCAGTACAATACAAGCTGTAAGTACCATGTCTACACGGCAATTTAATGCAGCACGATGTATTTCAAAATTACTGAGTGTAATGAGTGATGTTAGAAATGCTAGTTTGATATTACTTTGTTTGGAGTTAAAAAGAAATCCTGCTAAAGCTATAATTGTAGCAGCCAGCATAGAAGGCATACGTGATACGTATTCATTTAAGGTACCAAAAATAGATGCGAATGCAGCGATGCACCAATGGAGAAAAGGTGGTTTATATGCAAATTCTCCTCCAATATTTTCAGGAAGTATCCAATTGTTTGTGTCAAGCATTGTATAGGCAACGATAGCTTCACGAGGTTCTCCTTTGGTATGAAAAAGTGTAAGACCTGCTATCGTGAATAGAGTTGCAGCGCATATGGTTGCTAATAGAAGCAGATATGTTGTTTGTTCTTTTTTCATGGTATTGTATTGAATGGAAAATGGAAGACCTGCTTCTTTTATCTGAAAATGGTGCAAGTCTTCCACTTTGTGAAAAATGTATCCAAGATACTCCTTATTACATAAAATAATAACTTCTCTTGGGGTAAATTTATTTAGGCATTTTTATTAGCACGTTTACGTTCTATTTCATCCAAGATTACTTTACGCATACGCATGCTTTTCGGAGTTACTTCTACGTATTCATCTTCCTTGATATATTCCAGTGCTTCTTCCAAAGAGAAAATAACCGGTGGAATAATACGAGCTTTATCATCCGAACCTGAAGCACGCATGTTGGTAAGTTTCTTCGATTTGGTTACGTTGATTACCAAGTCGTTTTCGTGAACGTGTTCACCTACTACCTGACCGGCATATACTTCGTCTTGCGGATAGATAAAGAACTTACCACGATCCTGCAACTTATCAATAGCATACGCAAAGGCTGTTCCGCTTTCCATTGCAATCATTGAACCGTTTGTACGGCGAGGAATATCTCCCTTGAACGGCTGATATTCTTTGAAGCGGTGTGCCATGATAGCTTCTCCTTGTGAAGCAGTCAGGACGTTAGTACGCAGACCGATGATACCACGTGAAGGCATGTCGAATTCAATGTTGACACGGTCGCCCTGAGTTTCCATTGATACCATTTCACCTTTACGGCGAGTTACCATATCAATCATCTTGCTGGCGAACTCTTCGGGTACGCTGATAGTCAGCTCTTCAATCGGTTCGCATTTTACACCGTCTATTTCCTTGAAGATAACCTGTGGCTGACCTACCTGAAGTTCGTATCCTTCACGGCGCATGGTTTCAATCAATACAGACAGGTGAAGCACACCACGTCCCGATACAATCCATTTTCCGTCTTCGTTTTCTGTTTTGCGTACACGCAAAGCCAGGTTTTTGTCCAATTCTTTCATCAGACGGTCATGAATATGGCGTGAAGTTACAAACTTACCTTCCTTACCAAAGAACGGAGAGTCGTTGATTGTAAAGAGCATGCTCATGGTCGGTTCGTCGATGGCAATCGGTGGCAATGCTTCCGGATTTTCGAAATCACAGATTGTATCACCGATTTCAAATCCTTCCACACCTACGATAGCACAAATATCACCCGAAGAAACCGATTCCACTTTCTTGCGTCCTAATCCTTCGAAAGTATGTACTTCCTTGATTTTCGATTTTACCATCGAACCATCACGTTTTGCCAATGTAATGTTCATACCTTCTTTCAAGGTTCCTCTGTGTACACGTCCTACGGCAATACGTCCGGTATACGAAGAGTAATCCAATGATGTAATCAACATTTGTGGAGTACCTTCCAACTGTTTTGGAGCAGGAATATATTTGATGATAGCATCCAGCAGAGGGGTAATGGTACCGGTTGGAGTCTTCCAGTCTTCGCCCATCCAGTTATTCTTTGCAGAACCGTATACTACCGGGAAGTCGAGCTGGTCTTCTGTAGCGTTCAAACTGAACATCAGATCGAATACCATTTCGTATACTTCTTCCGGACGGCAGTTCGGTTTATCTACCTTGTTTACAACCACAATTGGTTTCAAGCCAATTTGTAATGCTTTTTGCAGCACAAAACGGGTCTGTGGCATAGGACCTTCGAATGCATCTACCAACAGAATACATCCGTCTGCCATATTCAATACACGTTCTACTTCACCTCCGAAGTCGGCGTGTCCCGGAGTATCGATGATATTAATTTTTGTACCCTTGTAATTGATGGATACGTTTTTAGAAAGGATTGTAATCCCTCTTTCGCGTTCCAGATCGTTGTTATCCAGCACCAATTCACCATTGGTTTGGTCATTGCGGAATAAGTGTCCCGCCAGCATCATTTTGTCCACCAGTGTAGTCTTTCCATGGTCTACGTGGGCAATAATGGCAATGTTTCTAATGTCTTGCATACTATACCTATATATTTGGTCGCAAATTTACGATTTTTTCTTCAATAATTATAGTGAAAATCTTGATTTTGGGCGAATAAAGTTTATGGAGTATGTTTACTTACCATGGAAACTTTATACTGTTGGTTGTGTCAATTCCTTTGCTTTTTAAAATCTCTACTATTTCGTCGATGCAACATTTTTCTATCCAGTCGGTGGCGAAAACGTGGTAGGTGAAATCTTTGTCGATGAATTCTATGTCTAAAGGTGGGTCGCGTCTGGCCGTTGCTCTGATATCGAAGTTCAGTTTCCGGATATCATCGTATGCAAAAACATGGCTGTGGAATAGTCCTTTCAATATCATGTGATGGGAATCCAGTATCAGGTAATGTTGGACTAAGAAAGTCATGTATATCATAAAGAATAGGCTTAAAACCGTGAATCCGATTGTGAAAATGGTAATATAATAAGTGACAAGAGTGTGGATGTTGGGTAAAGCATATATCATGGATAACAGCAAAATAAGGATCCATACCATACCCTGTACGGAAAAAGACATGTACTTGGAGTATCGGTGGTAAGTGCGGGAAGAAACCGGTGCATCTGATACCGTCTGCAAGGGCTGATAGTTAGTGAACGGAATAGCATGCTGTTTTAATAGTTGGAGAATGGCCGTAGCCTTGTGGGCTTGAAAAGGAGCAAGCTGGATGGCACGTACAAAACCGGATTGAAGGGTGAAAATGAAAATGCCTGTTCCACCTAAATTGTGCCAATAAGGTTTACAGCGTCTGGCTCGGATTTTATAAGGTTGCATGAAAGTAAAGCTGGCAATATCTTCTATCTTGATGCCTTTTTTAAGGAGGTAAGATTCGGTTTGCTGAAGGGTAATGTATGCATTCATATTCAGTGTGGTTTTATCTTATGTCTTGTAAAAATAATATTTTTTGTGAATAGAGATAAATATAACACACCTGAAATCTGGATTCATACAAAAGCTACCCTGATTTCGCATCAGAGTAGCTTAAAGACTTTAATTTAATAATATGTAATGGTTGATATTTATTGAGAAAGAATATCTGTGTAGAAGCGTTTTACTTCTCCCCATTTATAGAAGGGAAAATGATCGGTTTTAATGGGGATTGTTGCTTCCTGTTCATTTAAAAGGAATTTTACCAACACATCATCAGAATTTCCTTTTTCCTTTTGGTAGAATATGAGTTGTATGTTACCTGCCATTGGGACTATTTTATAGTCGGCCCATACTTTATACACTTCTTCCGGTGAACTGACCGATACGTTGCAATCGTTTAATCTTAATATTGCCGCTAAAGGAATTACATTTCCGTCATGACCAAAACGAAGGGTAGCAGCAATATTGGGGTCACTAATAGCTTGATCTGCACTTTCTATGATGTTGCGAAGTAGAGACTTTGCATTAGCTACTACAATTCCTTTCCCATCGGCATGATTGGCATTACCTACATAAAATCGATAATTAATACATTGCCATAAATCGAATAATTCCTGTTTTTCAAATAAATCATAGAAAGACACCTTTGTTTCCATATCCTGCATATCACTGGCTATCCAGTATAGTCCCCACATCACGTTAGAAGGGTTCACCTGTTTACGTATAAAAGAACTGTCGGAAAAAAGATTGTTGATCAGTCGGCTGGGGTGAATATGTTCCTGTTCGAACTTACGGTATTCTTCTACCCAAGGGCCTGTCTCTCCATGAGTAAACCGATTCGATTCTTCAGTATGGAAGTTCAGGTAGTCCATATATTTGGGGCTGGCTTCGTAGTATATATCCAGTTTGGGATTCATACTTTTCAGCTGGTCTCCAAAAGCAACCATACTCATGGCACATCTTAATACAATGGTTGAACGGGCCGATATATGTCTTCCATCTTTAAATACTTCCGGATAAGACAGATACATACGTTCGGCTATGCCTTGATGTTGCCTGCGTCCTAATGGAGTAAGATCACCTCCATGTCCTTCGGCTTCCGGCCATATCTTGAGTAACCGTTGACGTACATCTTCGCCTAACGGAGTCAGTGCATTATTTTTTTTTGCTTTGTCGAAAAGCTCAATAACCCATTTATAATCTGCATCGGAAATAAGGTATCTGGACCCATGTCTTCCATAATGGCTTATATAAAATGGTTTATATCCTTTGGGGGCTTGAGTTTGTGGTTGTAGACTGTAAACTGGGTATGCATAATATACTCCTGCTGTTTTATGTATGTCATCGAACATTTCTTGAGGTGTAGTCTGCCCCATGAAGGGCAGGCTACACAAAAGAAGCAATGGGCTAAGTAAATATTTTTTTAATTCCATTATTATTTATATCCTTCGTTTTGTTTTAGTGTCGGGTTATTTACAAGTTCGCTTTCCGGAATGGGGAATAATTTGTATTTGTCATCTACATCTGTGCCAAGTCGTTCTCCGTTTTTCCAGTCCCAGTTATAATTTTGGGTATATTTGTTAAAACGGATCAGGTCTGTACGGCGTACACATTCGCTGGCTAGTTCACGCTGACGTTCGTCTAGGATGAAATCTAAATTTAATTCCTCATCACTGATTGCTCCAGATACATCTGAACGGATACCGGCCTGTGCATATTTGCCCGACATATAGGCACGTTCACGAATTTCGTTGACGTATTCGAGTGCTTCACTTCGTGGTGCATTAGCCCCTCGTAAAATAGCTTCAGCTGCCATTAAATAGGCATCTGCTGTACGGAATAATGGAAAGTCTATTGAAGTGTAAGTGTCACCTGAAGCACAGATCTGGTCGTCTTTAGTCACATTTCTCCATTTGATATATCCATATCCACAGGTAAAGGTAGTGGTCATATTGTTGTTTTCATCCCATGTCTGTTTGGTCTGATTTTCTAATGCGGTCATAAACTGAGCCCGTTTATCTTTTTTCTGATTACCCCATGTGTCATTGGTGTTGAATACGACATCATCAGCATCGAAGGCATCGACAAGATTGGTTTTAGAACGTACATTACCCCATCCTTTAGAACCTACGCCAGTTTGATAAAGTTCATCCATTGGACCATTGACAAATGCTTTGACATAAAAGTTTGTACCTGCTGAACTTTGAGCACGTAATCCGTCCTGTACTAATGGCCAGATAATTTCTTTACAAGTTTCATTATCTGCAAGGAAAATATGACGGTAGTCGGAAGCCAGTGGGTAATGCCCATCTTTGATTACTTTTTTAGCATACTGATAAGCTTCCTCGTATTTGTCTTCTCCAATCCATGTTTGAGCATTTAAATACATACGTGCTTGTAAAAACCAGTTAGCCACACGGTCTATGCGTCCGTATTCATTTTCTCCTGGTGCAACTAAGTCATTTTCTATATTTTGCAGTTCGCCAATGGCGTAATTAAAAATATCTTTTCGGCTCCATTGGGCAGGAATATCTTTAACTCCTACATTCTCATCAATATAGGGGACAGAGCCAAACAGGTCGCATAACATAGAGTAGCAATAAGCACGAATAAAACGAGCTTCGGCTCTATAATGAATATAATCATCTTTTAAAGCATCGTATACACCTCTGGATTTTAATTTGTCTTCTGTACATTCGCGCAATAGTTCATTGGTATAAGCTATAGACATATACAATCGTTGATAGGTCCATTGGATAACTGACGCATTGGATGCATTCCATTGTAAGTTAAGGCATTGCCGGAGACCATTAGATGTAGAAGGCATTAAAAAATTGTCGGTGTTGAGTTCTTCCAAGTAAAATAAGAGACGAGTATATCCAGAATATCCTTCATTGGCTCCTTCCAGATCACCATCCCCTCCATCTCCTCCTTGTTGTCCGGTTAATATTAAAGAGGCATAGCATTTAGCTAATACTCCAGTATATCCCTCAGGTGTACTGTATACTTTTTCTGTAACAAGTTGGTTTTCATCCAATGGCATTGTATCCAAATCGCTGAAGCAGGAAGTCAAAGGCAGACTTAAACTAAATATGATGGATAAGTTTAATAATATTCTTTTCATGATATCTAATATTTCGTTTGATTAAAAAGTAAGACTTGCACTAAATGAATAAGTTCTAGGGCGAGGATATACTTCTCGGTCAATACCAGAGTATATTTCCGGGTCAATACCAGAGTATCCTGTAAATATTGCCACATTCTGTACTCCTAATGTTAGACGTAAAGAACTGGAACTATTCCACAGTTTATTGAATGTATAACCCAATGAGATATTGTCAATACGGAAAAATGAGGCATCTTCAAGGAAATAATCCGAATAGAGCTGTTGAGTTTGGAAACCTGTATCTTTGGTTGCACGTAAAATATTCGAATAACTTCCCTGATCACTATATACTGATTGGGTATATTGGTCTGCTGCTACAAAATTATACATATAGTTTCCAAATGAGCCATGTCCGCTGATTGCAAAATCCCAGTTCTTATAGGTAACTTGTGTATTTAGTCCTAGGTAAGAGGTTGGAAGTGCACTTTTTCCTGTAGAACTACGAGTCTCCGTAGAAGATATACTTCCGTCTGGTTGGATGTATTTTCCTTCTATCGGCTGACCGGCTTCGTCGTATGCTTGTTTAGCAAGATAGAATGTATACGGACGTTCTCCTACCATGAACACTTGTACTTTTTTCCCGGTTCCGGAAATATCTCCAGTTTCTACAAAGTTATTAGAAGAGTCGATTACATTAAGTTTGGTAATTTTCGAATCGTTCCATGTATAGTTCATGCCTACAGTCCATTTCCAGTTTTTTGTATTTACCGGTACAAAATTGATAGAGAATTCTGCTCCTTGATTATCCATGGCGCCGATATTGGTTGTGAGTACAGGGGCATAGTTTGTTCCAGATATCACATTGATGGTGTTGAGCAAATCTTTGGTATGGCGTTTATAGTAGTCAATAGAACCGTAGATCCGATTATTGAGGAAGCCATAATCTAAACCGATATTCCAAGTGGTAGTTGTTTCCCATTTGATGTCGGGATCATATCCATTGGGGCGGTAGGTATTGTACCATGTATCGCCAAACTGGTAAGAAGATTCCGGATAAGATACGTTAAATGTTGTCATATAAGGATAATCATTCAGGATATCTTGTTGACCAGTTTGTCCGTAGCTGAGACGAAGTTTTAAATCGGTCATGATTTCTTGTTCTTTGAAGAAAGCTTCTTCACTGATTTTCCAGCCTAAGGCAACTGAAGGGAAATATCCCCAACGGTTATTTTTTGCAAAACGTGAAGAGGCGTCGGCACGTAAGGTTGCTGTAATCATGTAACGATTCAGAAAGGTATAATTTAAACGTCCATAGAGAGAGAGCAGATAGTATTCTGTTTCGTAATGAGTAGGTGAGAATAACTCCTCTCCTTCTGGAGAAAGGGTAGAAGAGTTGAATTTTTTCCAGAAATGTTGCCAGCCATATCCTCCCATGACACTGAAACTGTGTTTATCTCCAAAGTCGGGAGTATATGTTCCATAAAAATCTAACAGTGTATTTTTCTTCTCTTGTTTTCCATCATACATTAAACCGGTTCCGTCTTTCATGTTTGAGGTATACATCATACCGGCTAATTCGGGTACATCTTTATCTTCTTTACTTGATAGAATATCATATCCCATGTTTAAAGTAAATGATAGATCTTCTAATCCGTGTACCTTATAGTTGATATTGGCATTACCTATAGATCGTATGATTGTATTGTTATCTTTCTGTAATTCGAGTTGAGCTACAGGATTATCGGTTTGAATAGCCATAGGCGATCCTCCATTCATCCATATATAGTATCCTAATCCAGGGTCAGTCGATGCTGTTTCACTTCCTGTTTTTACGGGACGGGTTGGGTCGTAGCGGAGTGCATTTCCTACTACACTGTTGTCTACTTTATCGTTGCTTTCATATGAAACTTTTAAGTTGAGGTCTATGCTTAAATGATCATCGAAGAATTTTGGCGATAGACCTCCGTTGAAAGTGAGACGTTGGTAATCATTGTTTCTGATGATACCTCCTTGATTGGTATAACCTATAGATGTACGGAAAGGTGTTTTATCTTTAATTTTTCCAGATACAGACAGATTATGTTCCTGTGAAAAAGCTGTCCGATAAATCTGGTCTTGCCAGTCAGTATCAGCTGTTCCGAAATTTGGGTTAGAAGGAACTCCGGTAACAGTAGGGACAAATTCTTTAAATTCTTCTGCAGACAGCACATCCAGTCTTTTGGCTGTTGTACTTACTCCGAGATTCATTGAATAGTTGATTCGAGGTTTGCTTTCTGTTCCTTTTTTGGTGGTAATAACAATTACACCGTTAGAAGCACGAGAACCATAGATAGCAGTTGCTGAAGCATCCTTTAATATGGTAAATGTTTCTATATCATTCGGATTAATAGCACCGATCACATTTCCACCTCCTTCAATGGTAGAGTTATCCACAGGGACACCGTCTACTACAATTAAGGGGTCGTTTGAAGCCGATAAAGAAGCACCGCTACGAATACGTATGGTAGCACTGGATCCGGGAGCTCCTGAACCGGCAACAACATTTACTCCCGACATTTTACCGACTAAGGCATCTTGTGCAGTTGTTTGTAATCCCTTGTTGAAATCATCAGGTTTTATAGCTGTAACGGAACCGGTAGCATCGGATTTTTTTACAGTTCCGTAACCAATCACTACTACGTCATCCAGCATTTCTGTGTTTTCCTTTAGAATAATTTTAAGCTCTTTGTTGCTGGCTGTTGTTTCATAGTCCTTATATCCGATATAAGCAATGCGAATAATAGAATTTTTATTAGGAACAGTGAGTGAGAAATTACCGTCGAAATCGGTAATTGTACCTGTTGTGGTACCTTTTACAACGATGTTAGCTCCGATAATGGGCTCGTTGTTTTCGTCTACTACATGCCCTTTTACAATCAAACTTTGTGCAAACGAACTTGCACTGATAGCCAATGCACACAAGAGCGTGTTATACCTCTTGGAGCCGAATGACAGATTAGGTTTGTTTTTCATATACACAATGTTTTAATAATTATTGTTTATTGATTTAAAGGCAAATGTATCAATTGGGAATTTCATTCTTATTTCTTTTTTATGATATCAGAATGTATTTCCCGGATATAATAAAAGGCTGCGTATACCCTTGTCTTGAAATATTCAACAAGGATATACGCAAAATTACGGATTACTCATCGTGAAGCATTTATTAACCCGATAAAGTAAGTAGAATATAAGATAAATCTTATATAATGTGTTGATTATTAGATTGTATTTCTTTTGAACAGTAATGAAAATGTTAAGTTTAAGGTAACTGCTTAAGGCGCTTTTTATAGAGTGAGTATCTGTTGTGCCAGATCTTTTTTATCGGAAATGGCTTTATTGCGCATTTTCATCCGGTAGTTGTATACTGTTTGAAGAGAATAATGCAGGAAACTAGCTATTTTAGTATTATCATGGATACCCAGTCTGATTAAGGCATAGATGCGTAGTTCTGGTGTTAATAATTCTCCCTCTTTTATCTGAATACGCTCTTCCGGACGCAGTAAAGAATTAAAATCCTGTATAAAGTTTGGGAAAATACTTAAAAATATAGTGTCAAAATGTCTGATAAAGCTTTTTAGGTCTTCCGATTTATTTTGTTGCTCATTAATGAATTTGGATAAATCGGAGATGTGTCCGGAAGTAGCTATACGGTTCAGATTTTTATATAATATACTTTGTTTTTGTATATAGTCTGAACAGGTATGAAAAAGAAGGCCTATATACTCTTCTTTGATATGGTCTTTTTCTTTAATTTGTTTGTTCATTTCAAGCAGATTGTTGGATATCATTTCCAACTGCTTGTTGTGCAGATCCAGTTGAACTTTTGCTTCAGTTAGTTTCTTATTCTTTTTGTGGATAACGATAAATGCTACTGTCAGAGAACATATAAATAATAATAAGATAATAAAAGAGATGATTGCTATTCTGCGTTGCTCTTCAATGTGTTTCTGATGAGCTGTGTTGATAATAGGAAGATAGTTGGCTATATCGTCAAAGCGGTAACGGGCACTCCCGAATCTGATATCTTCCAATGCGCAAATGATATAATTGTTGGCACGTTCAACGTCTCCTTGTTCAAATAAAATAATGGCTAATTGTTGAAGTGATTTGTACACTTTTTTGGCATTCTGTATGTCTGTAATGGAAGACAAAATAAGGTAATATTCGGCTTTTTCCGTATCGTTGACTTTTAAATATAAGTTAGCTAAAGCATATTCGATACTGGCTTTATTGTCTCCATAGTTTTGATCTTCGAAGTACATCTTCTCCAGCAGACGGATAGCTTTGTGAGGTTCTCCCTGATAGTCTAATAAAATAGCATAGCTTGAGTTGTACTGATAAGTGCCGGGAGCAAATTGAGACAGGTTAAGATTGGTATAATAAACTAATTTATTTTTGTAATATTCTTTTTTTTGCTGGCTATTTTCTTCTTCGTATAAAGATAAGTAGATAGTATGGTAGATATAATTACCATATTCGGTGTAAGGAATAGAGTCTTGGGGAGAGATTTGGTTTAATTGTGACAATCCTTCCATGTAAAATCCCATTTTGTGTAAAGCATCGGCTTTGTTCATTTGAGCCTCTAATTGTGCCTTTTTATTTAAGGATTGAGATAATTGTATTCGTTGTTCTGCAATAGTTAGGGCTTGATTTACTTTATATGAACGGTATATTAGAAACAACTCTCCCAAAACCTTGAATTGTTCTTCGGGATTATTTGCTGTAAAAATAAGCTTTTGATTAAGGTTCTTAATATCTTCTTCTTTTTGTTGCTGATAATAGGAACGTTTGGCTATCGTTTCGTCCAGTTGCTTTAGCAGTTCCTTGTTGTTCTGTCCGTAAATGGGGGTATAGTTTCCTTGTATCAGATATAAGATAAAAAGAATGTAATATATAGTCTGTTTGTTGATCATGGTATAAAATAAATCAAGATGCATTACAAATATAATATTTTTTCTTTTAACTCATTGTTATTTGGAAGATTATCTTTACCTTTGCACCGCAAATCAAATTTATACATTTTAAAAAGTCAAAATTATGTATTTAGACGCAGCTAAAAAACAAGAAATCTTTGGAAAGTACGGAAAGTCTAACACTGATACTGGCTCACCTGAAGCGCAGATAGCATTGTTTTCATACCGTATTTCTCACCTGACTGAGCACATGAAGCTCAACAGAAAAGATTATAGCACTGAAAGAGCTCTGACAACTTTGGTAGGTAAGCGTCGTTCTTTGCTGGACTACCTGAAGCGCCGCGATATCGAAAGATACCGTGCTATTGTAAAAGAACTCGGTCTGCGTAAGTAATCCGTTACTTGCTGCAAACAAACACAAAAGTCCTGCTTTTCTTACAAAGGAAGGCAGGACTTTTTGTTTATCCCCCAAGGGAGAGTGATATTTTTTGTGATTAGTCATCCGGCTTTATGTGTCGGGACATGCCGTTGCATTGCCGTCGTCGGCTGTATGAACCGCGTTGTCGATTGTACGGACGACGACGTTGGTTGTGCAGCCGACGTCGTCGGATAAAGAACACAACAGTTGCTTTATGGTTTTATTGCTATAACCCCAAGCAACGGATATATACTTGAAAATCCTTGCCTGTCATAGTATAAAATATGACAGACAAGGATTTTTCAACAATATGTGTATAACTTTCGGTTTACTGTGGGTATTGCAGATTGGCCTCTGTAGCCTGCTCCAATACTTCGTGCAGGTATTTGGCCGCTTCCCACTTAGCCATCGGCAGATTCATCATGAGATAATTTCCGCAATCTCTGGCTGTAGCTCCGGGTACATCTCCTTCAAATTCGGCAATGAAGCGGAAGGTTTCCTGCATCAGTGGAAGAATATCTTTCGATTCGAGTTCACCTTTCATTACCAGATAATTGCCGGTAAGACATCCCATAGGCCCCCAGTAGATAATCTTGTCTGCCCATACCGGATGGTTGCGCAGGAACGTAGCTGCCAGGTGCTCCATCGTGTGGATGGCAGAAGGACTCAGAGCCGGTTCACGGTTGGGCTCTTTCATACGGATATCGAAGGTAGTTACAATTTCATTGCCTACCTCATCCCGACGAGACACATAAATACCACGCAACAGGTGGATATGGTCGATGGTAAAGCTTGGAATCTTCTTCATATGTTTTTTTGAGTTTTTGAGTTCTTTAGTTTTTGAGTTTGTTTGAACTTTTGAATTCTTGGGTTTCATTTTTACTCATAACGTAGCTTGGTCTGCTAATTATTGAGTTTGTCTGCTTACCATTTACAGGCTTGCCAGTTCAACCCATACAAAATCTGCCCGCTCAGATATAAAAACTTACAAACTTAAAATCTAAATCTTATTAGGTAATGCTTTCAAGAATGTTTCTGTGACATGGAAAGAGCGGTCTGCCATTTCTCCCCAGAAATTCTGATACTGTTCGAAATGCTTGTCGGCTCCCGGTGTATCGCTGATGATACGGAAGCTGATGAATGGTACCTTATATAAATAGCAAACCTGTGCGATAGCTGCCGACTCCATGTCAACTGCCAGCCCTTCCGGGAAATTTCCCTTAATGGCTTCCAGTTCACTCTGGTCGGTGATGAATTTATCGCCACTGCAAATTAGACCTCCGTGAATCGCAGTTTCTGTATCGAGCGACAATGCACAATTGTATAGAGTTTCATTACCCTCGAAGAAAGTAGGCAAGCCTTGAATCTGTCCGTATGCATTGCCTTCTCCGCACCATACATCGTGGTATACAATCTGGCGGCTGGCTACTACATCCATCACTTTCAGGCAAGTATCAATACCTCCGGCTACACCGGTACTGATGATACAGTCGGGGTGAAAGTTGCGGATCAGCTCAACCGAGCCGGCTGCTGCGTTTACTTTCCCGATACCACATTGCATCAGGATAATAGTATTGTTTTTAATGGTTCCTTCCGTATAGGTAAAAGGACCTTCTGTACGTTCGGTTTTGTTTTCCAGTTGGTTGGCCAGTTGCTTCTGTTCTGAAGACATGGCAGTAATGATTCCTATTTTCATATTAAAATTCTATTTTCGGTGGTAAAGTTACTACTTTTCAAGGAGTATTATGTTATCTTTGCTCTCCGAAAACATTTATTAATAGACTATTTTGCTATGAATTTACTGAAGAAACTACTACCTGATATCGTGGCAGTTGTATTGTTTGCAGTTCTTTCGTTTGCCTATTTTTATCCGGCAGTTACCGAAGGACGTATTTTGGCGCAACACGATGCAGTAGCCGGTATTGGAGCCGGTCAGGAAGCGAAGGAATATTATGGTCGTACCGGAGAATCAACTCGCTGGACCAATTCTTTGTTTGGAGGAATGCCTACTTACCAGCTTGCTCCCAGTTATGAATCGAGCCGTATGCTGAACTATGTACAAAATGTGTACAGCCTTTTTCTTCCTACTTATGTGTGGTATGTATTTGTCATGCTGCTGGGATTTTATATCCTGTTGCGTGCATTTAATTTCAAGGTATGGATGTCGGCTTTGGGAGCTATTGTATGGGCATTCTCTTCTTATTTCTTTATCATTATAGCTGCCGGACACATCTGGAAGTTTGTGACATTGGCTTATATTCCGCCTACAATTGCCGGAATGGTGTTGGTGTATAGAGGGAAATATTTGTCGGGCAGTTTGCTTACGGCATTATTTGTAGCCTTGCAGATTGCGTCCAATCATGCTCAGATGAGTTACTACTTCTTGTTTGTCATGCTGTTTATGGCTGTGGCATATGGAGTGATTGCCTGGAAGGAAAAACAATTACCTCGTTTCCTTAAAGCATCGGGGGTATTGGTTGTGGCCGGACTGGTGGGTGTGTGTATCAATCTTTCCAATTTGTATCATACTTACCAGTACAGTAAAGAGAGTATGCGCGGAAAGAGTGAACTGGTAAAAGAAAATTCGGCTAATCAGACGGGTAGTGGTTTGGAACGTGACTATATTACTCAATGGAGTTATGGTATAGGGGAAACCTTCTCTCTGCTTGTTCCCAATGTAAAAGGTGGGGCTTCGGTGCCTTTGGCAGAGAATAAGACTGCTATGAAGAAAGCAGATCCTATGTATATGGGGCTGTATAGTCAGATTGGACAATACTGGGGTGAGCAGCCGGGAACATCAGGTCCGGTGTATGTGGGTGCTTTCATTGTCTTTCTGTTTATTTTAGGATGTTTTGTAGTGCAAGGACCGATGAAGTGGGCTTTGGTTGCCGGTACACTTTTCTCCATTTTGCTGTCATGGGGAAAGAATTTCATGGGGCTGACCGATTTCTTCATCGATTATATACCTATGTATAATAAATTCCGTGCCGTATCGTCTATTCTTGTCATAGCCGAGTTTACGATTCCCCTGCTGGCTATTATGGCATTGAAAGAAGTGATCGAACGTCCTTCCCTGATTAAGGAGAAAGCAAAAGCTTTTTATATCAGTTTGGGACTTACCGGAGGACTTGCCTTGCTGTTTGCAATTGCTCCACGATTCTTTTTCCCGTCTTATGTGTCGACTATGGAAATGGCTGCTTTGCAGAATGCTATTCCGGCGGACCAATTGGCTCCTATCCTGATGAATCTGGAAGAAATGCGTATAGCTATCTTTACTGCCGATGCATGGCGCAGTTTCTTTATTGTAGTAATTGGAGTGGCTTTGCTATGGGCGTATGCTGCCGGAAAGATGAAGGCCTCGTGGTTGGTAGCGGCTCTGACGGTATTATGTCTGGCAGATATGTGGAACGTAAACAAACGCTATCTGTACGATGAGCAGTTTGTGGCCAAAGGAACAGAAATGCAGCCTTTCCTAAAACCGACTGAGACTGACGCAGAGATACTGAAGGATAAATCTTTGGATTATCGCGTGTTGAATCTGTCTTCCAATACGTTTAATGAAAACAATACTTCGTACTGGCATAAGAGCATCGGTGGTTATCATGCTGCCAAATTGCGTCGCTATCAGGAGATGATAGAGGAGCATATACAGGGTGAGATGACCGACTTATTTAAACAGATACCGGAAGCTCAGGCAGATATGGAGAAAGTGGACGGTTCTCATTTCCCTGTGCTGAATATGTTGAATACGCGCTATTTCATTTTCCCGCTACAAGGAGGAAAGACATTGCCAATTTATAATCCGTATGCATTGGGTAATGCGTGGTTTGTGGATGAAGTTCAGTATGCTAATAATGCGAATGAAGAGATAGAAGCAATCCATCATCTGAATCCGGCTACTACTGCTGTGGTAGATAAGAAGTTTGCAGAAGAAGTGAAGGCGGTAAAAGAGTCGGTATCAGACAGTACAAGAAGCATTGTGCTGAAAGAATATCAGCCTAATGCACTGACTTACGAAGTGAAATCGTCTAAAGGTGGAACGGTAGTATTCTCCGAAATCTATTATCCGGGATGGCAGTCGTTCATCGATGGAGAGGAAGTGGCACACGGCAGAGCTAATTATATTCTGCGTGCAATGAATGTACCGGCAGGAACACACACTATTACCTTTACTTTCGACCCGAAATCGCTGCATATTACAGAAACAATTGCATTTATAGCAATGGGGCTGTTAATTGCCGGGGCCTTGGTGATATTGTTCTTGTCTATACGCAGACAAAAGCAGACACAGGCATAATATATCGTGTAGAACGATAAAATAAGAATTCCTCTTTATGCATTGTCTTTTCAGTGTATAAAGAGGAATTTTTTATTGAGTGAGTGACAAAGCAAACCGTGTCATCTTCTGTTGTCTTTCTTATTTCCGGTAAAGCAGACGGAACACAAAGCCAATGTGGTGGAGTACGGTAGATACATATCCGTAGTGCTTGCACATGATGTGGAAACGTTCTTTGAGCGAGGCTTTATGATTGCGGGTTGTCATTCCTTCGTTGAGGTAATCAATCAAAGTAAGGTGGGTATTATGAAGATTGTGGCTTTTCTTCATGATACGGATACACCAGTCGAAATCGGCAGAGAAACGGTAATGTAAGTCATACGGTTCGACCAGTTCGCGTCGTGCAAAAAATGCCTGATGGCATACCAGCATTCCCTTTCGGAAACTTTTCCATGTCAGTTGTTCAGGGGCAGAAAGGCGTCGCATACGTACAAAATGTCCTTCTTCATCTACAAGCTGGGTCTCTCCATACAAGACATCCGGTAATACCTCTCCGGTAATGGAATGTACCATTAGTAACAGTGTATCGTCTTCGTGTAAGGCATCGCCGGCATTAAGAAAACAGATGTAATCGCCCGTAGCCACACGTATACCTTTATTCATGGCATCGTATAACCCTTTGTCTGGTTCACTTATCACTGTGTGTATATGCGTTTTGTAGCGGTTGATGATATCCAGTGTCCCATCCTTTGACCCTCCGTCTATAATGATATATTCCACTCCCTTATAGGTCTGGGTGATGACACTTTGAATCGTATCCTCCAAAACTTGGGCTGCATTATAGGTCACAGTGATGATGGAGAACTTGGGATGTAAGTGGGTATTATGCATTGTTTCCTGTAATCTGGTTATAGATTTGAATATATTTCATTGCCACAGTATGTTCGGAATACGAATTCATTACTTTACGGCGTGCTTCTTCACTTAGGCTTTCATAATCTCCTTCTGTGAGTGACCAATGAATGCCATTGGCTAAATCTTCTGCCGATTTATATTGTGCGATATAGCCGTTGTGCAGATGGTCAATCATTTGGGGAATTCCTCCGGTATTAAAACCTACACAAGGTATTCCACAAGCCATAGCTTCCATGATTGTATTGGGAAGATTTTCATGCAGAGAAGGATTGACAAATAAATCGGCCGCATTGTAGATGTGGGCAATTTCTTTTTCGTCCTGAACGAAATCAAGACAATAGATTGGGAAAGGGAAAAGCTCTGCATATTGCTGTGATTCTTTTCCAACCACCACCACTCCTAACGAACGTGAAAACTCCGGATACTGTGTAGTTATCAGCTTACATGCGTCAACCAAGAAATCAATACCTTTGTTTTTATCGGTAATCTTCATGGAACTGAAGAGTAGTAGCTTTTTATCTGCAGGCAGGTGAAGTTTTTCCCGAATCGCTTTTTTGTCCAGCGGACGGAACAAATTCGTATTAATTGGATTGGGGATGTTGGTTACAGTGTGTCCTTGTGTCAGGATACTTTTCTTAGCCAGTCCTTCCAACCATTGGCTACATGTTACAAAAGTAATGTTTCCGTTGCTGTATAGTTTTTGCTTCTGGCGGAATATCCGATAAGAAAGGTCGTGCTTATGGCCTTTGTACAGTAGTGGGCAACTATGGCATTGCTTGGTATATTTCTCGCATGTGCGGGCATGGTGACAGATTCCGGTGACAGGCCACATGTCGTGTAATGTCCATACGACAGGCTTGCCGGATTCTAAAATTTTGCGGATACTTTTCAGTGAAAGCATTCCTTGATTAATCCAATGTAAATGGATAACATCTGCTTGCTGGAATTCGGGTAAAGAAGTAATATCAGTACCTGTATTGGCTATATCAACGGCAAAGAGGTTGTGCTTGTGAAAATGGTTGGCTTTCCAAATGACAATACGTTCCCACACAAACTGTGCTACCTTACGCCATGATTTTTTCAGTGCAACAACGGTAACTTGGTCAGTTTGCTTGTCCCGTACCAGCATTTTAGCCTTGATTCCACTGTTTTTTAACGCTGTCATCAAACGGTTGGCGGCAATAGCTGCTCCTCCGGTTCTTTCCGATGTATTGATGATAAGTACCCTCATTCCATTTTATTTTTTGCAAAGGTAATTATTTTATGGCATATTGTAATTATGTGTGAAAAATTGTAGAGCATGAGAAGTTGCTATTATTAGACATAAGGTTTATGCCTGTTAAAGAAATGTAATATTGGAATTTGATATTAAACGAATTCTCAAAATCGCACTCTTATGTAGTAAAAGCAATAATGCTAATTGGTTATTAAATAAAATGTAGACGTATGAAAAAATTAAATGTATTTGTAACAATGTTGCTGCTGGTTGTAGGCGGCACTGTATTTGCTCAGGAAAAACAAGTGAAGAAATGCGCAAAATGTACTCCGGAACAACGCATGGAGATGAAGATAAAGCATTTGCAGCAGGCACTTTCTTTGGATGACAAGACTACTGCCAAGTTTGCTCCTCTTTATAAGGAATATATGCAAGAGTTAGGTTCATGTTGTGCAAAGCCGGAAGCGAAACAAAAGAAGGCAGACCGTACCGATGAACAGATTATTCAGGATATGAAAGATCGTTTTGCTGCTCAGCAGAAGATGCTTGATACGAAAACCAAGTATTTTGATAAGTTCCAGAAGATTCTGAATGCACGTCAGTTGGAAAAACTGTTTGCTCCTCGTCAAGGAAAGATGGCAAAGCGTGCTTTTCATCAGCCAGGCCCGAAGAAACCTGGACAGAAGTGTGAAAGACCATGTGGAAAAGAATGCTGTCAGCTTCCTAAATAATGAATATCATTGTAAAATGTGTTAACAGGAAACATTTCGATGTTTCCTGTTTTTTTATGCTCCAAAATCTCCTTTTAATGTACGACGAATACGTCGGAACGCCTTTGCCCAAAAGTTATTGGTACGGTAATAATATTTCTGGAATTCTTTGCGGGCTTCCAGGTTTTCTTCAATGGGATTGAGAAGAGATACCGGAAGTGGTTGCATCCATAGTGTAGAGTTATAAAGGCCACCACCTCCACAATTGGTGCCACTTCCATCGAATCCAGTATTTTGGACCAGTGATTTACCTACATTCAGTGAAAGAATATCGGCTAAGAACAGACTGGCATTCCAACGGATAGCCCATGAGTTGTTTTTACCTTCTGTTTGCCGGCGGAGCATACGTGTAAAGCCATACGTTCCATTGAAATCGAATGTACGTGTCAACTGTTTACGTTCCAGTTCTTGAAGTAAAGCAGTACCATCGGGATTGAAATGCTTCCATGCTCGTGCCCAGGTAGCCCATCCCCAACTTCCTGTCCATTTTATAAGGAAAGTATCGGGTAATGTAGGAGCATGTGTAAAATCACAAGCTTGTATATGTCCTACACGGGATTCGTCTTTGTAGATTTCCAGTGCATCGTTCATAAAATGGAGAAAATATGGGGCTACAATCAAGTCATCTTCCAGTACAATTACTCTTCCATAGGCATTGACCTGTGTTGTAACTCCGTCGATGATGTTTCGGGCAAGTCCCCAGTTTTCTGTACGTTCTATTAAATTGACTCGTTTGAATCCGGTAATAGTATGTATGTATTCTCTTACCTCTTGCACACTTTGTGCTGAGGCTATGTCTTTGCATTGGTCTGCATAGATAAACAATTCGCTCTCTGCTGCTTCCTGATTCTGTAGTAAAGAGGAAATCAGCCGGCGGGTATGTTCGGGGCGGTTGTATACGAAAAGTAGGATAGGGGCGTATGTCATAAAGTTATTCTTATTTACCGGTTGTTAATAACTCCATTAAAGTGTGAATAAAGTGTGTCCAATTATGCTGCTCTAGAAAGTTACGATAATCGGAAAGTGAGATTTCTTCATCTTTATTTTGGGCAACAATAGATTTGATGTCATGAAAACTATTGAAGGTGTAGACCTTTAGATGTGGTTCATGAGCATAGTCACGGAAGGAGCCTACATTAGGGCCGATTACTTTGGCTCCAAACGATAGTGAATCCATCAGCATACCTGAACTTAATACCGATTCTGGGGCATAAGGGCTTAAAACAAAACGGGACCGTGCGATATATTCTCCCAGCTCTTCGAATGATGGACTATGATTCACCAATGTTACACAAGCAGGAGCTATTTCCTTCAGCTCCTGAAAGATTTGGTTGGAAGCGCCACCTATGATGCAAACTTTCCATTCATTTACCTGTTCTTCTTGCAAGAAGCGTACAAAATCGAATATTCCTTTGTATTTACTAATCTGTCCCCAAATAAGTAAGTCGTAATCAATCTTCTGCTTGTATTCTATCGGCAAACGGTTCTTGGTAGGGTGATGTACAAAATGAACCTTGTGGGCTGCATAAGGATATTTTTTTTCTATTACTTTTACACCTTCAGTAGCGTGAGTAAGAATTAGTGTACTGAGTCGTGCTATAAGCATGCCGAGCATTTTTTTGAGTACTTCTCTTCCATCGGCATGAGGACGTTTGTTGTGAAATATCCATACTATTTTCTTTCTGCATATTACTAGCAGAGGGAGGAAGAAAAGAGCAGCAATACTTTGTAATATCCCATATTTGAAATCAGGAATACTCTCGAACCAGTTAAAGACAAATATATCTCCCCAATTTTTGGGGAATAATATACTGAGTAATGGGTTTTTGTGTGAAGGATTAACTACGCAAGCATCTTTTTCTTCGTTTAGTGCCCGAATAAAATCCTGTATATATGGATTGCTCTTTTGTTCTGGCTTTACAATAAGATTAGGAAATATGACAAATTTTTTCATGATTGATTAAAGAGTTGTCGTTTTTTCTGTATGAGGCTTAGGATGAAATCATTGATTTTTTTGGGGAAGCCTATGGTTGGAATTCCATTATATAGACTTGCTTTTTCCCAAAACTTCGATTCATCTTTTATTTTCTGTTCTTTGGAAAGGAGCTTATATAACCGGTATAGGCCTCGCTTCTTTTCGTAAGGTAAATGCCATACCGGATAGTTTTCGTCACCAGGTGCTACATTATTAAACTGAGGGGAAGTCCACATTCGTTTTACGTATTGGTTTGCTGTCGTATTGCGTAGTTGCAGATGTGCCGCAAGGATACTCAGTACATGTGCCTCTTCGTTCAACTTATAGGTATGTTCTTTGCCATATTCCAGATTGAATTGCCATAACGAAGGATAAGCTTCATTGATACGGTTTACTGTATCTCCGCGAAGTGTGATGAATTCTCCTCCGTAATATGTCAGTGGCTGTTTAATATCTTCTTTATAGCATGCTCTGTAGAAAGCTTCCATCTGTGGAAGTGTAATACCGTTGATAGAATATTGACGGTCTGTGATAAACTCATACAATGCGCTTCCGTCTTCGCGTGTGCGATTGAACAAACCATTGAGTGAAGTACGGCAGAGGCAGTCGGCGTCGCTGATGAGCAAGGTATCCTGTTCTGTCATCCGTTTCCCCATTTCCTTAAGAATATCGTACAGATAAAATTGATTCTGCCAGGCTGCGTACCAGTGTTTTGGGGGACGGCAAGTATAAGGTAATGTAATAACCTCTACATGCAGGCGTAAAAACAGGTCGGTAAGGAAATTGGGTAAATCTGCTTTTCTTAAATTGGTAAAGAAAAGCAGGTGGGCCTGTGGGTTATAATAGCGGAAGGTTGTAAAAAAAGGTACTTGTATCTGCATATACACAGAGTGTACCAAGGCCGAGCAACCTTTCTGTCCTAATTGAGGATAGAAACTGGCGTCATCTTTTGATTCTTTGTAGAACCAGGTGGCTATATAGTTGATTGGTTGTTTCATTTTATTTTGTTTAATGCAAGAACTGGTCGATCCATTGGTTGATATCGTACTGTCTTCTGATAGATTCAGGGATTTCTGCCATGGGTCTTGCCATGAATTCCTTGATTTGTCGTATATCTGGAGTTTCCTGCAAGATAAGAATATTTGCTGGATTATAGAAATTATACTCCTTTATATGCGGGTTGTTAGTAATTAATTTCTTTTGATAGAATAGTGCTTCCAGAGGACGACGTGTCAGTCCGGTTTGGTTTTGCTGACAGATATCCACTACACAACGTGAGGCACTGAGTTGTCTGAGATATTCCGGATAGGTGATTTTCTCTGCAGGCAGTTTGGGAATGATAAAATTGCATTTCAATCCTCCTGCTTCCATTGTCTGGCGCAGCAGCAGCAAGTCTTCTTCCCTGTCTTTGGGAAGTCCGCAAAAGAAACAGTCGGATGATGGTGCAGGTGGCGTGTTGTCGTCGTGAGGATAGCAAAAATACTGTCCGGCTGAATCCAGATGATACTTACTGGCATCGTGTGGATCAAAAGAACTTAGTCGGAATCCTAACTGGTGAATCTGCTTCAATTGTTTTTCCGGTTGTCGGAAAATAGTATGAATAGGATTGCAATAATAAATATAGCAGACCGTCTGCTTCGGGAGCAATGTCTTGATGGCACGAAGTGCCCGCACGTTGCAGCACTCGTATAGCAAGATACGGTCATAGGCATCTGCCTGGAGAAGATGATTCAGCTCCTGAGCAGAAAACCAGAGATACAAAACCTGTTTGGGGAGTGGAATACGTCCTACCACCAGATAGCGGGTAATCTGTTTCCATTTGCTTTTCGGGAAATTGAGAAAGCTGGATACATACTCTATCCGTTGTTGCAATTCAGGGTGCAGTCCGTCGAAGATATAGCGGGGAGCCCCCATCACATATAGTTTTCCACTCATGATAATTTCTTTTTAAATAGATAATCTGTACACTCTTTCAGTATTTCGGTACGGGTGAGCTGCATAAGGCCGATATAGCAAGGTACTGCTACTGCCACTTTAACGGCAAAGGTAAGCAAGAAGTGTCCTTCGATGAGGCTGGAAGCCAGCCATCCGGCTAGACAAGATACTCCAGCAGCAAGCATGAAAGGTAACAAGTCGCTTATCAGCAATCGTACTGGAAGATGGATAAATCGGCGGGCATAGTGCTGCCATACAAAAAGCCATGCAATATTGATACATACATAAATTTCCACCATGATTTGGATACTACCGTCGAAAGCAATGAGGGTCAGTACCGTAATCAACTGAATCAATACCTGTGTAATGATGTTCCACATGTAGATTTCTGATTTTCCCTGACTGATAATCAGATTGGAGAACAGCGTGGTAATGGGAATAAAGGCACCTCCTATACATAGAATCTGCATCAAGGGTACACTGCCCAGCCATTTGGCTCCTACCGTAGTGAGAATCAGTTCTTGAGTGACGATGGAAAGGCCAAACATGGCAGGAAACGCGATAAAGGCTGTGAAGCGGAGAATCTTACGGAAGATACGCAACTGACGCTCGTGGTCGTCGCGGGTTGTGACAAAGACTGGTTGGGCTACACTGTTCAGCATACCAGTGATAAACTGATGTCCGGTGGTATTCCATTTATTGGCCTGATTGTAGTTACCTACCATCTGTGCATTGAAGAATTTTCCGAGAATTACAGACAGAATATTGTTGTTCAGCTGGTTGGCTATGTTTGTTACCAACAGTTTGCTACTGAAGGCAAACAGTGGTTTAATAGGAGTAAGATCGATTTGCAGAGTCGGCCTCCAGGGAGAGAAGTACCAGGAGCAGAGAGTTACTACTAGAATGTAAGTCAGACTTTGCGTAGCAATTCCCCAGTAAGAGAAGCCATTGAAAGCCAAAGTTATTCCGATACATCCGGATACGATATGAGCAATGATACCGCTTAAAGCCTGTTGGCGTACCTTTAAGTTTCGGAAGAGATAAGCTCCCTGTACCGTTCCTAGACTGGCAATTGGAATAGAGAGAAAGCAGTAGCGTGCAAGCGGAAGAAGTTCGGGTTCGTGGTAGAAGTGGGCAATGAAAGGCGCACAGCAGAACAGAAGCAGGTACACCGCGCAGCCGATGAAGGTGCTGCACCAGAATACAGCATTATAATCTCGGTGATGAATCTCCTTCAGGTTGACCAGTGCAGCCCGGAACCCACTTTCCTGCAAGGCATTTCCGATTAAGGTGAAGATGGTGAGCATCCCTACCATTCCATATTCTCCCGGCGAAAGGATACGTCCCAAAATGATGCCGAATACCAGTACCAACACTTGTTGGACGCTGTTGTTGATTGCTCCCCAAAATAATCCTTTTGCTGTTTTTTCTTTGAGTGAATGCTCTGCCATATGGTTGGAGTAAGAGAGCCGATAAGCATCGATGAAATGCTTATCGGCCTGATAATTATTTCACTTCACTTCCCGGTTTTACTTCTTTCAATACTGAAGTAACGGCAAGTGAACCGTCGAAGTTTTCTGCGCTGAGAATCATGCCTTCGCTAACCAGTCCGTTTTTGAACTGACGTGGAGCAAGGTTGGCAATGAATAACACTTGTTTGCCTACTAATTCTTCCGGAGTATAATGCTGGGCAATACCACTTACAATAGTGCGATTTTCCAGTCCGTCTGCAATTTTGAATTTCAGTAGCTTTTTCATCTTAGGTACCACTTCACATTCCAATACAGTACCTACACGGATATCCAGTTTTTCGAAATCTTCGAAAGCAATAACCGGCTTGATAGGATTAGCCTTGTAGTTGGCTGCTTCGTTTGCTTTCTTTGTTTCGAGTAACTTCTGTACCTGTGCATCGATAACAGCATCTTCAATCTTTTCGAATAACAGTTCTGCTTTATTCAGCGGATGACCAGCTTCCAGCAAATCAGTACGGCCTAACTGTTCCCATTCGAATGATTCCATATTCAGCATCTTACGAAGTTTTTCACTACTGAACGGCAAGAACGGTTCGAAAGCAATAGCCAAATTGGCAACCAACTGCAAGGAAATGTTCAAGATAGTTGCTACACGATTCATATCTGTCTTAGCCAATTTCCAGGGTTCTGTATCTGCTAAATATTTGTTTCCGATACGTGCCAGATTCATGGCTTCTTTTTGTGCATCGCGGAATTTGAATACATTGAGCAGTTTTTCTACCTCGGCTTTTACATCGGCAAATTCTTTCAGTGTATTTTGATCATATTCATTCAGCTCTCCACAAGCTGGAACTTTTCCTTCGAAGTATTTATGAGTAAGTACCAAAGCGCGGTTGACAAAGTTTCCGTACACAGCTACCAGTTCGTTATTGTTGCGTGCCTGGAAATCTTTCCATGTAAAGTCATTGTCTTTGGTTTCCGGGGCATTGGCTGTTAATACGTAGCGCAGTACATCCTGTTTGCCTGGGAAGTCACGTAAGTATTCATGCAACCATACAGCCCAGTTACGTGAAGTAGAGATTTTATCGCCTTCCAGATTCAGGAATTCGTTGCTTGGAACGTTGTCAGGTAAAATGTAGCTGCCTTCTGCTTTCAGCATAGCTGGGAATACGATGCAGTGGAATACGATGTTGTCTTTCCCGATAAAGTGAATCAAACGGGTTTCAGGATCTTTCCACCATTTTTCCCATGAATCGGGAAGCAGTTCTTTGGTATTGGAGATGTAGCCGATAGGAGCATCAAACCATACATACAGTACTTTTCCTTCTGCTCCTTCTACAGGTACAGGGATACCCCAATCGAGGTCACGGCTTACGGCACGGGGTTGCAAACCCATATCCAGCCAGCTTTTGCACTGTCCGTATACGTTAGGACGCCATTCTTTGTGGTCTTCCAGAATCCATTGGCGTAACCAACTTTCGTGTTTGTCGAGTGGCAGATACCAATGTTTGGTTTCTTTCATAACTGGCTTGCTTCCACTGATGGCACTCTTTGGATTAATAAGTTCTGTAGGTGACAAGGTGCTTCCACACTTTTCACATTGGTCGCCGTAGGCTCCTTCTGCGTGGCAACGTGGACATTCACCTGTAATATAACGGTCGGCAAGGAAGGTTTTTGCTTCCTCATCGTAATATTGCTCGGATGTTTTTTCTATGAATTCACCTTTATCGTACAGCTTGCGGAAAAAAGCAGAGGCTGTTTCGTGATGAATCTGAGAGGAAGTACGTCCATATACATCGAACGAAATACCAAACTCTTTAAATGAGTCTTTGATTAGAGTATGATAACGGTCTACTACATCTTGCGGAGTAATACCTTCTTTTTTGGCACGGATAGTGATGGGTACTCCGTGTTCGTCTGAACCTCCAATGAAGAGGACTTCTTCTTTTTTCAGACGCAGATAGCGTACGTAGATGTCTGCTGGTACGTACACTCCGGCTAAGTGACCGATATGTACTGGACCATTGGCATAAGGCAATGCCGAGGTAACGGTTGTTCGTTTGAATTTCTTTTCCATATACGTATATTGTAATTGTTTATTTTCAGTATCTTACAGTGATTAAGGATGATAAAAATCGGATGTGGAATCAACAGGGAAATAGGAGTTGTTGTTCTACTATATGGCTGTATCCAATCTTGCATCACGCAAAGATAGTGATTTTTACGCTTATCTTATGTTTTTTTCGGATTTACTCCATGCAATATTCTATTGTTGTAGACTATAGAGTTTGAATGCTTTTATGTTGCTGTATAGTGACAGCTCATTGTGAATGCAATAATTCTTCTAGCTTTGTTCGGTAGCATGAATATGGTATAAGTCAAAGGACTAAAACTGCTATCCTGCCCAGTTTTCTCGATCCAGATTTCGGTAGCTGATGGCTTCTGCCAGATGATGAGGCTGAATGACTTCGCTACCTTCTAGGTCGGCTACTGTACGTGCCACTTTTAGAATTCTGTCATAGGCACGGGCAGACAGATTCAATCGGATCATGGCATCGCGCAATAAGGTGAGTCCTTTAGCATCGGGCTGTGCATAGCGTGAGAGCTGGGAAGAAGTCATTTGTGCATTGCAATGGGTGTTTGGAGTGTCAGCAAATCGGGCAGATTGGATTTGTCGAGCCCGTATCACACGTTCGCGTATCACTGCACTGGATTCTCCGGGGCGAGCTTCTGCTAGTTTTTCAAAAGGAACTGGTACGATTTCCACTTGAATGTCAATGCGGTCGAGTAGGGGGCCTGATATGCGGTTCAAGTATTTCTGAACTTGTCCAGGTGAACATACACAATGGCGTGTGGGGTGATTATAGTATCCACAGGGACACGGGTTCATAGAAGCAATCAGAGTGAAGCTGGCCGGAAATTCCAGTGTATATTTGGCGCGGGAGATTGTGATGCATCGGTCTTCAAGTGGTTGCCGTAGAATCTCGAGTACACTCCGACTGTATTCTGGCAGTTCGTCAAGAAAGAGTACACCGTTGTGTGCCAAGCTAATTTCGCCAGGTTGGGGAGTGGCTCCTCCTCCTACCATTGCTACTTGTGATACAGTATTATGTGGGCTTCGGAAAGGACGAATGGCTATAAGCGAAGAGTCTTTATTCAGTTTGCCTGCAACAGAGTGAATTTTGGTAGTTTCCAGACTTTCTGCTAGTGATAAAGGAGGAAGAATACTAGGTAGCCGTTTGGCCATCATCGATTTTCCACTACCTGGAGCGCCAATCATCAGTAGATTGTGGCCGCCAGCAGCTGCTACTTCAAGGGCGCGTTTTACATTTTCCTGCCCTTTTACATCAGCGAAATCAAAAGGAAATTCGGTTTGATTGCGGTAGAACTCTTCTCGGGTATTGACAATGGTAGGTTTCAGTGTCTGTGTACCATTGAAAAAGTTAATTACTTCTGTGATGTTATGGACTCCGTATACGTTCAAATTATTCACTACAGCGGCTTCGCGTGCATTTTGATGGGGAAGAATAAATCCTTCGAAGCCCTGTTCGCGCGCTGCAATAGCTATGGGAAGAGCTCCTTTTATAGGTTGCAGGCTACCATCCAGACTAAGTTCTCCAATAATGAGGTAACGCTGAAGTTTATCGGTTTGGATGGTACCGGTAGAAGCCAATATACCGATGGCAAGAGGAAGGTCATAAGATGAACCTTCCTTTCGTATATCGGCAGGGGCCATATTAACTACAATTTGACATGAGGGGAATTTGTAGCCGTTTACTTGTAAAGCAGAAACGATACGTTCGTGACTTTCTTTCACAGCGGAATCGGGTAGTCCGACTAGGAAAAAACGGATTCCTCTCGAACTATTGACCTCTATGGTCACGATGGTGGCGTTGATTCCTTGTACGGCAGCACCGAACAGTTTGGTTAACATGAGGTAATATTAGTTGTTTTTCTTTTCTTTGTCTTCTTTAATAAGTTGAAGAACTTTTTGGTGTAGTTCTTCTCCGTAGAGATTGGTCCCCATTACTTTGCGGCTCTG
>ENA-UERU01000080-UERU01000080.1-human-gut-metagenome-genome-assembly--contig:-NODE-80-length-91313-cov-13.982704_pt1 | contig 91313 bp, 64 predicted proteins | sample MGYA00242988_ERZ507989 | MGnify/ENA primary metagenome ERZ507989 (study PRJEB26167, sample SAMN06115519) | human gut metagenome | host: Homo sapiens | place: China:Hunan | collected 2015-08-21 | study...
GCTGTTAATAAAGTATTGCATGCTAAAGATGTAGCAATTGTACATGGACCTCCCGGAACAGGAAAGACTACTACGTTGGTGGAAGCTGTTTACGAAACGTTGCATCGTGAAAATCAAGTTCTAGTTTGTGCGCAAAGTAATATGGCTGTCGACTGGATCAGTGAAAAACTGGTAGACAGAGGAGTTAGTGTATTGCGTATAGGTAATCCTAGTCGGGTAAACGATAAAATGCTTTCGTTTACTTACGAGCGCCGTTTCGAATCACACACAGATTATCCTCAATTATGGAGTATCCGAAAAGCGATTCGCGAACTATATGCTCGTGTCGGAAAAGGTACAGATAGAGAGACTGTCCGCTTAAAGATAAACTCTCTTAAAGACCGTGCTACGGAATTGGAAATACGTATTAATGAAGCATTGTTTGCCGATGCCCGTGTGATAGCTTGTACGTTGGTGGGAAGTGCCAACCGGTTGTTGGTTGGACAAAAGTTTGGTACCTTATTTATAGATGAGGCGGCACAAGCGTTGGAAGCTGCTTGCTGGATTGCCATACGAAAAGCGGACAGGGTGATATTGGCGGGCGATCATTGTCAGTTGCCACCTACGGTAAAAAGTCCGGAAGCATTGCGTGGAGGTTTGGGAAATACTCTGATGCAGGCTATCGTAAGTAACAAACCGGATACGGTATCGCTTTTGAAACTTCAATACCGTATGAATGAAGAGATCATGCGCTTTTCATCGGACTGGTTCTATCATGGGCAACTCCGTTCTGCTCCAGAAGTGAAATACCGTGGAATTCTTGATTTTGATACTCCGATAGAGTGGATTAATACAGAAGGAATGGATTGCAATGAAGAGTTTGTCGGTGAGAATTATGGGAGAATCAACAAACAGGAAGCAGAACTTTCTGTACAAACATTAAAGGAGTATTTGCAGAAGATAGGAAGAGAGCGCATTCTCGAAGAGCGAATTGATGTCGGATTAATATCCCCCTATAAGGCACAGGTGCAATATTTACGGCAACTGATTAAAAAAGATACTTTCTTTAAGCCCTACCGTTCGGCTATTACAATAAATACTGTCGATGGGTTTCAAGGACAGGAACGGGATGTCATTTTAATTAGTCTGGTGCGTGCAAATGAAGAAGGACAGATTGGTTTTCTGAATGATTTGCGTCGTATGAATGTGGCCATGACCCGAGCCCGTATGAAGCTGATTATATTAGGAGATGTTTCCACCTTGACACAACATCCGTTTTACCGGAAATTATACGAATATATAGAGGAATTGAATGAGTAAGTAATTTTCTTGTTTGTTATGAATCAATGACTTGGACGATTCAAAGGAAAGTCGTATATTTGATTCCAAAACAATTAATCAATTAAAACTTATGTTAATCGACTTATTACAATCGTCTTATTTCTCCGTCTTCTTGATCGTGGCGTTGGGTTTTATGCTTGGACGTATCAAGATAGGCGGATTGTCTCTCGATGTATCAGCCGTTATTTTTATAGCCTTGGCATTTGGTCATTGGGGTGTTTCCATTCCAAAAGAATTGGGAAATTTTGGATTGGTATTGTTTATTTTTACCATTGGCCTTCAGGCAGGACCTGGATTCTTCGATTCTTTCCGAAGTAAAGGAAAAACATTGATTTTGATTACATTGCTTATTATTGCATCTGCTTGTCTTACAGCGGTTGGCTTGAAATATGCATTCAATATAGATACTCCTAGTATTGTAGGACTGATAGCCGGTTCTCTTACCAGTACACCGGGGTTGGCTGTAGCTATTGACAGTACCCAGTCTCCATTGGCCTCTATTGCGTATGGTATTGCATATCCATTTGGGGTAATCGGTGTTATTTTATTTGTAAAACTATTACCTAAGTTGTTGCGTGTCGACTTGGAGCAAGAGGCGCGTCAGCTGGAAAAAGAACGTCGTAGTAGTTTTCCAGAATTGGGAACCTGTCTGTTTCGGGTTACTAATTCTGCTGTATTTGGACGTACATTGGCACAGCTTAATATCCGTGTAATGACAGGAGCGGTAATCTCTCGTTTGAAACGTGGAGAAGAGATTATGATTCCTACAGCCCATACAACGGTAGAAAAAGACGACTGTATTCAGGCTGTCGGCAGCGAAGAGTCCTTGAATAATCTGGCCTTGATGTTGGGAGAACGTGAAGAAGGAGAACTTCCTTTGGAGCATACACAGAGTATCGAATCGTTGCTGCTTACCAAAAAAGATATGATCAACAAGCAGCTGGGCGATTTGAATATGCAGCGCAATTTTGGATGTACCGTTACGCGTGTACGCCGAAGTGGAATCGATTTGTCTCCGTCGCCTGAACTGGCTCTGAAGTTTGGTGATAAATTGATGGTTGTAGGAGAAAAGGAAGGTATTCAGGCAGTTGCCCGTATGTTGGGAAATGATGCCAAACGTCTTTCCGATACAGATTTTTTCCCGATAGCAATGGGTATTGTGCTTGGAGTTTTGTTTGGTAAACTGAATATATCTTTTGGGGGAGGAATGTCTTTCTCTCCGGGCTTAACGGGAGGAGTCTTGATTGTGGCTCTTCTTTTAAGTGCAATTGGAAAAACCGGACCTATTCTTTGGTCTATGTCTGGACCGGCCAACCAGTTGCTCCGTCAGTTGGGACTGTTGCTTTTCCTGGCAGAAGTTGGAACTTCAGCGGGTAAGAATTTGGTTTCTACATTTCAGGAAAGCGGTTTCCTGCTGTTTGGAGTAGGAGCATTGATTACTCTTGTTCCGATGCTGATAGCTGCATTGGTAGGACGTTTGGTCTTTAAGATCAGTTTGCTTGATTTGCTGGGAACCATTACCGGAGGAATGACCAGCACACCCGGTTTGGCTGCAGCCGACTCAATGACCGATAGTAATATCCCGGGAGTAGCTTATGCTACTGTCTATCCTATAGCCATGGTATTCCTTATTTTGTTTATTCAGTTTATAGCGATGTTCCTGGTGTAGAAAATACAGTATAAGAAAAAGAGAGATTGTATTCTGTTGAAGTGTATGCTTTGCAGAATACAATCTTTTTTTATCCCTTTCTGCTCTTATATTTCAATTTTATTTCAGAATTACCCTTCTACATTTGTATCAGAAATCTTAAATAATGGAATCTTATGAAGGAAATGATGAAAAAGTATACTGGTATTGCATTAGGTACAGTGTTAGGAATATTGACTTTGTCGAGTTGTGATAAAGACGACGATCATGTAGGGGTAAATCCTCCTGATGAGGTGAAACAGATATTCGAAGGTCAATATCCGAATATGAACCCTAAGTGGGATTTTGAGTGGGGTAATTATGAGGCTGAGTTTTTTTATACAGGAACTCATGCAGAATGGAATATGCCGCTGAACCGTGTAGAAGCTGAGGCCTTTTATACATCCGGAGCACAATGGATAAAGACTGAGTTTGATGTGACAAGTTATTACTCTGTAGCAGCCGATCAGGTTGTGATTCCTGCAGAGGTGCGGGAAACAGTTGCACGGGAAGCAGGAGGAAGGCACGTGGATGAAGTGAAAATCATTGATCTGCCTCAGGGAGAAACCGATTTTTATCGGGTAGAAATAGATAATGAACCGAATGATGTTTATCTCAATGTAAAGTTTGACGGTTCTTTGTTTCAATAAACGGCTTGTGTAAGAAAGGAAAGGAGGTAAAACCACTCATATAATCGGGTTTTACCTCCTTTCTTGTTTATAGTTGGGCTATCTGTTGATGTCTCTGCCCGAAGGACGCTGATAAACACGTAGTCCAAATTCCGGAATCATGGCCAGCAGATGATCGAAAATCTCTCCCTGTATTTCTTCGTATTGCTTCCAGTCGGAAGTATTAGAGAAACAATAAACTTCCAGAGGAAGTCCTTCCGAAGTGGGTTGCATCTGTCGTACCATAATCATAAGTTCTTTATGCGTTCGCGGGTGAGCTTTCAGGTAATTTTGCAGATAGTCTCTGAATACCTGTAAATTCACAATTTGGTTGTTCTCTTCTTTTTCTATCCACCCTTTCGATTTAAAATAACTTCTTTCTTCGGGAGTGCAGAAGTGAACTGTATTCAGATCGATGAAAACAGAGCGTTTGATACGTCTGCCTCCTGTTTCGCGCATTCCCCTCCAGTTTTGGAAAGAATCACTCACCAAAGCATAGGGAGGAATGGTGGTAATTGTCTTGTCGAAGTTTCGTACTTTTACGGTAGTAAGAGATACTTCCAGTACATCACCGTCGGCACCATATTTAGGCATGGTAATCCAGTCGCCCGGCCGTAACATATCATTGGCAGATAACTGGACTCCTGCCACCAGTCCCAATATACTGTCTTTGAAGATTAACATTAAAATGGCTGCCGAAGCTCCCAATCCTGCCAAAATGCTGGTTGCATTTTTATCAATCAGAATGCTGATGATAAGAATTAGACCTACTCCTATGACTATCAGTTGAATCATCTGGTAAATACCTTTCAGCGGACGATTTTTTAACCGTTCATGTTCGCTGGATATTTCATAAAGAGAGTCGAGAAAACTGCCTATGAGTTTTACCGTCATGACTACAATATAAATCAGACAGGCCTTTAATAACAGATTTAATATGTGGGGAGAATCGTTGAAGGCAAATGGCAGTAACAGATACCATACAAGTGGAGGAATGAGTAAACAAAAGCTGTGCATCATTCTATCATTAAACAGATAGTCGTCCCAGGTAGCTTTGGTTTTGGCAGTTACTTTTTGTATGATGGGAACAATTAAATGCCGGAAGCCCATGCTGATGAGATACGAAAGAAGTAAAATACCTACGATAAATATAATCTTGGTTGTCCAGTTGGATTGTGCAGGCTGGATGCCCCAATTGCACAGTTGCTGACTGATATCTTCTGAAATAGTATGCATGATATTTTATATTGATATACGGATAGCAAATATACAAGCTTTTCAAAATTTAGGATAACATTGTTTTTTATATTTCTGTTGATATTTTGCCTTGTGATGCTCAATTTAACAAACTTTGTGCATTTTCCTTCCATATCTTTTTGCAGAATGAATGGTTTCATTAAATTTGCCGCCAATTAATTACTAATACTAAAATATTAATCGAATGGGCTTGAAAATTGTAGTATTGGCAAAACAAGTACCTGACACTCGCAATGTAGGGAAAGATGCCATGAATGCCGACGGAACGGTGAACCGTGCGGCTCTTCCGGCTATCTTCAATCCGGAAGACTTGAACGCCTTGGAACAGGCACTCAGACTGAAAGACACACATCCTGGCTCTACCGTGACTATCTTGACTATGGGACCGGGCCGTGCCGCAGAAGTTATTCGTGAAGGTTTATATAGAGGTGCCGACGACGGCTATTTACTGACAGACCGTGCTTTTGCCGGAGCTGATACACTTGCTACATCGTATGCGTTGGCTACTGCTATTCGTAAAATAGGTGAATATGACATTATTGTAGGTGGTCGTCAGGCTATCGATGGAGATACTGCACAGGTAGGTCCTCAGGTAGCAGAAAAACTGGGATTGCCTCAGGTAACATACGTAGAAGAAATTCAGGAGGTAAAAGACGGACGCATCCGTGTAAAACGTCATATCGACGGAGGTGTGGAAACTGTAGAGGCTCCATTGCCTATTGTGCTGACTGTAAACGGTAGTGCTGCTCCATGCCGTCCGCGTAATGCAAAACTGGTGCAGAAGTACAAACGTGCACTGGGCGGACAGGAAAAGGCTGCATTGGCAAAAGAAGGCGTAGAACTTCCGTATGCTTCTTTGTATGAAACTCGTCCTTATCTGAATATTGTAGAATGGAGTGTAGCCGATGTAAACGGAGACACTAAACAATGCGGATTGTCAGGTTCACCTACTAAGGTAAAGAAGATTGAAAATATTATCTTCCAGGCTAAGGAAAGTAAGACACTGACAGGAAGTGATGCAGATGTAGAGAATTTGATTGTTGAACTGTTGGCTAACCATACTATCGGATAAAGACTATGAATAACGTATTTGTATATTGTGAGATGGAAGGCAAACATGTTGCCGATGTCAGTCTCGAACTTTTAACCAAAGGTCGTAAGTTGGCCAATCAGTTGGGATGCCAGCTGGAAACAATCTGTGCCGGCAGCGATCTTACAGATGTAGAAAAACAAGTATTGCCTTACGGAGTAGACCGTGTACATGTATTCGATGCTCCGGGCTTGTTCCCTTATACTTCACTCCCTCACACTTCTATTCTTGTCAACCTGTTTAAGGAAGAACAACCTCAGATCTGTCTGATGGGTGCTACCGTTATCGGTCGTGACCTGGGTCCGCGTGTATCTTCTGCACTGACAAGTGGTCTTACTGCCGACTGTACTCAGTTGGAAATCGGAAACCATGAAGACAAGAAGAACGGAGTTACTTACGAAAATCTGTTGTATCAGATTCGTCCGGCATTCGGTGGTAACATTGTAGCTACCATTATCAACCCCGAACATCGTCCTCAGATGGCTACCGTACGCGAAGGAGTGATGAAAAAAGAAATTGTCGATGAAAACTATCAGGGCGAAGTAATCCGTCATGATGTAGCGAAGTATGTTCCGGAAACAGACTACGTGGTAAAAGTAATCGACCGTCATGTAGAAAAGGCCAAACATAATCTGAAGGCAGCTCCTATTGTCATTGCCGGTGGATATGGTATGGGTAGCAAAGAAGGCTTCGATATGTTGTTCGAACTGGCTAAAGAACTTCATGCGGAAGTGGGTGCCAGCCGTGCTGCTGTAGATGCCGGTTTCTGCGACCACGACCGTCAGATTGGTCAGACTGGTGTGACTGTTCATCCTAAACTGTATATCGCTTGCGGTATCTCTGGTCAGATTCAGCACATTGCCGGTATGCAGGATGCAGGTATCATTATTTCTGTAAACAATGATCCGAACGCACCGATCAATTCAATTGCAGATTATGTAATCAACGGAACAGTAGAGGAAGTGGTTCCGAAATTAATCAAGTATTATAAAAAGAATAGTAAGTAATGGCTAACTTTTATACAGAACATCCGGAATTACGCTTCCATCTGAACAACCCGTTGATGGAGCGTATCTGCGAACTGAAAGAACGCAGTTATAGAGATAAAGACGAGTACGACTATGCACCGCAGGACTATGCCGATGCAATCGACTCTTACGATAAAGTATTGGAAATTACCGGAGAAATTACCGGTGAAGTAATTGCTGCCAATGCAGAAGGAGTAGACGAAGAAGGACCACACTGTGCAAACGGTCGCGTGGAATATGCTTCGGGAACTAAAGCAAACCTCGATGCCATGGTGAAAGCTGGTCTGAACGGTATGACTATGCCACGCCGTTTCGGTGGATTGAACTTCCCTATCACTCCGTATACCATGTGTGCGGAAATCGTAGCTCAGGCAGATGCCGGCTTTGGTAATATCTGGTCGCTGCAAGACTGTATCGAAACATTGTACGAGTTTGGTAACGAAGATCAGCACAGTCGTTTCATCCCTCGTATCTGTGCAGGTGAAACCATGTCTATGGACTTGACCGAACCGGATGCAGGTTCGGACCTTCAGAGTGTAATGCTGAAAGCTACTTACGATGAGGCTAACAACTGCTGGCGTCTGAATGGTGTAAAACGCTTCATCACAAACGGTGATGCACATTTGCACCTGGTATTGGCTCGTTCGGAAGAAGGAACTCACGACGGTCGTGGTCTGTCTATGTTTATCTACGATAAGAACGATGGTGGTGTAGATGTACGCCGCATCGAAAACAAGTTGGGTATTCACGGTTCTCCTACTTGTGAGTTGGTATACAAAAATGCGAAAGCTGAACTTTGCGGCGAACGTAAGTTGGGCTTGATTAAATATGTAATGGCTTTGATGAACGGTGCCCGTCTGGGTATTGCTGCACAGTCGGTAGGTTTGAGCCAGGCTGCTTACAACGAAGCTTTGGCATACGCTAAAGACCGTAAACAGTTCGGCAAGGCTATCATCGAATTCCCGGCAGTATACGATATGCTGGCTACTATCAAGGCTAAACTGGATGCCGGACGTGCTTTGCTGTATCAGACTTCACGCTATGTAGATATTTACAAGGCTTTGGACGATATTGCCCGTGAACGTAAACTTACTCCGGAAGAACGTCAGGAACAGAAACGCTATGCGAAACTGGCAGACAGCTTTACTCCGCTTGCCAAAGGTATGAACTCTGAATATGCCAACCAGAATGCATACGACTGTATCCAGGTACACGGTGGTTCAGGTTTCATGATGGAATATGCTTGTCAGCGTATTTATCGTGATGCACGTATCACTAGCATTTACGAAGGTACTACTCAGTTGCAGACTGTGGCTGCTATCCGTTATGTGACTAACGGTTCGTATGCTGCTACTTTGCACGAATACGAATTGATTCCATGCGCTCCTGAATTTGAAGGATACATGAACCGTATCAAAGACATGACCCGTAAACTGGAAGCATGTACCAATGCGGTGAAAGAGGCACAGAATCAGGAATTGCTCGATTTCGTGGCACGTCGTCTGTACGAAATGGCAGCAGTATGTGTAATGAGCCATTTGTTGCTGCAGGATGCTACCAAAGCTCCGGAGCTGTTTGCACAATCACTCAATGTATACGTAAACTATGCAGAATCTGAAGTTGAGAAACACTTCAACTTTATTCGCAAGTTTAATGCCGAGGAATTGGCTGCGTATCGCAAATAAAGATTTTTTTTTATAGTATAGGTTAAATTGACAGGCTGTACTTCGAGGATTTTTTCCCCGTTGTACAGCCATTTTTTTGCAGGTAGAAGAAAAGTCAGGAAACAAATGTTGTATGATGTGGATGGATTGTATCGGTTTGTATTGTCGGTATATAATTGCCGTCGTTGGCTGCCCAAACGGCGTCGTTGAACGGTAATTTGTCGTCGTCGGCTTTGTATCCGACGTCGTCGAATATAGAAGAGTTGCTGTATGAACCAGACTTTCTTTATAGAACTAAAGATGTTATTATTCGATACTTTTTAATCTATTAGATGGCGTAGTTGATGTAAATGTGGCAAAAAAACAGTAAAATCTGTTTGTTTGTAGAAAAATGTTCTTATATTTGCCACAGACTAAAAAAATCAATAAGTGAATATCTACTATCGTAACATGACACAGACCGGGATGGGGTGGATGATGACCACTACATCGACCTTTGGGATGACCCCTCTGGGGGGAAGATAGTATATATGGTGTTTCTACGTGATACACGCTTGCGTGCGCAAGCATATTCTTTTTTATCATTCATTTTTTTCTTTTTTGAACTTTATTTTCCTGCATGTATATCGGGGAAAACAGGCTAAAAATATAAGAGCATGAAAGTATTGAAATTCGGCGGAACATCTGTTGGATCGGTCAACAGTATGTTGAGTGTAAAAAAAATAGTCGAATCGGTAGACGATAAGGTTATAGTAGTCGTATCGGCATTAGGAGGAATTACAGATAAACTGATTCATACATCGAAAATGGCTGCAGCCGGTGATTCGGCGTATGAGAAGGAAATGAAGGAGATTGTCAACCGCCATATCGAAATGGTATATACAGTCATTCCTGCCGGGAAAGCACGTGAAGTTTTATTGGATCAGGTCAACGAGCTGTTGAGCGAATTGAAAAATATCTTTCAGGGTATTTTCCTGATTCATGACCTTTCTCCCAAAACCTCTGCTACAATAGTAAGCTATGGAGAACGTCTTTCGTCTATCATTGTAGCTACACTGATAGAAGGAGCCCAGTGGTTCGATTCACGTACTTTTATCAAAACCGAAAAGAAGCATAACAAACATATACTCGACTCGGAACTGACGAATCGTCTGGTAAGAGAGACTTTCAAGGAAGTTCCCCAGGTAGCACTGGTACCCGGTTTTATTTCTACAGATAAGGATACCGGAGAAGTGACCAATTTGGGACGTGGAGGTTCGGATTATACTGCTTCTATTCTGGCTGCGGCTCTGAATGCGGATATTCTGGAGATATGGACCGATGTGGATGGTTTTATGACTGCCGACCCCCGTGTCATCAGTACTGCATATCCTATTACCGAACTGAGTTATGTGGAAGCAATGGAGTTGTGTAACTTCGGAGCCAAGGTGGTTTATCCGCCAACCATTTATCCGGTATGCCACAAAAACATTCCTATCCTGATAAAGAATACATTTAATCCGGATGCCCCCGGTACTATTGTCAAGCAGCAGGCCGATCATTTTTCAAAACCTATTAAAGGTATTTCTTCTATTAATGATACCTGCCTTATTACTATGACTGGACTGGGTATGGTGGGTGTGATTGGAGTCAACCACCGTATTTTCAAGACCTTGGCAGAAAATGGTATCAGTGTCTTCCTGGTATCACAGGCTTCTTCGGAAAACTCAACCTCTATCGGGGTACGTACAGAAGATTCGGCTTTGGCATGTAAGGTGCTGAATGAAGAGTTTGCCAAAGAAATTGAAATGGGAGAAATCTCGCCGATGATGGCAGAAAGCGGACTGGCTACAGTGGCTATTGTAGGAGAGAACATGAAGCATACTCCGGGAATTGCAGGTAAACTGTTTGGTACGCTCGGACGAAACGGTATCAATGTCATTGCCTGTGCACAGGGAGCATCGGAAACAAACATCTCTTTTGTGGTAGAAGGTGATTCTTTGCGTAAGACTCTGAACGTGATTCACGATTCTTTCTTCCTGTCCGAATATCAGGTTCTGAATCTGTTCATTTGCGGTATCGGTACGGTAGGACATAGCTTGATTGAGCAAATCAACAGTCAGCAGGAGAAGTTGCAGCAGGAGCGGGGACTGAACTTGAAAGTGGTAGGTATTGCCAACGGACATTATGCATACTTTACCCGCCGTGGAATAGACTTGAATAACTATCGTAAGGAACTGGAGGAGAAAGGTGTTCCTTCTTCGCCTCAGGTTTTGCACGACGAGATTATTGGCATGAATATATTCAACTCTGTATTTGTGGATTGTACTGCCAATGCTTCCATTGCCGGACTGTATAAAGATTTTCTAAGCCATAATATTTCGGTTGTAGCAGCCAATAAGATAGCCGCTTCTTCGGAATACGATGTCTATGCAGAACTGAAGTCTATTGCTCGCCAGCGTGGTGTGAAATTCCTTTTCGAAACCAATGTGGGTGCAGGACTTCCGATTATCAATACCATCAACGACCTTATCAACAGTGGCGATAAGATTCTTAAGATAGAAGCGGTGGTAAGTGGTACGCTGAATTATATTTTCAATACCATCAGCGAGGAAGTACCTTTGAGTGAAACAATCCGTAAAGCGAAGGAAGAAGGCTATTCGGAACCCGATCCGCGTATCGACCTGAGTGGAAAGGATGTCATCCGTAAGCTGGTTATCTTGGCTCGTGAGGCCGGATATAAACTGAGTCAGGAGGATGTGGAGAAACATCTCTTTATTCCGGATTTTTGCTTCGAAGGATCGTTGGACGATTTCTGGAAGAATGTCAAAACGTTGGATGCTGATTTTGAAGCCCGTCGCAAGAAACTGGAAGCCGAAGGAAAACGCTGGCGCTTCGTGGCAAGCCTGGACAATGGAAAAGGTGTAGTTTCCTTACAGGAAGTAGACAGTCGCCATCCATTCTATAATCTGGAAGGCAGCAACAATATTATTTTGCTCACTACCGAGCGATACAATGAATACCCTATGCTCATTCAGGGATACGGAGCCGGTGCCAGCGTAACTGCAGCCGGTGTGTTTGCCGATATTATGAGCATTGCAAATATTTAGAACGATGAAACACATTATTATATTAGGCGATGGCATGGCCGATTGGGCCGTACCTTCACTGGGAAACCAGACTTTGTTGCAGTATGCACAGACACCGTATATGGATAAATTGGCCGCAATGGGGCGTTGTGGTATGTTGAAAACAGTAGCCGATGGATTTCATCCGGGGAGCGAAGTTGCCAATATGTCGGTATTGGGGTACGATTTACCTAAGGTATACGAAGGGCGCGGGGTGCTTGAGGCTGCAAGTATAGGGGTTGAACTTTGTCCGGGGGATTTGGCCTTGCGCTGTAATATAGTATGTGTGGAAGGGGAAACCTTGAAAAACCATTCGGCCGGACATATTACCACGGAAGAGGCTGATGTGCTGATTCGTTATTTGCAGGAACATTTGGGCACGGACCGTATTCATTTTTATACCGGAGTACAGTATCGTCATCTGCTGGTAATAAAAGGAGGAGATAAAAGATTGGTTTGTGTACCTCCTCACGATATTCCGTTGCAGCCTTTTCGTCCGAATATGGTGCGTCCGGCTTGTGCTGAGGCAGAAGAAACCGCGCGTTTGCTGAACGGGCTGACACTTCGTTCGCAGGAACTGCTGGCTTCTCATCCGCTGAATCTGAAGCGAATGGAAGAAGGAAAAGATCCGGCAAACAGTATCTGGGCATGGAGTCCGGGCTTCCGTCCGCAAATGGAGCCTTTGTCACAGAAATATCCGGAGATAAAGAAGGGAAGTGTCATTACAGCTGTTGACTTGATTCGCGGAATTGGTCGTTATGCAGGTTTACGCTGTATTGATGTGGAAGGAGCAACAGGGCTCTATGATACGAATTACGAAGGAAAGGCACATGCGGCTATCGAAGCTTTGCGGACAGACGATTTTGTGTATTTGCATGTCGAAGCAAGTGATGAGGCCGGTCATGAGGGAAATGTAGCCTTGAAATTGCAGACGATAGAAAATCTGGATAGCCGTATTGTAAAACCTGTATACGAAGCTGTGAAGGAATGGGACGAACCGGTAGCGATTGCTGTGTTGCCCGATCATCCTACTCCTTGTGAGTTGCGTACTCATACAGCCGAACCGATTCCTTTCCTTATTTACTATCCGGGTATAGAACCCGATGAGGTGCAGACATACGATGAAGTTTCCTGCAAACAGGGTGCGTATGGCACACTTGAGAGAGATGAGTTTATGAATGAATTTATGAAATACTGACCTTATGAAATACTATAGTACCAATAAAAAGGCTCCTTGGGCCACACTGGAAGAAGCGGTAGTAAAGGGTCTTGCTGCCGATAAAGGCTTGTATATGCCGGAAGTGATAAAGCCGTTGCCTTCTTCCTTTTTTGAGGAAATAGAAAAAATGTCTTTTCAGGAGATTGCCTGTCGGGTAGCTGATGCGTTCTTTGGCGAAGATGTACCGGCGGAAACTCTGAAACAGATTGTATACGATACATTGAGTTTCGATGCCCCTGTTGTTCAGGTAAAAGACAATGTATATGCTTTGGAACTCTTTCATGGTCCTACATTGGCCTTTAAGGATGTGGGCGGACGTTTTATGGCTCGCTTGCTGGGGTATTTTATCCGGAAAGAAGGTAAAAACCAAGTGAACGTGCTGGTTGCTACTTCCGGTGATACAGGTAGTGCCGTAGCCAATGGCTTTCTGGGAGTGGAAGGCATTCATGTGTATGTACTGTATCCGAAAGGTAAGGTCAGCGAGATACAAGAAAAGCAGTTTACTACACTGGGGCAGAATATTACCGCTATTGAGGTAGACGGTACATTCGACGATTGCCAGGCATTGGTGAAGAATGCTTTTATGGATAAAGAATTGAATGAGCACATGCAGCTGACTTCTGCCAATTCCATCAATGTGGCACGTTTCCTTCCTCAGGCTTTTTATTATTTCTATGCTTATGCGCAGATGAAGAAAATAGGCAAGGCCGACAATCTGGTGATTTGTGTGCCCAGTGGTAACTTCGGTAACATTACTGCCGGACTGTTTGGCAAACGGATGGGATTGCCGGTGAAACGTTTTATTGCAGCTAATAACCGGAATGATATCTTCTATCAGTATCTGAAGACAGGAGAATACCGCCCTCGTCCGTCGGTATCGACTATTGCTAATGCAATGGATGTGGGAGATCCCAGTAACTTTGCCCGTATTCTCGATTTGTATGAAGGAAGTCATGACGCAATTGCTTCAGAAATCAGTGGTGAAACGTATACCGATGAGCAGATACGTGATACCGTACAGCAGGTATACGAAGAAACCGGTTATCTGCTCGATCCGCATGGAGCGTGTGGCTACAAGGCTTTGGCACAGGAATTGAAAAACGATGAATATGGTGTCTTTCTTGAAACGGCCCATCCGGCTAAGTTCCTTCAAACAGTAGAGGATATCATCGGACATGAGGTAAAGATTCCTGAAAAACTTCAGGCCTTTATGAGAGGTGAAAAACAGAGTGTACCGATGTCGAAAGAGTTTTCTGCTTTCAAGAATTATTTATTGAAACAGTAATGGAAACAGTTATAGACTTCCTGTCGAATGATTCGTCAGGAAGTTTTTTATGTTTTTACAGAGGCTCTTTCTATTAGATAGACTCTGTCTTTATAAGGAATGACAACTGCCGATAATTTGGTTTTTTATGATAAAAATGTACCTTTGTTTTCACTTTACGAATCTTTATTACATGAAAACACAGGTACGATTATTGGTAATGGCAGTTTGTCTGCCTTTATTGGGTTTTGCACAGAATGGGGTACAGGTTGTGTTACCAGAAGCTGGAAGCAAAACTTTATTACATGAGGGTTGGTTTGCCCGTAGGGCAGCAGAAATTGGAGAAGATGGAAACAGACTTACTTCAGGATGTTTTGATTCATCAGGATGGTTGCAGGCGAAAGTACCGGGAACGGTGCTGACTACCTTGCTGGAGAACAAGTTGTTTCCTGCTCCCGAGTTTGGATTGAATAATGAGAAGATACCGGATATCTCTGCCGTGGGGCGGGATTTCTATACTTATTGGTTTGTCCGTCCTTTTACAGTTTCTTCAGTAGATTCAGGAACACATGTATGGCTGAATTTCAGAGGCATCAATTATAAGGCTGAAATTTATCTGAATGGGAAGCGTGTCAATACCACGACTCATGAAGGAATGTTCTTACGCCAGACTTACGATATTACTTCTTATTTGAAAAAGGATTCTGTAAATGTATTGGGAGTATTGGTTTTCCCTCCCGATCATGTAGGAGTTCCTAATGGAGGACAGGGAGGTGACGGGCAGATAGCCCGAAACTGTACGATGCAATATACTCCCGGATGGGATTGGATTCAGCCCGTACGCGACCGTAATACCGGAATCTGGGATGAAGTTTCTATTACCACGACAGGAGATGTTTGTGTAGATCATCCGTATGTGGTGACGAAAGTACCGGGAGTACGCCGTCCGAGTGACACTAAACAGGCTCCGGCTTATTTGGAAACATCTGTGGAGGTGAAGAATGTATCGGCTCAACCTAAGAAAGGGATATTGAGGATGGTGTACGAAGGACGAAAGCTGGAAGAGCCGGTGAGTTTGCAGCCTTATGAAACCAAAACAGTCGAACTTGACAGACAGACTTTGAAGAATCCGTCTTTGTGGTGGCCGAATGGAATAGGAATGCAGCCTTTGCATCAGATTTCTTTTTCGTTTGTAATGGATGGGGAAGAAACGGATATTGAGAATGTACGTTTTGGTATTCGGGAAATAACTACACGCAAAAATCCTCATAACGGAGGCCGTGAATTTTATGTAAACGGTCAGCCTGTATTTATGACCGGTGGCAATTACATCGATTCCGACTGGCTGCTTCGTCTGTCTCCTGAACGATATGAGCATGACGTGCGTTTTCATGCTGAAATGAATCTGCGTATGATACGTGTGTGGGGAGGTGCCTTGCTGGAGCGTCCTGAATTTTATGAGGCTTGCGACCGCTATGGTATTCTGGTATTCCAGGATTTGTGGGGAAGCGGAGACTGTAATGGAGCATGGGAAGACCTTACGAAACTTGACTCCAGAGAGCGTCGCTGGGAATATCCGGATAATCATGCGTTGTTTTTGGCTTCGGCAGAAGACCAGATTAAAATGATTCGTAATCATCCGAGCCTTTGTTTCTGGTGTGGAGCGAACGAGTGGCCTTTGGCTAAGGATATAGATCAGGCTTTGCAGGAAGATATTCTTCCTCGTTTGGATCCGAATCGTCTGTTTGCCCGTTATTCTACCGATTCTACTTTTACCCGCAATTTATTGGGTGATAATGGAGACGGTCCTTATGGCATTCAGGAACCGGAATGGTTCTTTACTTTCCGTTCTCATCCTTTCAATCCGGAAGTTGGTTCGGTAGGTTCGCCCGAAGTCGAAAGCTTCCGTGCTTTCATGCCGGAGAAAGATTTAAAGGAATTTCCCAGAAACGGAAGAACACGTAATCTGAATTGGCGGTATCACAAGGATTTAGGCTATGGAGATCATCTGGAACGTTATGGAGAGCTGCATACCATTGAAGATTATTGTAAATATGCACAGGTAGTCAATTATGACCAATACCGCAGCTTTATGGAAGGATGGGCTTCGCACATGTGGGACTGGTATACCGGGGTACTGATTTGGAAAACTCAAAATCCATGGACTGCATTGCGCGGTCAGATGTACGATTGGTTTCTCGATGTCAATGCTTCTCTTTATGGAACTCGTAAAGGATGCGAACCGATTCATCCGTTTTATAATCTGATCACAAAAAAAGTGACTTTACTGAATACGACGGTTGAAGAGAAGAAAGGATTGGTTGTAAAAGCGCAGTTGTTTACACGCGATGGAAAGGAATGTTGGAAGGAGGAGAAAACATGTGATGCGTCGGCCAATGGGTTAAATGATTTGTTTGAAGTTCCGCAGCCGGAAGCGATAAAAGGTGTGTATTTCTTGAAACTGACCTTGCTGGATGCAGAAGGAAAACAACTGACGGATAATATTTATTGGCTGACTACAACTCCCAAAGATTATCGTACATTGACGGAATTGCCTGTTTCTCGTCCGGATATACAGGCTTCGCTGGTAAAGAATGAAAACACGTATAAGGGAAAGATTTACTTTACAGGTGACAGTCGTATCAGTTTCTTCAATCGTATTAAACTTTTCGATAAGGAAACTGGCGAGCGGATTCTTCCGGTACATTATTCTGATAATTATGTCACACTGATGCCGGGAGACAAACGTTGTATCTGTTTTGATTTCTGTTCCGAGTTGCCCAAAGAGAGAATACAGATGGTGGTAGAAAGCTGGACACAAGATAAAGTGGTTATAGACGACTGGAAATAAGAAAGACTTCGGAACACATTACCACAGAAAGGAAAAGCCTTGAACCGGAAAGATAATGAGAACGGTTCAAGGCTTTTGTCATATTGATAGGAATATTGAATGTTTTGCATTAAAAAATGGGAAAATGCTGTTTTTCGATAACCCGTATTTGGGATAAAAAGTTCGCTCACAGTGGTAAAAATCCCTTTTTAGGGCTAGAAAACCTCCTTAAAACATGTTATAGGACAGGTTTATGGAACTTTTCCCGGAGGAAAATACGACCTGTATCAGGCGGTAACAATACTTGAAACGAGGGCTTACGGTACTAGAATCGTTGTCTTACGCGATTAGTTGCGTTGGCTGATGCTTCTTTTTGCTTGTTTTTACCTGTTTTCGGGGAATTTCTGATGCTTTTTCGAAGCAGATTTTCTTCATTTTTTTAAGTGATAAAAGGCTGCTTATTTCTTGATTCTTCGATACCGGAATATATAGTATACTTCTGTTTATGTTATTTGGACGGATAAAGGCAGGAATATCTGTCTTTCTGTATTTTTATAAGGGCCGAAAAACAGCCGAATTTTCCACGACTTCTGTATCAGTGGTCAAATAACGCCGTATAAAGGCATCTGAATTGACATTTTGTAAATAACGTGAATTCTAAGACTTTTGCAAGTAAGTTCTCAGAATTCACGTTGTTTATATTCTATTCCGGCAATTGCTGATAAGCTGAATGAAGTTGTTTCATGGCTTGTTTAAGAATAGAACGAGGAGAACCGATGTTCATGCGCATAAAGCCAATCCCTTCTTTGCCAAATGTCTTTCCGTCATTCAAAGCCAAATGAGCTTTTGAAACAAACCAATCGTTGAGTGCCTCCTGACTGAGTTTCAAGTCGCGGCAATCCAGCCATACAAGATAAGAAGCCATCGGAACTATCACCTTGATTTTGGGCATGTGGGTGTGAATATAATCAGTTACATAATCAATGTTTCCCTGTATATAGCTTAATAATTGTTCCAACCATTCTGTTCCATTTGAATAGGCAGCTTCCACAGCAGGAAAGGCAAATACGTGTCCACCATTCAGTTCGCAGGATTCCAGATAAGCTTCAAATCGGGCTCTTAATCCTTCATTGAAAATAACGGTGTGTGAGGCCGACACTCCTGGCATGTTGAAAGCTTTGCTGGGCGACATGAAAGTCACGGAATTGTTACGGGCTTTTTCTGAAACCATAGGGAAAGGAAGATGCTGACGGGGAGGTAAGGTCAGGTCGGCATGGATTTCATCGGACAATACAATCACATTGTCGTCTGCACAGACTTCAGCTATGGTTTCCAGTTCTTCTCTTGTCCATACTATACCACCCGGGTTATGAGGATTACATAAAATTAAGGCGCGGATTCCTTTTATAGACCGGCGGAACAGGTCTAAATCCATCCGGTAATGTCCATCTTCCAGACGAAGCGGGCATTCTACCAACCGGCGGTTATTGCGTGTAACCAGCCAGAAGAATGGAGGATATACAGGAGGCATAATCATAATCTTGTCTCCAGGCTGAGTCAGAGCATTGATGGCCATTCCCAGTCCGGGTACGATACCGGGTACATAGTTCAGCTGTTCTTTACGTACCTCCATGTGGTATCTCATTTTCATCCAGCCAATAATAGCCTGATAATAGCTGTCCGGCTTACAGGTATAGCCCAGTATGGGATGTTCGCAGCGTTTTCGTATGGCATCAAGTACAAAAGGAGGAGTGGCAAAGTCCATATCGGCTACCCACAATGGGATAAGGTCTTCGCGTCCCCAGATTTCTTTTACTTCATCTGTTTTTACTGAAGCAGTACCCTGCCGGTTTATGATTTGGTCGAAGGAATAATTCATAATGTATTGTTTAAAGTTAGTAAATCGGTTTTATAAAGGGTAAGTATTTGTTTGTTGTTCCCTTACAAAAATACAATCTTTCTTTTGTTTCTGGTATCAGTTTTGAAAGATCTTTTCCAGTCTGTTTTCAATTAAATGAATAAAAAAGAATAGTTTTTTTAATATTATGTTTGTTTTTTCTAGAAAAACATTACATTTGCAAGCGTAAAGACAATAATGCAAGATTTATGAAAACATTTGCGACATACTTCTTTTTCTTTTTTTATTACTTTTACTTTAGCAATAAGGTAGAAGCGGGAGTTCGCATGTGTACAGTAAGATAAATGATAAATGAAAATATAACGAATCCCGCTTCGTAAAGAAGTCGGGATTTTTTTTTATAGATATGATTATATGAAAAAGATAGCTATACAAGGGGTTCCAGGCTCGTATCATGATATTGCAGCTCATAAATATTTTAAAGATGAAGAAATTGAACTGATATGTTGCAATACGTTTGAAGAGGTCTTTGAACAGATGCGTAAAGACAGTAAGGTGATAGGACTTGTGGCCATTGAAAATACGATTGCAGGAAGTTTGCTTCACAATTATGAACTATTGAGAGAAAGTGGAGCAACCATCATTGGAGAACACAAACTGCGTATCAGTCATAGTATCATGTGTTTGCCCGATCAGGATTGGGACGATTTGACTGAAGTGAATTCTCATCCGGTAGCATTGGCCCAGTGCCGTGAGTTCTTGCAGCATCATCCGAAACTGAAGGTAGTAGAAACAGAAGATACTGCCGGTAGTGCCGAAAACATCAGTAAGCATCAGTTGAAAGGCCATGCTGCTATCTGTTCCAAGTATGCGGCCGAATTGTATGGAATGAAAATCTTGCAGGAAGGCATTGAAACAAACAAACATAATTTTACCCGTTTCCTGGTTATTGCCGATACTTGGATGGCAGACGAACTGAAAGACCGCTCGAAAGTAAACAAAGCCAACATCGTATTTTCACTTCCGCATACAGAAGGAAGCCTTTCACAGGTTTTGTCTATCTTTTCATTTTATAAGATCAATCTGACCAAGATACAGTCGTTGCCTATTATCGGTCGTGAATGGGAGTATCTGTTTTATGTGGATGTGATGTTTAACGATTATTTGAGATACAAACAAGCTATTGATGCGGTAATGCCGCTTACCAAAGCACTTAAAATATTAGGAGAATATGCAGAAGGAGAATCTACACTATAATATACAGCCTGCCGACAGACTGGCTAATGTAAGCGAATACTACTTCAGCCGTAAGTTGAAAGAAGTAGCACGTATGAATGCGGAAGGGAAGAATGTAATCAGTCTGGGTATCGGAAGCCCCGATATGCCACCTTCAGAAGAAACGGTACGTGTCTTGTGTGAAAATGCACAGAAACCGGATGCTCATGGTTATCAGCCTACGGTGGGTATTCCTGAGTTACGTCAGGCTATGGCCGACTGGTACAAGCGCTGGTATAACGTTGATTTAGATCCTACTACGGAAATCCAGCCTCTTATCGGCTCTAAAGAAGGTATTTTGCATGTGACGCTGGCCTTGGTGAATCCGGGAGATCAAGTGTTGGTTCCTAATCCTGGCTATCCTACCTATACATCATTGAATAAAATATTGGGTAGTGAGATTGTCAACTATAACTTAAGAGAAGACAACAACTGGCAGCCGGACTTTGACGAGTTGGAGAAAATGGATTTGAGTCGTGTAAAGATTATGTGGACCAACTATCCCAATATGCCGACAGGAGCAAATGCTACAATGGAACTGTATGAAAAACTGGTAGACTTTGCACGCCGTCATAATATTGTCATAGTGAACGACAATCCTTACAGCTTTATTCTTAACCGGAAGCCAATCAGTATCTTGAATGTGCCGGGAGCAAAGGAGTGCTGTATTGAGTTCAACTCGATGAGTAAGAGTCACAATATGCCGGGATGGCGTGTCGGTATGCTGGCTACCAATGCTACTTTTGTACAGTGGATTTTGAAGATTAAGAGTAATATCGATTCGGGTACGTTCCGACCTTTGCAGTTGGCTGCAGCACAGGCGTATCATAATAGTGCCGAATGGCATGAAGAAGCCAATATTCAGGTATATAGCCGACGCCGGAAACTTGCAGAAGAAATCATGCGTGTCTTGGGATGTACCTTTGATGAAAACCAAGTGGGCATGTTCCTTTGGGGACGTATTCCCGATACTTATGGTGATGTAGAGGAACTGACCGAGAAAGTCTTGCATGAGGCACGGGTATTCATTACTCCGGGCTTTATCTTCGGCAGCAACGGCAAACGCTATATCCGTATTTCCCTCTGTGCCAAAGAAGAAAAGCTGGCAGAAGCTTTAGAGAGAATCAAATCTGTCTTATAAAAAGTCAGATAAATAAAAACGAACAACAAAAAAGATAAAGATATGGAACTGAATTTACAACCCATCGAACTGGAAGGTGTATCAAAAGAACGCCCCATGGTGATAGCAGGCCCTTGTAGTGCCGAAACAGAAGAACAAGTAATGTCAACTGCCACACTTTTGGCTAATAAAGGTGTGAAGATTTTCCGTGCCGGTATCTGGAAACCGCGTACAAAACCAGGAGGCTTTGAAGGTATCGGAGTGGATGGTCTGGCATGGTTGAAACGTGTCAAACAGGAAACAGGTATGTACGTAGCGACAGAAGTGGCTACAGCCAAACACGTATACGAGTGCCTGAAAGCCGGTATCGATATTTTGTGGATTGGTGCCCGCACAACTGCCAATCCGTTTGCTGTACAGGAGATTGCAGATGCCTTAAAAGGAGTAGATGTTCCTGTATACGTAAAGAATCCGGTCAATCCTGATCTGGAACTTTGGATTGGAGCTTTGGAACGTATCAATAATGCCGGATTGAAGAGATTGGGAGTAATCCATAGAGGTTTTTCTTCTTACGACAAGAAGATTTACCGCAATCTCCCTCAATGGCATATTCCTATCGAATTGCGCCGTCGTATTCCTAACTTGCCTATTCTGTGCGACCCGAGCCACATTGGAGGCAAGCGTGAACTGATTGCTCCGCTTTGTCAGCAGGCAATGGATTTGGGCTTCGACGGTCTGATTGTAGAAGCACACTGCAATCCGGATGCAGCGTGGAGCGATGCTGCACAACAGGTTACTCCGGATATTCTGGATTATATTTTAAACTTGCTGGTTATCCGTAAAGAGCATCAGTCTACAGAAAACTTGAATGAGCTTCGTAATCAGATTGATGAATGTGATAATGAACTGATGGAAATTTTGGCAAAACGTATGCGTGTATGTCGTGAAATCGGTACATTCAAGAAAGAGCATAATATGACCATTCTTCAGACCGGACGTTACAATGAAATTCTTGATAAGCGTGGAGCACAAGGAACTCTGTGTGGAATGGATGCAGACTTTGTAAAGCAAGTGTTCGAAGCTATCCATGAAGAAAGTGTACGTCAGCAGATGGAAATTATTAATAAATAAGAAAAGAGACGATGAAGATATTGATATTGGGAGCCGGAAAGATGGGATCTTTCTTTACTGATGTGTTGAGTTTTGATCATGATGTAGCAGTATATGATGTAGATGCCAAGCGCCTTCGTTTTATGTACAACTGTTATCGTTTCACCTCGATAGACGAAATACAGGAGTTTGGACCAGAGCTGGTTATCAATGCAGCGACAGTCAAATATACATTAGAAGCTTTTCGTCAGGTTCTTCCAGTGTTGCCAAAAGATTGTATAATCAGTGATATTGCTTCGGTAAAGACAGGACTGAAGGAGTTTTACGAACAGAGCGGATTCCGTTATGTTTCCACACACCCTATGTTTGGTCCTACATTTGCCAACTTGGATAAGCTGAGTACAGAAAATGCGATTATTATCAAGGAAGGAGACCATTTAGGTAAGATTTTCTTCAAAGATTTATATCAGCGTTTAGGACTGAACATTTTTGAATATACCTTCGAGGGACATGATGAAACAGTAGCATATTCATTGTCCATACCTTTTGTCTCTACCTTTGTCTTTGCAGCTGTAATGAAGCACCAGGATGCACCGGGTACCACATTCAAGCGTCATATGGCTATTGCAAAAGGAGTCTTGAATGAAGACGATTATCTGTTGCAGGAAATTCTATTCAACCCCCGTACACCTGCCCAGGTAGAGGGAATTCGTACCGAGTTGAATGAACTCTTGGATATTATCAGCAATAAAGATACCGAGGGAATGCGTGCCTATCTTAGCAAGATTCGAGATAAAATAAAGTAAATATCAATTCATAAGAAAGAAGTTATGGGAAATGCCGTTATCGTAAGATTGCGGCATTTTTTTTATTGGGGATTGCAGTTGATGGATATTTTTTTCATGTTTATGTTTGTTCATGATTATGACTTTTCTTTTTTTTCGTAATTTTGTCCTCTCAATCAAACAATAATAAAACAAACAATAAAGGAATGGGTGGTTTTTTCGGAACAGTCTCTAAGGCTGAATGCGTAACCGATTTATTCTACGGTACGGATTATAATTCACATTTAGGAACAAAACGCGCCGGTATGGCTACATATGCCGAAGGCGAAGGATTCACACGGTCTATTCACAGTCTTGAAAGTTCTTATTTTCGTACGAAGTTTGAAGCAGAACTTCCTCAGTTTAAAGGAAAGTCGGGAATAGGTGTCATTAGTGATACAGATCCGCAGCCAATCATGATCAACTCTCATTTAGGACGATTTGCTATTGTTACAGTAGCCAAAATCAACAATACTGCTGAGCTTGAGAAGGAAATGCTAGATGCGAATATGCATTTTGCGGAAATGAGCATGGGAAAGACCAATCCTACCGAGTTGATTGCTTTGCTTATCGTACAGGGAAAAGATTTTGTGGATGGTATTGAAAACGTATTCAATAAGATAAAAGGTTCGTGTTCAATGCTGATTCTGACAGAAGACGGTATTATTGTGGCGCGTGACAAATGGGGACGTACTCCTATTGTGATAGGTAAGAAAGAAGGTGCCTACGCGGCTACAAGCGAATCAAGCAGTTTTCCTAACTTGGATTACGAGATTGAACGCTTTGTAGGTCCGGGAGAAATTATCCGGATGCGTGCCGATGGATTGGAACAATTGCGCAAGCCCAATGAGAAAATGCAAATTTGTTCATTCCTGTGGGTATATTACGGATTCCCTGTATCCTGCTATGAAGGAAAGAATGTAGAAGAGGTTCGTTTTGCAAGTGGTTACAAGATGGGAAAGACCGACGATTCGGAAGTAGATTGTGCATGCGGTATTCCTGATTCGGGTGTAGGTATGGCTTTAGGTTATGCCGAAGGAAAAGGAATTCCTTATCACCGTGCTATTTCAAAATACACTCCTACATGGCCACGAAGCTTTACTCCAAGCAATCAGGCAATGCGTTCTTTGGTCGCTAAGATGAAACTGATTCCAAACCGTGCCATGTTGCAGGGAAAGAGAGTCTTGTTCTGTGATGATTCTATCGTACGCGGTACACAGCTTCGCGATAATGTAAATGTATTGTACGATTACGGAGCAAAAGAAGTACACATGCGTATTGCTTGTCCTCCACTTATTTATGGTTGTCCTTTTATCGGATTTACTTCTTCGAAAGGAGATATGGAACTGATTACACGCCGTATTATCAAGGAAATAGAGGGAGATGAGAATGCAAAACTGACACAGTATGCAACCACCGATTCACCAGAGTATAAGGAACTGGTAGAACGTATCCGTGCACGTTTCGGACTGACTTCTTTGAAGTTTAATACATTGGAAACATTGATTGAAGCAATAGGATTGCCTAAGTGTAAGGTTTGTACGCACTGTTTCGACGGTTCAAGTTGCTTTTGATGAATAGAGAATGATTTAGATATTTAATTCGTAAGCTTCTTCCATAGCCTGATGAAGGAATGGGAGAAGCTTTTTTTATGGATATTGGCATATTCCGTCATTTTTCCGTAAGTTTGTCAAAGAAAATAAAGGAGAATATAAAAATGAGAAAGATTGTATTATTGGTAGTTGGGATAATAAGTTTATTGGTTGGTACATCTGGCTATGCACAGCAGCAGACTCCGGATGCGGTAGGTTATATTGTAAAAGTAGGAGAGGAAGCTCCCGATTTTGAAATGACACTTACCGACGGACAGAAGGTACGTCTTTCCGATTTGAGAGGAAAGGTTGTGATGCTTCAGTTTACAGCCAGCTGGTGTGGAGTTTGCAGAAAGGAAATGCCTTTTATCGAACGTGATATCTGGATGAAACATAAAGATAATGCAGATTTTGCTCTTTACGGTATCGACCGCGACGAACCTTTGGAGAGAGTGAAGAAGTTTGCAGAACAGACCGGAGTGACTTATCCGTTAGGCCTTGATCCGGGTGCAGATATTTTTGCTCTTTATGCAGAACGGAAAGCCGGAATTACCCGTAATGTATTGGTGGGTAAGGATGGTAAGATTGTGATGATGACCCGTTTGTACAATGAAGAAGAGTTTGCTTCATTGTGTAAGAAAATCGATGAATTGCTGAAAGACTGAGTATGAGATACGTATTGATATTGCTGTGCTGGCTTATGTGTTTGCCGGCTGTTTCTCAGAAAAAGAAGAAAGCAAACTATGAGCCTTTATTTGGAAAGGCACAAGCATCGTATCCGGTTATTTCGAATTCGCTGAAAGGTACAGTCTTTTATCTGGTGAGCGGACATGGTGGTCCCGATCCTGGATGTATCGGAAAGTATAATGGAAAAGAGTTGCACGAAGATGAGTATGCTTACGACATCATACTCCGATTGGGACGTGAACTCTTGAAGCGTGGAGCCAAGGTACACTTTATTATTCAGGATGCGAAAGACGGTATTCGCGAACAGGCTGTCTTGAAGAACAGTAAACGGGAAACTTGTATGGGTGATCCTATTCCTTTGAATCAGGTAGCACGCCTGCAACAGCGCTGTGATGCCATTAACCGGATTCATCGTAAGGAGAAAAGCAGTTATAAGCGGGCTATCTTTATCCATGTAGATAGTCGTGGAAGACGGAATCAGACCGATGTGTTCTTCTATCATGCGCCGGGAAGCACGTATGGAAAGCGTTTGGCAAACCGGATACAGAGTACATTCCGTGCCAAGTACGACCGTCATCAGCCCAATCGTGGATTTGACGGAACGGTGAGCGAACGAAATCTGTTTGTGCTGCGTAGAGCTGTACCTATTTCGGTATTCATGGAGTTGGGAAATATACAGAATGCTCAAGACCAGAAGCGTTTGGTTATAGCCGACAATCGTCAGGCACTTGCCAACTGGATAACCGAAGGTATTGTGGCCGATTATCAGAGTTCGAAGAAGACTACTTCTTCAAAGAAAAAATGAGAAGATAGATAAAAAAGACTGACCTGCTTTTCAGAAAAAGCATCAGTCGGTATACTTGTTGCATGTAAAAAGAGACTATCTCAAGATGAACTTGAGATGGTCTCTGCTTTTTTAGATATAAATCAGTGATTCTGTTTGCTGGTTTATTAAGAACGACGACGTCGGCTGTACATTTGCCCACGTTGAATGTACAGCCAACAGCGGCAAACGGACATTCAACGACCGCGTTTAAAGTTTCCGACGTTTATCGCTACCTTTTTATTCCTGCTGCATTGTTTATCATTTCAATAAATACCAATTCCAATATTTAATTGTCTTCTGTTCGGACTGAGGTGAGAGTTCAACGGATACCGTACAATTACGGTATTACGGACTTTCCTGATGCAGGGAATATCCGGATACAAAAAAGGCTGTTTCAAAATAGTTTGAAACAGCCTTGCTTTTATTTAAGTAGAAAGATTTAGTTACGGAACTTCAGTGCTTCACCACTACGTTCTACGATAATCGGTTTGCTGCGGTCTACTTCCTGAGACAGAAGTTTCTTTGACAAATCGTTCAACAGGTAACGCTGGATTGCACGTTTTACCGGACGGGCACCAAACTCAGGATCGTAACCGGCTGTGGCGATAAAGTCGACAGCTTCGTCGGTCATCTGGAGGGTTACTCCGTTTTCTTCCAACATCTTCTTAATACCGTTTATCTGCAAGCGGACAATCTGTTCAATCTGCTCTTTGTTGAGCGGTTGGAACATGATGGTCTCGTCGATACGGTTCAAGAATTCCGGACGAATGGTTTTTTTCAGCATATTCATCACTTCCGCCTTGGTCTCTTCTACAATCTGATCGTGGTTCTGGTCGTTTATCTTTTCGAACTGACTCTGAATGTAGGCACTACCCAAGTTGGATGTCATAATGATGATGGTATTCTTGAAGTTGACTGTACGTCCTTTGTTGTCGGTCAGTCGGCCATCATCCAATACCTGCAGCAGGATGTTGAACACATCCGGATGAGCTTTTTCTATCTCATCGAACAATACTACAGAATAAGGTTTCCGGCGTACGGCTTCGGTAAGCTGTCCTCCTTCATCGTAACCAACGTATCCCGGAGGCGCACCAATCAGACGAGACACGGTATGTTTCTCCTGATACTCACTCATATCGATACGGGTCATCAGTGTTTCATCGTCGAACAAGTATTCGGCCAAAGCCTTTGCCAATTCGGTCTTACCTACTCCGGTAGTACCCAGGAAGATAAATGAGCCAATCGGACGTTTCGGGTCTTGCAATCCGGCACGGCTACGACGTACGGCGTCGGCTACAGCCTGAATAGCTTCGTCCTGACCTATGACACGGCGATGCAGTTCGTCTTCCAGATGCAGCAGTTTCTCACGTTCACTCTGCAACATTTTGCTGACCGGTATTCCTGTCCAGCGTGATACAACATCAGCAATGTCTTCGGCGGTAACTTCCTCCTTAATCATGGCATTGTCTCCCTGTTTGTGCTTCAGGTCGTCTTGGATATGTTTGATTTCATCTTCCAGTGCTTTGAGCTTGCCATATCGTATTTCGGCTACTTTTCCGTAGTTGCCTTCACGTTCAGCCTTATCAGCTTCAAACTTCAGGTGTTCAATTTCCTGTTTGTTCTGCTGAATTTTGTTGACCAGTTCTTTTTCGCTCTGCCATTTAGCCTTATAAGAAGTTTCCTGTTCTTTCAACTCTGCGATTTCCTTGTTCAGTTGAGCCAGTTTAGCTTCATCTTTTTCGCGTTTGATGGCTTCGCGTTCTATCTCGAGCTGTTTCAGACGACGTTCTATTTCATCCAGTTCTTCCGGAAGTGAGTCACGTTCCATACGCAGTTTTGCAGCCGCTTCATCCATCAGGTCGATGGCCTTATCCGGCAAGAAACGTTCTGTAATGTAACGGTTACTCAATTCTACGGCAGCAATGATAGCTTCGTCTTTGATACGTACCTGATGATGGTTTTCGTACCGTTCTTTCAAACCACGAAGGATAGAAATAGAACTCAGTGTATCCGGTTCGTTGACCATTACGGTCTGGAAACGACGTTCCAAAGCCTTATCCTTTTCGAAATACTTCTGGTATTCGTCCAATGTAGTGGCACCGATACTTCTCAGTTCTCCTCTCGCCAATGCCGGTTTCAAGATATTGGCTGCATCCATTGCACCCTCTCCTTTACCTGCACCTACCAGCGTATGGATTTCATCGATGAACAGGATGATGTTTCCGTCCGACTGAGTTACTTCGTTGATGACCGATTTCAAACGTTCCTCAAACTCACCTTTATATTTGGCACCGGCTACCAGTGCACCCATATCCAGTGAGTACAGTTGTTTGTTCTTCAAATTCTCCGGTACATCACCTCTTAAGATACGCTGTGCTAATCCTTCTACGATAGCTGTTTTACCTGTACCCGGTTCACCTATCAGAATCGGATTATTCTTGGTACGTCGGCTCAGAATCTGCAATACACGTCTGATTTCCTCGTCACGTCCGATAACAGGGTCGAGTTTTCCGTTTCGTGCAGCCTCTATCAGGTTGATGGCATACTTGTTCAAAGACTGGTAAGTATCTTCGCTGGATTGTGAAGTAACTTTCTGTCCCTGTCTCAGTTCACTGATAGCAGCACGCAGTTCCTTGTCGGTCATACCAGCATCTTTCAAGATAGTGGCTACCGTACATTTTACGTTCAGTAAAGCCAGAATAATGGCTTCCAGTGATACATACTCGTCGCCCAGCTCTTTAGAGAAGCTGACCGCTTTCTGAAGTACCTCGTTAGCATCCCGGCTCAGGTAAGGTTCTCCTCCCGAAACCTTAGGAAGGGAAGCTATCTGCTTGTCGAGAACCATGGCTACTTGCTGGCTGTTCATTCCCAGTTTCTGGAAGATGAAGTTGGTTACATTTTCACCTACCTTCAACACTCCTGCCAGCAGGTGTTCCGGTTCGATGGCCTGTTGTCCCATGCTTTGTACAAGGTTGACAGCCTGTTGAACAGCTTCCTGCGATTTGATTGTAAAGTTGTTAAAGTTCATATAGTTTCTCCTTTCTTTTATCTTGTTTTAGGGTGTCGTCCGGAGTAGGGGAATTACCTTGTCCGTTGCACGACGCTAATAGATTCTCAAAATCTTTGCCAATGTCGGAAAAGAAGGTAAAACTGTCTAATTGTCAGTGTGTTAAGGCTTTATTCTGCAAAAATGTCCTAAAGAAAGGAAAGAGACTGCAAAAATGTCTTATGTAAGTCGGGATATAGTAGGAACCGGAGGAAATACAGAGTTGTGCAAATTGATTTTATTACCTTAAAGCTATTGGGGAATTGGATAAGATTGTCGGTATGGAATCGGATAATAAAAAAAGGCATAGTTGACTATGCCTTTGTGAGCCGAAAGCGGGACTCGAACCCGCGACTTACTCATTACGAATGAGTTACTCTACCAACTGAGTTATTTCGGCAATATCGGTAACTGTTTTGTCGCCCGATCGTGATGCAAATTTATTGTTTTCTTTTCACAAGCAAAAAGGAATAGAAGTTTTTTTTGAGAAAATTGCTTGTTCTGTTTTTTTATGGAATATATATGCAGAAAGCCGTTTGAAGAAAGGAAATAATTATTCTGATATGAATAATTTTAAAAAACATATATAAGAATATGCCAAGTAATTCGTATATTTGCACCCCGAATAGTGATGTGGCATAATCTGATGTATAGTTTGGTGAAACATATAAAAGGGCAAAGTGCATATCCTGGAAGGGACATTTTTACCGCACTTCTGCAGGCAAAAGGAAACGGGCAGTCAAGTTTCGACCTCTTTCCCTTTGGTTTTTCTCTTTTTTACCATCCTGTCAATGTCACTCTTTTTTTTTGTTCCTTATCGAACTTAATTTGTAATTTGTTTATACTAACTGACACCCGGAATTGCTTTCGGCATATCCGGGCGTCTTTTCATATATACGTATGGAACCACTAAAGCATGAATGTGGAGTAGTCATGATTCGACTGCTCAAACCGTTGGATTATTTTCAGAAGAAGTACGGGACTTGGATGTATGGTCTGAATAAGTTGTATCTGCTGATGGAAAAACAGCATAACCGTGGACAGGAAGCTGCCGGACTTGCTTGTGTGAAGTTGCAGGCAAATCCAGGTGAAGAGTATATGTTTCGTGAGCGTGCCTTGGGAGCGGGAGCTATTACTGAAATTTTTAGTGCCGTGCATTCCAATTTTAAAGGGCTTACTCCAGAGCAGATGAGTGACGCTGAATATGCTGAGAAGTGCTTGCCTTTTGCAGGAGAGTTGTATATGGGGCATTTGCGCTATTCTACTACCGGAAGGAGTGGTATTTCGTACGTACATCCTTTCTTGAGAAGAAATAACTGGCGTGCAAAGAATCTGTTGCTTTGCGGAAACTTTAACCTGACCAATGTGGATGAGATTTTCGAAGAGATTACTGCTGCTGGTCAGCATCCTCGTAAGTATGCCGATACTTATATCATGCTGGAACAGGTGGGACACCGACTGGACAGAGAGGTAGAGCGACTGTTTACTGAGTGTAAGGCCGAAGGACTGGAAGGGATGGATATTACTCATGCTATCGAAGACCGTATTGATTTGACGAATGTATTGAAAACATCGAGTCCTAAGTGGGACGGAGGATACGTAATCTGCGGCTTGACAGGAAGTGGGGAAACATTTGCTGTACGCGATCCTTGGGGTATCCGTCCGGGATTCTGGTACATGGATGAGGAAATCATGGTATTGGCATCGGAACGTCCGGTAATACAGACAGCCTTGAATGTGCCGGCTGACAGTATTCACGAATTACAACCGGGACAGGCTATTCTGCTGAATAAGAAAGGAGAGATGCGTTTGGCTCAAATCAATGAACCTAAACAGAAAAAGGCTTGTTCGTTCGAGCGGATTTACTTTAGCCGCGGAAGTGATATGGATATTTATCGCGAACGTAAGTTGTTGGGTGAGAAATTGGTAAATCCTATCTTGAAAGCTATCGACTACGATGTGGTCCACACTGTATTTTCGTTTATTCCTAATACGGCAGAAGTTGCTTTCTATGGAATGCTGGAGGGCTTTGATAACTATCTGAACGAATTGAAAGTGCAGCGTATAGAGGCATTGGGACATAAGCCCAGCCATAGCGAGTTGGAACAGATTCTTTCTCAACGCATCCGTAGTGAGAAGGTTGCTATTAAAGATATAAAGCTTCGTACGTTTATTTCAGAAGGTAATACAAGAAACGATCTTGCTGCTCATGTATATGATATTACTTACGGAAGCTTGATTCCTTATGAGGATAATCTGGTCATTATCGACGACAGTATTGTGCGAGGTACTACTTTGAAACAAAGTATCATCAGCATTCTCGATCGTCTGCATCCGAAGAAGATTGTCATTGTTTCTTCTTCTCCTCAGGTTCGTTATCCGGACTATTATGGAATTGATATGGCAAGTATGGAGCAGTTTATTGCATTCCGTGCTGCTATCGCATTGCTGGAAGAACGAGGTATGCAGTCGGTTATTGAGGAAGTATACCGTAAGTCGAAAGGACAGCTTTCTTTACCGAAAGAACAGATGGTGAATTACGTGAAAGAGATTTATGCTCCTTTCACCGATGAGGAAATTTCGGCAAAGATGGTAGAACTGCTTACTCCGGCAGGTACTCAGGCAAAGGTGGAAATTGTTTACCAGACATTGGAAGGGCTGCATGAAGCTTGTCCACAGCACGAAGGCGACTGGTATTTCAGTGGCGACTATCCTACGCCAGGTGGAGTGAAACGGGTAAACCAGGCGTTCATCGACTATGTAGAGCAAGTCTATCAGTTCTGATGAATGTAAATAAGTGAAGAATAATAAATTTAAACGATATATTAGTATTATAATAAGGTAATGAGAAATGTAACATTAATCCTCGACGACGGGAGCCGTTTCCATGGCAAGTCGTTCGGTTATGAGAAACCGGTAGCCGGTGAAGTTGTGTTTAATACAGCAATGACCGGTTATCCAGAGAGCTTGACCGACCCTTCGTATGCAGGTCAGTTGATGACTTTGACTTATCCGCTGGTTGGTAACTATGGTGTTCCACCGTTTACTTTTGAAGCTAACGGACTTCCGACTTTCATGGAGAGTGAAAAAATCCATGCCGAGGCAATTATTGTCAGTGATTATAGTGAAAAATACAGCCATTGGAATGCTGTGGAAAGCCTGGCTGACTGGTTGAAACGTGAGCAGGTACCTGGTATTACAGGTATTGATACTCGTGAACTGACTAAGGTTTTGCGCGAACATGGGGTAATGATGGGAAAAATCGTATTCGACGATGAACCGGACAATATTCCTGAGGCTGCATATGCCGGAGTAAACTACGTAGACAAGGTTTCTTGCAAGGAAGTGATTCGTTACAACGAAGGTGAAGGCAAGAAGAAAGTGGTGCTGGTAGACTGCGGTGTAAAATCAAACATTATCCGTTGCCTTTTGAAACGTGATGTGGAAATCATCCGTGTACCTTGGAACTATGACTTCAACTCTTTGCAGTTCGATGGCTTGTTTATCTCAAACGGTCCGGGCGACCCTGATACTTGTGATGCTGCTGTACAGAATATCCGTAAGGCAATGCAGAACGAAAAACTTCCTATCTTCGGTATCTGTATGGGTAACCAGTTGCTGTCGAAGGCAGGTGGTGCTAAGATTTACAAATTGAAATATGGTCATCGCAGCCACAATCAGCCGGTACGTATGGTAGGTACGGAACGCTGCTTCATTACTTCACAGAACCACGGTTATGCAGTAGACAACAATACATTGGGAGCAGATTGGGAACCTTTGTTCATTAACATGAATGACGGTTCAAACGAAGGTATCCGTCATAAGAAGAATCCTTGGTTCTCTGCACAGTTCCATCCGGAAGCTGCCAGTGGTCCTACTGATACCGAATTCTTGTTCGATGAGTTTGTAAAATTGTTATAAGTTTGTTGGTTTGTTAGTTTGATAGTTTGTTGATGCAAACTGAAAAACTCAAAAACTGAAAAACTTGAAAACTCACACTCAAACTTAAACTCGCAAACTCAAAAACTCAAAAACTTAAAAACTCAAATTCATGAAAGAAAATATAAAGAAAGTATTATTGTTAGGTTCTGGAGCGTTGAAAATCGGTGAAGCTGGTGAGTTCGACTACTCTGGTTCTCAGGCATTGAAGGCGTTGAAGGAAGAAGGTATTGAAACCATCCTTATCAACCCGAATATTGCTACCGTACAGACATCGGAAGGTGTGGCAGATAAGATTTACTTCTTGCCTGTAACTCCGTATTTCGTAGAGAAAGTCATCGCGAAAGAACGTCCGGATGGAGTATTGCTGTCGTTTGGTGGACAGACTGCATTGAACTGTGGTGTGGCTCTGTATAAAGCTGGTGTATTCGAAAAATACAATGCGCAGGTATTGGGTACTCCGGTACAGGCTATCATGGATACAGAAGACCGCGAACTTTTCGTACAGAAGTTGGACGAAATCAACGTGAAGACTATCAAGAGTGAGGCGGTAGAAAATATCGAAGACGCTCGTCGTGCAGCAAAAGAACTGGGATATCCGGTTATTATCCGTGCTGCTTATGCACTGGGTGGTCTGGGTTCTGGTTTCTGCGACAACGAAGAAGAACTGAACGTATTGGCTGAAAAAGCTTTCTCTTTCTCTCCACAGGTATTGGTAGAAAAGAGTCTGAAAGGCTGGAAGGAAGTTGAATACGAAGTGGTGCGTGACCGTTTCGATAACTGTATCACTGTATGTAATATGGAAAACTTTGACCCACTGGGCATTCATACCGGTGAGTCTATCGTAATCGCTCCTTCTCAGACATTGACCAACAGCGAATATCATAAACTGCGTGAACTGGCTATCCGTATCATCCGTCATATCGGTATTGTGGGTGAATGTAACGTGCAGTATGCGTTCGATCCGGAATCGGAAGATTACCGTGTAATTGAAGTAAATGCTCGTTTGAGCCGTTCTTCTGCATTGGCATCAAAAGCTACCGGATATCCTTTGGCATTCGTTGCTGCTAAGTTGGGATTGGGATACGGTCTGTTCGATTTGAAGAACTCGGTAACCAAGACTACTTCTGCTTTCTTCGAACCTGCATTGGACTATGTAGTATGTAAGATTCCTCGTTGGGACTTGGGTAAGTTCCACGGCGTAGACCGCGAACTGGGTTCTTCAATGAAATCGGTAGGTGAAGTAATGGCTATCGGTCGTACATTCGAAGAAGCAATCCAGAAAGGTCTGCGTATGATTGGTCAGGGTATGCACGGCTTTGTTGAAAACAAAGAATTGCAGATTGCCGATGTAGATAAAGCATTGCGCGAACCGACCGACAAACGTATCTTCGTTATCTCTAAAGCGATGCGTGCCGGCTATACTGTAGACCAGATTCATGAACTGACTAAGATCGATAAATGGTTCCTCGATAAATTGATGAACATTATGCAGACTTCAAAGGAACTGCATGAATGGGGAGGAAACCATACACAGATAGCACAACTTCCGAAAGATTTGCTGTACAAGGCAAAACGTCAGGGATTCTCAGACTTCCAGGTTGCACGTGCCATCGGTTATCAAGGCGATATGGAAGATGGAATATTGGAAGTACGTAACTACCGTAAGAGCCAGGGCATTGTACCGGTAGTAAAACAAATCGATACTTTGGCTGCCGAATATCCAGCTCAGACCAACTATCTGTATCTGACTTATAGTGGTGTAGCAAACGATGTTCACTATTTGGGCGACCATAAGAGTATCGTAGTATTGGGTTCTGGTGCATACCGTATCGGTTCGTCTGTAGAATTCGACTGGTGTGGCGTACAGGCTCTGAATACTATCCGCAAGGAAGGCTACCGTTCGGTAATGATTAACTACAACCCGGAAACCGTATCAACCGACTATGATATGTGTGACCGTCTGTATTTCGATGAATTGACATTCGAACGTGTAATGGATATCCTCGATTTGGAAAATCCGCACGGTGTAATCGTATCTACTGGTGGTCAGATTCCTAACAACCTTGCTCTTCGTCTTGATGGTCAGAAAATAAATATCTTGGGTACTTCTGCCAAGAGTATCGATAATGCGGAAGACCGTGACAAATTCTCGGCTATGCTCGACCGTATCGGTGTTGACCAGCCAGAATGGAGCGCATTGACTTCGATGGAAGATATCAACGCATTTATCGAAAAAGTAGGATTCCCGGTATTGGTTCGTCCGTCTTACGTTCTTTCTGGTGCTGCCATGAACGTATGTTCTAACCAGGAAGAATTGGAACGCTTCCTGCAGTTGGCTGCCAACGTATCGAAGAAACATCCGGTAGTAGTAAGCCAGTTCATTGAACATGCTAAGGAAGTAGAAATGGATGCTGTAGCACAGAACGGTGAAATCGTTGCCTATGCTATCTCAGAACACATTGAGTTTGCCGGTGTACACTCTGGAGATGCTACAATCCAGTTCCCACCGCAGAAACTGTATGTAGAAACTGTACGTCGTATCAAGCGCATCAGCCGTCAGATTGCAAAAGAACTGAACATCTCTGGTCCGTTCAATATCCAGTTCCTTGCCCGTGAAAACGATATCAAGGTAATTGAATGTAACTTGCGTGCCAGCCGTTCGTTCCCATTCGTAAGCAAGGTATTGAAGATTAACTTCATCGAATTGGCTACGAAGGTAATGTTGGGCCTGCCGGTAGAAAAACCAAGCAAGAACCTCTTCGAATTGGATTACGTAGGTATCAAGGCCAGTCAGTTCTCATTCAACCGTCTGCAGAAGGCCGACCCTGTATTAGGCGTAGACATGGCTTCTACCGGTGAAGTAGGATGTATCGGTGAAGATACTTCTTGCGCAGTACTGAAGTCTATGTTGTCTGTGGGTTACCGTATTCCGGAAAAGAACATTCTGATGTCTACAGGTACTCCGAAGCAGAAAGTAGAAATGCTGAAAGCGGCTCATGAATTGAAGGCAAAGGGTTACAACATCTTTGCTACCGGTGGTACTTCTAAATTCCTTGCAGAAAACGGTGTAGAAAATACCCGTGTATACTGGCCAAGCGAAGAAGGACATCCGCAGGCATTGGAAATGTTGCATAACAAGGAAATTGATATGGTTGTCAATATCCCGCGCGACTTGTCGGCAGGTGAATTGGACAACGGTTACAAGATCCGCCGTGCAGCAGTCGACTTGAACATTCCTTTGGTTACAAATGCACGTCTGGCAAGCGCCTTTATTCATGCATTCTGTACCATGACAATCGATGACATTGCTATCAAGAGCTGGGAAGAATATAAATAATCCTTCCTTTTGATAAGGCATTGAATATATAGCGCCCGCAGACTTCTTCGTGAGGTTTGCGGGCGCTTTTTGTTTAACTAATGGGGAGGAACAAGACGATACTTTATAATAGGACTTATTAAAATCCTGCAATCCGCATTGTATCTGTAATTCTTGAATCATCTCATATTATTGCGTTTTTGGGGTACATTCCACTGTATAGAATCTGTCTTGGAAAGAAGAAAAGACATATCATCATTCTATAATATTTTTTATCAGACTATTTAAAAATCAATATATTTTTTTTAATTTAGAGCATTGATAATGAAAACCTGAAAGAGTATGAATTACCTTAGTCTGATTATTATGTTACTGGTAGCAGCGATTCTTGTAATTGCTGGAACAGCCATAGTGAAACAGCCCCAATTGCTGTCCAATTATCATTCGTTTACGGAAGAAGAAAAGGCCAGTCCTGCTTTTCACCGTTATCTGAAAAGTGTCCGAAATATAATGATTGCCATAGCCATTGCCTTAGTTGGAGGAGAGTGGCTTTCTAAATGGTTTGATTCAAATTTCTATAGTATCCTGTCGATATTGGGTGTATGTATATTGCTTTTGTATTTGCTTTATGTACAAGGCAAGATATCCAGTCGTATGAAACGGAAAAGCCGTATCTATGGTATTTTCGTCTTTGTATTAATTGCGGGGCTTATTATTCTTCCTCTGTGTCGTGGAACATCTGTCAGCTATACGAATGAAACCCTACGTATCTCGGGTATGTATGGAACCGAGATACCACATACCGAAATACGTCGTGTATCGTTAGAACAGACATTACCGGAGATAACCTGGCGTACCAATGGCTTGTCGGTGGGAGATGTAAAGAAGGGATATTTTCGTACTGGCGATGATAGGAAAGTAAAACTCTTTCTTGCATCAGATAAAGCTCCTTTTCTGCATGTACAGACTATATGGAATGAAGATATTTATATCAATTCATCCCATCCTGAAGAAATAAGGAAACTCTATCTGCAGATGGAAGGAAAATATTCGATTCGTTAGGTAAAGATTAGGGAGTAAAAGATAACCCCTTCCTTTCTTTTTTATATGAAAAGAAAAAGCCAATCGTTTTGTCGTAACATAAAACGATTGGCTTTCTTTATTTTCGGTCTCTTTGTTCTTTTAGAAAAGTATCTGTATCAACAGCAGTCCCACAGCTATGGCTACACCAGTAGAAATCAGTCCTGGCATCATGAACGAATGGTTCAGAATATACTTTCCGATGCGGGTTGTACCAGTACTGTCGAAGTTGATGGCTGCTACTACCGTAGGATAATTAGGGATAAAGAAGTAGCCGTTTACTGCAGGAAACAGTGCTATCAGCAGCAAAGGAGAAATTCCCAGTGCAATACCCAAAGGTACTACGGCACGTACGGTTGCAGCCTGACTGTAAAGCAAGATAGACATTACAAACAAGGCTACTCCAAAGAGCCAAGGCATGGAATGAATCACCTGATCGATGGTAGATGTCAGTTGTTCGATGTTACCGGAAATAAACGTATCTCCCATCCATGCAATACCAAAGATTGCAATGACGGCCTGCATGCCGGCAGGGAATATATTGCCTTGTACAGCCTTGATACCATCAATACGGCATACTAACAGGATGATAGCCGCCGTACATAACATGATGATTTCAATCAGAGCCGGCATATCAAGCATGGTTATCTTTCCATCGTGCATAAAGGTAGGGCGAAGTGATTCTATAGACCCAAACAGTACAATCAGGAAAGTAGCCAGCAAGAAGATAAATACAGAAAGGCGTGCTTTCTTCATATTCTGTATTTCACTAGTCTGTACAGAACTGTTTTTAATGAGTCCTTCTTTCAGTCGTCTTAAATACTCCGGGTCATCAGACAGTTCTTTTCCTGTTCGGAGTGAACAGAATGCTCCTACCAGCACTCCGATGAATGTGGCAGGAATACTGATTTTCAGAATATCAAATAAGGTAAGATCAAACCCGGATAGGAGTCCCAATAGGGCTACTGTTGCAGCCGATATAGGACTGGCTGTAATAGCTTGCTGGGAAGCAATAACAGCGATACCCAATGGCCGTTCCGGGCGGATTTTGGTTTCTCTTGCCACTTCGGCAATAACTGGCAGTACAGAATAGGCAATATGTCCTGTACCGGCAATAAATGTAAACAGGTAAGTAACGATAGGACTTAGAATCGTTACGTGTTCGGGATGGCGGCGCAGAATACGTTCGGCTATTTTCACCATGTACTCCAAACCTCCGGCAGCTTGCATGCACGATGCAGCAGTAACTACAGCCGCAATCATCAGCATTACATCAATGGGAGGGGTGGTAGGTTGAATGCCAAATACAAAAGTCAGTACTGCTACTCCTAGTCCGCCTGTGACTCCTAGTCCGACACCTCCTAAACGAGCTCCCAATACGATTGCTCCTAATACAATGATTAATTGTAATAATAACATACAGTTGTCTTTTTCTTGAACTTGTTTTTGTGAGGTTGCAAAGTTACTTATTTTGCCTGAATTGCTAAAGTGATTGTAGTTGAATTGAGGGACAAAAAGAAAGCGACCTTTTTCAAGACCGCTTTAGATGTTTTCACAACGGAATAATCCTTATTGTGATTTGCTTCAATTTAATATTGCAAATATATAAAAATAATTTGATTATTAGTATATTTTGTACTCATTTTTTATCTTTGAAAAAATTAGATAAAAGTATTATTATGAAAAAGATTCTGGGGTTAGATTTAGGAACCAATAGTATAGGGTGGGCGGTTATTAATTCGTCTGTAGATATAGAAGGTAAAGAACAATTAAAAAAGATTTCTGCTTCTGGAAGTCGAATAATACCAATGGATGCAGCTACACTGGGAGATTTTGATAAAGGAAATTCCAAGTCACAAACAGCCGAACGTACTCGGTTACGGGGAGTTCGTAGATTATTAGAGCGTAGTTTACTTCGTAGAGAGCGTTTACTTCGTGTATTATCTGTGATGGAATTTTTACCAGAACATTATGCTTCTCAACTAAATCGTTACGGAAAATTTATTTCAGGTACAGAACCTAAGTTAGCCTGGTATAAAACATCTGATGGTAGATATACTTTCTTATTTCAAGACTCGTTTTCTGAAATGTTATCAGATTTTCAGTCTCATCATCCGCAATTGTTAGAAGGAGGGAAGAAGATACCATACGATTGGACTTTATATTATCTTCGAAAGAAAGCATTGTTCGAGAAGGTAACCAAAGAAGAGTTAGCTTGGATTCTATTAAGTTTTAATCAGAAGCGAGGATACTATCAGTTGCGTGGAGAGGAGGAACAAGAAGATGATAAAAAACAGGTAAAGTACTATGCTTTAAAAGTTGTTTCGGTAGAAGATTCTGGCGACCGCAAAGGAAAGGATATCTGGTATAATGTATATTTGGAAAACGGTTGGAAATATCGTCGTGCAAGCAGTATTCCTTTAGACTGGGTTGGGAAGATTAAAGAGTTTGTAGTCACAACAGAATTGGATGATACTGGAAATCTGAAAAAAGATAAGGATGGAGAAGTGAAACGTTCATTCCGTGCACCGAAAGAAGACGATTGGGGATTGTTGAAAGCCAAGACTCAAGAGCAGATTGATCAAAGTGGAAAAACAGTAGGTGCCTATATCTATGACTCATTGCTTGATACTCCCGAGCAAAAAATAAGAGGTAAACTTGTACGTACGATTGAGCGTAGATACTATAAAGATGAACTTTATCGCATTTTGAAGAAACAGCAGGAGTTTCATTCCGAATTACGTGATTCTTCTCTTCTTGCAGCTTGTATAGAAGAACTTTATCCTCATAATGAAGTTCATCGAAATATATTGTATACTCAAGATTTTGCATATTTTTTAGTTGAAGATATTTTATTTTACCAGCGTCCGCTTAAAAGTAAGAAATCATTGATTGATGATTGTCCTTACGAATCGCGTGTATATAAAAAAGAAGGGGCTTTATGTAATGTTCCGTTGAAGTGTGTTGCAAAGTCACATCCTTTGTATCAGGAATTTCGTTTATGGCAATTTATTTCTAATTTGCGTATTTACCAGCGTGAAAAAACAGTTGATGGTTCGCTTAAAACAGATGTGGATGTAACAGGAGATTTTTTGAAGGACGAGAATGGTTATGTAGCTTTGTTTGAATGGCTTTATGAAAGGAAAAATGTAGATCAAAAAGCTTTGTTAGGCTATAAACCATTTGGGATAAATAAAAAAGAGCAGACAGCCTATCGGTGGAATTATGTGGAAGATAAATCTTATCCATGTAATGAAACGCGTGCTATTATTAAAGCAAGATTAGAAAAGGCTGGTGTTAAAGATAGCTTCTTGACAAAAGAAAGGGAAGAAGCTTTATGGCACATTCTGTATTCTATATCTGATAAACAAGAGTTGTTGAAGGCATTAGCTACTTTTTCAGATAAGCATGGATTAGATAATGCTTTCGTAGAAGCTTTTGCTAAAATTCCTCCATTTGAGAAGAGTTATGGAGCATATTCTCTGAAAGCATTGAAAAAGTTGCTATCGTTAATGCGTATGGGGAAATATTGGAATCAAAATGCTATAGATGGTAAGACGTGTGAGCGAATAGAGAAAATTTTAACTGGGGAGTATGATGAAACAATACGAAATAGAGTACGTGAAAAGGCGATGCATTTTACTGACTTATCTTCTTTCAGAGGTCTTCCACTTTGGTTGGCATCCTATGTCGTTTACGACCGACATTCAGAAGCAAAAGATATTGCCAAATGGAAAACTCCAGAAGATATTAATGTTTTCTTGAGGGGATTTAAGCAACATTCTTTACGCAATCCTATAGTAGAACAGGTTATTACAGAAACATTACGTACAGTGCGTGACATTTGGAAAAAAGAAGGTCAAATAGATGAAATTCACGTAGAACTTGGTCGTGAAATGAAAAATCCTGCAGATAAGCGTAAGCAGATAACTGCTCAGATTTTGGAAAATGAATATACAAATTTGAGAGTGAAAGCCTTACTTACAGAGTTTATGAATCCTGAATTTGAAATAGAGAATGTACGACCTTATTCTCCCAGCCAGCAGGAAATTTTACGCATCTATGAAGATGGTGTTTTTGCCGGTATTTCTGATAAAGAAATTCCAGAAGACATTGCCTCTATATTGAAAAAGTTTAAAGATAGCGATGTGAAAAAATACCCTTCCCGTTCGGAAGTATTACGATATAAATTATGGCTTGATCAGCGATATCGTTCTCCTTATACTGGTAGAATGATTCCTTTAGGAAAACTGTTTACTGCGGAATATGAGATAGAGCATATCATCCCTCAGTCCCGTTATTTTGATGATTCGTTTACTAATAAGGTTATTTGTGAATCTGCAGTCAATAAGTTGAAGGGTAATTTACTTGGGTATGAATTTATTAAAAAACATTCAGGTCAGATTGTAGAATTAGGTAGAGGAGATGTTGTTCCTGTATTTACTGTAGAACAGTATGAACGGTTTGTAAAAGAATCTTATTTTAATAATGCGAAGAAGAAAGAGAAACTTTTGCTTGAAGAAATTCCTGATAGTTTCATTGAACGCCAGTTGAATGATAGTCGTTATATCAGTAAAGTGGTAAAATCGCTGCTGTCAAACATTGTGCGGGAGGAAGGAGAGCAAGATGCTGTTTCTAAAAATGTAATTGTATGTACAGGAAAAGTAACAGACCGATTGAAAAAAGACTGGGGAATACAAGATGTTTGGAATCGTATTATTCTTCCACGCTTTCTGCGTTTGAATGAATTGACAGATTCTTCTGATTATACCATAATGAGTACAAATGGTAATATTATTCCTGCTATGCCTTTACATTTGCAGAGAGGATTTAACAAGAAGAGAATCGATCATCGCCATCATGCGATGGATGCTATTGTGATTGCTTGTGCAAGTCGTAATATTGTAAATTATTTGAATAATGCTTCTGCAAAAAAAGGTGCCAAAATCTCACGTTATGACCTTCAGTATCTGTTATGCGATAAAGTAAAAACAGATGCTGCTGGAAATTATAAATGGATGCTTCGTAAACCATGGGAGACGTTTACACAAGATGTATATGCTGCGCTTATGGATATTGTAGTTAGTTTTAAACAGAATCTTCGAGTAATAAATCGTACCACGAATTATTATCAGCATTATAATACCGAAGGGAAAAAGATAATGGTACCACAGGCAAAAGGAGATAGTTGGGCTATTCGTAAACCTATGCATAAAGATACGGTATATGGAGAAATAAATTTGCGTAAAATTAAAACCGTGTCTTTGAAGGAAGCTGTCAAAAATCCGTTGCGAATTGTAGATAAGTCATTTAAACATAAGTTACAAGAACTTCTTCATACTGGATATAATTTGAAAGCTATTACTAATTATTTTGAAAATAATAAAGATGTTTGGGCAGATATAAACTTGAAGAAGATAAGTGTATACTATTTTACCAAGGAAACAAATGAACGTTATTTTGCAACTCGTAAAGCCTTGGATACAAGTTTTATGCGGAGTAAAATAGAAGAAGAGATTGCTGATACCGGCATTCAGAAAATTTTGTTGAATCATTTGCAGGACAATGACAATAATGCTGAAATTGCATTTTCTCCTGATGGAATAGAACGTATGAATCAAAATATAGTAGCATTAAATGAAGGAAGATGGCATCAACCTATTTATAAGGTTCGTGTATACGAGAAAGCAGATAAATTTCCGATAGGAGAGAAAGGAAGTAAATCTGCAAAATTTGTAGAAGCTGCTAAGGGGACGAATCTTTTCTTTGCTGTATATGAATCGGTGAGCGAGGATAAAAAGACGGGAGAATTAGTGCGTAAGCGAACTTTTGCATCTATTCCTTTAAATTTGGTAATTGAACGCCAAAAGAAAGGTTTACCGTCGGCTCCCGCAGATGCGAATGGTAACTTGCCAATCTTTGTATTGTCTCCTAATGATTTGGTGTATCTGCCTACTGAGGAAGAACGTAAAAATAATACTTTCTCTTTCCCTTTGAATAGAGGGAGAATTTATAAAATGGTTAGTTGTTCTGAAAATAGATTGTTTTTGGTACCTTTTTATGTTGCTTCTATCATTAGAGATAAATATGAATATACATCTAAAAATAAAATCGAATTGACAGACGATAAGCTCTCAATAAAAGAGATTTGTTGGCCTATAAAAGTAGATCGATTAGGGAATATAACCCTCAAGTAGAAACTTTATAGATTGATACTATGATAAAGAAAACATTGTATTTTGGAAATCCTGCTTATTTGTCTTTAAAGAACAATCAACTGGTGATTAAGTTGCCGGAAGTGGAGCATAATGCTTCACTTCCGGACAGATATAAAAGTCAGTCAGCTATAACCAAGCCAATAGAAGATATTGGCTTGGTTATATTAGATAATAAGCAGATAACCATTACTACTGGAGTACTGGATGCTCTTTTAGAAAATAATAGTAGTGTGATTACTTGTGATAGTAAAAGTATGCCTGTTGGTTTACTATTACCTTTATCTGGAAATACCGTGCAGAATGAGAGGTTTAGAGATCAGTTGTCGGCAACACTTCCTCTTAAAAAACAATTATGGCAACAAACTATTAAGGCTAAGATAACAAATCAGGCAACCGTTCTTCTGAACTGTTTGGGAGAGGAAAGTAAATGTATGCAGGTTTGGGCAGATGAAGTAAGAAGTGGAGATTCCGATAACTTGGAAGCAAGGGCTGCTGCTTATTATTGGAAAAATCTTTTTTCTCATATTCCGGAATTTACTCGTAATAGAGAAGGAATATATCCTAATAATCTGTTGAATTTTGGATATGCAATACTTCGTGCTATCATTGCGAGAGCCTTAGTTTCCAGTGGGTTGCTCCCTACATTAGGTATCCATCATCACAATCGATACAATGCTTATTGTCTGGCAGATGATATAATGGAGCCTTATCGTCCGTATGTGGATGAATTGGTCTTTCGGTTAGTGCAAAAACATAAAGGAGAAATGGAACTAACCAAAGAATTGAAAGGAGTACTTCTTACAATACCAACATTAGAGGTAATGATAAATGGAAAACGAAGTCCATTAATGATAGCAGCCACTCAGACTACAGCATCTTTGTATAAATGTTTTACGGGTGAACTTCGTCGTATTGTTTATCCGGAAAAGTAATATTTAGAATGGACCGTTTTAGTGAATATCGTATTATGTGGGTTCTTGTATTTTTTGATTTGCCAACAGAAACCAAAAAAGATAAGAAGGCGCATGCTCTTTTTCGTAAAAATCTTCAAAAAGATGGTTTCACCATGTTTCAATTCTCTATGTATATTCGTCATTGTGCCAGTATGGAGAATGCTTCTGTTCACATAAAAAGGGTAAAATCTTTTTTACCGGAATATGGGCAGGTTGGTATTATGTGTATAACTGATAAACAGTTTGGACAGATTGAATTGTTTTATGGTCAGAAATTGAAAGAACCGAATGCTCCAGGACAACAGTTGGAATTATTTTAGAAATAAGAAATCCCGTTCTACAAAACGGGATTTCTTATTAGGAACAGTTCTTTTTCTTTTTCTAATATTTGAGTTAAGTAGTTGATTGTTATTGATTTGTGTGGAATTAGCTGTTCCTTATAGTACAAAGTTATTAAATTGAAAGCAAATCACAACCGCTGCCGTGATATTCGCAACACTCAACGGCTGTTCCTTATAGTACAAAGTTATTAAATTGAAAGCAAATCACAACTCCCAATCCAATCAGTACAAATTACTTCACGCTGTTCCTTATAGTACAAAGTTATTAAATTGAAAGCAAATCACAACTATTCTCCAATGAATGCTGGTGAGTTGTTGGCTGTTCCTTATAGTACAAAGTTATTAAATTGAAAGCAAATCACAACTCGCGCAAAGCGCGAGCGTACCTCCGTGACGCTGTTCCTTATAGTACAAAGTTATTAAATTGAAAGCAAATCACAACATGTTTGGTGATTCCGATCTGCGCTAAATTGCTGTTCCTTATAGTACAAAGTTATTAAATTGAAAGCAAATCACAACATCCGGCCGCTTTTAAGTGTTTTATTTGATGCTGTTCCTTATAGTACAAAGTTATTAAATTGAAAGCAAATCACAACTCGCGTGCCGATTTGTCTGCTAAGTTATTTGCTGTTCCTTATAGTACAAAGTTATTAAATTGAAAGCAAATCACAACTATAAAATGCAGGTAGACGTGTTCTCATGTGCTGTTCCTTATAGTACAAAGTTATTAAATTGAAAGCAAATCACAACGTATTTTTTCCGTTCCATGTAAAAGTAGCTGCTGTTCCTTATAGTACAAAGTTATTAAATTGAAAGCAAATCACAACCATAGTCAGTTTCGGTTATTTCGTTGATAAGCTGTTCCTTATAGTACAAAGTTATTAAATTGAAAGCAAATCACAACAAAGTTGCTATACGGTAAAAGTTCCCACCAGCTGTTCCTTATAGTACAAAGTTATTAAATTGAAAGCAAATCACAACAGAGGTTGGGGAGGAATACGCAGCGCAAGCGCTGTTCCTTATAGTACAAAGTTATTAAATTGAAAGCAAATCACAACTTTGGCTCCATGGATTTTCTGTGCTTGGATGCTGTTCCTTATAGTACAAAGTTATTAAATTGAAAGCAAATCACAACAAGTCCAATAATCAAAAGAAAAATCCGCAAGCTGTTCCTTATCATACAAAGTTATCAAATTGAAAGCAGTTTTCTTATTCCTTTATTATATTATGTGGTAAATCTTCTTCATTTTTTGACTAAGTACATACATAAATCTGTAATAACTTTTAGGACAGATACTTTCCATATGAGATTGACCAAGAAAGAACGGACAATATATCTTTATTACACTTCTTTCATCAAGATAAGCCGGGGCAGTCCACCATATTTCAAGACTTGTTTTACACAGCGGTATCCGGCTTTTTCCATATTGATACGTGAGAAGCAATTGTCCGGATGTACGGTACATAAAAGATAGCGGTAACCTGCGGCCCGTAATTCTTCTTCCGCTTTTGCTGTAAGTTTACGTTGCAGACCATAGCCTCGGAAAGAAGGGTGGACTACTACAGTATCCATATGCGCAACCAGATTTAATTCGTGTTCAGGAAGATAAATATCTCGTCCCAGGTTATCCGGATTGTCTTTTCCCGGATATACGATAAGAAACAATCCGGCAATTTTTTCCGAAGCAGTGTCTGTAGCTATCCATGCGACTCCTTTTTCTTGTTCAATAAGTTGGCGGATGTAGTTTTCTCCTTCTTCTGGAGCAAACCATTCCTGCTGTTCCATTCCGTTCCATACTTCCCGAATGAGTGAAGTCAGTAGGGAAGCCTCTTCCGCTTTCGCTTTGGTCAGTTGAAATTCCATGTTTAGATAAAATGTATTGACTTTTACAGCAAATATAAAAGATCCGGATGAAAAGATAAAACTTACATAAAAAATTTATGAATATACATATAATGAGCTAATATCAAAGTAGATACCTCTCCGAAATGATTCGAAATGTCTTCTTATGGTTTTGACAAAATAACATTATATATAACTTTTTACACAAGAATTTATCTGTATTTTTAGGTTATTTCTCTTAATGTACTTATATTTGCCTTACAAAATGATAAAACGCAGGTGTCTGCATAAAATGTTTATTTAAACGAAAAGAATAACATGATGAAAGAATTTGGAAAGACTCGTATAGAGAGCGATTTAATCGGTTCTCGTGAAATAGCAGATGAATTATTGTACGGTGTACAGACATTGAGAGGACTGGAAAACTTCTCTATCAGTAAATTTCATCTGAATGAATATCCTTTATTTATAAATGGACTTGCTATCACAAAAATGGCAGCTGCCCGTGCCAATCATGAATTAGGTTTGCTTACAGACCAGCAGTTTGAAGCGATTACTCAGGCTTGTCAGGAAATATTGGATGGAAAGTTTCACGATCAGTTCCCTGTAGATATGATTCAGGGAGGGGCTGGAACAAGTACCAATATGAATGCAAACGAAGTGATTGCCAATCGTGCACTCGAAATTATGGGTTATGCACATGGAGAATATACCTATTGTTCGCCTAACGACCATGTAAACCGTTCGCAGTCTACCAATGATGCATATCCTACTGCCATTCATCTGGGAATGTATGCCACTCATTTGCGTCTGATCCCTTGTCTGGAAAACCTGATAGAGGCTTTTCGCAAGAAAGGACAAGAATTTGCACACATTATCAAGATGGGACGTACTCAATTGGAAGATGCGGTTCCTATGACATTGGGACAGACTTTTAATGGCTTTGCCAGTATCCTGACTGATGAAATCAAGCATCTGAATGAAGCTGCTGCCGATTTTCTGACAGTCAATATGGGAGGTACAGCCATTGGTACCGGTATTTGTGCAGAACCGGGTTATGCAGAAAAGTGTATTGCTGCTTTGCGCGATATTACAGGCTGGGATATCCGTTTGTCTGATGATTTGGTGGGAGCAACTTCCGATACTTCCTGTCTGGTAGGTTATGCTTCGGCAATGAAGCGTCTGGCTGTAAAAGTCAACAAGATCTGTAATGATCTTCGTCTGTTGGCAAGTGGTCCGCGTTGTGGTTTGGGTGAATTGAACTTGCCGGCTATGCAACCGGGTTCTTCCATCATGCCGGGTAAGGTCAATCCGGTTATTCCCGAAGTGATGAATCAGATTTGCTATAAAGTAATAGGAAATGAGTTGTGTGTAACAATGGCGGGAGAAGCCGCTCAGATGGAACTGAATGCAATGGAACCGGTGATGGCACAGTGTTGCTTCGAGTCGGTAGATTTGCTGATGAACGGATTCGATACACTACGTACCTTGTGTGTAGAGGGAATTACTGCTAACGAGCAATATTGTATTGAAGAGGTACACCACAGCATTGGTGTGGTAACTGCTCTTAATCCGATTATTGGATATAAGAATTCTACAAAAATTGCCAAGGAAGCCTTGGAAACCGGAAAGAGTGTGTATCAGTTGATTTTGGATCATGGTATTCTTTCGAAGGAGGATATCGATACAACCTTAAGTCCTGAAAATATGATTCATCCGGTAAAACTGGATATTAAACCGAAGAAATAAGATTCATCTTCTTGTCACGATACTGGTGATAAGTGATAAAAATATTGCCCGTCCACTGTCTGTTCAGTGGTCGGGCATTTTTTTATGTTTCAGACTTCCACTCTTTTTTATATTCGCAATCGGAAAGTATATCTTTCTTCAGAGTCTTCCTTTCTGATACAATCTGCTGCTGATATTTATTCTTTTCTGTATTCGACGACGTTGATTGTACAGCCAGCGTCGCCGATTTGACAGACGATGCCGTGGGCTGTACAACCAACGACGTGGGCTGCAGATTGTGATTGATGGTATGAAGTTACGATAGCCTTGTTTTAAAAGTTGAATATTTATAACTCCTTTTTGTGAAGAATGGTTGTAAATGTTATAAGTATACGCTAATAAGTTATTTTCTATTAAAATGTATTTAAAATATTGCCTTTAGTAGACAAACGAGAATAGTATACCATATTTTTGCGACTAATTGAAAGTGAAAGGTAAAAAGAAAAGAGATGGTTTATGACATTGAAATGATGAGAACGTTTTACGCATCCTATGCAATGCGCGTAGATGCAGTACAACGTAAATTGGGCAAAGCAATGACTTTGGCTGAGAAAATTTTATATGCACATTTATACGATGAAAAGACGCTTTGTGCTTTTCGCCGTGGAGAGGATTATGTCAATTTTCGTCCGGACCGTGTAGCCATGCAGGATGCAACCGCACAGATGGCACTGCTTCAGTTTATGAATTCCGGACAGCAGCGAGTGGCTGTACCTTCTACTGTACACTGCGATCATTTGATTCAGGCGTACAAGGGCGCATCGGCAGATTTGCCTGTGGCGCAGGAAACCAACAAGGAAGTGTATGGCTTCCTGAAGAGTGTAGCTTCTAAATACAATATAGGCTTCTGGAAGCCGGGTGCCGGTATTATTCATCAGGTAGTATTGGAGAACTATGCATTTCCGGGAGGAATGATGGTGGGTACAGATTCGCATACCCCCAATGCCGGAGGATTGGGCATGATAGCCATCGGAGTAGGCGGAGCCGATGCGGTGGATGTCATGACAGGAATGGAATGGGAGTTGAAAATGCCCAAGCTTATTGGAGTACATCTGAAAGGTAGTCTGAACGGATGGGCTTCTCCGAAAGATGTTATTCTGAAACTGGCCGGACTGCTTACGGTGAAAGGAGCTACAAATGCCATTATAGAATATTTCGGAGAAGGTACGGCTTCACTGTCTGCTACCGGTAAGGCCACTATTTGTAATATGGGAGCAGAAGTGGGAGCTACTACCTCTATCTTTCCTTATGATGCAGAGATGGAGAAATATCTGTGTGCTACCGGACGTGAGGAAGTGGCAAAAATGGCTTCGGAAAATGCTTCGTGTCTGAGAGCAGACAAGGAAGTGGAAGCTGCTCCGCATCTTTATTATGACCGGGTAATAGAAATCGACTTGTCGGCTTTGGAACCTTATATCAACGGACCGTTTACTCCCGATGCGGCTTGCCCGATTTCGGAATTTGCGGAGAAGGTAAAACAGAATGGCTATCCGCAGAAAATGGAAGTGGGACTGATTGGTTCCTGCACCAATTCTTCGTACCAGGATTTGAGTCGTGCAGCCTCCTTGGCACGTCAGGTCAAGGCGAAAGGTTTGAAGATGGCTGCCGGGCTGATTATCAACCCGGGTTCGGAACAAGTCTATTGTACTGCTCGGCGCGATGGCATGATAGCCGATTTCGAAGCGGTAGGTGGAGTGATTATGACCAATGCCTGTGGTCCGTGTATCGGCCAGTGGAAGCGAGTGACTGATGACCCTATGCGGGTTAATTCTATTGTTACTTCCTTTAACCGTAACTTCGCCAAACGTGCCGACGGCAATCCTAATACCCATGCTTTTGTAGCTTCTCCGGAAGTGGCAATGGCCCTGGCCATTGCAGGTGATTTATGCTTTAATCCGCTGACTGATACCTTGACCAATGAACAGGGTGAACAGGTACGGCTGGATGCTCCGGTAGGAGATACCTTGCCGGAAAAAGGATTTACTGTAGACGATAACGGGTATGTAGCTCCTGCTGCCGACGGAAAAGATATCGAAGTGTCCATTGCTCCCGATTCTGCCCGTTTACAGCGTCTGGCTCCTTTTGCTCCCTGGGATGGTAAAGATTTGGAGCAGATGCCTTTGCTTATAAAGACGCAGGGTAAGTGTACTACAGACCATATCTCGATGGCTGGTCCGTGGTTGCGCTTCCGTGGACATCTGGAGAATATTTCCGACAATATGCTGATGGGGGCTGTCAATGCTTTCAATGGAAAGACCAATAGTGTATGGAACCGGCTGACTGGCGAATATGATGCCGTATCGGCTGTGGCCAAGCAATATAAAGCAAAGGCCATCCCTTCTATTGTGGTAGCCGAGGAAAACTACGGCGAAGGCTCCAGTCGGGAACATGCTGCTATGGAACCTCGTTTCCTGAATGTGCGGGTTATCCTTGCCAAAAGCTTTGCCCGTATCCATGAAACCAATTTGAAGAAGCAGGGAATGCTGGCATTGACTTTTGCTGACAAATCCGATTACGATAAAATACAGGAACACGACTGTATTTCTGTCTGTGGGCTGGATCACTTTGCTCCGGGAAAACCTTTGCAGGTGGTAGTAACGCACGAGGATGGAACAGAAGATACATTCCTTGCCCTGCATACCTATAATGAAATGCAGATAGGTTGGTTTAAAGCCGGTTGTGCTTTGAATACCTTCCGAAAATAACTTAAGAACTTACAAACTCACAAACTTAAAAATTATGTCCAAAATAGATATGAAAGACGGTCGGCTGATAGTACCCGACTGTGTGACCGTTCCTTATATTGAAGGTGATGGAGTGGGAGCAGAAATTACTCCTGTATGTCAGAAAATAGTAAACGAAGCTGTTAAACTGGCTTATGATGATAAGCGTTCTATCGAGTGGAAAGAAGTACTGGCTGGAGAAAAGGCATTCAAGCAGACCGGAGAATGGCTTCCTGAAGCTACAATGGATGCTTTTCGCGAATACCTTATCGGTATAAAGGGACCTCTTACTACTCCTGTAGGCGAAGGCATCCGTTCGCTGAATGTGGCACTGCGCCAGACACTCGATTTGTATGTTTGTCTGCGTCCGGTACGTTGGTTCCGTGGAGTGGTTTCTCCGGTAAAGGAACCGCAGAAAGTAAACATGCATATTTTCCGCGAAAATACAGAAGACATTTATGCCGGTATAGAATGGGAACAGGGGACTCCAGAAGCTGAAAAGTTCTATGCTTTTCTGCGCGACGAGATGGGAGTGAAGAAAGTCCGTTTCCCTGAGACTTCTTCTTTCGGTGTAAAGCCGGTATCGGTAGAAGGAACCAAACGATTGGTACGTGCTGCTATTCTGTACGCCCTGCAGCATCATTTGCCTTCGGTTACATTGGTACACAAAGGAAACATCATGAAGTTTACTGAAGGAGGATTCAAGCGTTGGGGATACGAAGTGGCTGAAACAGAATTTGCCCAGCAGACTTTTACCATGAACCGCTACAATCAGCTGAAGAAGGAGTTGGGAGAAGAGTCTGCCAAAGCTGCTTTGGCAGAAGCCATGAATTTGGGTAAAGTAATTGTCAAGGACTGCATTGCGGATGCTTTCTTGCAGAATACATTGCTCACTCCTGAAGATTACTCAGTCATTGCCACTTTGAACTTGAATGGAGACTATGTATCCGACCAGTTGGCTGCGATGGTGGGTGGTATCGGTATTGCACCGGGAGCCAATATCAACTATCAGACCGGACATGCTATTTTTGAGGCTACACACGGTACGGCTCCCGATATTGCCGGAAAGAATATCGTAAATCCCTGCTCGCTGCTGTTGTCGTCTGTCATGATGTTGGATTATATCGGATGGAAAGAAGCTTCTGCTTTGATTATCCGTGCGTTGGAGGACCTCTTCGAGGCTGGAGAGGCAACTTCGGACCTCGCACGCTTTATGCCTGATGGACATGTATTGACAACAGAAGAGTTCGGACAGCGTGTGATTGAATCATTGTAAATATTAATAAAGATAGCTTGTATATGAAAAAAGAATACATCGTATATAAACTTTCGGAGTGTGCCAAACAGGCATGTCGTATTGATAATGAATTGTTTGCAAAATATAATGTAAAACGTGGATTGCGTAATGAGGATGGTACAGGAGTATTGGTAGGGCTGACCAAAATCGGAAATGTAGTAGGATATGAACGTACGGAGGAAGGGCTGAAACCGATTCCCGGTAAGTTGTTTTACAGGGGATATGATTTGGACGACATCGCTCATGCACTGCTCAAGGAGAAGCGTTTCGGATTTGAGGAAGTGGCTTATCTGTTGCTTTCGGGAGAATTGCCGGATAACGAGCAGTTGGCTTCTTTCAAGGAGCTGATCAATGATAATATGCCGCTCGATAAGAAGACGACGATGAATATCATCGACTTGGAAGGTCAGAATATTATGAATATTCTGGCCCGGAGTGTCCTCGAAATGTATACATTCGATCCCAATCCCGATGATATCTCAAGAGACAATCTGATGCGTCAGTCTATTGAGTTGATTTCCAAATTTCCTACAATCATTGCTTACGCATACAACATTTATCGTCACAGCACACACGGACGTTCGTTGCACATTCGTCATCCGCACGAAAATCTGTCACTTGCCGAGAATTTCCTGTATATGATTAAAAAGGAATATACTCCGTTGGAAGCACGTATGCTCGACTTGCTGCTGGTGCTTCAGGCAGAGCATGGAGGTGGTAACAACTCTACGTTTACTGTACGCGTCACCAGTTCTACCCGTACCGATACGTATTCCAGCATTGCTGCAGGCATCGGTTCGTTGAAAGGGCCTTTGCACGGAGGAGCCAATATACAGGTGGTTAAAATGTTCCATCACCTGAAAGAAGTGATATCCGACTGGACGAATGTAGATGAGATTGATACTTATCTTACCCGTATGCTCAATAAAGAGGCGTATGATGGTAGTGGACTGATTTATGGTATCGGTCATGCGGTGTATACCATTTCTGACCCTCGTGCCGTCTTGTTGAAAGAGCTGGCAGGAGAACTGGTAGCTGAAAAGGGATGTCAGAAAGAGTTTGCCTTTCTTGAACTTTTGGAGCAGCGTGCCATAGAATGTTTCAAGAAGGTGAAGGGAGGAAAGAAGCAGGTTTGCTCGAATGTAGATTTCTATTCCGGATTTATTTACGAAATGATGGGCTTGCCGCACGAAATCTATACTCCTCTTTTTGCCATGGCGCGTATTGTGGGATGGACAGCACATCGTATTGAAGAATTGAACTTTGAAGGAAGACGTATTATCCGTCCGGCTTATAAAAATGTATTGGAAGAAGTGGCATACACTCCGATTACTTCCCGATAAACGCCTTGTGGCATAATAAAAAAGTCCGACGCAAAGCGCCGGATTTTTTTGTTTGAGTATGAGGAAGGGAAGCTGAAGAGACTTCCCTTTGTTGTATGTCAGAATTACATCATGCCGCCCATACCGCCCATTCCTGGAGCAGCCATTGGCATTTCAGGTTTTTCTTCTTTCTTTTCTACGATGACACATTCTGTAGTCAGGAACATACCTGCGATAGAAGCTGCATTTTCCAAAGCTACACGAGTAACCTTGGCTGGATCTACTACACCGGCAGCGTGCAAGTGTTCGTATACATCGGTACGTGCATTGTAACCGAAGTCACCTTTACCTTCACGTACTTTCTGAACAACTACTGCACCTTCTTTACCAGCATTGGCTACAATCTGGCGAAGCGGTTCTTCGATAGCACGTTTGATGATTTCGATACCTGTAGTTTCGTCAGCATTGTCACCTTTCAAGCCTTCCAAAGCATCGATGGCACGGATGTAAGTTACACCACCACCCGGTACGATACCTTCTTCGATTGCTGCACGAGTTGCGCACAATGCATCGTCTACACGGTCTTTCTTTTCTTTCATTTCTACTTCGCTGGCAGCACCTACGTACAATACAGCTACACCACCAGACAACTTAGCCAGACGTTCCTGCAGTTTTTCTTTATCATAGTCTGAAGTAGAGTTCTTCATTTCAGCCTTGATCTGTGCAATACGTTCCTGAATCAGTTCTTTCTGACCGGCACCGTTTACGATAGTAGTATTTTCTTTAGATACTGTAACTTTGTCGCAAGTACCCAACATTTCCAATGTAGCCTGTTCCAGTTTCAAGCCTTTTTCTTCGCTGATAACTACACCACCAGTCAATACGGCAATATCTTCCAGCATTGCTTTACGACGGTCACCGAAGCCCGGAGCCTTCACAGCACAGATCTTCAACTGACCACGCAGACGGTTTACAACCAAAGTAGTCAACGCTTCGCTGTCTACATCTTCTGCGATAACCAACAACGGACGTCCGCTCTGTACAGCTGGTTCCAAGATAGGCAAGAAATCTTTCAAGTTGGAAATCTTCTTGTCGTAAATCAAGATGTAAGGATGCTCCATTACACATTCCATCTTTTCTGTGTCGGTTACGAAGTAAGCAGACAAGTAACCACGGTCGAACTGCATACCTTCTACTACACCGATAGTTGTATCTGTACCCTTAGCTTCTTCGATGGTGATTACACCGTCTTTAGAAACCTTGCGCATAGCATCAGCAATCAACTTACCGATAACAGGATCGTTGTTTGCAGAAATAGTAGCAACTTGTTCAATTTTATCGTAGTTGTCGCCTACAGTTTCAGACTGAGCCTTGATTGATTCAACAACCTTAGCAACGGCTTTGTCGATACCACGTTTCAAATCCATTGGGTTGGCACCCGCAGTAACGTTCTTCAAACCTACACCTACGATAGACTGAGCCAATACGGTAGCAGTAGTTGTACCGTCACCGGCATCATCACCAGTCTTAGAAGCAACTGATTTTACCAACTGTGCACCAGTGTTCTGGAACGTATCGCTCAATTCTACTTCTTTAGCTACAGTAACACCGTCTTTAGTAATGTGAGGAGCACCGAACTTCTTTTCGATAATTACGTTACGTCCTTTCGGGCCGAGAGTTACTTTTACTGCATTAGCCAATTCGTCTACACCTTTTTTCAACTGGTCGCGAGCGTCGATGTTGAAGAGAATATCTTTTGCCATAATGATTTTTCCTTTCTTTTATAATTACTATTTATTCATTAATTATCCCAATACTGCCAATACATCACTCTGACGCATCATCAGGTATTTTACACCTTCAAATTCGATTTCAGTACCAGAATATTTACCATACAATACAGTATCACCAACTTTCAAGACCATTTCTTCGTCTTTTGTGCCATGACCTACTGCTACAACTTCACCTTGCAAAGGTTTTTCTTTTGCTGTGTCAGGAATAATGATACCACCTATTGTTTTTTCTTCTGCAGGAGCCGGAAGAATCAGGACTCTGTCTGCTAATGGTTTAATGTTCATAGTTCTATATTTTTTATGTATTTATACTTATTTGTTTTCTTTCGCTGTACGAAAGCACTGAGGATATAGCGAAAACTGTGCCAAAGTGCCGAACTGCCAAAGTGTCATTTGTCGTATGGCATAATGTGTGTATTTATGGCAGATAAAAAGTATAAAATTAGGACTATCTTCATTTGTGAACTGCATCTTATTAAATGATGAATTAGTCCATGAATGAAAATAGTCCTAAAAGGAAATTTATTTTTAATGGATAAAATAGAGATTTACAATCGGTCTATTTCTTTAAAATCTTGCTCATGAGTTCTATTCTTTTCCTTTCCGAAGCGATAGGATATATTCAATTTTATTTGTCTTGATTCTCCTTTTCCCCAGTTCCAAAGTTGGAAACCGCTGAAAGAGCTGTAGCTATTCCAGTTACTTGTCCAGAACATATCCGTAAGCGAGAGATTCACGGTCAGTCTTTTTTTCATAAATGATCTGCTTAAAGCCATATCAATATAACCGCTTGGATCCATTTTTTCATTGGAAGCACCCGGCCTTTTGGTAATGTATGAACCATTTAGTTCAAATTGTATTTTCCATGGAAGACGAAATGTATTCATTATTGTGAAAATACCGGCAAATGCATCTTGTTTAAACTCTCTGTATTGATCAAAAGCGATATCTTTATTTACATAGTAGCCAATAAGATTTAAGTTTAGATCCCACCATGAAAAAGGGGTGAGGCCTTGATTAAAAGTCAGAGATAATTGCTGTTGTTTACCTATGTTTTTGGGTGTCATTATTACTTTGTTGGTAGATAATGTATCTGTTATCTGTGCCTTATAGTCTTTCATATATGTATAAGCTACAGAAAGTGAACTGCGTTTATAATTGTATGTAAAGGAAGCCCTATGTGTCTTTTGTGGGGAAAGAAATGGGTTTCCTTTCCAATAGGATAATTCATCCAACAGATATTCAAAAGGGTTCAGGTCTTGATAAGCCGGGCGATCAATACGACTGCCATATCCGACTGAAAGAGATTGCTCTTCACCAATCTGATAGTTAAGATTTACAGAAGGAAACACATTGAAATAATTGCGTTTGTTATCTTTGTCATTCAATCTGTCTATTGTATATAGACGGCCGTCAGACCAAGTTTGTTCACCTCGCAGTCCAAGTTCCAAATTTAATCTTTTGTTGATAGGGTACGAATAAAGCAGATAAGCAGCCAGTATCTGTTCTTTATAAGTAAAATAGTTAGACTGTGTAGCATCAATATATTCTTCATTATTCTTTATTTCAAAAAACTTATATCCATTATCAGCATTGACGTGGGAATACTTGATACCGGATTTAAGTTCACCAGAGCCGATTTTATGTTGTTGATTATACGATAAAGCATAAATATGAATATTCCTGCTATTGACTGACTTATATAGAAGATCGCTTGTTGTTTTACCATTCGGGAGTTTATATGTATTGGGTTGTAAGTTTCCTGATCCTCCGTCGAACCATGCATAATTGGCATCTATTGTATATTTAACTCCTTCTTTGGGGGTAGAAATGTAATAAAGGTTAGCTCCATATCTGTTACCTTTTTGCATATAATATTCGTTTTGTGCATAGAGAATTTGTTCCAAAGTGTTACTTTCCAAATCTCTGATTTCTGTAATTGTGTTTGTCCGTCCTGGTCCAAAAAGAGTGTTGACTGTAAGTTGTCCGCCTATTGTATTGTTGTCATTTATTTGATATTCAAAATCGAGATTACCAGCTATGGTTTTACGCTTATCTGTATCTTTTGTAGGGCTATAGTAATCTTTCCCCGATTGTATACGATGCATTCCATAGTCTAAGTCATAATAGCCAAACTGGTGATGATAGTTTCCCATCAAGCTGAATTTGCCTTGTGTGTAGCTGAATGACAGTTCTGTATTCTGACGGAGGTTCTTCCAGTAGGAAATGCCGTTATTCATAGAAAAAGAGTAGCCTTCTGTCGGTTGTTTTTGAGTATTAATGTTGATAATACCTCCAGATCCCTCAGCATCATATTGTGCAGATGGATTGTTTATTACCTCTATAGAAGTGACTGATGTGGATGACATCGATTTGAGCATGGAAACAAGTTCTTCTTGTTGCATGTATGTAGGCTTCCCGTTGAAAATAATCAAGACACCGTTTCTGCCTCCTATACTCACATTATCATTTCCGTCAACAAATACACCTGGGGTTTTCTTTAAGACTTCCAAAGCTGAACTTCCAGCCAATGTAGCACTGTTTTTGGGAAAGAAAATCGTATTGCCATTTACCACACGTATCGATGGTGTCTGTTTTTCTCCTATAACAAGGACATCATCAAGCATAATACTTGATGACCGTAACATGATATTTGATGCAGTATCCTTCTTTATCAGAAAAGGAGAACTTAAGTAAGGGGAATATCCTAAACAGTTTATATATAATTGAATTCTTCCTTTTGCCTTAATTTTGAATTGTCCTTTTGTATCGGTTATACACTGATTATATGAAGCCCCTGTTTGTGGATTTATTATACTTACAACTGCAGCTTCTACTGGAATATTCAAAGAATCTTTTACAGCCCCATACAATATATGTTCTCTTTCTTTTTCTTCCTTAGCAGTATCTTCTTTTTTAATGATATAAGTGTTGTCATGTACCTTCTTATAGGTCAGTGGTTTTCCGGATAATATGAATTCCATTACTTTATCGAAAGACATATCCTTTAAGTCGCATGAAACTTTAAATTGCTCTATATCTTTATAGTAAAATAAAATATGAGAGCCGCTTTTATTTTCTATGTTTTTCAAGGCTTCAGCCATTGGAACATTATGTAATTCTATATTGATAGATTCAGTAGTCTGTGCATTCAAATAGGAGGTACACAATAGGTAAAAGGCTAAAATAGGTGTCAATCTTAATTTCATAAAGTCAATTTTTAATGTTTGATATAAATACGAATGACACGATGAATCGGGTACCCGTTTTTAGAATTATTTTTCAATTATTTTTGCTAATGATTGTTTGTCAAAGATGATTTTTAATTCCACAAACATATATAAAAATTCCAGTCTTTTGTTGAGGCTGTTGGAAAAATATTTTTTCTACTTTCTTTTCGAAATACCTGATTGGTGCAAAAAGGTTATAGAATTTGCTCATGTTGTATACAGAACTAAAAAACAGGCTGTCTCATTGTGTAAAAAATCGGATAAAGTAAGTAGGCACTCTTCTGTTTTCCGATAAAGCAGTATCTTTATACCGGATTTTTAAAATAGAATAATATGTTAGCACAGATTCATTGGAATCCCGACCCGGTGATTTTCCAAGTATTGGGTTTCGGGCTTCGTTGGTATAGCCTGTTCTGGATGATTGGACTGGCAGCTGCTCTTGTAGTAGCAGGAAGAGTATTCAAGGCAAGAGGTTTGTCGGAGAACGACTTCAATCGTCTGTTTGTATATTGTGTGGTAGGTATTTTTGTTGGAGCACGTCTGGGGCACTGTTTGTTTTACGACTGGGCTTATTTCTCTCAACATCTGGCAGAGATAATACTTCCCGTACGCTTTTTGCCCGATGGAGGATGGAAGTTTATCGGTTATGCAGGGTTGGCAAGCCATGGCGGTACGTTGGGACTGATTATAGCATTGGTTTTGTATTGCCGGAAGACGAAGATGCACTTCCTGGATGTGGCAGACATCATCGCACTGGCTACTCCGTTGACAGCAGGATGTATCCGTATTGCCAATCTGATGAATTCTGAAATTATAGGTCTTCCCTCGGATATGCCTTGGGCTTTTGTGTTCGAACGGGTAGATATGCAGCCTCGTCATCCGGCACAACTTTACGAGGCGCTGGCTTATTTCTGCATCGGTTTGCTGATGTGGTATCTGTATCGTACCCGGAAGGAACATTTGCATCGGGGATTTTTCTTCGGCTTGTGTCTGACTACCATCTTTGTATTCCGTTTCTTCATAGAGTTTATCAAGGAAAATCAGGAAAGCTTTGAGGATGGCATGATGCTGAATATGGGACAGTGGCTCAGTATTCCTTTTGTGGCAATAGGTATTTATTTTATGATTCAAGGATATAAAAAGGAGAAAAAATAATGGATATGGTAATATATATAGTGTTGGGATTAATACTGGGTGGCGTAATGGGATACCTGTGGGCTGCACGACAGATAGGAACGCTCCGTGGACAGATACAGGTGCAGCAGGGGCATATGCAGGAACTGCTGGCTGCCGGAAAGGAACAGCAGGCTGTGCAGGCCGGACAGATACAGCACTTGCAGCAGGAGTACAATGAGGCGCAGCAGGAACTGGCTACTGTTAAGGCAGAGAAAAAAGCACTTGAAGAGAAACTGGAGAGCCAGAAAGAAGAAGTGGCGGCTTTGCATAAGCAGTTTAATCTGGAGTTTGAAAATATAGCCAATAAGATATTTCAGCAGAAAACGGAAAATTTCAACAAACTGAGTGCGGAGAGTCTTGCTTCGTTGCTGAAACCGTTTGGAGAGAATCTGAAAGAGTTTAAGCATCAGGTGGAGGAAGTGTACGACAAGGAGTCGAAACAACGCTTTTCATTGGAAGACCGTATTAAAGAGTTGGTCTTGCTGAACAAGCAGATTAGTGACGATGCCAATAACCTGACCCGGGCTTTGAAGGGAGATTCGAAAGCACAGGGAAACTGGGGAGAAATGATTCTGGAATCAATTCTCGAAAACTCGGGGTTGAGAGAAGGGGAGGAATATTTCCGTCAGGAGTTTCTGAAAGACGAGAACGGAGAACCTTTGCGTAATGAGAACGGACAACGTATGCAGCCTGATGTGCTGGTGGTATATCCGGATAACCGTCAGGTGATTATTGACTCGAAAGTTTCTCTCACCGCTTATGTAAATTATATAGGTAGTACGGACAAGGCAGAACAGGAGCAATACTTGAAAGCACATCTGGCTTCTGTAAAGGCGCATATTGATGAATTAAGCCGGAAAGATTATTCTAAATACAATGTATCTTCATTGGATTTTGTCATGATGTTTATCCCGAACGAGCCGGCGTATGTACTGGCTTTGCAGAGCGATGCCAACCTGTGGAATTATGCGTATCAGAAGAAGGTGGTACTGATGAGTCCGACAAATCTGATTGCTGCGCTGCGCCTGGCACTCGACTTGTGGAAGCGGGAATATCAGGAGAAGAATATTCAGGATATTGTGAAGCGTGGTACGGCTTTGTATGAAAAACTGGTGGGCTTCACCGATACGTTTGAGAAGATAGGGGATACACTGAAGACAGCTTCTTCGGCTTACGAGAATGCCTTGGGGCAATTGGTTACCGGAAAGGGAAATGTTATCCGTCAGGCAGAGATGCTGAAGGGATTGGGTATAACTCCGAAGAAGAAGTTTTCTGCACGCTTACAAGGAAAACTGGCAGAGGAAAGTGAGGAAGATGCCTCGGTTGCCGAACTTCCTGCATCTGAAGGATAGAGTCACTTTTGAGATTATGGAAGAAAGCATTTCACTTTATCTGAATCTGCGCTCAAAACAGATTGTGCGTGTACTTGCAGGCATCGGACCGTTCCGGTGTCTGTTTCTTATCAGTATTGCTGCCATCCTGTTTTATGCTTTTACGAAAGTAACGAGTGTATGGGTATTGTCAGTGTGTTATCTGCTTATGCTCTGGCTGTATCATAACAGTAGAAAAGACAAGGGTTTTCTGTCTTTACAGGTGCATGGAATCAAAGGATTGTTTACGGCAGAATATTTATTGCTCGGTTTACCGTTTATTATTTCGGGGATAATTGCTGCAAATTACATTTCTTTACCGGTTATCATACTGATTGCGGTAGTTATGCCGTGGATTCACTCTGTCAGGTTTCATTCTATAGTTCTGCCTATACCCTTATTATACAGTGGGGATTTGCTGTATAGAAGGATGTTCCGGAAACAAGTACCACTGTATGCGGTATTGCTCTTTCTGTCTTTCATGGGAGTACTGCATGACAATATCAATCTCTGTAAAGTATGTCTGATATTGTGGGGAGCTATTCAGGGAACTGCATATATGGTGACGCCACCGAAGCATGAACTCTCTGTCTATAACAGTTTCGGAATGTATCAGCTGATACTGGTCAAATCAGGGCTGAGGAATATCTTTATAACCATGTTCCCACTCATTGTACTTATTCTTGTGTTGAGACACGATACTGAAGCTATACTTTTCTGTCTTGTACTGTTTTCTTCGACATTGTTATACCAGTGGAATATGGGCATGGCAAGATTCTCCTTTGAGACACAAACAGTAATGGGAATATACTGGCTGCTTTTCCCGTTGCCCTTGTTTTTAGTTTCGATTATAACCCCAGTCGTACTGATTCTTTATTTGGCTTTGAATATAGGCCTTACACTTTCAGTCAAAAAAAAATATAAACATATATGGAACTGATATATATAAAAGAATTGAGCAAGTCATACGGTAAGACAAGAGTGCTTGACAAGCTTTCCGTTTCTTACGAATCCGGAAAAATCTACGGACTGGTGGGAGAAAACGGAGCCGGGAAAACTACACTCTTCAATTGCATTATGGGAGTAACCGATTACGACGGTGAAATAAGGAAGTCATCCAAGATGGTCGTTGGTTATATGCCTGCTGAAAGCTTCTTCTACTCGCTTATTACAGGAAAGGAGTATCTTGAATTCTGCATTAAGGCCAAAGGGAAGAAGATGGATGCTAAAGCCATAGATTCCTTGAATAAAGTCTTTCAACTGCCATTGGAAAGATTCGCTTCGGACTATTCTACCGGGATGAAGAAGAAGCTTGCACTGATGTCCCTGCTCCTTCAGGAAAATGACCTGTACATTCTTGACGAACCTTTCAATGGGGTAGATCTTTACGGATGCATCCAACTTAAAAGAATCATACGCGAACTGAAAGACAAAGGGAAGACTGTCATAATATCATCGCATCTTATCAATACGTTACATGAACTGTGTGATGAGATTGATTTCCTGGATGATCATGCCATCCGGAAAAGATATATTCAGGCATCAATTGATGAGATTGAGCAGGATATATTAAATAGGGAAAACAGTAATATGTAAAAAATGATATCATGATGGACAATAATACTTTTCATAAAATACCGGTAACCTTCTATGATGAAAGTTACAATAAATATCAGAATGAGGTAATGAATCTGTTGCGTTTTATCAGAACATTTCATCCTGTCGGAATAGTTAATCCTGAGAGATTCAACAGGTTTGAAAGACAGGCAGAGAAAGTATGCCATGAGATGAAAGATGTGATGGACCTACAGCACTTTCAGTTTGCCTTGAATTCTTTGTTAGCGCATACTTGAAGATGCGCATACTTATATCATCCCTGAAGGTGGATTAATTTATCCTTTTGAGATAAGATATTATGAAGGTTGTTTTTATCTGTATGCCATAGATTCAAAATATCCTGATTTCACGGGAAAAGAGATTGTTTCCATCAATGGTATACCTGTTAAAAATATCAGGTCGGCTATGCGTAAAGCAATGCCCACGGAGAATGAAGTAAAAGCAGGGCTATGGAGTTTTTATCTGAATCGCAAAGCATTACTGCATCAGATAGGAGTAGATACCGCAAAGGGAGTATGTCTTGGCTTTCATGATGGAAATAGACTACATTTTAAATCGGAAACTGAGAATCGTTCCGGATGGCATCAGGTGAAGTTCCCTCCCTATCCTGTTACCGTGAAGCGTGATGATTTGTTCTCCTATCAGATAATTGATGATAAATGCTATCTGCAATTTAATGCGATGTATGATTTGCAGTCGTATTTACAACTATGTCAGATTACGGGTACCAAAGTTGAGAATAGTTATCTGAACTTTCTACCGTCATTTTTTGACTTTATAGATAAGATGGATTACGATATAAAGCAGCACCAAATATGGAAGCTGGTAGTTGATATGCGTTATAATGGTGGAGGGAACAGTATGCTTGGTGACCAGCTTCTCCAATATTTTGGCGTTGATACGGACAGCATATCAAAATATAAGACATTTGTCAGAAAATCAGATTTCCTTTTCAAGTGTATGCCTGATTTCTATGATTGCAGTAAATGTAAATCAGAAGAACTTATTCCGATGGGAGATTTTGAGAACTTACACTCTCTTCCGAAAATAAAAAATCGTTTCGAAGGAAAAGTAATATTCATACAAGGCCAGAATACCTTCAGCAGTGCAAACTATTTGCTTACAACTATAATGGACAATCATCTTTTCCCAACTGTAGGTACTCCGACTTCGCAGAAACCAACTTGCTTTGGTGATGTCTTGCCGGTTGAACTGCCATATACAGGTACAAAGGGATACATAAGTCACTCTTTCTTTGAGAGACCTGACGTGAACCGTAATGAGGATGATTGTTTATATCCTGATTTTCATATACCAATGTCTATGGATGAAAGGTTGAAGGGTGTGGATAAATGTTGGGAATGGATTGAAACGAATATGCTTAATGAGCGAAGCATAAACCTAAAGATAACGTAGAGATAACATAAACTGTTGTGCCTTGAATATACCTTTGCAATATAAGAATAATGTAATATTTACAGTTTATGAAAATTGGTTCTTATAAATATAGTCGTATAGATGAATGGTGAGGATAGCAATTGTTCTTCTTTTCTAAGATAGGATGTGGCTCGGCATTCATTTTGCTCAAAAGCAAGCTTTTGGCTTGGTACTGCGCCCGTCTTTCACTATCTTTTCATAAGATAGGATACGGCTCGGCATAGTTCAAACTTGAAAACTTCGTTTTCCATTTGTCTCTGCGCTCGCCTTTCGCTATCTTTGCACCTCATTATTAAAAACAAGCGTAAAAAGAAATATGGTATCAGTAGATGGACTTACCGTCGAGTTTGGCGGAACAACCTTATTCAGCGACATTAGTTTTCAAATCAACGAGAAAGACCGCATTGCCCTGATGGGAAAGAACGGAGCAGGTAAGTCTACCTTGCTGAAGATTCTGGCAGGGGTGCGTCAGCCTTCACGTGGAAAGGTAACGGCTCCGAAGGATTGTGTCATAGCTTATCTTCCACAGCATCTGATGACAGAAGACGGACGTACGGTGTTCGAAGAGGCTTCGCAGGCTTTCGCGCATTTGCGGGAGATGGAAGAGGAAATTGAACGCATGAACAACGAATTGGCTACGCGTACCGACTATGAAAGCGACTCGTATATGGCGCTTATCGAAAAGGTGGCGGCTATGAGCGAGAAGTTTTATGCCATCGACATGACTCACTTTGAAGAGGATGTAGAGAAGGCATTGCTGGGATTGGGTTTTGTGCGCGAAGATTTCAATCGTCCGACCAGCGATTTCAGCGGGGGATGGCGCATGCGTATCGAGTTGGCCAAACTGTTGTTGCAGAATCCGGATGTATTGTTGCTGGACGAGCCTACCAACCACTTGGATATCGAGTCTATCGGCTGGCTGGAAGAATTCCTTATCAACAGTGCCAAGGCAGTGGTAGTTATCAGTCACGACCGTAAGTTTGTAGATAATATTACGACACGTACCATCGAAGTGACAATGGGACGTATCTATGATTATAAGGTGAATTATTCGCAGTATCTGGTATTGCGCAAAGAGCGTCGCGAACAGCAGATGAAGCAGTATGAGGAACAGCAGAAGATGATTCAGGAAACGAAGGATTTCATCGAACGCTTTAAAGGTACATACAGTAAGACGCTTCAGGTACAGAGCCGTGTCAAGATGCTGGAGAAACTGGAACTGGTAGAAGTGGACGAAGAGGATACTTCGGCTTTGCGTCTGAAATTCCCTCCTTCGCCGCGTAGTGGAACGTATCCGGTGATTATGGAAGGGGTTGGTAAGAGTTATGGAGATCATGTAGTGTTCCAGAATGCAACGCTGACCATTGAGCGTGGAGATAAAGTGGCTTTCGTAGGAAAGAACGGTGAGGGTAAGTCTACGCTGGTGAAGTGTATCATGAACGAGATAGAGCACGAAGGTACACTGACTTTGGGACATAATGTACAGATAGGGTATTTTGCACAGAACCAGGCTTCGCTGTTGGATGAGAATCTGACGGTATTCCAGACTATAGATGATGTGGCAAAAGGAGAAATCCGCAACAAAATACGCGATTTGCTGGGGGCGTTTATGTTTGGCAGTCCGGAGGCTTCCATGAAGAAAGTGAAAGTGCTTTCGGGAGGTGAACGTACGCGTCTGGCCATGATTAAGTTATTGTTGGAACCGGTCAACTTGCTGATTTTGGACGAGCCTACCAACCATCTTGACATGAAGACCAAGGATATTCTGAAGCAGGCACTGATGGATTTCGACGGAACGCTGATTGTGGTATCACACGACCGTGACTTCCTTGACGGACTGGTAACAAAGGTGTATGAGTTTGGCAACAAATGTGTGAAAGAACATCTTTGTGGTATTTACGAGTTCCTTGAAACCAAGAAGATGGAAAGTTTGCAGGAACTGGAACGGAAGAAATAAAGGAAAGAAAACGGACGGTTGCCGGGTGAATAATCCGAAAGATTGGTTCGAGATAAGAATAGATATAGGAAGTGCCTCTTTGGGTGGAATGTTACTACCCGAAGAGGCACTTTTTTAATGGTGTATTTATTGAGCCTGTGGAACGCTCTTGTTTTCCGATATGATAAGCAGTTTGTCGCCGGCATGCAGTTCGGCTTGTCCGTTAGGAATCAGAAACTCATTGCCTCGTTTGATGAGCATGACCAATGTACCTTGCGGAATATGCATATCGGCCAGGCGGTTGCCGGATTTCAGCAATTCGGGGGTCAGTATTATTTCGTGCAGCTGAGAATCGATTTCATCGGGCAGTTCAATACCGAAATCATTTCCTTCTTTTTCTTGCGGAAGATCAAGCTTCAGCCATTTGGCTACTTTGGCTATAGTCATACCTTGCAGAACCAGCGACAACAGAGTGATGAAAAATACAATGTTGAACAACTGGTTGGAGCCGGGTATCTGAGCGATGACCGGATAAGTGGCAAAGATAATGGGAACAGCACCTCGCAATCCTACCCACGATACAAACAGACGGGCTTTGTGGCTGATGTGGCGGAAGGGAAGAAGACACGCAAAGATACTGACCGGACGGGCTATCACAATCATAAAGAGTCCGATAAGCAAGGCAACACCGGCAACATCGAGCAACTCGTGTGGGTTGACCAGTAATCCTAAGGTAAGGAACATGATTATCTGGAAAAGCCATGTCAGTCCGTCCATAAAGGTATTTATGTCTTTACGGAAGGCAAGTTTGGCATTTCCTACTACTACTCCCAAGATGTATACAGCCAGATAACCATTTCCTTTTACAAAGTCAGTCAGAGTAAAGGTTATGAAGATGAGGCTTAACAGCAGGATGGGATACAGAGAGCTGTTGGAAAGGTTGATCTTATTAATCATCCAGATGGCAAACCGCCCGAATGCATAACCTATAATTCCTCCAAATACAAACTGTGTAAACAGGCCTTGTCCGATGTGCCAGGCGCTAAGCTCGCTACCGCTACTGATAACTTCTATCAGTACGATGGTAAGCATATAGGCCATAGGGTCGTTACTTCCGCTTTCCAGTTCCAGCATAGGACGGAGATTTTCCTTTAAGTTCATTCGCTGGGAACGGAGCAGATTGAATACAGAAGCCGAGTCGGTCGACGACATGGTAGCTGCCAACAGCAGAGAAACCATAAAGGTCAGCTCAATGTTGGTTCTGTTCCATTCGGATATATAGAAAATGAATGTACCGGTAAGCAGGGTGGTAAGCAGAACGCCTACGGTAGAAAGCAGAATACCTTGTACCATTACCGGACGCACTTCTTGCAGTTTGGTATCCATTCCTCCTGTAAACAGGATGATGCTCAAGGCTACCATCCCTACAAACTGTGCATCAGAAGCACTGTTGAACTGGATGCCCAGTCCGTCGCTTCCGAAAAGCATACCGACGAGCAGGAATAATAACAAGGTAGGAATCCCGAAGCGGTACCCTGTTTTGCTGATAAGGATACTGCAAAAGATAAGAATCGATCCGATAAGTAAAATGTTTTCTGCTGTAATCATAATCAATTATTTGTGTTTAGGTAGAATTACTTTTTGTGTTAACAAATGAAACTTGAGTCTTGTTCAATGCGGGTGTGTATCTCTTCTGTTAGGAACAACTACAGGCCATATAGGAGTTTTCCAGAAATGGCTTTTGTAGTACCGCCACTACTTACAAGTGAGTACTGGAGTTTTTCCTTGTGAGTACTGGACTTTTTTCAAGTGATGAGTACACTACTCACTTGTAAGTACTGCATGAGGAGTATTTTCTGTCGTCGGATGGTTTCCTTTTTTCTTCCTGAGGTAAACTGACAAAGGAGCAAGTCTCACTGAATTTTAGCGGCAGGCAATTTCCTTCAGTAGTTCCTCAAAAGACTGAAACTGACAGGTGATGTGATTTACGTCTGTATACTTGATATCGTATGGAGAATGGATTTCCAAAGCCGGAAAGGCTTTTTCTTCCGTTTGCGGCATACAAAGATAACTATTGCGGTTCAGCGCATTTTCTGTCCAGTGGCGTAAGGTTTCGTTTTCAGTCTTAAGGTAGATTCTTTTTTCTCCTTTCACTGTAGGAGAGTAGATACCGTGCATCAGGTCGAAACGGATGTCTTCGTGGGGGAAAAGACTATCCATCCGATTATGTAAAATCAAATCTTCAGTTACTCCGCACTGTAAGCCTTCTTCGCGCGTCAGCAACCACAGGCGGTCGGATAAAACAAGAGCCTGCTCAATGTCGTGGGTAGAGAGAAGGATGGCTTTCTTTTCTTCCGAAGCCAGACGATGAAGCAGAGTCATAATCTCAATGCGGCTGACCACATCAAGGAAAGCAGTCGGTTCATCGAGTAGGATCAGTGGACATTCCTGTACCAGTGCTTTGGCAATCATGACTTTCTGTCGTTCTCCGTCCGAGAGTTCGGCTGTATAGCATTGTGCCTTGTGGGCTATTCCTACAGCATGAAGCGCATGATGAACCAACTCCTTATCTTCCTGACGCAATCTTCCGAAGAAACCGGTATGAGGTTGGCGTCCTAAGGCAACCAGTTCGTATACTGTAAGTCCTCCGGCTTGTGTCTTGTCTGTCAGCACTACACCGATGGTGCGCGAACGTTCTCGCTCGCTATATTCGGATAGAGGTTTTCCCAAGAGATGAAGATGTCCCGATAAAGCCGGCTGTGCGGCAGCAAGTGTACGGAGTAAGGTCGACTTTCCGGCTCCATTGGCTCCTAAAAGACAAGTCAGCTCACCTTGCCGAAGCTGGAAATTCAGTCGGCTATGTATCGTTTGCTCTTGTTTTCCGTGTCGATATCCGATACTTACATCTTTTCCTTCGATGACAATCTCTGTTTGCTTCATTAGTTAAAGTATTGAATCTTCCGTTGGTTAATAATGACATAGATAATGACAGGTGCTCCGAGAATGGGAGTCACTGCATTGAGGGGAATGATGCCGGCATCTCCGGGCAGGATGCAGATAAGATTGCAGAGCAGGGCAATGGCACTACCTGTAAGCAGGGTGACGGGCATCAGTGAATTGTGGTTGGAAGTGCCGAGCATCAGCCGGGTGATATGGGGAACCGCCAGTCCGATGAAAGAGATGGGCCCGCAAAAAGCTGTGGTAGTAGCTGTCAGCAAACCGGTAGCAATGAGCAGTAGACTACGGATGCGGCGGATATTGATACCTAGGTTTTCTGCGTACCGTGTACCCAAAAGCAGGGCATTGAGGGGCTTGATAAGCAGAATGGCAATGAGAAGTCCTGCCACTATGCAGAGTGTGAAATAAGGAAGAATTTCTGAAGAAACGCCACCGAAATTTCCTAATCCCCAGATGACGAAAGACTGGATACCTTCGGCTGTAGAGAAAAAGTTCAGTAGTGAGATAACAGAAGAGGTGACGTATCCAATCATGATACCGGTGATGAGTAGCATGATATTGTTTTTGATGAGAGTAGACAGGAAGATAATAAGTGCCATGATGACAATGGCTCCGATAAAGGCACTGGCTATGACAGATAGAAATCCGGATAAAGCAAAGGTGCCGGCAGTAATGCTTCCTCCTCCGGTGAGCATAATCAAGGCTACACCAAGGCTGGAACCGGAACTGATTCCTAAGATGGATGAGTCTGCCAGAGGGTTATTGAAGACTGTCTGTAGCATTAGGCCTGAGGCGGAAAGAGCGGCTCCGCAAAGTAGGGCGGTAATGCTTTGTGGAAAGCGGGACTCCCAAATGATAAAATTCCAACTGGCTTTCTCTGAGGTTTCTCCCGACAAGATTCGTAGTACCTCGCTGAAGGGAATATCGACAGAACCGAATATTAAATTGGCAAAAAATAGCAATACAATCACGACAGACAATGCGATGCCGTAAGTATATCCTTTATGGTTTAAGGGGCATACGTTCATAGGTCTATTCGTTGAGTGAGTGGAAATAGCGTGACTGGTAGTCTGGCAATAATTCTGGATGGAAGATTTTTACGAAGTCTTTCAACAGATATTCCGGATGAAAAGGAGATTCTTCGTAGAAACGGATGTAGTGGGTGTTGCATCCGTAAATCTGACGGTTTTTAAAGGCTTCGAATTGTGCATATAATACATCTTCTTTTTTTAGCTCTGTATAGGTCTTGTCTTTATCCTGATTGTATTTGATGAGCCAGAAATCAGCATCTTGTGCTTTGTCAAGAACGGCTTCAGCCGATAAAGCTACCGATCCGCTTTGTGGCAGTTGGGAGAAAACATAGCGTGCACCGGCATCAGCAAAGAACCGGCTGGTTGTACTGTTGCCTCCTGCTACATACCATGTAGAACCGATTTTCAGTTCGCTGAATACGGAAGGACGTTCTGATAAGGAGGAAGTCTTTGATTTTATATCGGAATATTCTTTTTCTACTTGAGCAAATAACGAATCGGTTTTGTGCTCACATCCGTAAAGAAGGCCGAAAAAGCGCATCCATTCTGCCCGCCCCAGTGGTGATGTTTCCATGTAGTCGGCACATTCGATGATAGGTATATTCAGTTTTTCTATCCGTCCGTATCCGTTGCTGTTTTCGTAAGGGGAAAGAAGGATGGCATCCGGATGCATGTCGATAATCTTTTCGATATCCGGACTCATACTGTTTCCTGCATCGGTAATTTTCCCGCTTCGGCAGCCTTCTTGGATAGAGGGTATGCTTATATAGGAAAGATCGCATATACCTTTTATCTGATTGACGGCTTCCAGTTCGTCTAACAGGCTGCAATGAACGGAAGAATAGACGAGGGAGCGTGAGAGTGGAACTTGTACAAGGGTACCTTGAGGGAGTGAACTAGGCTGAGGTTTCGACTTATCAGTCAGAATGTAAGTGCGTAAGACTTTAGTTGTATCCCACGGATTCCGAAGAGTGGCAAGGGTATAGTCGTTATACTTGACGATACATAGGTTTTTGGCATATTTCAGTGTCAGAGTATCTCCTTCTGATTCCGGAGAACTGGATTGTTTCCGAGCTCCGCAGGCAGAAAGTAGAAGACATAAAATCAGGTAAAGGGGAAAAATTATATGTTTCATGGTTATAAATGGCTTGAATTAATTGAATATGAAATAACCTGCAGCACCACAGATTACAATGAGTAAAATGGGGTTGACCTTGTAGCGGTAGGAGGCTAAAAATGCTCCTGCAAATAAAATGCAACTGATTATAATTTGTCTGGTATCTGTTCCGAAGTTCTCACCATTCATTAATACAAGAGCGGCTGCAGCCAGCAATCCGACTACACCAGGACGAAGTCCGCTGAAGACAGAAGCGATAACCGGATGTTTTTGGTATTTTAAAAAGAATTTGCTGATAGTTATCATTAAAATAAAAGAGGGGAGTACTACTGCACAGGTGGCCAACACGGAACCTAATACTCCTATGGCGTGCGAATAACCGGCATTGACTACTGCACTATATCCTACATAAGTGGCCGAATTGATACCGATAGGACCGGGAGTCATCTGACTGATGGCTATGATGTCTGTAAACTCGGAAGTAGAAAGCCATTCGTAACGGGTTACCACTTCTCCCTGAATCATGGAAAGCATGGCGTATCCTCCACCGAATCCGAATAGGCCTATTTTAAAGAATGTATAAAACAGTTGTAAGAAAATCATTTTATTTTTCCTCCTTTAGTTGATTTTGTTTATTTCTCTGGAAACGTCCGTATAAGTATCCTCCCAATCCGCTAAGTATAATAATGTATATAGGGGAGAAATCAAGCAGCCAGATAAGTAGGGCAGAAACAACCGGTATCCATAAATTATATCGGTTGATACGGGCTGATTTGGCCATTTTGAAGGTGGGAACAGCTATTAAGGCTACCACAGCAGGACGGATCCCTTTAAAAATACTCTCTACTGCCGAGTTGTCTTTCATCTGCTGGAAGAATAAAGCAATAGCCAGAATAATGAAAAAAGAAGGTAGGATTGTTCCTAATGCCATCCAAAAAGCTCCCCAGAATTTTCGTAGTTTATAACCGATGAAGATGGCTATGTTGACAGCAAAAATACCGGGCACCGTTTGGGCTAAAGCCATTAAGTCGAGGAAATCACTTTGTGAAATCCATTTTCGTTTATTTACAAGTTCTGTCTCTATCAAAGGGACCATTGCGTATCCTCCTCCGATGGTAAAAATACCAATGCGAAAGAAGATGAGGAATGATTTAATGTAAAAATTCATAATCAGTTATTCTGTTTCATATATGTGCTGGGAGGAACCCCATAAAATTTTTTAAATACATCGGTGAAGTATTTGGGATCAGAAACTCCTACCATTTCTGCTACTTCTGTCACGGAGTATTGCTTGCTTTTCAGTAAAATTGCAGCTTCTTTCATTCGGATGTTTCGGATGAAGTCGGCAGGGGGAATACCTGTCAACGCTTTCATCTTGTTATAGAAGCTGGTACGACTCATATTCATGGACGCACAAAGTATGTCTACATTCAGCTCAGCACTCATTTTTTCTTTGACTAATGCTGTGACTTTGTTCATAAACTCATCATCCAAATTCGACAATTGGGGAAGGGAGCTCTCTGCTTCTGTTTCTGATGGAGACGGGTTTACTTGTTGGAAACGAGTACGAATAAGTTCTCTGTTTTCAAGCACATTACTGATATTTGCTTTCAGCACGGTAAGGTCGAATGGTTTTACAATGTACATATCGGCCTTTGTTTCCAATCCTCGTAAAATATGTTCCCGGTCTCCTAATGCTGTGAGCAGGATAATGGGGATATGGCTGGTTTCAATATTGCTTTTAATTATTTTGCAGAGTTCTTCTCCGCTCATGACAGGCATCATCACATCTGAAAGGATAAGATCTGGTTGTTCTTTCTTTATCTTTTCTATGGCTTCTTGGCCATTTTCGGCTCCTGTAACACGATATTGGGCAGACAAACTTTGCAATAAGAAAGAGCGCAGACTGTTATTATCTTCCACAATCATAATAAGTGGAGCTTCTGAATTTTCTTTTTCAGTGATAATAGGGTCTATGTTTTCTTGTAACAATAAGGCGCTTGACACATCCTGCGGAAGTGAATCACTCTTGTATTGATAATTGTTGCTTTTGATAGGGAAAGTCAGTTGGAAGGAAGAGCCAACATTTTCTGTGCTATTGAAACTGATTTTTCCTTCATGATTTTTAATAAGCCGATAGGTCAACAGCATTCCTACCCCCGAACCGGTAATCAGCTGATTCGTGGCATTGCTTCCTCTGAACAGAAATTTGAATAATTTTTTCTGATCTTGCTTGGGAATGCCAATGCCGGTATCTGTTACAACGACGGTCCAGTTGTTTTTAGTGTGAGAAGCTTCTACCGTAACACTGCCTCCCGAAGGTGTGTATTTTAATGCATTACTGAGCAGATTGCGCAGAATAGAATCCATTTTATTGCAGTCAATCCACACATCGAGGTGCTCAAAATTACTTTTATATTGTAGGTTAAGCCCCTTTTGTTTGGCGTAGTTTTCAAATTGAAGAAGATAAGTATGCAAATATTGATTAAGTTCCTGCTTGCTGACTATAACACCGGAACTGTATAACTCTTCTTTTTGAAAATTCATCAAATTATTAGCCAGGTTGGATAGGTTATCGGTATTTTGCATGGCTAGATTGATGTTAACTAATCCCTGTTCCGACAATTGCTCATTTTTAAGAATTTCTCCCAATGGAGCTTTTATCAATGTCAGTGGAGTGCGTATGTCATGGGCTGTATGAACAAAAAAGTTGATTTTTTCCTGAGATGTTTTTCGTTCTCTTTTTATAATTTGATAGCGCATGATGCTGTATGCAATACCAATGAGCAGTAATGCATAAATCAGAAAAGCCCAAAATGTGAACCAGAATGGACGTTCTACAATAATCTGTATGCTACGTTCTTCTAACACTTGGTTGTTATCCAGTAGGATGGAACGTACCTTAAGGGTATAGTTGCCGGGAGAAAGGTTGGTATATCGGATTATATTGTTAGTAGAAGGTTGTGTCCAATGCTCATAAAAGCCCTCTAGTTTCCAACTGTATAAAATATTGGATGGATTATCGTAATTGATAGATGACACATTGAAGGAGAATGTGTTTTGGTTGTATTCCAGTTGAATGGTAGAAGTCTCGTTCAAAGGCTTTTGTAAAGGTGAATTCTTTTCTTGAGGGTATACAGTCTGATACATGATACTCAAATTATTGAATACCATGTGTGTAGAAAAGTTACGAGGAAAAGTGATGCTGTCTGGTAAAATGATAGCTCCTTCGTTGCTTCCAAAAATCAGATATCCGTTATTCGTATGTACAGCTGCATTTTGGTTGAAATTAGCTGATAGTAAACCTTGTTCTTTTGTCCAGTTGATGAATAAATTTTCTTTTGTATCGAACTGCGACAGTCCGTTTTCTGTTCCTAGAATCAGATTTCCCTGTTTGTTCGGAATAATGCAATAGATATTATTGGTAATCAATCCACTATTATCTTGATAGTAGTGGATATGTGTATTTTGTTTATTATCGAAGATAAATAATCCGTTTCCATAGGTACCGATATAGGTTTTACTGCCATCATTGGTTTGATAGATACAGTTGACGCATCCGGTATTAGGAAGATTGTCGTAGGTTATAAATTCTTTTTTCAACTTATCAAAAATATAGAGTCCGTTGATAGTTCCTATCCAAAGTGATTGTTCGTCTCTATCTTTGATGCAAGTAATAGGGTAAGCTGTATTGTACCGATTGCTTTCCTTGGTTTGTAAGTTATAAGAACGCAAGCTGTAGAATCCTCCACTCCAGATTGTGTTACATTGGTCGCGGTGAATGCTGCGTATATATTTGTCGGGAGTTTCTCCTTTGGTAACTGCCGGCTGAAATGAGAATGTTACTTTTCCGGTTCGTTTATTGATTTGGTAAGTTCCCGACATGTATCCTCCAGCGACAATAATTCCTGGCTCCAGTTCACACAGGGATATAAAGATACGATTATCATTGGGGGTATCCTTACTGGATGGTGCGAGGTAGTTTTTCCATTTCTTTTCACTGACGTCGAAGCAGCTGATACCGTTACTTGTAGCGTACCATGTATCTCCCTCAGAGTCTTGTAAAATTGCATTTATTCTATCGTCGATAAGAGAGTTTTGGTTTGTTCTTGACTCTTTTATCCATTCGTAGCCAGGATATTTTTCAGAATATACGGTAATGCCTGTAGGATAAATAACATTCCATATGCGGTGAGCTTTATCAATATAAATATCTTTGATAATGCTTCCGTTCATTTTATTAGGCTTTTCGTAATCTTCTTTTAAGAAGTGTTCAAGCTGGTGAGTCTTCAGATTTAATTTATAGACTCCATCTCCGTCTGTGGCTATCAACACTTCGTATAGGGTTTTATATGGCTTAATGGTGTTGATGCCTACATCTTTTAGTGTGTTTTCTAATTTGCAGATTTTATTTTCGTGTGGTGTATAGACGTATAAACCATTCATCAGAGTACTGATAATTAGTTTGTCGGTATTCTGATGATAGTAGATGTAATTGATCAGGCGCATATTGCCTATATCCACATTTTCTATTTTGGTTACTGTCTTCTGATCGGAAAAAGTAATCCTATATATAGTCTTATTGGTCGCAAAATAGAATATACCCTTTTGGGCTTCGGTTATACCCATGATATTTTCTTTTATATTTTCCGATAAAATTTGCGACTTCTTAGTCTTTGTATGGAATCGGATTATATTATTTCCACAGCAAAACCAGATATAATCCTTTTTATCAAAATAAACTGTTGATATAGGAGTTTTTTTTAGGTGAGGATATTGATCGTGTAAATCGAAGACTAATTGAAAAGAGTCTTTGAGTGCATTAAAACGGAATACATAGCCGTCTTTTCCATACTCCCAAAGGATGCTGTCCGAATCTATATGGAGGGTATTGAGATCCGGATAGAAATTCATGACCCTTTTAGAACTCTGTAGTTTATAGTGGTAGAATTGTTTTCCGTCATATCGGTCTATTCCCTTGTGAGTCAAAATCCACATATATTCTTGTGGATCTTGTTGTATGGATAATACCCGCCGGCTGCTCAATCCGTTTTCCATTTCAATATATTGAAAGATTTGTGCGCGTAGGGGTAGTAATGTCAGTAGAAAATATATAGTTATAAAAAATTTTTGCATAACATCTTATATCATAAGCACATTATGCAAATGTCGGAAAAATCAGTGGGCTATCAAAATAATTTAGACTTTATTACACTTATATTCGGTCGGCTTCTATGTAACCGTGCATTACGGCATAAATAGCCAGTCCGGCAATGGATTTAATACCTAATTTGGCTGTAATGTTTTTGCGGTGGGTTATGACGGTGGTCTGCCCGATATTCAGTTTTTCTGCTATTTCTTTATTGATAAATCCTTTGGTCAACAGGATTAGCACTTCTATCTCTCGGGGGGATAATTCGTGTTCTTCTGCTGGAGACGCAGAGGAATGGGGGTGTTGAGAGGAGTTATGTCCATGGGTATGCAATTGCATAAGAGATAGAATCAGTTGCTCTCTGGGGAGACTGATATTCAGATTGGGAATGTTGTTTTTGAGTAGAGGGTGTTCGTTGGTGGACAATACAATTGCTTTGGGAAAGCGTTCAAGGAAGAAAGAGGTATGCTCAAAATATATGTGAATAGACACAAAATAATGAGCATACATATCGGGAGTATCATCTATCAAAGCTGCAAAACTTGGAAACACACGGATGATAGCATCAGGAATCAACTCTTCCAGAATGGTTTGTAGTCCTAATGCTGTCAGTGTGTTCGGCTCGATTATTGCTATTTCGGGAGTCTTGTTTATCATAACTTTAACTTAAATATGCTGCAACGGCTTCTGCGCAACGTTCTCCATCAATACCTGCTGAGACTATACCACCTGCGTAACCTGCTCCTTCACCGCAAGGGAATAAACCTTCGATTGTCACATGCTGTAAGGTCTCAGTATCACGTACAATACGTATAGGAGCAGAAGTGCGTGTTTCTACGGCAATCATAACTGCTTCGTTGGTTAGAAATTCTCTTGAACTTTTTCCAAAAAGTTGGAAACCTTTGCTCAGACGTTCGCTGATGAAAGGGGGCATCCAAAAGTGTAAAGGAGAAGAAACCAGTCCGGGACTGTACGAACTCTTAGGAAGATCATAGCTCAGTTTTTTTTGAGTAAAGTCTACCATTCGTTGCGAAGGGGCTGTTTGGCGCATATTGCCTTGTTGCCAGCATAGTTGTTCCAATTGTTCCTGGAATCGCATGATAGACAAAACATGAAGATTATCTTTTTCTTGTTTGCCGGATGCCTGGATAAGGGCTTCTGTTTGTGCTAGTTCGGAACCGGGTATCAGTTCTCCAGGTGTCAGTTGAAGGTCGGGGTGGAGCAGATCTTCAGGGCGAATTTCTACTACCATGCCAGAGTTACTCCATTTTGTACCACGGTTGCTGGGGCTCATTCCGTTTACTACCAATTGGTGCGGACCGCTGGCTGCCGGAACAACGAAACCTCCCGGACACATACAGAAACTGTATACCCCTCTGCCGTCTACTTGTTGTACAAAACTGTATTCGGCTGCTGGCAAATATTTTCCTCTTCCGTTTTTATTATGGTATTGTATTTGGTCTATTAAAGCAGATGGATGCTCCAAACGAACTCCGACTGCAATTCCTTTGCTTTCAATAGGTACTTGGTGGGAGTATAACCAGCGGTATACGTCTCTTGCCGAGTGACCTGTAGCGAGAATTACGGGACCTTTAAAGATTTGTCCTGTATGGGTTTCAATTCCTATGATTTTATTGTGTTCTATAATCAGAGCATCCATTCGGGTCTGGAAATGTACTTCACCTCCGCAAGCAAGAATAGTGTTGCGCATATTTTCGATGACGCGGGGCAATTTATCTGTTCCGATATGAGGATGTGCGTCTACCAGAATAGAGGTACTTGCTCCGTGTTGGCAGAATACATTTAATATCTTGTCGACATTTCCACGTTTTTTACTGCGGGTATAGAGTTTCCCGTCAGAGTATGCACCCGCTCCTCCTTCTCCAAAACTGTAGTTAGATTCGGAGTCTACTTTATGCTCGCGGCTGATTCTTGCAAGGTCTTCTTTTCGGTCGCGTACATTTTTTCCTCGTTCAACAACGATGGGGCGCAGACCAAGTTCTATCAGTTTAAGGGCTGCAAAGAGACCTCCCGGGCCTGCTCCTACAACAATGACGGATGGCTTGTCTGATACATTTTTATATTCTGTAGGAATATACTCTGTTTCGGTTGGTTCTTCGTTGATGAACACACGAATCTTCAGATTGATAAAGATTGTACGTTGGCGGGCATCAATGCTTCGCTTCAATATGCGTATAGCATGGATGGTGCGTATATCGATGCCTTTCTCCCGACCGATATATTGTTTTAACGATTGCTCGTTTGCTGCCTGTTCTGGCAGTACTCTTATTTGGTATTCGTTTATCATATTTGAGATGAAGTTATCCGAACAGCTGGCGGAAAGCTTCTTCTACTTTCCGGACAGGGACAAGTTCGATTTTTATTTTTTTTCTATCCAATCCTTGTAAATTGTGCTTGGGGACAAGCATACGGGTAAATCCGAGTTTTTCAGCTTCGCTGATACGTTGTTCAATACGGTTGACCGGACGTATTTCTCCACTTAATCCTACTTCTCCTGCCATGCACACTCCAGCTTCTATTTCAGTGTCCATATTGCTGGACAAGATGGCACTGATGACTGCCAGGTCGATAGCCGGATCGTTTACCTTTAGTCCTCCTGCTATATTCAGAAATACATCTTTCTGGGCCAGTTTGAAACCTACTCTTTTTTCGAGTACAGCCAGAAGCATGTTCATGCGGCGCAGATCGAATCCGGTCGCCGAGCGTTGAGGCATTCCGTAGGCGGCAGTGCTGACCAGGGCTTGTACTTCGATGAGGAAAGGACGGATGCCTTCTACTGCGCAGGCAATGGCGACTCCGCTCATTCCTTCATGATCTTGAGTAAGTAATAGTTCGGAAGGATTGCTTACCTGACGTAATCCATCTTGTCGCATTTCGTAGATACCTAATTCGGCCGTACTTCCGAAGCGGTTTTTAATACTTCGCAAAATGCGGTACATATAATGTTGGTCACCTTCAAACTGGAGAACAGTATCTACAATGTGTTCCAAAACTTTAGGGCCGGCAATGCTTCCTTCTTTATTAATATGTCCGATTAGTATGACAGGAGTTCCTGTCTCTTTTGCGAATTTAAGGATAGAGGCTGAGCATTCACGTACTTGTACAATGCTGCCTGGAGAAGAATCAATGCTTTCCGTTGAAATAGTTTGTATGGAGTCGATGATAACTAGGTCGGGTGCAGTGTTCTTTATATGAGTGAAGATTTGTTCCAAAGAGGTTTCACATGCAATTTGAAGATGATTTTCTTCGGGGTGTGGAATGCGGTCTGCACGCAGTTTGAGTTGGCGGGCGCTTTCTTCTCCCGAGATATAAAGTATCTTTTTGTCTTTTAAATGTAAAACCGTTTGTAAGACAAGGGTAGATTTTCCTATACCGGGTTCTCCGCCAATCAAAGTTAGTGAACCTTGCACTAGTCCTCCACCCAATACGCGATTGAGCTCTTCATCGTACATGTTGATACGCTGTTCATCGCTCGATACAATTTCTTTCAGATACTGTGGCTTTGAGTGAACGGATTCTATACCACGTGCTACATGTTTGGCTACGGGTGTCTCTTTGCGTACAACTTCTTCTACAAAAGTATTCCATTGTCCACATGCAGGACATTTACCGGCCCATTTAGGGGATTCTTGTCCGCAATTAGTACAGATATAGATTGTTTTTTCTTTTGCCATAAAGCGTAGGGACGAATAGAAATTATGTTAGTCTATAGATTTACAAAGGTAGATATTTATCAGAATTAATAAGGTAGGTGATGAGAAAAAAGTGAAGTTTGATTGTTGTTTTGTGTTTTCTTATTGTGGAATTGGGAATTTTTGTGGATTGATTGCTTGAGGGGCATGTGAAGACAGCCGGAATGCATCGATGAAAAGTATGAATGTACTATAATTGATGGTGAATTGAGGTCTTTGCTTTGAAGTGATCTGTCAGTTCGTTGATTCTTGCTGTAAGAATTGCGATCTGTACTTCCGGTGATCCTGTATCACCTTCGCTTCTTCCATACTCTTTGATGATTGCCTGCTTTTTGTCCTTTGCGATCATGTTGTAACTCCTCCTTAAATACTTTTATAAACGCCTGATATTAAGTAACGGTCGGAGTGATCCGATTACCGAACATCGGCTGGTTTTCTAACCTCAAGTAGTATATCATATGCCACTTACAATGTAAAGAATTTATTTTAGATTTCTTTTGAAGCCTTAAAGTAGTCTTTTCCATAACGGAGATCTTTCGCCACTTGTTTTTTTAATTCGTTCACAGAAGAAAATCTTATCTCGGGTCTTTCAAAATCACAAAATTCCACCGTAATTTCTTTCCCGTATGCATCTCCTTCATAATCATAAACAAATACTTCGACAAGACGCTTGTGTTCTTCCGTAACTGTCGGCTTCACCCCTACGTTTCCAATGCCGTTGTACCATTTTCCGTCTATATTGATACGGCAGACATACACTCCGAATCTTGGCAGTATTTTTTTTTCTTCAGGCTCGACATTCATTGTAGGAAAGCCGAGCGTCCGCCCCAGTTGTCTGCCATGCCGAACAATTCCGGTTACTCCATACCGATATCCGAGAAGCTCTGCCGCAAGAGTTACATTGCCTTGTGAAAGGACATCTCTGATATAAGTACTGCTGATCACGATCTGATCATATCGTTCTTTTTCGATGACATCCAGCGTATATCCCCCTTTTTCGGAAAACATTTTCAACATTTCTGTATTTCCTCGTTTTTCATGACCAAAAGCAAAGTCTGTTCCTACAACAATATGCGCCGCATGAAGTTTTTCGCACAAGATGTTCTTAATAAACACTTCCGCTTCCATTTCACGCAGTTCTTTCGTAAAAGGATATTCGATCAAACAATCGATTTTCCCTTCAAGATGACTCCGCCTCTCCTGCTTTGTCATTAACGACTCCCGGTGCATATCGAAAGCACAGAGGACGCTTTTACAATTTTCTCCCGAATAAGCGCATATTTTATCGATCAGTTTTTGATGTCCTTTATGAAGACCGTCAAACTTGCCGAGAGTTAACGCTGTCTTTTCTATTCCTGCATATTGCTCAATCCCCGTGATGTACTCCATGATCTACTCTTCCTTTTATCCGCTTCATATCATTCTCATCTCATTTACATAATTTGAAACGAATTTTTCTATTTTCCATCAGGATCGAAAAACATTTTTTCGATTCTGAATAACTGCCTTTGTTTTTGATAAGAGTATATAGCGATAAACCGTCCCTGCTCATCGTATACTCTATATTTTTTATATCTAGAAAAAATGTCGGAAAGATCATCCTCTCCTCCGTCTTTTCCGGGTAAAATCAAATTTTTCGCAGACTCTTTCGGAAAAGGATTTCCGTTATATGCCAACTGAGCCTGGCGTCCTGTTACGATTATCTTAGGATATTCGACAAATACTTCATCCAGAGGCAATATTATTTCTTCTGTCCTTCCTTCATTCTTCGCCTTTTCAATATCTGCAAGCTTCATACTGTCTTTTAACTCAAACCGACTGACTTTTGTACGAAGCAGTGATTCCATACATCCGCCAACGCCAAGAACTTCTCCTACATCATTACATAAAGTACGGATATATGTTCCCTTTGAACAAGAAACTTCCATCCGTATGCGAGGAAGTTTCATTTCCTTGATCCGAATGTCATAAATCTGTACTTTTCTGCTTTTCCGTTCTACGACTTTCCCTTCCCGAGCCAATTCATAAAGCTTTTTTCCATTTACTTTTAGTGCAGAATACATAGGAGGAATCTGATCATATTCCCCTATAAAACTTTCAATACATTTTTTTGCTGTTTCTTCAGTGATTTCCGATGGATCACATTCTTTTAAAACAGTCCCTGTAATATCTTGAGTATCTGTTTCTTTTCCAAGCAAAAGCACCGCTTCATACGTTTTATCTTTATCTGTCAGCAGATCACATACTTTTGTTGCCCGTCCAAGACATACCGGAAGCACTCCTTCCGCATCCGGGTCAAGCGTTCCGGTATGACCGATCTTCTTTTGTCCGAAGATTCCCCGAAGACGAGCCACCACATCATGCGATGTATAACCTTTTTCTTTGTAAATATTTAAAATTCCGTTTATCATACTTCTGATTCTAGTCCTTATTTCATTGCGGAATCACTGATTTTTCTTCCAGTTTTTCAAACTGACGGGCGATCTGCTCGGTAATATTGTTGATCACGTCATGTGCAGATCCTGTCATTGTCACACCTGCCGCCCGTATGTGTCCGCCGCCTCCGAAATGTTTTGCGATTACACTCACATCAATATATTGTTTAGAACGAAGGCTTACTTTATATTTTTGAGGTTCAAGCTCATGTAAGAAGATAGCGACTTCCACACCTTTTGTCTGCCTGAGAATACTTACTACCCCTTCCAGATCAGACGGCTCTGCATGGAAAAATTCCATCGAACTTTTGCGGATAACCGACACAACGCATTGACGATCCATAATGAGCATACTCTCAAGGAGCGCTCTTCCCAAAATCTGGTTTTGCACATATGTTTTTTCGTAAAAGGTTTGCTCAATGATCGCGTTTCCGTTTATCCCTTTTCTCATCAGTTTAGCCGCATTTTCCATCGTTTCCGGCGATGTGCACGAATATCTGAAAACACCTGTATCGTGAGCAATTCCCATATAAAGAGCTTCTGCCGATTCTTTTGATATTTTCTCTTCATCGAGCAAAGTAACTACAAGCTCAGACGTAGAACTTGCATCCGGAACAATATAGTTCAAGTCTGCAAACGATTCGTTGCTGATGTGATGATCGATGCAAACCGTCTCTTTTGCGTTTTCAAAGACCGAACTTGAAAATCCAAGTCTCATCGGATCTGCACAATCAAGACAGATAAACAGATCATACGGCGTTTCGTTATTGTTTACTTCTGAACGAACTTCATCTGTTCCTTTGATCAGACGAAATGTCTCAGGTATTTTTTCCAGATAAACGTCTGTCTGAATATGCGGATATTCTTGTTTTAAATAAAGATATAACCCCATTACCGATCCGATGCAATCGCCATCCGGGCGGACGTGTCCGCCCAGGGCAATTTTTTTCTTCTCTTTCAGCAGCTCTTTTAAATCAATTTTTTTACTATTCATCAATATCACCGGCCTCATCTTTCAGATCCTTTGTAACCTCGTCGATCTTCTTGCTGATATTTACGCCATATTCGATCGACTGATCTACAATAAACTTAATCTCCGGAGTGTTTCTCATATTAATCGTTCTGGCAAGCTCACGACGGATAAATCCTTCAGCGCTTTGCAGCCCTTTGATCGTATCCTGCTGTGCCTTTTCATCTCCGAGTACGCTGATATATGCTTTGCATGTTTTCAGATCCGGCGCCACTTCCACTGCCACCACAGATGTCATGGGCGACACTCTCGGATCTTTGATCCCGCCACGCAGTATATTGCTCAGTTCTCTTTGAACTTCCGCATTTACACGGGTATTTTTTATGCTGTTTTTTCTCATTAATGCTCCCTCTTTTCATCTGCGAAACTAATCATTCGGTTTTTTTGAATCAAATTTATTTTCTCTCAGTCTCAACCATTTTATAAGCTTCAACCTGATCTCCTTCTTTGATATCATTATAATTTTCAAATACAAAACCACATTCATATCCGGCTCTTACTTCTTTTACATCGTCTTTAAAACGTTTCAAAGATGCCAGCGGTCCGTCAAATACTACGATTCCGTCACGGATAAGACGTACAGAACAGTTTCTTTCAAAAATACCGTCCTGAACATAAGATCCTGCAATCGTTCCGACTCCGGATGCTTTAAATGTCTGACGCACTTCCGCGTGACCGAGAATTTTTTCCTCAAATACCGGATCAAGCATTCCTTTCATTGCAGCTTCCACATCTTCTATCGCATTATAAATGACTCTGTAAAGTCTTAAATCAACGCCTTCTCTATCGGCGATTTCTTTTGCCGTCGCATCCGGACGTACATTAAATCCGATAATGATCGCATTGGAAGCCGATGCAAGGCTGACGTCCGATTCATTGATTGCGCCTACTCCACCGTGAATGATCTTGATTACAACTTCATCATTTGAAAGTTTCAAAAGACTCTGTTTGATTGCTTCTACTGAACCTTGAACATCTGCTTTTACGATAATGTTGAGTTCTTTCAAATTGCCTTCCTGTATCTGGCTGAACAGATCATCAAGAGACATTCTTGATTTTGTCTCATCAAGAAGTTTCACTTTATTCTGAGCGATAAACGTCTCTGCAAAACTTCTTGCATCCTTTTCGGAATCACATCCGACAAACACTTCTCCCGCATTTGGAACATCATTTAATCCGAGAATCTCTACCGGCTGTGACGGACCTGCCTCTTTCACCCTTCTGCCTTTATCGTCCATCATCGCACGAACGCGACCATGTGCGCTTCCTGCCGCGATTGCATCTCCGACATGAAGAGTACCTTTCTGAACAAGAACTGTCGCAACAGATCCTTTTCCTTTATCAAGTTCCGCCTCGATCACAAGACCTCTTGCCGCACGGTTCGGATTTGCTTTTAACTCCATAACTTCTGCTGTCAGAAGAACCATTTCAAGAAGCTCCGGAATTCCTTCTTTTGTATGTGCGGATACAGGAACAAAAATCGTACTTCCGCCCCAATCTTCCGGAATCAACTCATATTCTGTCAGTTCTTGTTTCACACGTTCGATATTTGCACTTGGTTTATCAATCTTATTGATTGCAACAATAATTTCAATTCCGGCAGCTTTTGCATGATTGATTGCTTCTACTGTCTGAGGCATTACTCCGTCGTCTGCCGCTACGACAAGAATGGCGATATCCGTAGAGCTTGCACCGCGCATACGCATTGCCGTAAACGCCTCATGTCCCGGCGTGTCGAGGAACGTAATTTTTTCTCCGTTTGCTTCCACAACATATGCTCCGATATGCTGAGTGATACCACCTGCTTCACGATCGATCACATTTGAGTGACGGATCGCATCAAGAAGAGATGTTTTACCATGGTCAACGTGTCCCATAACACATACGACCGGAGGACGTTTTACCATCATATTTTCATCTTCCTCTTCCTCTTTTAACAGTTCTTCGATCACATCTACGACTTCTTCTTTTTCGCAGAGAACTTCAAATTCCATTGCGATCTCTTCTGCAGTATCATAATCGATTTCCTGATTCACTGTTACAACTTTTCCTTGAAGGAACAGTTTTTTCACGATAACAGAAGGAACAATCTTCATTTTATCTGCAAGTTCTTTGATCGTAAGAACTTCCGGAATTACAATCTGTTTAATCTTTTCTTCTTTCTTCTCTTCTTTCGGCTGCGGTCTTTTCACTTCTGCTACCTGTTTTTGTTTTTTGCCTTTTTTGCCTTTTCCGTCAAAGGCTTCGTCTCTGTATTCTTTTTTCTTATTATCACGTTCTTTATCTTTCGCCTTATTACGCTGGCTCTTCTGCTGCTCCACGATCGGTGCCGCCACATCATCTCTTCGTGACTCTCTTTTCTCTCTGTCAGATCGACCATTTTGTCCTCCCGGTCTGCGGTCTCTGTCTCCGCCTCGGCTCTGTCTTCCGTCACCGAACTGACGATTTCCCTGTGGTCTTTCCTGGCGCGAACGATCATTGGATCCGCGATCGAATCTGCCTTGTCTGTCAGACGGTTTTCCGTCTCTTACCGGCTTTCCGTCTCTGTTTTCTCTTACCGGACGATCATTGGACTGTCTTGCTTCACGATTTTCTCTTGCCGGACGGTCATTCTCTGTTCTTTTCTCCTTTTCGGACTGTACCTGTACCGGTTTTTCCGCACGTGCCGGCTGTTGCTTTTCCTGACGTACTCCCTGCGGCTTTTCCGCTGCTGACTGCGCTTGCGTACCCGGTCGTTTTTCTGTAGTTGAATGTTCGGCAGCAGTTTCGGCTTTTACAGTTTGAGCAGGAACCGGCCGCGCAGCCTGTGACTTTTCTGCACCTGACTTTTCCGAACGTGCTCCCTGTGATGCCGGACGCGTCGTCGCTGCCTTTGCCTCGTTTTGACGCGCACTCTGCTGTGGACGCGCAGACTTTTGAGCCGGACGTTTTCCCTGTATGCGACTGCTGTTTTTAGAGTTTTGCGGACGAATCACAAATGCCAGATTTTTCTTTTTCGGAGCTTCTTCTCCCTCTGACTTTCCTTCTGATCTTGTGTTTTTTTCTTTTCGGATCTCATCTGCTATATTGTCCTCGATCGAACTCATATGATTTGACACCTCCACATTTTTCTTATGCAACAAATCGATGAGCTCTTTATTTTCCATTCCAAGCTCTTTCGCAAGTTCATGTACCCTCATTTTTGTCATATTAAAACTACCTCCTTATGCAATATCCTCTCGGTTTTTCAGCTCTCTTTGAATTCCATCTGCAAATCCTTCGTCAAGTATCGCCAGAGATGCACGGAACTCTTTTCCCATTGCATGCCCTAAGGTATCTTTATCTCCGTAGAAACAAAATGGAACTTTATAAAACTTACACATATCCCCGAATTTTTTCTTCGTGTTCTCCGATGCGTCACCGGCGACAATGACAAACTTCGCTTTTCCTGATTTCGTCTCGCTTTCTGTCATTGTCTCGCCGCTTACACATTTTCCGGCCTTCATCGCCAGTCCGATCAGGGAAAGGACCTTATCTCTCTTACTCAAGCTCTCCCATCTCCTTTTCCATTCTCTCATATACTTCCGGCGGTATTGCCTGCTTAAACGACCGTTCCAATCCACGGTTTTTCACAGCTTTCTGAAAGCATTCTACGCTCCGGCAAAGATAAGCGCCTCTGCCGTTTGCTTTTCCAAGTGCATCCACGACGAATTCTCCGGTTTCTGTCCTGAGTATTCGCAGCAATTCTTTTTTAGGTTTCATTTCTCCACACCCTACACATTTACGCATAGGAATTTTTTTATTAACTGCCAAATAACCCACTCCTTTAGATATTACTCATTCTCTGTCTCGATAAATTCAATTTCTTCCGACTCTTCGTTCTGATCTTCTGCCGCTTCATCATAAGACTCTTCACTGTATTCTTCGTTATACTCTTCCTCGTAATCTCCTGTATAACCTTCTTCACCGACAAGTCCCATCTCTTCCATATAATTTTCTGGAAGTTCTCCTGCCTCTATCGCCTGTGTCTCGCTCTTAATATCAATCTTATATCCTGTAAGTCTTGCAGCAAGACGTGCATTCTGCCCTTCTTTTCCGATTGCAAGTGAAAGCTGATAGTCGGGAACGATCACACTCGCGATTTTTTCTTCCGGATCTGCCATTACAGAAATCACTTTTGCAGGGCTAAGTGAATTTTCTATCAGAAGCGCCGGATTCTCATCCCAGTTGATAATATCGATTTTTTCACCGCGAAGTTCCTGAACAACTGCGTTTACTCGTGCTCCGTTCATTCCCACACAAGCGCCTACGGGATCTACATTCGGATCGTTTGACCATACAGCCATTTTTGTACGGGAACCTGCTTCTCTTGCAATGCTCTTAATTTCAACTGTACCGTCTCTTACTTCTGCCACCTCTGCTTCAAAAAGACGTTTCACAAGTTCGGGATGTGTACGGGATACAAGTATCTTCGGTCCTTTCGGAGTATTTTTCACTTCTACTACATACAGTTTAATACGTTCTGTAGGTTTAAAATGTTCCCCTTTCACCTGCTCGTTCTCAGTAAGCATTGCATCTGCTCTTCCAAGATTAATACTGATATTTTTCCCGACATATCGCTGAACAACACCTGTCACAATATCTTTTTCTTTTTCAAAATACTGGTCAAATACAACTTTTCTTTCTTCTTCTCTTATTTTTTGAAGAATCAGGTTCTTTGCATTCTGAGTCGCAATACGCCCAAACTCTTTTGAGTGTACCGGAATCTGTGCGATATCGCCGACCTGTAATGCAGAATCCAGCTTTTCCGCTTCTTCGAGACTGATCTCCAACGCAGGATCTTCTACCTCTTCTACTACATTTTTCTCTGCATATACAGCATAATCGCAAGTATCACGATCCATGATTACTTTAATGTTATCCGATGTTCCGAAATGATTCTTACATGCGCTGATCAGCGAATTTTCAATCGCATCCATCATAACATCTTTACTGATATTTTTTTCTTTCTCAAGAATTGTCAACGCTTCCATTAACTCTATGTTCATTTTGTCATTTCCTCCTAAATTTTAAAAATCCAAAGCAAGACGAATCAATGCAATTTCTGCTCTGTCAAATACTTGTTCTGTTTCATCTTCATATATAATGGTCACAGTGTTTTCATCAAACCCTTTCAAAATACCGGTAAATTCTTTCTGACGATCGATTGCCCGGTAAGTACGGATCTCTACTTCTTCTCCGATACTTCTCTTAAAATCTTTTTCTTTTTTTAACGGTCTGCCAAGCCCCGGTGAGCTCACCTCAAATACATAAGAATCCGGGATATAATCTTTTTCATCGAGAATATCCGAAAACTTTCTGCTGACCGCCTCACAGTCATCTACCGTAATCCCGCCCGGTTTATCGATATACGCACGAAGATACCATGTTCCGGCTTCCTTGACATATTCTACGTCAACCAGTTCAAATCCAAGTGCAGACACGATCGGTTCTAAAAGTTCTTCTGTTTTCTGTTCATATTCTTCTCTTTTTGACACGCTATACTTCCTTTCTTCTCATTTGGCAGAAGCTATCTGCCGCTTATGTTTCTTTTGTTATCGTGAATTTACAACTGAAAATATCTATAAGATATTTTTTGTCGTATGCATAGCAACAAAGAAGAGTGAACTTTCGTTCACTCTTCTGCCGGATTTCTATGTAACTATTTCATAGTATAGCACTGTTTTTTTTATATTGCAAGGCTTCTTCTCTATTTTCTTGCTTTTGTTCCTGCTCCATCACGTTTCGCCGTTTTCAATCGATTTAAGGAGACCTCTTTTTCATTATATAGAATCTTTGTTTCCGTTCCTTCTTCAAAAAGATATACCTTTTCCAGTTCATCTTTTTTCTGAAGACGGATACCTCTGACACCGACTGCAGCTTTTTTCTTTATAGGAACTTCCGTGGCCGGGAATCTCAAAAAGTACCCGTTCTTTGTCTGAAGAACGACATGCTTATTTTCATTAACAACCCGAACATCGACCAGAGAATCTTCTTCCTGAAGTTTTGTAGCCAGAATTGTTGGTTTTGCGACCTGAAATTCACTTCCGCTGACTTTTTTTACCATTCCCTGCGCCGTTGAAAACAAAAGCATGGCAAATCTCATCTGCTCGGAATCGTATACCGAGACAATCTGTTCATCAGAACTGGAGTAATTGCTGACATTGTCGATCGGAACTCCTTTATCCCTGAATTTTCCATAAGGAAGATCAATTACTTTCACCTGGTGCATTTTCCCGCTATTGGTAAAAATACATATTTTCCCCGTGTTCATACAATGGACAATATACTTATTCTCACTATCCGCCGCTTCCTTATTTCTTTCGTAAACGGCAACGTCTACTATTCTTGCATATCCGAACCGATCCATCAAAAATACGACTTCCTGTTCTTCGATCTTCTTCTCTTCAAAAACGGCTTCTTCAGCATTTTCAATGACTGTACGGCGCGCTTTTGCATATTCTTCTTTAAACGATTCAAGTTCTTCCACAATAACTTGCGCCATAGAATCATAATTATTGAGAATATCTTCATAACGCGCAATATTCTTCACCGTCTGTTCATGTTCCGCGATCAAAGCCTGTACTTCCAGACCGATGAGGCGATATAAGCGCATCTCGAGGATGGCAGCAGCCTGACGTTCTGTAAAGCGTAAAAGCACCGCCATCTTTTTGGAAATAGAAGATTTAAACTTAATATTATCTGTTACGCCATTTACAAGACATGCTTTTGCATCTTTTACAGATTTACTGCCTCGAAGGATTTCAATAATAAGATCGATCACATCACATGCTTTGATCAACCCCTCCTGCACCTCACTTTTTTCCTGTTCTTTTGCAAGAAGTGTTTTGTATTTTCTCGTCGCCAGTTCAAATCGAAAATCTACATGATGCTCAATGATCTTCTTAAGTCCGAGTGTTTCCGGTCTTCCGTCTGCAACTGCCGGTATTCTTCTTCACTTACTCGGAATGATAACTGCTTTGGTCTTGTCTTGTTCATACCCTT
>ENA-UERU01000090-UERU01000090.1-human-gut-metagenome-genome-assembly--contig:-NODE-90-length-87394-cov-41.310031_pt1 | contig 87394 bp, 67 predicted proteins | sample MGYA00242988_ERZ507989 | MGnify/ENA primary metagenome ERZ507989 (study PRJEB26167, sample SAMN06115519) | human gut metagenome | host: Homo sapiens | place: China:Hunan | collected 2015-08-21 | study...
TGAACTCTTTCTATTGTTACACTCCCAATCCGCACAAACCCAAAAGGCCTTGCTTCCCGAAAGCGAGTGCAAAGGTAGACACTTTTACCGTAATAGCCAAGCGTTTCACCAATAAAAATCGAAAAAAAATCAACCGAATTAATTTACACCTTATTATATTTAATATATTCCGACGTTTGAATCGCGTCCTTTTCCCCGCATACCCATATATGAAATCGTCCAGGCTTACGTCTCACGTGTTCAAAGCGTCATGGATTCATGGAATTCCACCACAGCCTCAATACCTTTCCGAAACATATCCAACGGAAAATTCTCATTAGGCGAATGAATAGCGTTACTCTCCAAACCGAATCCCATCAAAACAGTCTTTGTTCCCAAAATCTTTTCAAAATCACTTATGATAGGGATACTGCCACCACGGCGCACAGCCAACGGCTTTCGCCCAAACGCCTTGGTGAAACCTTCTTCCGCAGCTTTGTAAGCCGGCAAGGTTATCGGACAAACATAGCCTTCGCCACCGTGCATAGGAGTCACTTTCACCTGCACGTAGTCCGGAGCTATGGACTCGATATAATCGACAAACATCCGGGAAATCTTCTCATGTTGCTGATGGGGAACCAAACGGCAGGACACTTTGGCATAGGCTTTAGACGGCAACACGGTCTTAGAACCTTCTCCCGTATAACCGCCCCAAATACCACACACATCGAACGACGGACGGCAACTATTCCGCTCAATCGTACTGTATCCTTTCTCTCCTTTCAAAGCACGTACACCGATAGCTTGTTTATAACGTTCCTCATCAAACGGAATTTCAGACAGCATCCGACGTTCTTCCTCCGACAGTTCTTCCACTTCATCATAAAAACCCGGTATTGTGATACGCCCGTCTTCGTCAGTCATACGAGCCAACAAACTGCACAATACATTAATAGGATTAGCTACCGCTCCACCGAAATGGCCGGAATGCAAATCACGATTCGGCCCCGTCACCTCGATTTCCCAATAAGCCAATCCTCGCAGCCCCGTCGTAAGCGAAGGAAGGTCGGGCGCGAGCATGCTGGTGTCGCTCACTAAAATCACATCACAGGCCAACAGCTCACGGTGCTCCTGCAGGAAAGCATTCAGACTGGGAGACCCGATTTCCTCCTCCCCTTCCAATATGAATTTGACGTTATGGCGCAAATGCCCTTCCCGCACCATATATTCAAAAGCCTTCAGTTGAATCATAGACTGCCCTTTATCATCATCCGCTCCCCGGGCAAATACATGTCCGTCACGCACTTCCGGTTCAAAAGGGTCGCTTTTCCATAAATCCAACGGTTCGGCAGGCATCACATCGTAATGGCCGTATATCAAAACCGTAGGCGCATCAAAGCCCACACGCTTTTCCGCATACACCAAAGGATTTCCGGAAGAAGGCATTACCCGGGCTTCATCCGCTCCGGCCTCCAACAGCAAATGTTTCCAACGTTCGGCACAAGCCACCATATCTGTCTTACGTGCCGGGTCGGCACTCACACTCGGAATGCGAATCAGACTGAACCACTCTTCCAAAAAACGGGCTTCATTTTCTTCGATATACTTTTTTACGCTTTTCGCCATATATTTTCCATTTAAAAATATCACACCTTACATTCTTTGCCCAAATATATAGAATATATTCCATTGTCCTGCACAATTTAAACATAAAAAAGCCTTCTGCTCCTTCAAACAGGAGCGGAAGGCTACATCTTTCCGAACGCGCCATGCTTAAATTTTCTTCGACCGGACGGAAGCTTCTCCGGAACGCAACCCGTCTGAAGAGACTTTAACCGTAATGTTTCCGGGCTTAAATGTCGTTCGCACCGCCACGCGCATCAAACCTCCTTCTGCCTGCAACTCCGTATCGCCCGGAGCATGGTATTCCAAAGGTTTTCCTTCCGTGACATAGAAATTGTAAGAGCCTTTGTACACCCCTTCGCCTTCCACTTCAAACCTCAACTGGTTGTCGGCAAAAGGACACCAACGCCCTTCCTTGTCCACCACGCGCACCGTAGCGATGAAAGCATCCGAAGCATTGGCTTTCAATTCAAATCTTTCCCCGTCCGGTTTAGCTGCCGGTTCTTCGATTTCCACTTCCAAAGCATACGGCTCGCCGGCAGAGGCGATCTCATCCTCGCAAACGGGACGTTTCCGTTCGTCCAGCCCCACGGCCTTGACCGTACCCGGCTCCCATAGGATGCCTTTCCACGTGCAGCGGCGCGTCCGTGCCTCCGGTTCCACAATCCCACGGGATACCCCGTTGACGAAGAGTTCCACGTAAGGACAGTTGCTCCACGCATCCACGTCCTGCAATCCCCGGAAGTTCCAATGGCTCTGCAAGGCCACACCGGGACGCTCGTCGAAAGGCACCCAAACGGCTTTCTCGAAAATCCGGTACAGCAATTTCGGGAAGCGGTTGCCGTCCATGGCGCACGAACCCAGGCTCTTTTGGTTACGCATGCCGTTGAGGTAAATGGTGTACCCCTCCCCGTACGTCTCGGCCAACATCCAGTTGATCCATCCGCATGCGCGTTTGTCCATGTTGTCGAAATAGTTCTCCACATAGTCCATCGAGAACTCTTTTTCATTATCGTAGTCGAAACGGGCGATGCACCAACTGGGCAAGCCCGACCAGTTCGTCCCGTAGACTTCCGTGTTCCACGAAGGACTCCCTTCCACCTTCTCATAACGGTTCGTGTAGCCTATCACGACCGGTTCGTCCTTGTCCCACTCCGGAGGATAACCGTCGCGGTTCTGCACGAGGCGCGGCTGGATGTAATCCCATTTCTTCACCTGCTCCAACGTATAAGACGGCAGATATTTCTCCCCATCATACGCCAAACCATTATTCGACTCCCAGATGACCACGCACGGATTGTTGCGATAAGTCACCATCACATCGCGGTCGTACTCCCTTTTATAGGTAATAGCCGGTTCGTCCTTCAATGCCCATTCATTGTCGCCGCTGTTGACGACCAACAAGATGCCGTAGCGGTCGCAAGCCTCGAACACTTCAGGGAAAGGCGGTTGGTGCCCCACACGCAGCGTATTACCGCCGCACCGGGCTATCCGGGCAACATCGTTCCACCAGAAAGCCGTAGGAACGGCAGCCCCCAATCCCGGGTAATTGTTCCGGTAACCGAAGCCGCGCAAAAAACATTTCTCACCGTTGACATAGCAAAAATCCTCGTCCCACGTAATTTGCCGGATGCCCCACGGACGACTTTGCCTGTCCACCAGTCGTCCGTCCACGTAAACTTCATTCTCCACCGTATATAAATAAGGTGTACCGGAAGTCCCTATCGGATACCACAAATGGGGACGCTCCACCACTCCCGTACGGTCGAACAAAACGGTCTGGCCGCCTGCGGCACGGCGGGTATCCTTGAAAGCCAAGGCCGTCTTGCCCTTCACATCCTTCAAATACGTGCGCAGCTCCACGTCGCACGCTTCCGTGCCCGCATTCTCCACGTTCACCTGAAAACGTACTTCGGCTTTATCTTTGGTAGCCGACACCGTCCCGAAGTAAGTTCCCCACTTGCCCATAGGAGAATAAGAATCGAAAGGAATGTGCACCTTGTTCTTCTTGTGCAGGTAGACGGGGCAGACGATACCTCCCATGGCCTGACCGAAGCCTTCGTTGGTCCCGAAACCGGGCCAAGTGAAAAACGTACCCTCGGCATTGGACACCCTTACCGCTATCTGGTTCTCTTCTCCATAACGCAGGTAAGGCGTGATGTCCACCACAAAAGGAAGCGCACTCCCCACATGGGTCACCGCTTCCGGCTGCTCCACCTTCGTATTGCTTCTTATCGGCGTACCGTTCACATACACCGCCACCCCGATGTTCACACCCTGGAACTCCAAGAAGAACATCCGGCCGCGGTCTTTGCCGTCTATGGTTATTTTCTTACGGTACCACGCTTCTCCGCGCCAGCAACGTTCACCCGTACTGGTATTCAGGTAGGTGTCCTGCTCATTGTAGCAATGGGGAATCCCTACCGTCTGCCATCCGGTATCGTCGAACGAAAGTGAAGCCATAGCCTCGGCCTGCCCTTGATCCTGCTCTGTTTCGGGATTCACTTCCACCTCGCTCAACGTCACAGGCACGTCCTGCCCCTGTTCGGCCTTGCACTTCAGTCCGGAAAAGCGCACATAGCGGGCCGTGGCCTTGACCGACAAATCCAGATAAGTAGCCGTCACCGTCTCGGTGTACCCCACCGTTCCGGTATGCCCCACAGTCGTGAAGTCGCCCTCTTTATGAAGCACACAGAGCTTTTTGCCTTCCGAAAGGGTTTGCCAGTTGCTGCCGTCGGCAGATACTTCCAACTTGACTTCCGCAAATCTCGTCCGGTCTGTGTCGAACCACAATTTCACGGAAGACAGGCGGACGGCTTTACCCAAGTCCACAGTCCAAAAAACTCCTTCCTGCGCATTCACCGGCTTCCATTCTGAGTGGACGTCACCGTCGTGAACCACAGAAACGGCCTTTCCGTCAAGAAATACCTGCGCATCCTTCGCCAAATTGATTTCCTGACGCACCACTTTCGTAAATTTCCATGGAGTCTCCCCCAAATTAATGCGTGTGGACACACTTTTAGCCTGCCCGCTGCCCGCAAAAGTCCACAGGCATAGCCACAACATTGACAATAAGCTTTTCCTCTTCATGTTTCAAACTGTAAATTAAGTTTTTTAGGTTGTGATTATTTTTAAAGAACCGCTTCCGCATTTCCTTGCCTTCTACCACGGGGAAATGCCATCCGGTTTCACATTAAAGTTCGTAAAAGTCTGTCGTTTTTGCAAACAGAAGAACAAAAATTAACGATGTGTACGCGCCCAACACACTTTATATCGGAAAAACATGGCTTTCCGCGCGAAGAACAAGCCGTAAACGCCTGCCCAAGGCCGAAAAAACGTAAAGATTCAGAAAATCAAAAACCAACCTGATTTTCAATCACTTGAATCCTCAAAATCAATCTGCGGAGAATGATGAAACGTTCTGCGCCAAACGGTAAATCAATCAAAGGAGATTGAAAAAACGTTTGGCGCAGATTGATTTTTGTATATAAGTTTCTCCCGAAAAGGCTTGGAAACGGGAAAAGCCGAAATACGATTACTCCACCGTCACCGACTTGGCCAGATTGCGGGGCTGGTCCACATCCTTGCCTTTGCACACGGCGATGTGATAGGCCAGTAACTGCAAAGGAACAGACACCACCAAGGGGTCGAAGCATTCCATCGTCTCGGGCAACTCGATCACCTCGTCGGCCAACTCCCGTATCTTCGTGTCGCCTTTCGTCACGAGCGCGATGACACGTCCCTGACGGGCTTTTACCTCTTGGATATTGCTGATGAGCTTTTCGTACATCCCGTTGCGTGTGGCGATGACAAACACCGGCATCTCCGAATCGATGAGCGCGATGGGACCGTGCTTCATCTCTGCTGCCGGATACCCTTCGGCATGGATATAGGAAATTTCCTTCAACTTCAAGGCTCCCTCGAGCGCTACGGGATAACAGTAGCCGCGTCCCAGGTAGAGGCAGTTGTGTGCATAGGTGAAAATCTTGGCCATTTGGGCAATCTGCTCGTTTGCTTGCAACGCCTCTTTCATTTTCTCGGGTATGGCCACCAGTTCCCGCACCATCTTGACATATTCATCCTGGGAAATCGTTCCGCGCGCCTTGGCCAAAGCCAGTGTCAGCATGGCCAACACCGTCACCTGCCCCGTAAACGCCTTTGTAGAAGCCACGCCGATTTCCGGCCCCACATGGATGTAAGCCCCGGTATGCGTGGCCCGGGGGATGGAGGCTCCCACGGAATTACAGATACCGAACACGAAAGCCCCTTGCTTGCGTGCCAGTTCGATGGCGGCCAACGTATCGGCCGTCTCGCCGGACTGCGATATGGCAATCACTACGTCGGTAGGCAAAATGACAGGATTGCGGTAGCGGAACTCCGACGCATATTCCACGTACACGGGAATACGACAATAATTCTCGATAAGCTGTTGGCCGATAAGCCCCGCGTGCCACGACGTACCGCACGCCACGATGATGAAACGGCTCGCGCTCAACAGCTTGTCCTTATGGTCAATGACCGCCGAAAGCGTCACGTTGTCGGCATCTATATTAATACGCCCACGCATGCAATCAAGCAGGCAATCCGGCTGTTCGAAAATCTCCTTGAGCATAAAATACGGATAGCCTCCCTTTTCCAATTGGCCGAGGTTGATGTCCACCGTTTTTACCGTAGGGTGCATGCGCGTGTTGTCCATATCCACCACTTTCAGCTCGTCTCCGGGACGGATGACGGCGATGTCTCCGTCTTCCAGATACACCACCTTATCGGTGTATTCCACAATAGGGGTGGCATCCGAGGCCAGATAAAACTCATTGTCGCGCCCGATACCCACCACGAGCGGACTGCTCTTGCGTGCGGCAATGATTTGTTCGGGATGCCTTTTGTCCAATATCGCGATGGCGTAGGCACCGATGACCTCATGTAGGGCCACTTGTACGGCACCCAACAAGTCCAGGTCATTGCTCACCTGGATATATTCGATGAGTTGCACCAACACTTCGGAGTCCGTCTGGCTGCGGAACTTCACGCCACGTTGCTGCAAACGTTCCTTCAACGTGGCGTAATTCTCGATGATACCATTATGAATCAACGCCAGATTGCCCGATGCCGAGTAATGGGGATGGGCGTTTTCGGCGCACGGCTCGCCATGCGTGGCCCAACGCGTATGGGCGATACCGATATGCCCGCTCACGTCTTTTGCTTCCGTCGAGCGTTCCAAATCGCTGACCTTGCCTTTCGCCTTATACACATTCAAATCACCCGAATTGCTGATCAAAGCCACACCGGCGCTATCGTAACCACGGTACTCCAGACGTTTAAGTCCTTTTATCAAAATGGGGTAAGCCTCTCTCTTACCTATATATCCGACAATTCCACACATATTCCATTTATTTTTCCAAAAGCAAACTTAGTAAAGTATAAACGCTTAAACATGATTTATCGTACAAATGTACGTTATTTTAAGCAATTTTAGTATATTTACGACCATGAAAATAAGATACGGCTCGGCAGAGCCAAATTAGAAAACTGCGTTTTCACTTGTCTCTGCGCTCGCCTTTCACTATATTTGTACGCATAAAAGAATAAGAATAAAATGGGATTTCTAAAAACTTTGTTCGGCGGCCGGGAAGAATCTCCGGAAGAAAAAGCCGAAAAACGCCGCGAACGGGAATTCGACGTACTGAAATATGACGGTGTACGCGCCCGTAAAATGGGAGAGGTCAAATACGCCATACGCTGTTTCCGGGAAGCACTCGCCCTCCGGTACGATTCCGAAACCGCGAGTTACCTGGCCGAGGCTTTACTCTCCGACAAACAAGCTGAAGAAGCCCGGAGCATTTTGGCCAAACTGGCCGAAGAACTTCCGGACCATATCGGTGTACGGTTGGCCATGGCCCGTGCCGATGAAATGATGCAGGATTATACGCGCATGGACGAAGACTGCCGGGCTGCCCTGCAAATCGACAACAGCCATGCCGGAGCGCTCTACCGCTCGGCCCAAGCCAAACATGCCTTGCACGACGAGCTGAACGCCGTGGTCCTATTGACACAGGCCATCGTGCAGGACGAACATTTGACGGAAGCTTACCTGTTGCGGGCTGAAATTCTCCGCGACATGGGTAGCCTGACAGAGGCCGAGGCCGACATCGACCACTTACTCGAGGACGAGAAGGCACAACCGGCACCCGAAGAAGCCGTGATGTTGAAGGCCGCCCTGCGACTGCAACAAGGGGATGCCCCCACGGCCATTACCTATTATAATAAAGTAAAGACGCAAAACCCGTTGATGGGCGAGGCATACGTAGGGCTCAGCACGGCATACGCCGCCAACCGTCAGCTCGACCGGGCACTGTCCACACTGGACGAAGCCGTAGAACTCATGCCGGACTTCAGCGAAGGATACAAAGAACGCGGACGCATCAAACTGATGCTCAATGACAAAGCCGGAGCGGCCGACGACCTGAAAAAAGCATTGGAGACCTCGCCGGAAGCTGCCAAAGCCCTCGAAGGACAGTTCAGCAACATAGAACAAGAGATGAACGAACAATACAAAAACCGCAACCCTTACGGTTTCTAAATGTAATCAAAATCAGGTATTCTTTCACATTTTTCCCGTTTAAGAGGAAAAAAGCGGTGAAAACATTTGCCGGGAATGAAAAAATCCCTAATTTTGCAACAAATTCAGAAATACGAAGATGAAAGAATTATTCAACACATATTTTTATTTCTTCTTTTACTTTTACTTTAGCCATAAAGTGAAGCGGGAGTTCGTATGTGTACCAAACAGAAAATTATACTAACCCAATAAAACATGAGGTCCCGCTTCCCACCGAAGCGGGACTTTTTTGTAAAAACGACAAAACAAGAACAATGAAACGAATTGCAATCCAAGGTATCAAAGGGTCGTACCACGACATGGCAGCCCATTACTTCTTCCACAACGAGGACATCGAGCTTATCTGCTGCTCCACGTTTGAAGAAGTCTTTGCCACGGTAAAGGACGACAGTACGATACTCGGCATGGCTGCCATCGAAAATACCATTGCGGGCAGCCTGTTGCACAATTACGAATTACTTTGCGACAGCGGACTGACCATCGTGGGTGAGCATAAGCTGCGCATTTCCCACAGCCTGCTCTGCCTCCCCGACGACAATCTGGAGGACATCACCGAGGTACATTCCCATCCGGTAGCCCTGATGCAATGCCGCGAATTTCTGGCCCGGCATCCCCGTCTGAAAGTCGTGGAAGGTGAGGACACGGCCGGTTCGGCGGAAATCATCAGCCGGGAACAACTGCGCGGACAAGCCGCCATCTGTTCCAAATTCGCAGCCCCGCTGTACGGCATGAAAGTATTGGAAGAAGGTATCGAGACCAACAAACACAATTTCACCCGTTTTCTGGTATTCAGCCAACCGCAACGCGCCAACCTGCTGCGCGATATCCGTCAGACCAACAAAGCCAGTCTGGTATTCACCCTTCCCCACGAAGAAGGCTCGCTCTCGCAGGTGCTGTCCATTCTCTCTTTCTATAAATTGAACCTGACCAAAATACAATCCCTCCCTCTCGTGGGAAAAGAGTGGCAATATATGTTTTACGTAGACTTGGGCTTCGATGATTATACCCGCTATTCACAAAGCATCGATGCCATTACCCCACTGACCAAAGAACTCAAAATATTAGGAGAATATCAAGATGGAAGACAAACTATATAATTTCCGCATACAGCCGGCCGAACGGCTGAGTTCCGTACAGGAATACTATTTTTCAGTAAAACTCAAAGAGGTGGCACGCATGAACGCCGAAGGCAAGGACATCATCAGCCTGGCTATCGGAAGCCCGGACATGCCGCCCTCACCTCAAACCATAGAAACGCTGTGCGAAGAAGCACGGCATGCCGACGCACACGGCTACCAACCCACGACGGGTATTCCCGAACTGCGCCGGGCGATGGCCGATTTCTATAAACGGTGGTACGACGTGGACTTGGATCCGGCCTGCGAAATACAGCCACTTATCGGCTCCAAGGAAGGCATCCTCCACGTCACGCTGGCCTTGGCCAATCCAGGCGACCGCGTACTGGTGCCCAATCCGGGATATCCTACTTATACGTCACTCAGCAAAATCCTCGGCCAACGAATCACCTATTATGACTTGCTGCCCGAAAACGGCTGGCAACCTGACTTCAAAGCCTTGGAAGAAATGGACCTGACGGGCGTGAAAATCATGTGGACCAACTATCCCAACATGCCGACGGGTGCCAACGCCCGGCGCGAGACGTACGAAAAACTGGTAGACTTTGCCTTGCGCCACAACCTTGTCATTGTGAACGACAACCCGTATAGCTTCATCCTGAACCACGAACGCCTCAGTATCTTGCAAGTCCCCGGTGCCAAACGCTGTTGCATCGAGTTCAACTCTATGAGCAAGAGCCACAACATGCCGGGGTGGCGTGTGGGCATGTTGGCCACAAACGCGGAATTCGTGAAATGGATTCTCAAAGTGAAGAGCAATATCGACTCGGGAACCTTCCGCCCGATGCAGCTCGCCGCCGCTGCCGCTTACCGGAACGACGCCCAATGGCACGAAGAGGCCAACATACATGTGTACGCCGAACGACGGGCACTGGCCGAAGAAATCATGCACACGCTGGGCTGCACTTTCGACCCGACGCAAGTGGGCATGTTCCTTTGGGGACGCATCCCGGAAAGTTGCAACAACGTGGAACAACTTACGGAGAAGATTCTGCACGAAGCACGGGTCTTCATTACGCCGGGATTTATCTTCGGCAGTAACGGCAGCCGATATATCCGGATTTCGCTTTGCGCCCAAAAAGAGAAAATAGCCGAAGCACTGGAACGCATCCGAAAAGTATTTTAAACACCAACAAGCATAGAATTAAAAACATAACGATATGGACGATTTACGATTAACTTCCCTGAACCTTCCGGGAATAAACGAAAACAAGCGACCACTCGTCATCGCCGGCCCCTGTAGTGCCGAAACCGAGGAACAAGTCATGACCACCGCCCGGCAACTGGCCGAAAAAGGATTCAAGATATTCCGTGCCGGTGTGTGGAAACCGCGTACCAAGCCGGGAGGATTCGAAGGTATGGGCGAGGCCGCATTACCCTGGCTGCAACGCGTCAAGGAAGAAACCGGCATGCTGGTATCCACCGAAGTGGCTATGCCCAAGCATGTGGAAGCGTCTCTCAAAGCCGGAGTGGATTTGCTTTGGGTCGGAGCACGCACTACGGCCAATCCTTTCGCCATGCAGGAACTGGCCGACTCTCTGAAAGGTGTGGACATCCCGGTTCTGGTCAAAAATCCGGTGAATCCCGACATCGAACTCTGGATCGGTGCTTTGGAGCGCATCAACGGAGCGGGCATCACACGCCTGGGAGCCATCCACCGCGGATTCTCCAGCATCGACCAGAAAATCTACCGCAACGCTCCCATGTGGCACATCCCCATCGAACTGCATCGCCGTTTCCCCAACTTGCCCGTCATCTGCGACCCGAGCCACATCGGCGGACGCCGCGACCTGATTGCCCCGCTCTGCCAACAGGCCATGGACATGGGATTCAGCGGATTGATAGTAGAGAGCCACTGTAACCCGGATTGTGCATGGAGCGACGCCAAACAACAAGTCATGCCCGATGTGCTCGACTTCATACTCGACCGTCTGGTGATACGCGAGAACGTGGAAATGACAGAAAGCCTGTCGGCCCTACGCAAACAAATAGACGCACTGGACAACGACCTGATGGACCTGCTGACCCGCAGGATGCGTGTGAGCCGTGAAATCGCGACTTACAAAAAGGAGCATGACATGGCTGTCGTGCAAACCGGACGCTACTCCGAGATTCTCGACAAACGAGGAGCGCAAGGAGTGTTGTGCGGCATGGATGCTGAATTCGTGAAAAAAATCTATGAAGCCATCCACGAGGAAAGCGTGCGTCAACAAATGGACATCATTAATAAGTAAGCACGGACAGAAAGAACAAACATCATGAGAATACTCATCTTAGGAGCCGGAAAAATGGGCTCATTCTTCGTGGACTTGCTGAGTTTCGACCATGAGACGGCAGTATATGACATCGACGCCAAACGACTGCGGTTCATGTACAATACGCAACGCTTCACCTCGATGGACGAAATAGACGCATTCCGCCCCGAACTGGTCATCAATGCCGTGACGCTGAAATATACACTGGATGTCTTCCGACAAGTGATTCCCCACCTGCCTCAAGACTGTATCCTGAGCGACATCTCGTCCGTCAAAACGGGATTCAAGGAGTTTTATGAAGGCGCAGGCATGCGTTATGTCAGTACGCACCCGATGTTCGGTCCCACGTTTGCCAATCTGGGGAGCCTGAACCACGAGAACGCCATCGTCATCAACGAAGGCGACTATATGGGGCGCATCTTTTTCCGCGACTTATACAGTCGACTCGGATTACATGTCTGCGAATATTCGTTCGAGGAACACGACGAGACCATGGCCTACTCGCTCAGTATTCCTTTCGTGTCGACTTTCACCTTTGCTGCGGTGATGAAACATCAGGATGCACCGGGCACGACATTCAAACGCCATCTGAAAATAGCTCAGGGCGTGCTGAGCGAAGACGACTGCCTCCTTCGGGAAATCCTTTTCAACCCGCGTACCAAAAGTCATGTGGAGCGCATTCGTGAAGAGTTGAAAAACCTCATCCACATCATCGACGAGCGCGACGAAGAAGGACTGAACCGCTACCTGACACGTATCCGGGAAAACATCAAATAAAAACCCCTGAAAACCTAAAGTCCAATCGTATGTCCAACTTTCCATTGTACAGATCCGGACATACGGTTGGGCTTTTTTTAAACAAGGAAACGATTTATAACAAACACGGACATGAAAAGGAAAATAAATGGCTATCTTTGCGAACATGAAAAGAATTATTCTGATTACAGGGGGAGAACGCTCCGGTAAAAGCGTGTATGCCGAACAGTTGGCACTGCGACTGTCCGAACAACCTGTTTACATGGCCACGGCACGTATCTGGGACGAGGAGTTCCGCCAACGCGTACGCATCCACCGTGAACGGCGAGGAGCGCAATGGACCAACATCGAGGAAGAAAAATACCTGAGCCGTCACGACCTGACGGGACGGACGGTACTGGTGGATTGTGTCACGCTATGGACCACGAATTTCTTTTTCGACTATATGCCGCAACAGAGCTCTCCTGTCCCGAATCCCTCCGACACCGTGGAAAGCCGACAGGCTCAAGCCGGAATCCGGCAAGTAGAGGAGACGCTGCAAACCGTGAAAGAAGAATTCCTGCGCTTCACTTCGCAAAAGGCGACTTTTATATTCGTAACCAACGAAATCGGGATGGGCGGCGTATCAACTAACGAAGTGCAACGCCGCTTTACCGACTTGTTGGGCTGGACTAACCAATTCGTAGCGTCCCAAGCCGATGAGGTCTATCTGATGGTGAGCGGTATTCCTGTGAAAATCAAATGAACATGAAAACATTCCGAATCACAGCTCCGGACGAGGCTTTACGTCCTGTCCTGCAAAACAAAATAGACAACCTGAACAAGCCGAAAGGGTCGATGGGACGATTGGAAGAATTGGCCCTGCAAATCGGCCTGATACAACACACGCTCTCACCGGAATTGCGTCATCCGTGTCACCTTTTGTTCGGTGCCGACCATGGAATCGAACGCGAAGGAGTCAGCATATCCCCTCGCGAAATCACCTGGCAACAGATGATTAATTTCAGCCGGGGAGGAGGCGGGGTGAACCTGTTCTGCCGCCAGCACGGTTTCGAACTTTTCCTGATAGACACGGGGGTGGACTACGACTTGCATCCCTATCCCGGTATCATCGACTGTAAAGTAGCACGCGGTACACGGAACTTCCTTCACGAAGCGGCCATGGCGGAAGAGGAAACGGACCGATGTATAGAAACCGGTGCCCGCATGGTGACAGAATGCCACAAACGGGGCTGCAACGTCGTCAGCATAGGCGAAATGGGAATTGGCAACACCTCTCCTTCTTCCATTTGGATGCACTTACTGACCGGCACGCCGTTGGAAATGTGCGTGGGGGCAGGAGCCGGACTGAACAATGCCGGTATCCGTCACAAATACGAGATCCTGCAAAGCGCGGTACAGCGTTTCCGCGACCACCATCCCGACCTGCAAGATGCCGATGTCCGTTCGCCCCGATACGCCACAGAAGTGCTTCGTTGGTTCGGCGGCTTCGAAATGACAGCGGCCATCGGTGCGATGTTGCGTGCCGCCGAACTGGGCATGGTGATTCTGGTAGACGGTTTCATCATGACGGCCTGCATGCTGATGGCCTCACGGCTTTATCCGGCCATACGCCACTATGCCGTGTTCTGCCACGAAGGCGACGAGGCCGGACACCGGCGGATGCTCGAAGCCTTGCATGCCCGCGGACTGCTCCAAATAGGACTGCGCCTCGGTGAAGGTACAGGCGCCTTGTGCGCTTATCCGCTCTTGCAATCCGCCGTCCGCATGCTCAACGAAATGAATAACTTCGAAAACGCTCATATTACCAAATATTTTTAATCCCGCATCCCGCTATGACAGACCGACTATGGGCCTCACTGATGTTCTTCACGCGCCTGCCTTTCTGGCGCATCCGGCAAGTGGACGCCGAGTGTTTCAAACACGTGGTGGACTACTGGCCGTTCGTAGGCTGGCTCACGGGAGGTACGGTCGCCCTCGTTTTCTGGCTTGTTTCAGGGATTCTACCGGCCACCACGGCTGCTTTGGCGGCGATAGGTACACGCCTGTGGCTTACCGGTGCCTTGCATGAAGACGGATTGGCCGACTTCTGCGACGGATTCGGCGGAGGAACCACGCGCGAACGTACATTGGCCATCATGAAGGATTCCCATATCGGTACGTATGGTGTCCTGGGACTGATCTTTTACATCGGAATGCTAATCAGTCTGATCTCAGCCCTGCCGCTTTATGTGGCTCCGGCCATTATCTTCACAGCCGACGTGTATGCCAAAGCATGCAGCAGTTTCATCATCCTGCAACTCCCCTACGCCCGAACGGCGGAACAAGCCAAAGCGGGTGTCGTTTACTCCGTCTGGAATAAGCAAGCAACCGCAGGCCACGTATTCCGTTGCCTGCTCGCCCTTGTCCCATGCGTGGTGTGGCTCCTGTCCGGCCCGACCGCTTTCCCTCTTTGGGCTTTTCTGGTTCCTCCGGTAACGGAACTTTTGCTCACCGGCTGGATGAAACGCCGGTTGCAAGGTTATACGGGCGACTGTTGCGGTGCCTTGGTTTTGCTCTGTGAGTTGAGTTTCTATTTATCTATTGTCATACTTTACCATTTTATATAATCCCGTCATGGAAATCTATTTAGCCCGACATACCTCAGTAGACGTCCCACGCGGCACTTGCTACGGTTTTACGGACGTTCCCCTCCGTGCCACATTCCGGCGCGAAGCCACTGCCACCCGGCTGCGGTTGGGCGGCCTCACTTTCGACCACGTGTACACCAGTCCGCTCAGCCGTGCGGCCAAATTGGCCGCATTCTGCGGTTATCCCGATGCTGAACGGGACGGACGGCTGAAAGAAATGAATATGGGCCACTGGGAGATGCAACGTTTCGACGACATCATCGACGAACGGTTGCAACTTTGGTACGACGATTTCCTGAACCAACCGACCACAGGCGGAGAATCGTTCCGAGACCTTTACGCCCGTGTAGCAGCCTTTCTGAACGAACTGCGTAAGAAAGACTACCGGCGTGTAGCTGTCTTCGCCCACGGCGGAGTGTTGATTTGTGCCCAAGTGTATGCCGGTGCTATCCCGTTGGAAGACGGGTTCAAACATCTGACATCCTACGGTGGCGTAGTGAAAATCAATATCTGAAAATCATGAAACATATATTCCATTATTCCATCTTACTCGTCTGCTTGTCCGTGCATCTGTCCATGATGGCAATGCCTTATACCTTCAGCCGCCTGGATGCCTCAGACGGCCTAAGCGACAATCAAGTGCAACATATCCTGCAGTTACCGGACGGACGAATGGTTTTCACCACTTTAGGCAATATCAACCTATATGATGGCATGCGATTCCATTACATCCACCGGAACGACTCCGATGTATATGCCATCAAGGATTATCACGGGCATTACCATGTATATGCAGGCCATCACGACAGGCTTTGGGTCAAAGAATACGGCAAAGTATGGTGTCTTGACCTACGACATGAACAATACCTCAAAAATCCCGAGACAGTATTCCTCGAAACAGGCATACGGGAAAAAGTGACCGACTTATTCGTAGACTCTGAAAAAGACCTGTGGCTGGTCACGCCCAAAGGCATCTGGGAAGCTAAAAAGAAACGTTATCTCCTTCTCCCGAAAGATGCCGGAGAACTGCAAGACGTTGAGGTTTCAAACGATCGAATTTACTTGTTTTTCAGCTTCGGCGAAGTAATATGTTATTCACAAAACCAAGGTAAACCGCTTTATCGTAAAGCGGCTTATCCTGAGAACGAACGTACAAATTACAGCCGCACTTCACTCGTTGTCAAAGGACCTGATGGAAATTTTTACCAGGTCCGGAGCGGCAAGAAGTCCGGCTTATTTGTCTTTTCCCCCCAATCACGTACCTGGAGACTATTATTAGAAACCCACAGTCCCTTGCATACGCTAATTGTCCCCTCCCACGACATAGCTTATATCAGCAGCCTGAATGGCATTTGGTCGATAAGCCTACCGAAGGGCAAAGCCCGTTTCCAATCCAGCTTGCGCACAACCGACGGTAAACAATTACAAACCGACCTCAATACCATCTACCAAGACCGTCAACAAGGTATTTGGTTAGGTACAGGAAACCGAGGCATACTCTATACGCACCCCGAGCGCTTCAAATTCATTTCCACCCCCACATTTGAAGAATTACCTCTCGCTCCCCATACCAAAGGAGAAAACGGAATCCCCTACAAACATCCGACTATATTCCAAGGACAATCTTATAATGACGTATATACCGACCGGAAAGGACGCACATGGGCCGGCACCCCAGACGGGTTACGCCTATTCCTCCCCTGTCAAACTGGCTTCCGTACCTTCTATACAGAAGACGGATTGCCAAACAATTTCATCCATGCCATTACAGAAGATGCACACGGGCAAATATGGGTTTCCACCAGCGACGGTATTTCCCGTATGTCTATCAACGAAAAAGTAGATTCGGCATGGTTTACCAACTACCGTTACGAAGACGGCACGCTCAAAGGAGAATACCGTAACCAAGAAGTACAAACCTTACCGGATGGTCGTATACTAATGGGAGGTGTGGACGGTTGGACGTTATTCCATCCTGACAGCGTGGAAATTCCCCATAAGGACTTTTCCCCTCTCCTTATCGGTTTGTCTTTGTACGGAGAACCAATACACATCACCCCCTCTGATTCCATAAACTCTATTTCTCTTCTTCCGCAAGCCCCTCCCTACGTCAAGCATTTCGAGTTCAATTACCGGCAGAACCACATCGGCTTCGACTTCTCCTCCCTGAACTATGCCTGGCCCACTCACACATATTATCGTTACCGTCTCATCCACAGTGGAGATTCCACATGGCATGTAGTCCACCCACAATCAAACGGCGGTATTATAGACCACAAAGGCAACTTGCATTTGGCATTTTCCCTTCTTCCTCCAGGAAACTACCGTCTGGAAGTCATGGCATCCACACAATCCCGTATTTGGAACGGTCCTGTCACAGAAATTACATTCATAATTCACGCCCCGTGGTGGCTTAGTCGTTGGGCATACGCGACCTACATTTTCCTGCTCCTATTTCTGGCAGTTACCGGAATACGCTTATATGTACGCCAAACCAAACGCCGTATCCTACGTCGCCACAAAGAAGACATTCTACTTCTACGTATCCAACACCTTATTGAACGATGCGATAACTATGAACAGCAAGTTTCAATAGCCACTACACGTGCCTGCCCCCCCCAAGAAAAAGAAGAGCCACCCATCAATTCCACAGATAGTGATTTCTTAAATAAAGCTGTAGAGTTGGTAGAAGCCCATCTAAACACTCCAGGGTATACAGTGGAACAACTTAGCAAGGACTTATGTATGGAACGTAGCGGATTGTATAAAAAGTTAAATACTTTAATAGACAAATCGCCCAGCCTGTTTATCCGGAGCATACGTCTGAGACGGGCTGCCGATCTCATCAGAAAAGGCGGAATGAACATGGCGGAAATAGCGGAACAAGTGGGATTCAGTTCAGCCAGTTATATGAGCAAGTGCTTTCAGGAAGAATTCGGCTGCAAACCCTCAGAATACATAGAAAAAGAGCAAGAATCAACATAATTACCACATGTTTCAACATAGTTGGTACCAAGTTCTGCTTGTTTCGGCATAACTTTGCCCCGTCAACATTAAACTTAAAAGTTTACCAAACATGAGAAAAACCTTATTAGTAATTTGCGGCATAGCTTGCGTGACTGGCTTGCATGCCCAAGACGTAGAACGGACTCAGGACGGAGCCAAGAATTTTATCCGCACCCAAAACGTTACGGAAGAAATACGTTTTTACTCCGACGACATCGTACGTGTCATCAAGTATCCTTCCCGTCACCTCCCGGACAAAAAAAGTTATCCCGTCATCAAAACCCCGGAAGACGTAAACCTGTCCTACACGGAACAAGAAGGCAATCTGTCCATAAAGACGGGGAATATGGAAGTCGTCATGGACAAGAATTCGGGAAAAATCACTTTCAAGGATGTCCAAGGCAATTTATTAGTGCAGGAAAAAGAATTCGGCACAAACTTCATTCCGTGCAAAGACGGGCCGTATGACAGTTACCGCGTCAGCCAACGGTTCATGATGAGCCCCGATGAAACTTTATATGGCCTTGGGCAGCAACAAACCGGCAAACTGAACCAACGCGACCAGGAATTGACGTTGCGTAACGAAAACACCCGAGTGTGCATCCCTTACATCACTTCAGAAAAAGGTTACGGCATCTATTGGGACAACCCGTCTCCCACTGTGTTCTCCGACACCCCTCAAGAAACAAGTTTCAACAGCGAGGTGGGCTACATGAGCGACTATTACTTTATTTATAAAGACGGTACGCAAGACGGTGTCATTGCCGGCATACGCGATCTCACCGGCCAAGCCACCATGCTTCCGCTTTGGACTATGGGGTACTGGCAATGCCGTGAACGCTACAAAAGCCCGGATGAACTCTGCGAAGTGTTGGACAAACACCGTGAACTCGGCGTACCATTGGACGGCATCGTGCAAGACTGGCAATATTGGGGATGCGACTCCAACTGGAATGCCATGAAGTTCATGAATCCGCGTTACATCAACAAAATGGGCGACGAAGCATGGATGAAATACTTGCCGAATGGTGAAGACCCTAATGCCAAATACCCGGAACCACGCATCAAGACTCCGAAAGAAATGGTGGAATACGTGCACAAAAACAATGCCCACCTGATGATTTCCGTATGGGCCAGTTTCGGGCCTTGGACAGACCAATACAAGGAATTGGATGCGATGAACGCATTGCTGAAATTCGAGACTTGGCCACGCAATGCCGGCGTGCACCCTTACGACCCATTCAACCCCAAGGCACGCGACCTCTATTGGCGTTACCTGAAAAACCTTTATGACCTGGGCATAGATGCCTGGTGGACTGATTCTACAGAACCGGACCGTTTCGACATGGGCGAAAGGGAATTCAGCCTACCCACGGCAGACGGCACTTTCCGTAGTGTACACAATGCTTTCCCCCTCTTAAGCAACCAAGGCGTATATGAACACCAACGTGCCGTATCGGACAGCAAACGATTGTTTCTCATGACTCGCTCCTCCTACCTCGGACAACAACGCTATGGTTCTTTCTGCTGGAGTGGCGATGTTGTATCCCAATGGAATGTAATGCGCAAACAAATCGCAGGTGGACTGAACTACTCCCTCTGCGGCATACCTTATTGGAATACCGATATCGGTGGTTTCTTCGGCTGGGAATACGGTAACAATTGGAAAGACGTTGCCATGCAGGAACTGCAAGTGCGTTGGATGCAATGGGGTTGCTTCATGCCTATCATGCGCAACCACTGTTCCTCTCCCATGGAAAGCGAGATTTATAAGTTCGGAGAAGAAGGCTACTGGGCCTACGACGCACAGAAAAAATTCATAGAACTGCGCTATCGCCTCTTACCTTATATATATAGCCTCTGTGGCGAAGCAACCCAAGCCAGCGGCAGCATCATGCGCCCGTTCGTCATGGACTTCCCCCGCGATAAGAAGGCCATCCGCGTAGACAACGAATACATGTTCGGCCGTAACCTGCTAGTCATGCCCGTCACCGACTCTCTCTATACGTATTACGACAAAGGCGCACACAAAGGATTCACGTCCGTACCGGATGTGGCCAAAGCCGTAAAGAACGTGGAAGTCTACCTGCCGCAAGGCGCAAAATGGTATAACTTCTGGACCAACGAAATGCACAGTGGCGGACAAACGGTCTCCATGCCCTGCCCCATCGACATCATGCCGGTGTACGTGAAAGCCGGTTCCATCCTGCCTTTCGGACCCGCCGTGCAATATACGTCAGAAAAGAAGTGGGACAATTTGGAAATCCGTGTCTATCCGGGAGCCGATGCCGACTTCACGCTCTATGAAGACGAAGGCGACAACTACAATTACGAGAAAGGGGCTTTCAGCCAAATACGCTTCCATTGGGACGATGCTGCACGCACATTGACCATCGGGGAACGCAAAGGCGACTACAAAGGCATGCTAAAGAAACGCAACTTCCGTATCCTCGTAGTGAACCGCCAATCCCCTTCGGGTGACAAAGAGCCGCCCCAATTCAGTCGCTCCGTACGTTACAACGGAAAAGCACAAACCATCAAATTGTAAAAATTTTCAAACAACGAAACGCCGCACACCTTTGAGATTCATTATCGCAAGTGTGCGGCTTCCGTTTGGTCCGGGCACAGCCCTTAACTCCATTTTGGGAAACAGCAAGTCATCAATGGAACATATCCCCCCTTACAGGCTATATACATCCCCCCTACACAGGAATTTACCAAAAAGTTCCTTCATCTTTCAGGATGCGTAGTAAGACACTCATAATCTAACATTTACGAACTGAAAGATGTTTCAGGTACCTTCCAGCCATGTTTCATTTAGTTTGGCGCAGAACGGAAAATCATTCGGCTGAGATTGAAAAAACGTTTGGCGCAGAACTTTTCACCGCTTTCTGCAATGAAAGAAAGCTGAAAGATACCTAAAGCCTCATTCAGTTCACAACACACTATATAACAAACATTTATCATACACCCTGAAAAATGAAAGACTGTTTTGCAAAACTCTTAGAGAGGAGCGTATGGGAAAGAAGTCCCTCTGATTCCCCTTCCCAATTCTTGCATTTATTATCCAATTTCTGAATAACATAATCCTACTTTAGAGATGTTTATTTCTATACCTTTGTATAAAGAAATTTAGGACTATATTAATCTAATTTTTATTTTTAGCATATTAAAATTTAAGGTTATGAAAAATAAAATCAGACCAATCTTATCTATGGGTACGGTGTTGCTCTCGTTCATGCTAACGACTTTATTCCCGAGTTGTAACGACGAACTCCCTGCTGACAGTTATTACACTTTCACGGGGGAAATGATGAGCGACTTTTTGAAGAACCATGAAGACTTCAGCCAATTCAGGCGAATCGTAGAACGAGCCGGAAGAATGGACTTGCTGGCAAGCCGCGGAGCGCGGACACTATTTCCTCCCGTAAACTCCGGAGTAGAAGACTTCCTGAAAGAGAGAGGATATACATCCGTTGAAGATATACCTGCTTCGTTCTGCGACACGCTCGTTAAAGCCTGTCTGGTGGAACGGATGCTATACACCTATAACCTGTCCGAGACCCATCAGGAAAGCAACCAACTTGATTTGCCTGTAATCATCGTGACCGACGGTGACACGGTTGATGCCAACGGCATGACGCTCAGCGTCATCAACCGGCGTGCGGCCATCATCAACGAATTGAAAAACGACTCCGTGGAAAACGGGGTCGTACATCCCGTGGACAAAGTGATAGTACCCAACACGAGCCTGGGAGCAAGCCTGTTGGACGAGAACCACCAGGATTTCACCATCTTCTATGAAGCCCTCAAACGGACAGCCCTGCTCGATTCCCTGTCACGTTACCGTGACGACGACTACGAAATATGGAAAAACAACTATAAAGAGTTCACACAAAGCATGCACATCGGCAACGAAGACTACGTGGGCAAACGACCGGACCACCGGTACAGCGGATTTACCCTTTTCATCGTACCGGACAAGGCTCTGTACGAAAAATATCCCGACCGTTTCAACGAAAGCATGACCATGGACCAGAAGATCGATGCACTGTACGACCTGGCCGCAGAAAAGTACGCAGACAACACTTCCGCCAGCATCTTCGGACTGGATAAGACAGATCCCGCTACCGGTAAAACATACAAAGAACTGTATTGGAACAAAAATTCCCTGAAGAACAGGCATAACCCGTTGAACATGTTCCTCTCCTACCATATCCTTGACCGCCTGTTCACCAGCACGGCCAAGCTCATCAACTGCTGGCAAATCAATACAGCCTATGCAGACCCGACAGAATGGGTGGGCACGATGCTCGACTTCTCTGCCGTCAAACTGGAAAAGGTGTACCGTACGATTGACCCCGCAGTGGAATATGAACGGGATTTCTATATCAACCACAGCGAAGCGTGTACCTACAACAACTATGAACGTATCAGAGGGGCACATCTGACAACTCCTGAAAATGCAGACAATTTCTCATTAAACGTAGCGTATTATTACGTGGACGATGTTCTGGCTTATGACCCAATTATGCGTAACAAGGTAATGAACACACGTTTGCGCATTGACTTCATGACCCTGTGGCCGGAACTTACCAACAACAACATCCGCCTATGCGGTAATCCTACGCAAGCCTACAACAGTGGCGACAACAGCGAAGACGGCACCGAAGCCGGAGGCTACAATTATTACCTTCCGCCTGGCTACCTGAAGAACGTGTCTATCAGCGACAATACCACATTCTTTATATCACGCCCCATCGTATATTGGTCCAACATGGGGGGAGACGTTTTAGGCATATTAGGAACAAGCTATGACGTAACGTTCCGGCTACCGAATGTACCTCCCGGCACTTATGAACTCCGTCTGGGGTACTGTGCTTTAGTGGACCGCGGCATCGGCCAAGTCTACGTAGACGGCATTCCACAGGGAATCCCCATGGACATGCGTTACAGTGCGGGCGACTCAAGAGTTGGCGGACTTTACAATGGAGGAAAAGGTTGGAGAAACAAAGAAGAAAACTCCAGCGGTATTTACACCACAGAAGAACTGGAAGAAAATGCCCGTGTAATGAAGAACAACGGCTACTATAGCGGCCCCAAAAGCGTATTCTATGGAAATGACGGAAATGACGCACCGAGATACAGCGCAAACACTTGTACCATTTACTATAACCAAGACAACTTGATGCGTCGTAAAATATGCAATGTGGAAGTCAAGCCCAACACCCACCATACCATACGCTTACGTTCCGTACTCACCAGTAGCGAAAGCGGAAACTTCACGCTTGATTACATGGAGTTAGTCCCGATAGACATTTGCGGAGCCGGAGGTCTCGGAGAAGACCTTTATTGACGCCCCCTACGAAGCCGTTGCCGCCCGCCACAAGGGTACACCGACCTGCCTACCCTCCATTATTGACAATGGAGGATAGGCTTTTTTTGCTTTTTTAGGAGGCAATTCCATTTTTAACAGGAAAAATGAATATTATATATATTTCTTTAGTACATTTGCATTCGGAAAACAAATAGAATTAACCTAATAAAACTATTCGATCCATGAAGTACCTATCCAAAATTACCCCATGTATCTGCGCCATCCTCTTTTTAATAGGACAGGGTGGAATTCTCACAAGCTGTAACGACGACCTTGCGGCCGACAGTTACTACACTTTCACCGGTGAAATGATGAGTGATTTTTTGGCGAACCGTGAAGATTTCAGCCAGTTCAAACGCATCGTAGAGCGAGCCGGAAGAATGGACTTATTGGCCAGCCGGGGAGCACGCACACTATTCCCACCCGTAAACTCCGGAGTGGAAGCTTTCCTAAAAGAAAAAGGATACGCCTCTGTCGAAGACATTCCGGCCTCTTTTTGCGACACGTTGGTAAAAGCCTGTCTTATAGAACGAACGTTGTACACCTACAATCTCTCTGAGACACATCAGGAAAGCAACCAGTTGGATTTGCCCCTGATTATGGTGACAAACGGAGACACTGTAGATGCCAACCAAATGGTATTGACCGTCATCAACCGGCGTGCCGCCATCATCAACGAATTGAAAAACGACTCTGTGGAAAACGGAGTAGTACATCCTGTAGACAAAGTTTTAGTACCCAACACCAGTCTGGGAGCCAGCCTTTTGGATGAGAACCACGAAGATTTCACCATCTTCTATGAAGCCCTCAAGAGAACAGCCCTGCTTGATTCCTTGTCGCGTTACCGCGATGACGGCTACGAAGAGTGGAAAAACAATTATGCCGCTTTCACGCCAAGCATGCGTATCGGAAACGAGAATTATGTGGGCAAACGTCCCGATCATCGGTATAGCGGTTTCACGCTTCTCATCGTACCCGACAAAGTACTTTACGAGAAATACAGCGACCGTTTCAACGAGAGCATGACCATGGATGAAAAGATCGACGCCTTGTATGACTTGGCTGTAGAAAAATATAGCGACAATACTTCCGCCAGCATCTTCGGACTGGACAAAGTGGATCCTAAAGAAGGAAAGACATACAAAGAACTTTATTGGAACAAGTCTTCTTTGAAGAGCCAATACAACCCCTTGCACATGTTCCTGTCTTACCATATCCTCGACCGATTGTTCACCAGTACGGCCAAGCTGGTAAACTGCTGGGGAGTCAATACAGCTTATCTCGACCCGACGGAATGGGTCGGAACCATGCTGGACTTCTCTACAATGAAATTGGAACGGGTTTACCGTACAATCGATCCTGCGGTAGAATACGAACGTGATTACTATATCAATCATAGTCATGCCAGCGCATACAACAACGATGAACGTATCCGCGGTGCTCATCTGACGACTCCTGAAAACGCCGACAACTTCTCGTTGAATGTAGCTTATTTCTACGTAGACGATGTGTTGGCCTACGACCAGACCATGCGTACCAAAGTCATGAACACCCGTATGCGAATCGACTTTATGACGTTGTGGCCGGAACTGACCAACAACAACATCCGTCTGTGCGGTAATCCTACGCAAGCATACAATGCCGGAGATAACAGCGAAGACGGAACCGAAGCCGGAGGTTACAATTATTATCTCCCGCCTGGTTACTTAAAGAATGCCACATTCAGCGAAAACACCACATTCTTCATACAGCGCCCCATCGTATATTGGTCGAGTTTGCATGGAGACGTATTAGGTGTTTTAGGTACGAGTTACGACGTGACCTTCCGACTGCCGAACGTACCTCCCGGTACCTACGAGTTGCGTTTAGGTTATTGTGCCTTGGCCGACCGCGGAATCGGACAGGTTTATGTGGACGGCGTACCTCAAGGTATCCCTATAGATATGCGATACGGCCCCAGCGACGCAAGAGTCGGCGGTCTTTACAACGGCTTCAAAGGCTGGAGAAACAAAGAAGAAAACTCCAGCGGTATCTATACTTCTGAGGAATTGGAAGAAAACGCACGTGTCATGAAGAATAACGGATACTACAGCGGTCCCAAGGGTGCGTTCTACAATAACGACGGAACCGACGCACCAAGATACAGTGCAAGTGTCTGTGTAACTCATTATAACCAGAACGATTTGATGCGTCGTAAAATCTGTAACGTGGAAGTAAAAGCAAACACCCATCATACCATACGTTTGCGTTCCGTGCTTTCAAGCAGTGAAAGCGGAAACTTCGTCCTCGATTATATGGAACTGGTTCCGATAGATATATGTGGAGCCGGAGGACTTGGTGAAGACCTCTATTAGCAAACCAGAAATCCAAGCCCGCAGGCATTTGTCAAAAGCGGACCTACTGAAAAGGCACCCAATAGTATTTCTGTAGACAAACGAGCAATATGCCGTGCGCCCTTACGACTTTCCATCGTAAGCGCACGGCTTTTATGTTATTAAAAAGCGCAACTATATACTTTATTGTACCAATGGTTTTGTATAATTACTGGTTTATCCAAACACCAAAAGCGCATCTGTTGGATACGCTTTAATTATGGTTTGTCATAATGTATATAAATGAGATAACTTTTAATGGTTGTTCTTATACAATCAATCATGATAGTTGTTGTACGTCCCAAACAAATGATTCATCATAACTTATTTGTTCATTATACAACACAATGGTTCTTTCCTCATATCCACCTAATGTAAACTTAACAGCAGGCTCATTATTAAGGTTATATTGAAATTGATGTGAGTTACTATCCGAATTATTATACTTAAAGCGCACAATTATGTCATCACCTTGATATACTTTAATACTGCCAGATCCTAAAGATATATTTTTATAAAATACCTGTTTGTTGTTTGACAAAACTTCAATATCACTTATTCCACCATCACTTGAATCTTCATTCCATTCTAATGTAATATCACATACACTAAATTCTTGATGTAAATCTGATAGTTGTACTAGCTGATTATCTGCATAATCTCCATAAACTTCAAGATTCGTAATTCTACGTGCTTCACTTGCAGTTATGCATTTATTAGAATCGGAAGAACCTGCCATTTCACTTCTTTCGTAGGCTTCTTGTTCTGTTGCTATCTTTCCCATATCATTTGAATTTTATCAATTTACAATAATGGTACAGTATAGCAGACTGCCAATTACACAGAAACAAGAACAGCGGAAAGGAAAACTTTTCCGCTGTTCTTGTTTTATGAAAGCAATACTAATGTATTTGAACTAATACTGCTATTATTTTCTAACAAATTCTCTTTCCATAATGTACTGTCCAATTTGACAACATGTTTGTGGAACGTCTACGCCGATATTTTTCCAACCGTTTTGTATAGCCTTGCAATCTGGATTGGTTGCTGCTTCCTGAACAACATACACTATCATACCTTTTTTGATTTTACCTTGATACATATCTTGTTTTGCTATGAGTTTGAAACGATACATAACTTTTAGAATTAATGGATTGAACATTCAATTATAAGTCTTAGAATGATATTACGCCTTTGTTTGTTTCTTTAACACCTGCATTTTTTCTGTCCTGCAATTTAGAACGGCTGTTAATGACACTCTCTGATATTTTTTCCTTAAAATGGTTGTCAAAATCTGCGGTCTTATAACTTGCTTTCATACTTTCGTCTGATGATTCTTGCGGATATTTCAATAACCAATCTTTAAAGAAACCACCGGATAGTAAATAATCTATTTCATCAAAGGATTTAGTAAAATCAACAACTTTTTGATTTGGTAATCTTGCCATATTTGTGGCATTGTCATAACTTAGAATTTTCTGCTTCCCTCCTTGACTCGGTTCCGTATAACTTATTAAATATCCTTTGTCAAAGCTATAACTGTATGTTTTACCATTGGGTGAGTCTTCGACAGACCATCTGCCATTACAAATGCCATTTTCAAAATTGCAACTGGCTTTAATCTTCCCCGAGAAATTCCAATATCCATTCAGTTTACCATTCACAAAAGAACCTGTTGTTGAACATTTGTCATCAGCAGGATTTTTTGTAGTCTGATAAGTAATCGTATTGTTTTGTGCATCTTTAATTATCTTGAAATACCTAACGCTTTCACTATAAGAATATAAGCCATCAAGAATACCATTCTTGTATGAACGAGAAATTGTGATTTCTCCATTTTTACATATAGTTTCATTTATCGCATAGTTCCGATATGCAACACGACCTTTCCACGCTCCATTGCGAACACCGTTTAGTAGGTCGCCACTAAAAACAATTTCACAAGTCCCTCCGTTTGGCGAAGATAATGATTGTTTCAGTTCATAATGTTTCCCATCGTTTGAGATGACTTCTGTCATTCCGTTACCTAAATCTCTTGTTTGAGCCATTGCACCTACTCCAATGAGAAGTGCAAACATTAAAGTTTTTGCTTTTTTCATAATTCTTGAATTTATCGATTTAACATATAAGTATCAGAGACACGTTCCCAAACACATTTATTTTCTTGAATTGATTTCTCTCCATTGAGACGGAACACTCCCACGAAACGATAAAAGCAGAAGCCTAAATCATCCTTATATCGTAAAAATGTTATTCTTGTTTCTTCGGGAGCGGAAAGCCATTGCTTCAGATGTGCCGCACGTTTGTCCTCCGCTTTCGGATATTCGTAGATAAACATTCCATCCTCCGAGAGTTCGTTGTGCCAAAGGCGGTGTTCCGTGTTCGGCCACCAAACGATTTCATGCTTCTTGTCGGGAACGGAAGCACCCGAAGCGCGTAGGAAACCACGGCGTTTGGCTTTCGTGCCGAACACTTCCGCAACTTCCTCCGTGGTGCGCAAACACTCGTTATCCTCTACTTTCAGATAACCTTTGTTCCGATGATATTCAACGGTGAGCGTGCTTGCATCATCCCACGGATTGAATTTGTCACCAAGTTCTGAAATACGTTGCTTGATAAGTTTTACGACATCCGCCACTTGACGGTGGATTTCTTGAATGTCATTGTCACAGTCTAAGACGATAGGCTTGGAGTGTGTGACACTTAGAATTTCCTCATTTCGGATTTTATCAACCTCCGTATTGTTTTTGTGAAAAGGCTCGTTGATTTCAATGAAGATATTGAGTTGAGGTAGATACAAGTCCGCAAGCGCATACTTGTCTTGCGTTCTTCTGATGTATTGCTGGACGACAAACTTCACACGGTCGTCATCCAACTGATGCCATATACGGCTTATTACATAGGATTCCGTCTTTTTCTTACTAATCTTGGCAAACAGACGTTCCATATATTCCAACTTGTAATCCATATCTTTGAGCTTATAAGGTTTATACCATGATGTTGTTCCTGCAAGCAGAGCAAAAGAAAAAGGACACAGCCTTGCCTTTTCACTCATCTGCTTTAGTAGGTTCTGGTAAAACCTTTAGCCCAAATAAGGAAAAGCAGTCTGCGCCCTTTACAGGGTACAAACCAACCTTTCGACTTATTATTCGGGGCTATTTTCAATTTACCAGATTTACTAAAGCCAAATAACTTGTCTACAAGTCGCTTGCAATATGTCTTTTAATTCTTTATGTCTGTTTCTAACCTCCTTTTTACTTTGGTTCGAGTACAAAACTAAAGAAAAAGAGTGAATTAGCAAAAGAAATCAGAGACAATTCGCAGACTGCCGAACAAATTTAGGAACAATGACCTACATACATTAAGTTATAAGCATAAAAAGTCCAACCATACATGAGCATGCTTGGACTTTCTTGTACGTTTGAATTTAGATTATCCGATAACCCTCCATTCGGGTTTCATCAGAAGTTCACCGTAGTACAGACGTTCCGTGAAACTTCCCAAGAAATCGTTGAAACGGTCTGCATCCGTCTGTTTCCGTGTATTGTAACGGAAAACGAATTCCTTGCAATACTTCTGCAAGTGCTTCGGACTGGCGAGATGGTAAATACCCTTTATACCTCGTTTGATATGACTCCAAAATCCCTCTATCGAGTTCGTGTGATAACCGTCTACCGCATAAATGTGCCTGCCGTGCGGAACGGTCTTGTGTTCGTAGTTCTCATACAAGGTGTCATAGACATTCAGGTCGTCCGTTATGACGGTTGAGCCTTTGCGTACTTTCTCCTCAATGATGGGAAACAACGTTTTTCTTTGGACATTCGGAACTACTTGTGCATACACAAGACCGTCAGAAACCATGCCGAATATCGGTGTCTTGTCCTTTAAGGAGCGTCCTTGTGTTCCTTTTCCGTGATGGCGTGTTTTGCCACCCATATAGGTTTCATCCATCTGTGTCATATCATCAAAGTGCGCATCATCATCCCTCACATTGTGACGGATGCGGTGTAGCATGAACCATGCGGTTTTCTGTGTCACCTGAATATCTTTCGCCAACTGGCAACTGCTTATGCCTTTCTTGTGCGAGAGGAACAGGTAAATCGCATAGAACCACTTTTTGAGTGGCAAATTTGAACCCTCAAACATCGTTCCTTGCCTTACGGTAAATCTGCAACGGCAGTCCTTGCACTTGTACAGCCCTTTGAACTCTCCGTTTTGGGTCAGTTTGTAGTGGTGTTCAGAGATAGAACCGCAATGCGGACAAATCGGCTTTCCATTCCAGCGCATATTCTCCAGATATACCCTGCAATCCTCTTCGGTATGCAGCGTATCCATCATCTGAAGTAATGAGTGGAATGTTGCCATAGTTAATTCTCGATTTATTTGTTTTGAGAATTATACTCGCAACTGTGCGGAATTTGCATTTCAAATGTTAAAAAATCATTAGAACGTGCATTTTTCTTGATTTTGTGAAATTTGGAAAGTTCGGCTTCTGTATAATACACTATCTAACAATAAAAAAGAAATAATATGGGTAAAATAGCAACCAAAACTTTTTGTAATTCATTAAAATCAGGTGCATTTAGCGGAACGAACCTGAACCAATGTCCAACAAAAGCACAGATTGTTGCGGCAGGATTTGAAATATCGGGAAATTACAAAGACAATCAGTTGGTGCAGGAAGCGGATATCTCTTATGTGACTTGGGAGTATAGTTTTGCTACAACAGAACGTCTGACTCTTTCTGCAAGTGGAGAAACTAAAGATTTAATTGTTGTTTCACGAAAATATAAGATTGTGAATAACGAAAGCACGGGGGAATATGAAGAACTTAGTTGGAATTTTGCACTACAATCAGGTACTTCTGACTTTAGCTTTACGAAAGTTGACAACAAAACTTTACGCATAAAAGCTCTAAAGAATAATACCACTAATTCTACTAAAAAAGGACAATGTGTAATTAAACAAAATGAATCACAAAAGACTGTTACTACAAATGTTACCCAAAATGCAGGTGTATTAAGTTACCGCTATTATTTGCAGTATTCTGATTTGGTAAACCTGTATGATGGAAAAATATCACAGAATGTAGAAATTACAGCTTGGAAACAAACACAATGGAATGGTACAAATTATGGAAATCCTACACAAACATCACTTACATCGTTATCATGTACATTAAGCAATTCAACTTATGCTTCAGCTATGGTAAGAGGAAATAGTATAGATGTTACTCGTGTAAGAAAACCTACTTCGCAACAAATTTTATCTTGTACGGCTAAAGCTTATATTGCAGATAAGCAATATTCGATTATAATTCCTGTTTATGTTAGTTAAGGCTATACATATTCTATCAATTCAAACTGATAGAATATGAAGCGTTACTCACTTACTGAATCCGTAGAACTCCACCCCATATCCTCATGTACTTCCGACAAGATAGGAAACTCTGAACTCCGTGACATTCTCAAAGAATACTACGGCAATAACGATATTTCCTATACTGCGGATTATGACAGTGAGATATGGGGTGAAGTCATGTCGTATCTCGAAAGGGATTGCAAACTGATTAAAGAAATAGAATTGGTGTCGGGTATTGTGACTATTTATGAAACGGATGTGGTGAATGAGTTTCTTGTGAGGTTTGAGTGGGATAAAGGAGGAAAGAACTTCCTATTTTGGAAAAAGACAAGAAAGGCTGCCCCCGAAGAAGCAGCCAATTTCTCTATCAATTAAGTATAAATATCATATACATTATCTGATAGTGGAATACATTTTATAAGATGCTCGTCATGTAGTTCCATGATAGCTTTTCTTATATCCAACTTTGTTGGAGTCCCAAATTTGCGCACGAGTCCTGTGAAATAGGCCAAAACATGAACGCTAACTGTTGTACACCTATCACGTCTCAGCGTGAGCTGATGCAATAATTCTTGCTTTAATTCAGTTCCCATTTTATTCTGAATTAAGTTAAAAAATGAAATGGTACATATTGGAAGTATGTACACCTGAGATAAAATTAAGGATAATGCTATCCATTATGCAAGCTAATTTTTATAGCTCTTTATGCGTTATGCAAAGGTAAGCAATTTATCTCACATCTCAATATTATTGCATCATAAAAACGGGTGGCTCGTCTCTACAAGCCACCCGTTTGATTTTTGTTTGAAAAAAGTAAAACTGTAATTAAAGCGCATCCATTGGATGCGCTTGTTATGACTGGATAAACCAGTCATTATACAAAACCGTTGGTACAATAAAGTATATAGTTGCGTTAAAAAGTTTATTCTCCCTAACCACATAGCCATTTTATTTTTGCATTTATTATCCATGTTTTAGATAATATTATCCTATCAGTCCCAAAAGCGTTTTTATACTTTTGCATATAGTAAGATGTTAAAACTATATGTATCTAATTTTAATATTTCAAGATTATGGAAAACAAATTCAAATCTTGGCTGTCTGTTTGCACCATCTTGTTATTGGTCATGCAAATGAGTCTGTCCACCAGTTGCAATGATGACCTCTCAGCCGAAAGCTACTACACCTTCACCGGAGAAATGATGAGCGACTTTTTGAAGAACCATGAAGATTTCAGCCAATTCAGGCGAATCGTAGAACGAGCCGGAAGAATGGACTTGCTGGCAAGCCGCGGAGCGCGGACACTATTTCCTCCCGTAAACTCCGGAGTAGAGGACTTCCTGAAAGAGAGAGGATATACATCCATTGAAGATATACCTGCTTCGTTCTGCGACACGCTCGTTAAAGCCTGCCTGGTGGAACGAACTCTATACACATACAATCTTGCTGAAACCCATCAGGAGAGCAATCAACTCGACCTACCCGTAATTATCGTAACGAATGGTGACACAGTTGATGCCAACGGCATGACGCTCAGCGTCATCAACCGGCGTGCCGCCATCATCAACGAATTGAAAAACGACTCCGTGGAAAACGGGGTCGTACATCCCGTGGACAAAGTGATAGTACCCAACACGAGCCTGGGCTCCAGTCTCTTAGACGAGAACCACAAAGATTTCACAATCTTCTACGAAGCCCTCAAGCGGACTGCATTGCTCGATTCTCTGTCACGTTACCGTGACGATGACTACGAAGTATGGAAGAACAACTATGCCCCTTTCACCCAAAGTATGCGTATCGGTAATGAAGATTACATAGGCAAACGACCGGACCACCGATACACAGGTTTTACCCTCCTTATCGTACCCGATAAAGTCCTTTACGAAAAATATGGGGAGCGTTTCAATGAAAGTATGACCATGGACCAAAAGATAGATGCTCTATACGACCTGGCCGCAGAAAAGTACGCAGACTACACTTCCGCCAGCATCTTCGGACTGGATAAGACAGATCCCGCTACCGGTAAAACATACAAAGAACTGTATTGGAACAAAACCTCTCTGAAAAGCAGACATAACCCGCTAAACATGTTCCTCTCCTATCATATCCTAGACCGATTGTTCACCAGTACGGCCAAACTCATCAACTGCTGGCAAATCTACACAGCCTACGCTGACCCCACGGAATGGATTAGCACGCTACTCGATTTCTCCACCATCAAACTGGAAAAAGTATATCGTACAATCGATCCATCAGTGGAATACGAACGCGACTTCTACATCAACCACAGCGAAGCGTGTGTTTACAACAATTACGAACGTATCAGAGGGGCACATCTGACAATCCCTGAAAATGCCGACAATTTCTCACTAAACGTAGCGTATTATTACGTGGACGATGTTCTGGCTTACGACCAGACTATGCGCAACCAAGTGATGAACACGCGTATACGCATAGATGTACTGACTCTTTGGCCCGAACTCACCACCAACAACATCCGCCTTTGCGGCAATCCCACACAAGGATACAATGCCGGAGACAATAGCGAAGAAGGAACAGAAGGCGGAGGACACAACTGGTATCTTCCACCCGGATATTTGGACAACGTAACATTTGGTGAAAATACCATATTTTTCTTAGAGCGCCCTATCATCCAATGGTCCAATATGGGAGGAGACGTAGTAGGTATTTTAGGAACAAGTTACGACGTAACGTTCCGGCTACCAAACGTCCCACCCGGCACGTACGAGCTACGCTTGGGCTATACAGCCTTGGAATCTCGCGGCATCGGACAAGTCTACGTAGACGGTATCCCCCAAGGCCTCCCCATGGACATGCGCATCTTCGGTAATGACGGAAGAATCGGCGGTCTCTACAACGGGTGGGCTGGCTGGAGAAACAAAGATGAAAACTCAAGCGGTATTTACACAACGGAAGAGCTGGAAGAAAACGCGCGCATCATGAAAAACAACGGCTACTATAGCGCGCCTAAGAGCGTGTTCTTCGGTAACGACGGCAACGATATTCCGAGATATAATGCAAGTAATTGTACCCTTTATTATAATTCATGCAACTTACTGCGCCGTAAGATATGTACTGTGGAAGTAAAAGCCAATACCCACCACACCGTACGCTTGCGCTCCGTATTGACCAGTAGTGAAACCTCTGACTTTACCCTCGACTTCATGGAATTGGTTCCGATAGATATATGTGGAGCCGGAGGACTCGGTGAAGACCTCTATTAAACACCTTCCGCAATGCACCATAATCCCATCTGTATCCGGCTTTCTAACAAGATCGGAATACAGATGGGATATTTCATGCCATAAAAAGACAGTTGACGGATAAACGTATCTTCTCACAAACAAAAGTGAAAGAAAATAAAGTTTCGGGCGTATTTAGGATTTTTCATACTTCTTCTTGCCATATTCATCACATATCAGCTATATTTGCTTCTTACGATTATATTCATTAAAACTTTAACGTATGAAGAATTGGAGAATAGAGGCCATTATCTTGGCCGTAGGACTGTCATTGGCCGGCGTATTTGTACGCAATGGTCTCAGCGAGTTTTCATCCCGCAGCCGCGTAGTAACCGTCAAAGGACTGGCCGAAATGGAAGTAAAAGCCGATAAGGTTACGTGGCCGCTGACTTATAAAGTCTTGGGAAACGATATGGTATCCCTTTATAACGAGATAGAGGAATCCAATGCAAAAATCATCGCATTCCTGAAAAGCAAAGGGGTCAAGGAGAATGAAATCAGCGTAAACGCCCCGGAAATCATCGACACCAAAGCCGAACGCTATAATACGACCGTACAACCCTACCGCTACAATGTAACTACGGTCATCACGGTCACCTCTAAACAGGTAGATTTAGTGAGAGGTCTCATCAACGAACAAAGCGAACTGCTCAAACAAGGAGTAGCCATCATTTCCGGGGATTACCGCTACAACGTGACATACGATTACACGAGCCTCAATGATATCAAACCGAAGATGATAGAGGAAGCCACCAAAAATGCACGTACGGCTGCCGAAAAGTTTGCCAAAGACTCGGAAAGCAGTTTGGGAAGCATACAACGCGCCTACCAAGGACAGTTCTCCATCGAGAACCGAGATCCGAACACACCTTATATCAAACAGGTACGTGTCGTAACAACGATCGACTACTCGCTCGAGGACTGACCCGGTAGCTCAGACAGGGAAACATATTACCGAGGAGTTACGTTTTAGACAAAAGAACAGAAAGACATACTACTCCAAGAGGCATCTTTCAGACAGAAGAACAAAAGAACAGAAGGGTATATTTCCACGAATACCGTTTCCTTTTGCAACTTCCGGAGGATTCACAGTCGGGAAATGGATTCCAACAGACCAGGTATATCAGCAGGGCTGTCCGCAAAACGGACGGCCCCGTTTCGTTCCAAGAAATCCCGGTCGCGGAAACCCCATAATACAGAAATACACGGAAGCCCCGCATGGGCAGCCGTAGCCACATCTACATCCGAGTCTCCTACGTAAACGGCTTCGTCCTTTTCCACCCCCAGTTCCTGCAATGCGATTTCCACCATGTCGGGAGCCGGTTTGCGACGTACGCCGGCACGCTCTCCTACGGCCACTTGTACCGTATCCTGAAAATAATGACGATAAAGTTCATCCACCCCGCCTTGCAGTTTATTCGACACAATGGCAATCTTATAACCGGCTGTTTTCAGTTCATGCAACAAATCTGCAACACCCGGATATAAATCAGTCTTCACCATGCAATGTTCCACATAATAGCGTTTAAAACAGTCGAACACAGCCTCAAACCTTTCACTATCCGTACCGGCAGGTACGGCGCGTTCCATCAATTTGCGCACTCCGTTACCCACGAAACGACGCACCTCCTCCACACTGCGCGTAGGAAATCCGAACTGTGTCAGGGCATAATTCGTACTGTCTGCCAAATCATCCAACGTATTAAGCAACGTACCGTCCAAATCAAAAACGATCGTAGTAATTTTCGTCATCCTTTCGCTCTCCTCCATTAAACCAAACTTTCCGCAAAGGTACAAAAAAGCGGCCTGCGCACAAGCGCAAGCCGCAGAAAGAACAAAAACATCTATTTTCTTTAATTCTAAATCAGAATGCGTAACCCAGACGAATCATGTGGTTTACGGCTCCTGCAGGACCGTCTTCCCATACTTCTCCAAACCCACGCTTAAAGGTGTAGTCTATATTAATTCGTTTGTACCACACACCCATTCCTATAATAAGACCTCCATCGCAACGCTTGTAATCCTCAATATCTCCAATCTTCACGTCATCGCCGTTCCCATAATCTATCTTGCCAGCCATATCCACGCCGAAGAAAGCTCCGAAACGACCGTCCACCGCAAGGTTATCCGTCAGATTATACTTATAACCCACCGTAAGAGGAATATTGAAGTTGTGGGCACGGAATTTGGCATCGCTATGGTTTACGTCGAACCCGCGTGTCCCAAACATTACGCCTGTATTCCAATATGCTCCTTTATAGAAGTTCTTATTAAAATCAAGGCTGAAATTATACCCCGGCAACATGTCGATTCCTCTCGTATTGTCACCCTTGAAATTGTTAGCGGCAAAACCACCACGGAGTATCAACTGACCACCCCAAATCTGTGCATTCACTGTAGCCGTTCCCACCATGAGAGCCGCTACCAACATTAAAAAGATTTTTTTCATAATTTAAGTTTTTAAATTGAACAATATCGGTACATTCGCTGTACCTTATACAAATATAGTAAAATAAAACCTATCCCGAACAGATTTCAGAGAAAAAAACTGCTCAATCCTACAAAAAGGAAACAAATAAATCCCTAATGACCAAAAAATAACAATGATTGAAAAGAAAGACTACACAAGAACACGGTTTATCTCTTCATAAGAGAGCAACTCCGGAACGTTTTATCTTCTTTTACAGCATGATATATTCCTCTGAAAAAAGGTATTTCTTAACTTTCTCAACATTTTACGCACATAATTTGTATTTTATTGAAGTATAATTTTGTATTATACAATCTTTTGAATATTTTTGCATTAAATAGTTGCTCTCTTATGAAGAGATATACATTTTTGAGAAGAAGAAACAGGACCTGATAATAAGGTTCAATGCTTTTAAACTAAAGAAAAAAACACAGATATGAGATTCGGAATACAACCTTATAGTATGGTTTTTCTACTCGCTTTAGCTTGTGAATCGACTATGGCTCAAAGCGTAGACTACTCGGTAGTGTCCGTTCCGGAAGAATCGGGAACCGACTTCACCCAAATCTCCCAAACCACGGATTACGTGTGTATGCCGGAAGTCAAACGAAGCAACCGAGGCATCGGTTGGTTCTCCAACCGCATCTTGGATATTTCCACAGACGGAAGCCAAATTGCCTATCTGTCTTTCCGCAACAACACGACCAATATCTTCATTAAAGATTTGAGTAAACAAGGCTCTTCCATCCAGAAGACCAACCGTACTGCCGTATTGGACTTTTCTTATTCACCCGACGGTAAGCAAATCGTGTTCTCCGAGGCTCGCGGGAAAACCAACCAGATATTCCAAACGTCTGCCGACAAGGGTTTCGTATGCAGGCAAATCACGTCCGGCAACATGGACTATTCTCCGATTTATTCGGCAGACATGAAATTGATATTCTTTGCCCGACAGGAAAACAAAAGCATCAGCATTTGGAGCCACGACATGCAGAACAACTTTTTAGCCAACTACTCCCAAGGCTTGAACCCTTACCCCGTCAAAGGCGAACCGGCATTCATCTGCGTGCGCCCCAATGCTGCGGGACACAGCGAGATATGGAAAGTCAACTACGAAACGGGCGTGGAAGAGTGTATCGTCTCGCAACCCGATCGCGACTTCACCTCTCCTTCCATCTCACCGGACAGACAATGGTTGTTGTTCGTGGGAAGCAGTAAAATAGAAACCGGCTCTTTTTCTTATTACAATACCGACTTGTTCGTATCGCGTTTAGACGGAACCGGATTCGCCCAACTCACCTACCATGCCGCAGACGACCTCAGCCCCGTGTGGAGCAAAGACGGACGCTACATCTACTTCGTATCCCAGCGCGGCAACAAAGAGGCCAAAGCCAACATTTGGCGTATGACGTTCAATTATTAGTGTTAAATCATAGATTTATTCATTTCAAAATTTAGAGATTATGAAAAAGTTTAAGTGTTTATTGACCGCGATGTTGTTAGGTTGCTCTACAATGTCTTTCGCACAGTTCATGAACGGCGGCGGTTCATCGTCATCATCCTCGGACAACACCCCCTGGAAAGGCTTACGTTTCTCTTACGACCGTACGTTCGTTAACATTGACATTGACGACGCTCCATCGCAAGACATGAACGGTTTTTCATTGGGGTATGTACAGTCTTTCAGTATCGCAAAGAAACTGCCGTTGTTCTTCGAAACCGGTGCCGGCATCAACTTCGCACGTTACAGCGACAGCGAAAGTGACAGCGAAACGATTTACGGTTATACCATCAGCGCCGAAAACAAATGGTCTACCACAACGTTAGGTTTAACTATCCCTCTCAACGTTGTTTACAAAATCAATATCAACGATAAATTGGCATTGAAACCCTACACCGGTTTTTATTTGAGAGTAAACCTGATGTCTAAATCAAATGACAAAATGGAAGTCAGCATCCCGTCGGAATTTTCTCAATATGTAGATGCCAGCGATTACGAATGGGACGAAGATTACAATAACTTCGATAAAGACGACGTAGGCGAGGACGGTACATGGAACCGCGTACAGTTCGGTTGGCAAATCGGTGCCACTCTCGACATCAACAAGTTTAATGTAGGAATCGGATATGCTCTCGATTTCAACGAAATTGCAGAAAAGACAAAATGCGGTATCTTCTCCGCTCGCTTAGGTTTCAATTTCTAAACAGACATCTTACGAGAAGAATATCAACGGAAACACGCCACAAACGGCATGTTTCCGTTTTTTATAAAAGTAAATCAGTACCTTTTTTATAACTTTGCGGCATCAAACCAACCCTATATCACCATGCTCAACGGACACGGAGACGACTCATACCGGTACGACCGTAAGATAACCCTGAACTTCAGCAGCAATGTATATCACCATACATCGCTTGCTCCCTTATTCCGGCATCTAGAAAACTGTTGGGAACAAGTACGTTCCTATCCCGAACCGTCACCGCATGCCGTAGAAAGCCAACTGGCCCAAGCGATGGGGATAAGCGCAGAATCGGTCTGCCTGACGAGCGGAGCCACGGAAGCCATCTATCTGATTGCGCAGACTTTTTCCGGACGGCGTTCCTGCATCCTGTCCCCCACGTTTTCGGAATACGCGGATGCCTGCCGCCTGCACGGCCATCAAGTACGGTCCATCTATACCACCGACCATCTGCCGGAGGATGCGGATATCGTGTGGATCTGCAATCCGAACAACCCGACCGGGTCCGTCCTTCCCCACGACGAGATGAAACGGCTGGCCGTGCAGCATCCGGACGTCCTGTTCGTCATAGACCAAAGTTATGAGGATTTCACCCCACGCATGTTGTTTTCTCCGCATGAAGCCGCCGCACGGTCCAACGTCATATTGCTCCATTCCCTGACGAAACGTTTCGGCATTCCGGGATTGCGCGTCGGCTACCTGACCGCCCGGCAGGAATGGACGGCACGTATCCGGCAGAACAAAATGCCGTGGTCGGTCAACACGCTGGCATTGGAAGCCGCCCTCTTCCTGACGGAACACGAAAAAGACTTCCGCATCGACTTGCAATCCCTATTAGAAGAGCGGGCGCGCGTGGCCGGACAGTTGGAAGCCCTGCGCATAGCCGAAGTTTGGCCGGGGGAAACTCACTTCCTGTTGGCCCGGCTGCGGATGGGAAAGGCCTCGGCACTGAAAGACTACTTGGCCGAAACGCACGGCATGCTCATCCGCGATGCCGGCAATTTTGAAGGATTAGACGAACGGTACTTCCGCATAGCCGTACAATCTCCCGAAGAAGATGACCGCCTGTTGGCCGCCATCGGAGAGTGGATGTTTTCCATATAACCACGCCCATGCACAGCATTATTCCTTTACTTATCGGATGGGGGTTGGACCTCTGCGCCGGAGACCCCGCCCGGCTGCCGCACCCCATAGTGGCTTTCGGCCGCTGGATCAGTTTTTTTGAGCGGAAGGCCAACCACGGAGACCACCGGCGTGCCAAAGGGACTTTCTGGACCGTCACCACGCTCTGCACCCTCTTCCTATCCGCCCATCTCGCCTTGGCCGCCTTATGGACGGCTTGCCTGCAATGGGAGGCCGGGGGAACTTACTTGTATTATCTCGTGACGGGCATACTCATCTTTTACTGTCTGGCAGGCACGACGCTCATTCGGGAAGTGCGCATGGTATTCTGCGCCGCCGACCGTTCTTTGGAAGAAGGAAGGCGGCAAGTAAGCCGCATCGTGGGACGGGATACAAGCCGCCTCAGCGACCAGGAAATACGCACCGCCGCTCTGGAAACTTTGGCGGAAAACCTGAGTGACGGTGTCATTGCCCCGTTATTCTGGCTCTACGTGTTGGGTATTCCGGGGATGCTGACTTATAAAATGATCAACACCATGGATTCCATGCTCGGCTACCGCACCGAACGGTTCAAGGACTTCGGCCGCGCAGCCGCCCGGATAGACGATGCCGCCAACTACCTGCCCGCCCGTCTCACCGCCCTGCTGATGGCGTTGGCCGCGTACATCCCCTTCCGGAAAGGCAAAAGTGCCCGCAACCTGAAAGAAGAACTGCGTTTCATCCGCCGCTACGGACGGATGCACGCCAGCCCCAACTCCGGCTACCCCGAAGCGGCGTTGGCCGGCATACTGGACTGCCGCTTCGGCGGGCCGCACCACTACTTCGGCGAGTATTGTTTCAAACCGTACATCGGAAACCGCCTGCGCCCGCTCACCACAACCGACATGCAACAGGCCGTGACCGTCAACCGGCGTGCGGAAATCCTGATGATCCTGACGGGCGTCTTACTCTACCTCCTCTGACGACAAGATGCGATAGAACTTCACCATATCCAAATTCCGCCGCACATGGGCAGCCAAAAGATCGTATTGCCTTTCTTTGTAGTCTGCATAGTCCTCCGTGGTCCCGCAGGCCACCTCCTCCGTATAAGGAGCCAAAAGGAAATCCAAGACAGAAGGGTTGTCCAGAATGCCATGGATGTAAGTCCCCATGCAACGGTCGTGGACGTAACACCCGTCGGCTGTCCCGTCTGCCAACCGATTCAAGGGGACGAAGGATTGCCCCGCCTCGTCGGCCACCGTCCTGCCCATGTGGATTTCATAGCCCCGACACAGCGTTCCGGAACCGCGAAAACGGAACTCCACCTGACGGGTCACTTTCTCCCGGCCGATGACCGTATGCACGGGCAATAGCCCCAGACCGGACAAGCGTGCCGGTGTGCCTTCCACCCCGCCGGGGTCGGCCACCTCCGTGCCCATCATCTGATAGCCTCCACAAATCCCCATGACGGTCTTGCCGCTCCGAGCGGCTTGTACCACGGCCTCGGCCAGGCCGTTGCGTTTCAGTTCACGCAAGTCGTCCAACGTGCTCTTGCTACCGGGCAACACGATGACGTCCGCTTTCTGCAACTCATCCGCCCGGTCGGTGTAATACAGGTGCACCCTGCCGTCGCGTTCCAAGCGGTCGAAATCCGTGAAGTTCGACAAGTGGAGCAACTTCACCACGGCCACGTTCACCCGTCCCGCTGCGGCACGGTCGTTCTTCTGCTCCAGTTCCACGGAATCCTCCTCCTCAATCTGTATGTCGTGGAAATAAGGTATCACCCCAAGTACCGGCACGCCGCACACTTCCTCCATCATCCGCACGCCGTCGTCGAACAACCGGCGGTCGCCCCTGAATTTGTTGACGATGATGCCCTTTATCCGTCGACGGTCTTCAGGCGTCTGCAACATGATGGAACCGTAAGCCGAAGCGAAAACCCCGCCCCGGTCGATGTCCGCCACCAAAAACACGTCGGCCCCGGCATGGCGGGCCATGGACATATTCACGATGTCGCGGTCCCGCAGGTTGATTTCGGCGATGCTGCCGGCCCCCTCCATCACGATGGGGTTGTAACAGACGGCGAGCCGGTCGAACGCTGCACACACCGCTGCCCGCAACTCCTCGCGTCCGCCCCGGCGGAAGTAGTCGTAAGCCGAACTGTTGCCCACGGGCCGCCCGTTGAGCACCACTTGCGACGTATGGTCGGAATTCGGTTTGAGCAACACGGGATTCATGTCCGTGTGGCACGGTATGCCGGCCGCTTCGGCCTGCACGGCCTGCGCCCGCCCTATCTCTAACCCTTCGGGAGTGGCGTACGAATTGAGCGACATGTTCTGTGCCTTGAACGGAGCCGGACGGTAACCGTCTTGCCGGAGAATGCGGCACAAAGCCGCTGCCAGTACGCTCTTGCCCACGTCGCTCCCCGTACCGGCCAACATGAAAGGATGTAATTTTCTCATGGACAAATCATGGATGATTATGCCGCAAAGTTAAGGCGAAATCCGTGATAATAAAAATGAATCTTTTTATCTGACAATCCGCATTTTCTTGCAAAAAACACACCACACTATAAATCAACGTCTTGCAAATACAAAATCAATCTACTGAGACTGATTTTTCAATCTGCTGCAAACGATTTTTCATTCTCAGCCAAACGATTTTCCGTTCTCAGCCGAACGAAATCACCCCTTCCGCCCATACGTGTCCGCCTTCCGGAAGTCTGACAAACATAGACGTGGAGCGCCATTTGCCTGTCCCGGAAACACAAAAAAAGGTTGCCCTTGTCTTACCAAGGACAACCTCCATATCATCAAACGCTTACGGACGCGAAAAGAACTGCTTACTGTATTTCAATCACACGGTTCACTTTTGCTTTCTCTTCCGGAGTGCGTTTCGGAAGCGTGATGTTCAATACTCCGTCACTCACATTTGCACTGATCTTGTCTTTCTCCACGTCATCCGGCAAAACCAGAGCCTGCTGGAACTTGGCGTAAGAAAACTCACGACGCAAATAGCGTTTGTTCTTCTTGTCTTCCTCTTTCACCTCGTTCTTTTTCTCCATCGAGATAACCAGTTCTCCGTCTTCGCCCAAATGGATGGTAAAATCTTCTTTCGTCATACCCGGGGCGGCTACTTCCACTTTATAGTCTGCATCACTTTCTATCACGTTGATAGCCGGTGCTGTGGCGTTCACCTTGCCCATCCATTCATTGTCGAAAAAGTCGTTAAACAAACTCGGTAACCAATTCTGACCATTGTACTTTCTAATCGGTGACATAATCTTCATCTCCTATCTTTTAAGTTATACATTCATTTTTTCTTTCCGGACGGCCTTCCTGTCGGTTGCCCCGTCCGCCTGAATAAAATACAAACCCCGTACCCGGAAACTCCATAACTTCATCGGACCGTCCGGGATTAAACTTTTGAAAACCTTTTTAAGCCCATACGGACTGATTTTAAAATTGTGCAATCCTTTTTAGCACCCACTCTTTTTTTCAACTGACATTATTGGCGCAGAAAACGACAAAATGTCAGTAATCAGCAGTTTATTGTTTTCTTTTTCTGTCTTTTATTTCATTATATTTTACTTCGCAAGGATAAATCCTTATATTTGTAGCATGATTATTCTACTTTCAATCCCAAAACACCTGATGAAACAGAAATTTCCCAAAAGGCACAGCGGCATCTGCGCCTTGATGGCCGGAACGGCCTTGCTCGCAGCCTGTCATTCCTCCTCGGAAAGCCGGCATGAAACGGGACGGGTTGACGCGGCTTCCACCACTCACCGGCCGACGGGCACCATAAACGTCACCGCCACGAGCCAAGCGGGCGTGTCGTCACCTGTGGTGTACATCTATAAAATGAAAAAGGACTACTCCAAGTTAGTGCCCGTACTGATGAACGAAGAACGCACGCGTATCGTGTCCTATCCCGACCCCATAGACCTGCAACGGGGCGGCAAGCCCGCCTTGCCGACTCCGCTCGAAGGAGGCTATTGGTTAGACAACCGGGGGATTGGCCCCACCGTGGCTTTCCTCTCTTATACCTACGAGGAATATATCCGGCTGGCCGCACCTCCCAGTCGCGAGGAGATGATGGAACGCATCGTGGACAAATACCCACTCACAGAGATACGCGCCTGCGGCCGCCGTGCCGACTACAAGGATATCGTGACGGAACTGAACGAAAAAATACGGCGCGAAGGATGGAAATAATCCGCCGCCATACACATTATTAATATAACAGAAACAAAAGATGAAGAAAATGACTTTCAAAAAAAGCATCGCGTCCCTGTATGCCATTGCACGTTTCCGGGGAAACGTCAGGCCATACAGGGACGCGATGTTTTCAACAAACGATAAAACTATTGTTTCATCAAATATGCCTTGAATCCGGCAAAGTCCTTGCCCATCGGGATGCTCTTCTTCTCCCCTTTCATGAAGGCTGCCAACTTTTCAGGTATATCCACCGAACCGCCGATGATATTCTCCACCGTGGCCTGGAACTTGGCCGGATGTGCCGTTTCGAGGAACACACCGCATTCGCCCTCACGCAGCCCCTCGCTTAAAGCACGGAAGCCGCAAGCTCCATGCGGGTCGAGCAAGTAACCGTTCGTTTCATAACAAGCCTTCACGGTCTCGGCAATCTGCGCGTCGGTATAAGTCGCCCCGCTGATTTCAGCCGTAATGGCCGCGTGGCTTCCCTTGTATAAATAGTAAATACGGGCAAAATTACTGGGATCGCCCACATCCATGGCATTGGCGATGGTCTGCACCGACGCACGGGGATGGTATTCTCCCGTCTGCAAATAATTGTAGAAGATGTCGTTGGCATTGTTGGCTGCAATGAAACGCTTCACCGGCAAGCCCATCACCTTGCCGAACAGTCCGGCCGTGATGTTGCCGAAATTTCCGCTCGGCACGCATACCACCAGTTGGTCGGCCTTACCGAACTTCTTCATCTGGGCGTAAGCGTAGAAATAGTAAAATGCCTGCGGCAGGAAACGGGCCACGTTGATGGAATTGGCGGACGTCAGTTTCATGTGGCGGTTCAGTTCCTCGTCCATGAAAGCGTTTTTCACCAAAGCCTGGCAATCGTCGAACACGCCGTCCACTTCGAGGGCGGTAATGTTCTGCCCCAACGTCGTAAACTGGCATTCCTGGATGGCACTCACCTTGCCTTTCGGATAGAGTACATACACATGGATGCCTTCCACACCCAGAAAACCGTTGGCCACGGCACTCCCCGTGTCGCCGGAAGTAGCCACCAACACATTCACCTGCTTGCACCCTTCCTGCTTGATGAAGTATCCCAAAAGGCGGGCCATGAAACGCGCCCCCACGTCTTTAAAGGCCAACGTGGGACCGTGGAAAAGTTCCAAGGAATAAATGTTCTCCGTAACTTTCACCACCGGACAATCGAAACTCAACGTGTCGTACACGATTTGTTTCAACGTATCGGCCGGCACATCCTCTCCGAAGAAAGCGTCCGCCACGCGGTAGGCCACTTCTTGAAAAGAAAGGTCCTGTATCTCATCGAAGAACGACTCCGGAAGATGCCGGATGACCTCGGGCATAAACAAACCTTTGTCGCTCGCCAGGCCTTTTACTACGGCTTCGTGAAGCGTAGCGCGGTCGGCCTTACCGTTCGTACTATAATATTTCATAAAGTATGGTCGATTAATGTTTCATAAATTCACGAATAAACTCATCGCCCCGAAGCAACCCGTAGCTTCCGGCTTTAGCTGCGTCCTCATCGAACGTCTGTACGCTGTCCGGCTCTATGCCGGAATAGTAAATGGCAAACGGTATAGGGTCGGGCGTATGCGTACGGTGGGCACAGGGCGTAGGATGGTCAGGCAACACGGCGATGGCCACCGGTTCTTCCCAATCTTTCACGGCTTCCAAAATCGGTCCGATGGCACGGCGGTCCAGATTCTCTATCGTCTGCAACTTCAATTCCACGTTTCCGTCATGACCGGCTTCGTCGCTCGCCTCCACATGCAGATACACGAAATCACCGTCTTTCAAGGCTTCTATCGCCGCTTGCGCCTTGCCTTCGTAATTCGTATCGTACAAACCGGTAGCCCCTTCCACATCTATGACCTGCAAACCGGCATAACGTCCGATACCCCGTATGAGGTCTACGGCGGTAATGACCGCACCCTTTTTGATTTGAGGATAAGTCTCCGTCAACGGAACCATGGCCGGACGGTTGCCGCCGCCCCACGGCCAAATACTGTTGGCCGCATCGCGGCCTTCCTTCATCCGGCGGATATTCAACGGGTGGTCGGCCAACAACCTCTGAGACTCCAGAATCAGGCGATTCAGCAAGTCTGCGGTTTCCTGGGCTTCGGGTATTTCGGCCTTCACCATACAGTCGCGGAAAGGCGTACCCGGCACGTCGTGCGGAGGAGTGCAGTGCAGATGCTTGTTTCCGCCTTTGATGACCAACAAATGGCGGTACTGCACACCCGTATAGAAATGTATACGCTCGTTACCTAACTTCTCTTGCAAGAAACGAATCAGCACATCCGCCTCTTCCGTCTCCAACCGTCCGCAAGAATGGTTTTTTATCTTACCTTCTTCAATGCAAATCAGATTACAACGCAACGCCAAATCATCATCGGCCAGTTCGACTCCGATACTGGCCGCTTCGAGCGGCCCGCGCCCTTCATACACCTTGTGCTGATCGTAACCCAAAATGGAAGAATTGGCCACTTCGCTACCGGGATGAAATCCCTCCGGCACGGTCTGCAACAATCCGTTGCGTCCCATGCGGGCTATCCAATCCATATTAGGCGTATGGGCATATTGCAACAGCGTCTTGTCGCCCAAGGCCGGAACTTTCCAATCGGCCATGCCGTCGCCCAATATAATAATATGCTTCATCTTTATCTCCTTACCTTAATTATATATATGTTATACGTTGGCAATACTCATGATGTCGGCAAAAACACCGGCCGCCGTCACTCCGGCCCCGGCCCCGTATCCCTGAATCTGCATGGGATACTCCTTATAGCGCTCTGTCGTCAGTAAGATAATGTTATTGGAGCCTTCGAGGGTGTAGAACGGATGTTCACGTCCTACCTCACACAGTTCCACACTGGCTTTGCCGTTCTCGTAACGGGAAACAAAACGCCAACGTTTTCCTTCGCTCTCCAATACCTTACGCCGCCGCTCGAAATCGGCATCCAGGGAAGGTAGGTTCTTCCAAAATTCATCCAATGTACCCCGGAAAAACGAATCGGGCACGAACAAGTGCTTCTCCACGTCGGACTGTTCGATACGGTAACCGGCTTCACGCGCCAAAATCACCAACTTACGGATGACATCTTTTCCGCTCAAATCCACACGAGGATCGGGCTCGCTATATCCTTCTTCCTTGGCCAGCCGCACGGTCTCGCTAAACGGAACGTCGGCCGAAATCTTGTTGAATATGAAATTCAAAGTACCGCTCAATACGGCTTCTATCTTCAAAATCTTATCCCCGCTGTTCAGCAAATCGTTCATGGTACGGATAATGGGCAGGCCGGCTCCCACATTCGTCTCGAACAGGAACTTCACCCCACGCTTACGGGCTGTGGATTTCAGTTTCTGATAAGTGGCGTAATCGGAAGAGGCCGCAGCCTTATTGGCCGCCACCACGGAGATGTTATGCTCCAGAAATTCCTGATACAGTCCGGCCACATCGGAACTGGCCGTACAGTCGACAAACACGGAATTGAAGATGTTCATTCCTATCACTTCGTCACGCAAGCGGTTCAAATCGCTCGGCGCACTATGCGCCAACTGTTCACGGCAGTTCTCCAAACTGATACCTTCGCGGTCGAACATCGCATTGTGCCCGCTGGCAATACCCACGACCTTAAGCTTCAAACCCCGTTCTTTCTTCAATTTCTCACTCTGCTGCGCCAACTGCGCAATCAAGCTACTACCCACCGTCCCTACTCCGCACAGAAAAAGATTGAGGACTTGGTATTCCGAAAGAAAAAAACTATCATGGATGACATTAAGTGTCTTGCGTAAGAACAGCCCGTCCACCACAAAAGAGATATTCGTCTCCGAAGCGCCCTGTGCACAAGCAATCACATTGATGCCGCTACGCCCCAACGTTCCGAACAACTTACCGGCGATGCCGGGCGTGTGCTTCATGTTCTCGCCCACGATGGCCACTGTAGCCAAACCGCTTTCTGCCGTCATCCGGTACATAGCTCCCGTCTCTATTTCCTTGGAGAACTCCGCATTCAAAACCTCGCAAGCCGCATCGGCATCCGCATCGCGTACACCGATGGACGTACTGTTCTCCGAAGAAGCCTGCGACACGAGGAACACACTGATGCCGTTATTGGCCAACGCCGAGAAGATACGACGGTTCACGCCGATGACTCCCACCATAGACAAACCGGAAACCGTAATCAATGTCGTTCCGTTTATACTGGAAATACCCTTGATAGGCTTCTGGTCTTCGGCGATGTCGCTCTTAATCACCGTGCCTTTTCCCGAAGGATTAAACGTATTCTTGATGAGAATCGGAATATTCTTTACGCAAACCGGATAGATGGTAGGGGGATAAACCACCTTCGCACCGAAGTTGCAAAGCTCCATAGCCTCTACATAACTCAACTCATTGATGGTATAAGCGGTGGAAATCACCTTCGGGTCGGCCGTCATGAAACCGTCCACATCCGTCCATATCTCCAAAAAAGAAGCATCCAATGCCGCTGCAATGATGGAGGCCGTATAGTCCGACCCTCCACGACCTAAGTTCGTCACCTCTCCGGAGTCGGCATCCGTGGAAATGAATCCCGGAACCAAAGAGACTTTCGGCAAGTCGACAAAAGCCTGTTTGACCAATTCGTGCGTCAAATCGGATGCCAACAACTGACGTCCCGACTTAATCTCAGTCTTAATAAAGGTACGTGAATCGAACCATTTGGCTCCGTCTATCAACACGGCTACTATATTGGACGACAGCCGCTCCCCATAACTGACTATGGCAGCAGACGTCTTAGGCGAAAGATCACGGATAAGATAGACGCCTTGATAAATGCTTTTCAACTCATCCAGCAAGGCGTCGATGGTCTCCAATAAACGTTCCTTATTTTCTCCGGAAGGAATTACGGCTTCTATCATCTGATGGTGACGCACGGCAATCTCATCAAACTCGGACTGGTAAGACAAGTCTCCGGCCAAAGCCAACTTGGATGTCTTAATCAACTTGTCGGTAATTCCGCCCAATGCAGATACTACGACAACCACAGGCTCCTTTTCAGCCTCAACAATCTTTTTAACACTCAGAATGCTTTCTACGGAACCTACGGATGTTCCCCCAAATTTTAATACTTTCATATCTACGTTTTCAGAATTGGATCTCTTTGCATGCAGGCCCACAACACCTGTCTCGACCGCTCCGAGACCTTAATATTTCAAAGTTGTTCTATCGTTGTATAACATCCGCAAAAATAGCAATTATTTATCTAAAAAGGCTTATGAAATAAAATTAATTTGTATTTTTGCCTAATAAATCATCGATATTAAGTATACACTCACATGACAAAAAAAACTTTTCTTCTCTATATCTTATTACTGTTCACCGCCATGCCGGTAAGCGCCGGAAAGGATTTCTATGAAGGAGAACCCGTATATGCGAGCCGTTGGCGGGATTACAGGCGAAGCTCTTACTTCGGTCTGCGTTTCGGTCTGAACGTCCCTACGGTGCGATACAAAGGGACAGGAGGAGAAGCACAGACCAATCCGTTGCCACGCTATCATATCGGTTTGGTTTACGGAAACAAGCTGGGCGACGGACTGCCCTTCTTCTTGGAGAGCGGATTGATTTACACGGAAAAGGGTACGGAAATAGAAGCCACGGAGGAAGTCGAGTTTAAGAAATGCTACATGAGGTATCTGGAAATTCCCATTGTACTGAAATACAAACTCAACACCAACGCCGACGATTTCACCGTGCAACCGTTTTTCGGCGGTTTCATGGCCGTTGGCGTAGGCGGAACGACCAAACTTTACGATTCCCGTACCAAGATTGACCCATTCGGAGCCGACCGCTATAAACGCTTCGATGCCGGAATACGGGTAGGTTGCGGCATGGCTTTCCAAAACTTCTACTTTGAAATGGGATACGACATCGGCTTGTTCAACATTGCCGGACGTAACTACAGCGAATACCATTACGACGACTTCGACGGGCATATCCGCACGGGCAACCTCACCGTGACCTTGGGAGTGGATTTCTAACTCCCGAGGTAAGCAGCCGCAGCTTCCGCACAACGTTCCCCGTCCATCGCGGCCGACACGATGCCTCCGGCATATCCGGCACCTTCGCCGCATGGGAACAATCCCTTCAACCGCACGTGTTGTAAGGTTTCCCCGTCGCGCACGATACGTACGGGTGCCGACGTACGGCTCTCCACTCCTATCATCACGGCCTCGTTGGTCAGGAAACCACGGGAGGCTTTGCCGAAACGGCGGAAGCCCTCTGCCAACCGTGCCGTGATGAACTTCGGCATCCAGAAATGCAAAGGCGAGGACACCAGTCCGGGAGCATACGAACTCGCGGGCAGGTCGTAACTCAAACGCCCGTTCACGAAATCGGCCATCCGTTGCGCGGGAGCTGTCTGCCGGCAATTCCCCTGCTGCCAGTTCTGTTCTTCCAAGGCTTCCTGGAAGAACATCATGGCCAACGGATGCCGCACGTCCGGCTGCAAACCGGAAACAGCCATAAAATCGGCCAGTGATTTCTCCTCCAGATCTTCCGGGTGCAACTCCACCACCATACCGGAATTACTCCATTTCGACCCACGGTTGCTGGGCGACATCCCGTTGACCACCGTCTGCCGGGGACCACTGGCTGCCGGGACGACGAACCCGCCCGGACACATACAGAAACTGTACACCCCGCGGCCTTCCACTTGCTGCACAAAGCTATACTCCGCAGCCGGAAGATACTTTCCCCGTCCGTTCCGGTTGTGATATTGTATCTGGTCGATGAGAAGCGACGGATGCTCCAAACGCACACCGACCGCCAAGCCCTTGCTTTCGATTTCCACGCCATGGGCATGCAACCAACGGTAGACATCACGCGCCGAATGCCCCGTGGCCAGAATGACCGGGCCGCGGAAGGTCTTCCCCGTGTTCGTCTCTATCCCCACCACCGTGTCTTTCTCGATGAGCAAGGCATCCATACGGGCCTCGAAATGCACTTCTCCCCCGCAGTCCAGAATCGTCTTGCGCATATTCTCGATGACTCTCGGAAGTTTGTCCGTCCCGATGTGGGGATGGGCATCTTGCAGGATGGACACACTGGCACCGTGCTGACAGAATACATTCAGGATTTTCTCCACATTCCCGCGTTTCTTGCTCCGGGTGTACAGCTTTCCGTCGGAATAAGCTCCTGCGCCGCCTTCCCCGAAACTGTAATTGCTCTCGCTGTCCACTTTATGCTCACGCGATATTTTGGCCAAGTCCAACTTACGGTCGCGGACGTTCTTACCTCGTTCCACGATGACGGGACGATACCCCGCTTCAATCAGGCGCAAGGCGGCAAACAGTCCGCCGGGACCGGCACCGACCACAACCACCTGCGGACGTCCCTCTACATTCCGGTATACCGTACGGACAAATTCATCGTCCTCAGGCTGCTCATTGACGTACACCCGTACCTTCAAGTTGACGAATATCGTGCGTTGGCGGGCGTCGATACTGCGTTTCAACACCCGTATGGCCGTCAGCGTCCGTTCGTCCTTTCCTTTCTCTCGGGCGACGTAACGGCGCAAGGCCTGCTCGTTGGCTGCCGTTTCCGGCAAGACCCTGAGTTGGTATTCTTCTATCATATCCTTATCGTTATCTGTTCGTTTAACCGAAAAGCGCACGGAGCGCCTCTTCCACTTTCCGCACCGGGACAAGTTCTATCTTCAGTTTCGATGTATCGAATCCCTGCAAATTGTGGCGCGGGACTATCATTTGCCGGAAACCGAGCTTGGCAGCTTCCGCCACGCGCTGCTCGATACGGTTTACCGGACGTATCTCGCCGCTCAAGCCGACTTCCCCGGCCATGCAGACGCCGCTTTCGATGCCCGTGTCCACATTGCTGCTCAGCACGGCGGCAATGACGGACAAGTCGATGGCCGGATCGGTCACTTTCAACCCTCCGGCAATGTTCAGGAACACGTCTTTCTGCGCCAGTTTAAACCCCACGCGCTTTTCCAGCACGGCCAGCAGCATATTCAACCGGCGCAGGTCGAAACCGGTGGCCGAACGTTGCGGCGTGCCGTAAGCCGCCGTGCTGACCAAGGCTTGCGTCTCGATGAGGAAGGGGCGTACGCCCTCGATGGCCGAAGAGATGGCGACACCACTCAGTCCTTCGTGATTCTCGGTGAGCAACAGTTCCGAAGGATTGCTCACCTGCCGCAAACCGTCCTGCCGCATCTCGTAGATGCCCAGCTCGGCCGTGCTGCCGAAACGGTTCTTGATGCTGCGCAGGATGCGGTACATATAATGTTGGTCGCCCTCGAACTGCAACACGGCATCCACGATATGTTCCAACACCTTGGGGCCGGCCAGTGTCCCCTCCTTATTGATATGGCCGATCAATATCACGGGAATGTTGCTCTCCTTGGCGAATTTCAACAACAGCGCGGCGCACTCGCGCACCTGCGAGATGCTGCCGGGCGAACTGTCCACGGCCTCTGTCATGATGGTCTGTATGGAATCGATGACCACCAACTGCGGCTGCTCGTTACGGACGTGCAGGAAAATCTGGTCGAGCGAAGTCTCGCACACGACCATACAAGACGAACGGGACAAGAACCCTTCCCGTCCGTCCGCCTTTCCTCCTGCCCTTGGCACCAAACGGTCGGCACGCAACTTCAACTGCCGCGCACTCTCCTCTCCACTGACATAAAGCACCCGCTTGTCCGTCATCTTCAGTACGGTCTGCAAGACTAACGTGGACTTCCCGATGCCGGGTTCCCCACCCAGAAGCACCAATGAGCCGGGCACCAGTCCGCCGCCCAATACGCGGTTCAGTTCCTCGTCGTGCATGTCCAACCTCGGTTCTTCATCGGTCACAATCTGTCCCACGGGAATGGGCCGCCTACGCAACGGTTCCCCCGGCAACGCCTGGTGGAATCCTCCTGACGCGATGGCCGACGTACCCTCCTTACGCACAGTGAATTCCTTAAAAGTATTCCATTCCCCGCACGCAGGGCAACGCCCCACCCACTTCGGTGATTCCTGTCCGCAATTCCCACACACATAGACGGTCTTATCCTTTGCCATAGCCTTTCCCTGTTCTTTGAAAGGATAAAAGTACAGAGTTTTTCCGGAGTGACCATAAAAATGTGGGAGAAAATATCTCCCAATCCCAGAAAACATACCATCAAAACTTACCATCCAACGGTGCACTGACCATCAACAAACAAGGCATACCAAGCAATACCGATAAGAACAGGAACGCTTTGCATGTCTCCACGCAGAACTAACAAAAAGCCACACATACAACATGTATTCCTTGCAAAAAGAAAGCGTTTCGCGATTTTTCGGTCAATCAAATACGAGACTTTAGCATCACATAGAAGCCCATAAGTTAAAAAGACATGCCAAGAACTGATTTTATCCGTCATTTTTACCCGTTTCGTCTCATTTTTCTCATGAGAAAAAGAAATCATTTGGCTGAAAGCGATTTTCCATTCTCCGCAAACTGACGCTTCATGCTCGACTTTTCGTTGAAAAATACACCGGAAAGTCCTCAAAACGATGGGTTAAAATAGGATTTTTTCTCTAACTGCCGCTTTCCTATCTCCCTAAGAACAAAAACAAAATGCAAACTTACTTTCCTCCTCACTTACTCCCTTAAAAGTTTCCACCGCCCAATGCTCGCTTTTCGTTTTCAAAAAGACCGTAAAAATGCCCCGAAAGCTTTCTCCGTGTACAACCTCGACTTCCAAAATGGCACGTATTTTCCCTCCGCACTTCCCTCCGGACGCAAATACGCCATTCTCACCACCCCCTCACTGACGTTTTGGCATTCTGACACTTTACTCATCACTACTCCACACCAAGCTGTCCTCGCAAACCAACTGACAGTTGTCCAAGAAATACGTATATTGCAATATTGGTATATTGCCCGTGCGTAAAACGTCTTTCATAATAGCATATTCCGTACTGCCAGTAATACTATCTTCCGAACTTTGCGACTGAGAATTGCACATTATTACATATTTAAGGGCTTTCTTTATGTCTAAGAAACAATCCTTAGTTTTTGCACAACGTTTTATATACCTAAACTCTTGTTCGCTTTCCCATTCCTTACGTTTATGAAAAAACAGGCTATCCGCATTGTTTCTTACATATTCTATAATTTTTTTTTTGTTCTGAACGTCCGTTCTCGTACAAGGAGAAGTTTCTTCATCATATAAAACTTCTCCATATTTTATACTCTTTGACTTACAAATCCTTTCTATTGCTGTTTTGTCAAACACAAGACACACACCGTATCCATTATTTGCATAATGTCCCCACATCTGCGTCAGGTCAAAACCAAGTTTACCCTCCTTATCCATTGTCATGCTTATTTGGCGGTACCTTGATATTTCTTTACTAATTTCATTTGTAAACCATCCTTGATTACATGAACTCATGTTATTGTAGATTTGCTTGTTGCTTTCACAGATATCGTTCATAGCAAATAATTTGCTGAATCTCAATTTTCCAGACTTTACGATTAACAGAGCCGTCTCAAATCTTGTAAAATGATACAGGCGCGTCATTGACTCGAAATCTTCTTTCATACTATCCTCCATAATGTTCTTATTTATTGTTATCAATATATGTGGTGATTGTTTTTTATTCCGCACGTAACAAGATTTGCCGTGTACGGAATTAAATGCTCTATTCGTTGTTTGGCTCATATTCGATTATTTCGTTATCAAGAAAGAACTGTTCGTAATGAGATTTACTTCCTTTTGGCACATATATTTTAACGTTATCGTTACCACAATAAAAAACATTACTCAGCCAAGTATAGCATCCTGCAAAATAAACAGAGGAAAGCCTGTAGCAACCACTAAAAGCATTAGACCCAATCGTTGTTACGCTGCCCGGAATATTTATAGAGGTGAGGCCGGTACAACCTCTGAAAGCATCATCCCAAATCGTTGTTACGCTGCTCGGAATATTTATAGTGGTAAGGCTTGTACAACCACTGAAAGCATCACCCTCAATCGTTGTTACGCTGCCCGGAATATTTATAGAGGTGAGGCCGGTACAACCTCTGAAAGCATCACCCCCAATCGAAGTCACGCCATTTGGCAGTAAAATTGTTTTTAAAGCTCGTGCTCTTGAAAACATATACGTTCCTATTCTATCATATGAAGTATCATATGAAAAACCACCACTCGAAATATAATAGCCATCGCCACCTTCTATTATTTTTGTGTCTGAAATATCAAGATATTCCAACTGTCCTCCTGTTGCAGCTCCTTTTTCGCTGACACCCATCATCTTTCTGAGAAATAGGATGTCTGTCCCGTTTAGCACGCCACTCAGTTTTAGTGATTTGATTTTATACATATCAACTTCGCTGATTTTATCGGGCAGTGTCCCTGCTTTTTCCACATTGAATGTTCGTTCTGGTGAAACCGTTCCTCCCGGCACCTCTGTATTTCCGGAACCACCAAAACTATCATCGTCATCATTGCCACAAGCAATGAAACAAGCCGAGACAAGTGCAATCATAAGGCACAACATAATTCTTTTAACCTTTTCCATGTTTGTCATATTCAAAAAATATTGTTTCTGCAAACACCCGAATCAGAAAGGTTATCATTACTATTTGTGTATGGCATGTACGAAAAAAGCGTGGGTGTTTCTACCTGTCACTCGTCCCACACATAGAGGCCTTCGCATTGCCCGACACAGTTGAACGAGCAACGCAGAAGCCCACGCCGATATGTTTAAAGCCACCACCCGAGCACCCCCTCAGGGTATACTTAAAGTAGCAGACACGATATAACATATCCACTGAGCATCTACCGTTGCCATGTTCTTGACTGTGTCAGAAAGTTGCGAAGTTCCTATGTGTCAATCACAAAGCGCTAAGTAAACGCCTTAATCATAAATGCGCCAACCCCACCCATCACCCCTGCGGGCTTCTGCAATGAGATTAACGCTACAAATTTAGTGATTTATTTCATGATTTCCTCTATATGTACCCCAAAAACTTTCGTCAAGAAGCCTGACGGATGTTCATAATTTGGGTCTCACGTTTTCAAAGGCTTCGCGCCTGCATTTCATTTTATATCGACAATAGGACAGGAATCCACTGAGGAATAAAGGATTTGCGAATTGAAACCGTATTCGTCCGGATACAAAAAGAGTTCCCGAATAAAAAACTACTTCAGGCCCTCCAGCATTTCGACCAGTCCGGCAAACGAACAAAAGCGGGAGGAAGTTCCGTTTTGTGTCCATACCATGTCCTGCGGACCGATGACTGCAAGACTTGCTGCCCCCTCTCCGCCCTCGTCCGGCGCAACGGGGCGGAAACCGTGCCGCACCAAAAGGTTCTGTGCCCAATAACGCAAAGCCTCATCGGCAGCTTCCAGACGAACCACCCGACTGTTACGGTTCTCCGGGGCGTAAATGCCGCGAACCACGTCGAAACGGATGGACATGCTGCCAAATAGCCGGTCCATCGCCCCCGACAGTACCAAGTCCTCGGTCGTCCCGCACAGCATCTCGCGTTCCTGCGTCATCAACCATAAGCGGTCGGACATGGCCAAGGCCTGATCCACGTCGTGCGTGGAAAGCAAAACGGCCTTGTGTTCTTCCACCGCCAGTTTCCGGAGCAGGCGCATCACTTCCATACGGCTCTCCACATCCAGAAAAGCCGTAGGCTCGTCCAAGAGAATCAACGGGCATTCTTGTACCAGCACCTTGGCAATCATGGCTTTCTGACGCTCCCCGTCAGACAGTTCGGCCACATAACGACGCGCCTTTCCGCCCATGCCGACCTCTTCCAACGCCCGCCATACCAAGGCTTTGTCGGCAGAAGTCAGGCGACCGAAAAAACCGGTGTACGGTTGACGCCCCAAAGCCACCAGTTCGTAAACGGTCAGCCCGCCTGCCTGCATACGGTCGGTCAATACCACACCGATGGTTTTGGAACGCTCATGCGCACTGTAAGCCTCCAAAGGCCGCCCCATGAGTTCCAGACGACCGGACAAAGGGGGCTGCATACCGGCCAACGTACGCAACAAAGTGGACTTCCCGGCTCCATTGCATCCTAACAAACAGGTCAGTTCGCCGCCCGACAGACTGAAATCCAACCCTTGATGCACTTCCGCCACCTGCTTTCCCTGGCGGTACCCCGTAGCAATCCGTTCCCCTTCGAGCACTATCTGCTTTCCCATTAATTGAAATACTGTATTCTACGTTGGTTCACAATGACATAAATAATCACCGGCGCACCCAACACGGGTGTCACGGCATTCAGGGGGAGAAGTCCCGCCTCGCCGGGCAGGATGCAAATCAAATTGCAAAGCAAGGCCACCGCCCCGCCGCTCAACAACGTCACCGGCAACAAGGAATTATGGTTCGACGTGCCCAGCAACAACCGGGCCACGTGCGGCACGGCCAACCCGATGAACGACACCGGGCCGCAAAAAGCCGTGACCACAGCCGTCAGGATTCCCGTAACCACCAACAACATGCTGCGCGTACGACGCACGCTCACCCCAAGGTTCTCCGCATAACGTTCTCCCAACAACAAGGCGTTCAACGGTTTAATCAACAGGATGGACATCAGCAACCCGAGTGAGGTAAAAGCCGCAAACCACGGCAGTTGTTCCAACGAAACGCCCCCGAAGTTGCCCATCCCCCAAACCATGTAAGAGTGCACACCTTCGGCCGTGGCGAAGAAATTCAGCAAGGAGATGGCCGACGAGGCCACGTAGCCCATCATGATGCCGGCAATCAACAGCATGACGCTGCTACGTATCAGCGTGGAAAGAAAAAGAATCACTCCCATGACCAACACGGCACCGGCGAAAGCACCGGCCACCACTGCCAGAAAACCGGAAAAAGAAAAAGTGCCGGCCGACACCATTCCGCCTCCGGCCAACATGACCAAGGCCACCCCGAGGCTTGCCCCCGAACTGATACCCAAAATCGACGGGTCGGCCAACGGGTTGTTGAACACCGTCTGCAACATCAGGCCCGAGGCGGCCAAGGCGGCCCCACAGCACCAGGCCGTCACGCACAAAGGCACGCGGGATTCCCACACGATGAACGACCAGGCTTCGTTTTCCACCGTCCCGCCCGTCAACGCACCCCAGACCGCTCCGGCCGGAATGTCTACCGAACCGAGCAGCAGGTTAGCCGCCGCCAACACAAAAATGACGACGACCAATATCCCTCCGCACACATATCCTTTACGCTCCACCGGAATCATCTTTTTCAGTCCGCTAATTTACGAAAATATCTGCCACCTTCCGCCTTTGCCACGTCCGGATGGAATATTTTTATCAAATCTTCCAGCAACCATTCGGGATGGAAGGGCGTTTCTTCATAGTAAGGCACCCTCCCGGTATTGCAGCCGTACACCCGCCGTTCACGGAAAGCCCGGAATCCGGCGTATGGCGCATAATCGTTTTTCAGGTCCCGATAGGTCTTATCCTCCGGCATGTTGTATTTAATCAGCCAAATGTCGGCATCTTTCGCTTTCTCATACACCGTCTCAAAGCTCAGGGGAGACGATCCGCTGTTCTTCAAATCACTGAAAACATAGTCGGCACCGGCATCGGCAAACGTCCGTCCGACCGTACTGCGCCCTCCCGGTACATACCACGTGGCGCCGGACTTCAAATCGGCAAACACGGCAGGCTTGTCTTCTATGTCGGCCACCTTACCGGCCCACCGGAGGTAATCGGCCTCCACCCGGGCAAACAAAGAATCGGACTCGGCAGCCTTACCGAACAACAGGCCGTAGAAACGCATCCATTCGGCACGCCCCAACGAAGAGGTTTCCATATAGTCGGCACATTCGATGATGGGAATGTCCAACTTGCCCAACCGGCCATATCCTCCACTGTTTTCAAACGGAGAAAGCATCACGGCATCGGGATGCAACGCCATAAGCTTCTCGATGTCCGGATTCATCCCGCTGCCCAAATCCGCGATACGCCCCATGCGGCATCCTTCCTTGACGTAAGGCAAGTCGATATACCGGAGGTCGCACACTCCGCCCACGGCAGACAGTGCCCCCAACTCTTCCATCAACCCGCAATGCACAGACGAATAAACAACGGCTTTCTGCAACGGCACGCGCACGACCGTCCCCTGCGGCAGACTGTCGGGCAAAGGCTCGTCGCGCCCGACCAGCACATACGTGTGCAGTATTTCCAACGTATCCCACGGATTTCTCAGCGTAGCCACCCGGTAACCGTCGTAAGACACAATCTTCAGGTTCTCCGCATACCTTAAATCCAACGTGTCGCCGCCCTCGCCCAAAAAGGAAGCCGTCTTGCCCCCGTCCTTACAAGAGAACAGAAGCAAAACGGCAAACCAACCATAAAAAAGGCTACTTACCTTCATCTCCTTATTTTGTGACAAACACCATCTTAGAAGTGGACATTCCGGCTTCAAACGTACGTTTATAGGTTCCATCCGCCCCGTATACATGAACGTCGGAAGCAGCACCGTAAGGTACGTCAAACACATACACATCGCCAGATGCTGGATCAACAGCCAAACCATTGGCACTCTGTAGGTCTGCCATATCGATAAACTCGCTCTCCGCTCCGGTCTTTAAATCACGGACATACGCACGAGCTACCTCGGGCAAGTAATACTCTGAATAAAGGATGTACATCTTGTCTCCGGCATTGGCGATATAAGTGGCGTGGCACACCTGTTCCACTTGGTCTGTTTCCGGATCGAGACGTTGCATCGTACCATAGACATACTGTTCAGGAGTCAAAGAAGGCTTTCCGGCATAATTCCCGTTCGAAACAAAATATACGTAGCCATCCTCAGCCGTGATACACTGGGTATAGGGATTAAGCACGATTTCAATGTCCTTCAGTTTGGTGAAAGATGCGACATCGACCACAGACAGCCACTTGCCACTTCCGTAACCGGAGATATTGACATACAATTTTCCATTGGCTGCCGTAATGGCTTCGGGATGGTCATACCCTGTTTGCGCCCCGGCATCTATAAGATTCAACTTGCCATCAACAGACATGGATGTCGTATCGATACGCGACACGGTTCCGTCGTATGCCGTAAAATAAACCTTACCTTCGTATGCTGTCATATAACGGGGATTTATCGGGGTACCGTCGCTGGCCGTTACGGATATAGATTTCAGCAAACGGCAATTCCGGTCCATGATGGCCACTTTTGAGGAGTTACTCACCGTCACGTATATTTTCGAACCATATACACAAAGGTCTTGTCCCAAGTCGCCAAGCCCTTCACCATTGGCAGCCGCATAAAGATCCTCACTCAACTCTCCGGTCTGAAAATCCAGATACTGGATACCGGCATCATTTCCGTCCCAATTTCCGGTATTCAACACATAAGCCCCCAAAGTGACTACCGGTTCTCCACCTGTATTGTCTCCACTACCACCGGTAGTATCGTCACCTCCTCCGGTTTCCGTACCCGGACCTTCACCGTTTGGTTCGTCATCTTCGCTACAAGCAGTGAAAACACCCAACGCCAAAGCCATAATGGCCAATTTACACCAATTCAATTTCATTTTCTCGTTTTTAAAAGTTTATAATGAATATGTTATCGCTACTTTGAAATTCCGTCCGGGCATGGGGTAGTAACGTACCACCTCATAGTTCTTCCCCCCCAGATTCACCGCATCGACCTGCAGGCGCAACTGATGCCCCTTGAACCGGAACACCCGGTACAAAGAGACGCTATGATCGGCATACGCGTCAATCAAGTTGCTTTCCTTGTTTTGGGGCAAGCGGTAACGCTCTCCAGACCACGCCACATTGTAGGCCGCGTTCACCCAAGGGGTCTCAAGCACCAAACCGCCAGCCCCTGAATGCTTCGGAGTGTAGGCTATCTGATGACGCCACAACTTGCTACTGCGTTTCGTCACGTCTTCCGCCTGCATGAAGCTATAAGCAGCGGTCATCCCCAGATTCCAGGCTTTCGCCAAAGTCCATTCCGCAGCAAGGTTGGCATCCACGCCATACGTCTCCACTTTGCCGACATTGGACATCTTCCACACGAACATCGTAGGCACCGCCACTATCTTGTCGTCGACCTCGTTATAATAGCCGTCCACGGAAAGACTCACGTAATCCGCCACACGCCCCATACGTCCGGCCCAAGTTGTCCCTACGTTCCATTGGCGCGTCTTTTCCGGACGCAAGCGGCTGTTCCCAATGAGCAGATAATAGAGGTCATTGAAAGTCGGGACACGGAATATGTCTTTGTAAGACGCGCGCAAACGCCAACTTGCTTTTTTCACAGGCCGCCACGTCAGGCTCACCGCTGGGGAAAGCCGTTTACGGTCGTCGGCCGCCCGCCCTAAAGCCACCCGTTCGGTAATGAATGTATTCAGCAAGGATGCCGTCACCTGAAAAAGCGGATGACGATATTGCGCAGAAAAGGCCGTCAGGCTGGTATAACGTTCCGGGTATTGGCACTCCTTCAATGTCGTGGCCAAATCATTATAGACAAAATCCTGCGCCAACGAAAAAGAAAGGTTTTTCACCGGCATCGCCCACAACGTGGCGGTCAGGTAGGTCTCCGTCTGCCTGAAACGGTCTTCCGTCGGTCCGGCAGCCTTCTTGTCTGTATCTTTATTCCAACTATAATTGAACTTACCCGAAGCTTTCAGCTTCCACTTCTCCGAAAAACGGTTTTCATACCTCAACTGTCCGAAATAGTTTCGGTCGTAAAGCCGCTCGGCCGCATAAGGGTTGTCATACACCACACTGCCGGGCAATCCGCGACGGGAATCGAACAGATACCCTTTCACATCCAAATCCTGGCGTTCCGTCAAACGGGCAAAAAGATTCACCTCCGCACGGTATGCCCCGATGTCGCTATTGTTACGCCTCCCTTCTATCGGCTTGGTCAGGTTCATCATCGTAAAATGATAATTCCCGTCGGCACGCAAATATTCTCCGTAAAGAGAACAAGACAAACGCGATGTGAACCGATGGGCATAGAACAATGACGGGTTGGCCAAACCGTAAGACCCCGTCTTCACCTTCGCCGAAAGACTGAAATCCCGGTTTTCAAAATCAGGCCGGCTCGTTTCGATGCTCAATGCACTTGCAGCAGCCAACATGCGTGCTGTCTGATAAATATTGTCGCTTTGCCCGATAGTCAACGTCAATGAAGAAACATTATCCAACGAAAAACGGGAGATGTCTACCTGTCCCGACTGGCAATCCCCTATGGCTACACCATCGTAGAGCACGGCCGTATGCTGCGCACCCAGACTGCGTACGGAAACGGTTTTCAACCCTCCCACGCCGCCATAATCCTTCAAGGTCACTCCCGAAAAATGACGTACGGCATCCGACACGTCTAACACGCCCATACGCTCCAGTTCCGCCTTATCAAGCGTCTGCACAGGAGCACCCGAACGTACGGCGGCAGGCAAAACCTTCTCAGTCACCGTCAGGCCTTTCATCTGTTGTAGCCCCACATCTACGCTGTCTGCACCATTTTGTGCGAGCACGAACACAGCCTCCATACAAAATGACACAAGCAACCATCCTCTCATTTTATGAGATTCCTTGTATACGCCCATTTATATTCTTCATTCTTCACTCACGACACCTTCCTCCCATCCCACGGAGATTCCGGCATGACTACGTTTTGCAGGTCTTCTGACTTACTCCGGCTTGTTGGCCTTCCCACCTTATTATATATAAGGAAGTGGCTTGAGGTTTGAAACAAACCGCACAATGAGTTCACAGCAGCGGGACTGTCCGGGATTTCCACCCGATTCCCTTTTCATCCGCCGGCCTGAAAGGGCTTTCCCATAGGCCGGGCGGAACAAAACGTTGCAAAGTTATTAAAAAAATCAGTATCTCAAGGTCTTTTCATTGATTTATATCAAGAAAAGGGCATTTAAATGATAACAAATGACCTTTTACTTGTTTTGCAGGGAGAATAGCCGTACCTTTGTATTGTCATAAGGAACAAAAGATATTTAGTTTTTAGGTATTTAGCTCCGTGAAGGAGCAATGTTTAGGTAAAAGATTGTTAGATTAAAAAGAAAGGAAAAAAGATTATGACAGGATTAATGATTATCGCAGCGGTCGTAGTAGCTATGGCAGTTGCAATGGGTTCAAAGAAGAACAACGGTAAGTTCTTGGGTTCAAGTACTTCAATGTTGTTCGGTAACAAAAACCTGAATGCCGGTGCAGCATGTTAAGTGCAATGCACCTTAGTTTGAAAACCAATTTAAAAAGAAAATAAGATAGGAGGAAAGGCAAGCATGCTTTTCCTCCTATTTTCGTATAGGTGCTCCGGCATCCACAAATCCGGTTCCCCACACACTCCCCAAGGTTTTGCAAAAAAGAGCCTTCATCCTTCAGGTTATACGATAACATATTGTGCTATAATATATTACGGAATGAAGGATGTTTCAGGCATCTTTCAGTTTTCTTTCATTGCAGAAAGTGGTAAAAAGTTCTCAGCCGAATGATTTTTCAATCTCAGGCGAACGATTTTCCGTTCTGCGCCAAACGAAATGAAGCGTAGCTGAAAGATGCCTGAAATATCTTTCAGCTTATAACCACAAGGTAATGAAAGGATTGCCATACGGCCTGAAGGATGAAGGATCTTTTTGCAAAACTCCGGGGTAGGTATGCGGAAAGTTCCAAACTATCCGGCGGGAGAAAACTTCTACCACAAAACCATAAAGATTTGTTTGCAATTATAAGTAATGTTATGTACATTTGCTGACGAATATGGTCTTTAACCTTTTATCCCTTTTCACCATGAACAAGAAACATCTGCTATTATTCGTTTTTTCCTATATATCATTCGTATGCAACACCCATGCCGAAAGCTATGCTCACGATACGCTCGTCAACGTGTTGCGCAACGAAGTACAATTCTATTTTGACAAACTAAAGAACAAGGAAACTCCGGCATACTTCATATCGCTCAGGGTCGTCGACAATAAGCGGCTTTTCCTAAGCAGTGATTTCGGGCTGTCTTCAATGGACGAAAACCATACGCGCATCCTCACTCCACAAGTAAGGGTAGGAAGCCCGGACTTGGACAACTTTGCCTATCTGGCTCAAAACAGACCCAATAGCAGGTTTCCATACGAACGTCCGTCAACAAGCTTACCTTTGGACTGCAATGCCATACCGGTCATCAAAGAAGTGGTTTGGAACGGGATATTGGAACGTTACGAAACAGCCGTGAAAACCTACCAACAAATGAAGGCAAGCCAAAAGACAAACGTCACAGAACTGGATTCCGTGACGACATTTGCCCCGGCGGCGGTGGAAACTTACTACGAAAGACCATACTCTGAGGCGGAAACCGGCATTGACAAGGAGAGGTTTCAAGAATATATCAATGATGCCAGCCGGTTATTCAAAGACTACGAATTGACTTCGGGCAAGGTCTTTTTAGACTATTCCCTCCAACGTACCACCATCGTAAATACGGAAGGAACCGTGATAGCACAAAACCGTAAAGCCTATCGGCTGATATTGGAAGCGGTAGCAGAAGCGGACGACGGGACCCCCTGTCCGCTATATGAAGACATCTTTGCCTTTTCAGAGAAAGACTTGCCGACTCCGACCGAATTGGAAGACAAGGTACGGGACCTGGCCATACGTGCCGAAGCTCTGAGCAAGGCTCCCATGGCAGAAGCCTATACCGGCCCGGCCATTCTTTCCGGCAAAGCCAGTGCCGTATTCTTCCACGAAGTGCTCGGGCATCGTCTGGAAGGCAAACGGCGGGAATCGGTCAACAACGAAATCAGCGGAATGCTGAACCAACGCATCTTGCCTGCTTCTTTCCAACTGTATCTGGATCCCACGTTGACCACATACCAGGGAAAAGCATTGAGCGGCCATTACCTTTACGATGACGAGGGAGTAAAAGGTCAGCGTGTGGACTGCGTGAAAGACGGTTATCTCCGGCAATACCTGATGAGCCGGACCCCCGTAAAAGAATTCACAGGAAGCAACGGTCACGGCCGTGCGGCCAACGACCGTGACCCGAATCCCCGCCAATCCAATCTCATCGTAGAAACGACCGCACCTTATTCCGAAACACAACTGAGAAACCTACTGATAGAGGAGTTAAAACGTCAAGGCAAAGAATACGGCTATTACTTCCGTACGGTAAAAGGAGGATTTACGACCCGAGGAAAGGCCAATGCCATCAATGCGTTCAATGTCAGTCCGATTGAAGTCTACCGGGTGTTTGCCGACGGACGGGACGACCAACTGGTACGGGGCGTCTCGCTGATTGGCACCCCCTTGTCCATGTTCTCGCAGATCAAGGCGGCAGGAGGAGAAAGCGAGCTGTTCACCGGGTTCTGCGGTTCCGAATCCGGCTCCATCCCCGTCTCGGGCATATCGCCCATGGTCTATGTGTCCCAAATTGAGACCCAAGGACAGAAAGCCATCATAAAAAGCAAACAAGGCCTTATAAGCCCGCCAAAGACGACAGAGGCTGAAAGCACGGGACCCATGGCAGACAGTTCCCTCATCTTCAAGGCCATGGAGGACGAGATGGCACATGTATGCCATGAACTGGCTACCCGACACAACACCGTCCCCCTGTTTGTCAACTATGTTTTGGAACGAAAACACACATCCGGAACGGAATCGTCCGGAGGCGTATGCGTCAACAAAAGAAAAGGAAATGTCAAGAACAGTATCTCCGTACACATTTTTTTGGGCGATTCGCTTGTGACAAACGACACCGGCGTAGAGCATCACCTGCAAAACATTCCCGACGAAATCGGATATGGCAGAATCCGCGATGCCTTACGGTCAAAAAGCGAAATAGCTTATCAGGGTGCCGTCCAAAGGCTTGACAACAAGAGGACGCAACTGAAACAAAACCCTAAACCGGCAGACAATGCGGCTGTGCCGGAGTTCAAGAGAATGCCTCCTGCCGTGTGGATAGGCCCTTCCGCACTCACGAATCCCTGTCCCGTGACGGATATGGAACAACTGTCCAACAGGCTGTCAAAGGTGTTTTCAGACTATCCGGAACTGTTCAACCATTGTGTCAAAGTTTACCAGAAGCGTGTGGACTATTACCGTCTCACGTCTGAGGGGCAAAAAATACTGCAACCCGACACCGTATTCCACATTACCGCGCGTGCCAGCATAAAAACAGACGGCAATGAGGTAAAGACCGAGTATTACAGGTTGCACGTAGGTGGCATCAACGACCTTCCGTCCGAAGACGCGCTCATAGGCGAGCTGCACAGATTTGCTGAATACATGCAACAGAAAAGCCGAGCCAAGGCTGTGGAAGATTTGTACATAGGCCCGGTTTTATACGAAGACGATGCCGCCATGGAGCTGTTGGCGGAGAAGATTGCCGATTACTCCCATTCATTCTGGATTTCTATCCGGAACCAATCAGACCGGAAACACCGCTATCTGGGTAAACAGGTCTTTCCCCCGGCCTTATCGGTATGCCAGTTGGGCAACGATTCCGTTTATAATGGTGTGAAGCTGTTGGGCTACCGTCAAGTGGACGCGGACGGGACGAAACCGATGACTTTGCCCATTATAGAAAAAGGAATACTGAAACACATGCTGACGGGCAGGATACCTTCCTTGGGCTGTCCGGCTTCAACCGGCAACGAACATTTCGACGGATTAAGCCGTACCTTGGAAACACGTTACACAGCCGGTGTTTTCCATGTCACGTCCAACCGCCCCGTCCCTTATAGCAAACTTTACAAACGTTTTCTTAAAGCGGCCAAAAAAGCGGGCTTGGAACACACCTATATCATAAGAAAGAACAGAACCTCACCCTACGCGTTGATTCGCGTAGACTTGAGCACCGGCAAGGAAGAACTTGTAGAAGGAAACTACAACTCTCCTTCACACGAACAATTCAAGCGCATGCATGCCATTTCAAAAGAAGAGAACGTCTATAACCTTGATCCCTCGGGAGGTAAAGGTCTTGGTATCATTTCGCCTAAAGCTATCCTTTTGGAGGATATGGAGTTAGACATCACTCCCAACCGCGCCCGTCACATAGACGAGGCTTTTTATGAATTGCGCCATTAAACGGAAATATACAAGATGACATCTACTCAGGAAAGGAGAATTTTGTTTCGTCTCCTTTCCTTTTTATATAAATAGTTTTAGTAACTTTGCCTCGGAATACATCCTGCAAACATGAAACCATCCCCCGAAATAGCCATAATAGACGCCAATACACTGACCTGCATGGGGCTGCGGGGACTTATCGAACGGATGATGCCCATGGCTACCGTCCGTACGTTCAATAGCTTCGAGCAGTTGGTCCGCGACACACCGGACATGTATTTCCACTATTTTATCTCGGTCCAAACCCTTTTGGAACATAGCGCATTCTTTATTGAGCGAAAAGAAAAGACCATCGTGCTGACCAACGGGACGGCCGGTACCCCTCAAACCTCGCATTTCCATACGTTGAATATCTATCAAAGCGAAGACAGCATGGTACGTGCTTTGCTACAATTGCAACAGCACGCGCACGCACATGGCCGACACCTCCCGCAAAATATGCCCCGCCCTTATATGACAAATACTTCTCCGGGCGACCCCAACGGCCTTTCCACCCGTGAAATCGAAGTACTTACGCTCATCGTGCGCGGATTGACCAACAAGGAAATTGCCGACCGCTTGTGCATCAGCACCACAACTGTCATTTCCCACCGCAAGAACATTATGGAGAAACTCAATGTCCGTTCCGTATCGGGTCTCACCATCTATGCGGTCATGAACGGGTACATCGAGGCGGACCGTATCTGAAAGGAGTGAAGCAAGAAGCTTATTTCAAAGGGATGTTATATCCCTTGTGGAAATCCTCGCTCTGATAAGCCTTATGCTCATCCCAATATACCAAAGAGCCTCCGCAAGAACCATACAGACGACCGTTCGCCGAGTCATAACCGACAGTATGGGAACCATTCACTTCGATGGCCTGCCCTGCTTTCTGCATATCTTCTTTGATGACCTGCACGCTGTTTTTGGCTTTGTCGTACACGCACCACACAATCACTTTCACTTGGGCTTCGGGATAGTCCTTCGAATGGAACACGATTCCTTCAATCTTCCTGAAAGACAGATTTTCATCTATTTTCACGTAACTGCACGTATTCCACACGATCGTGGAATCTATTGGTGCAGGTAGCGCAAAAGTGAGCATTTCATCCACCCCTTCCTGCTTCCCGCAAACTTCCATCTTTTCACAGGCTTCCTCCAGACTTTCATAAAGCCTGCGTTTCTGGTCTTTGGACAAGTCTTTTTGCAATACGGAATAATCCACTTGGTAATATCGGGATGCCTTTTTCCACAATTCGTATTCTTTTTGGGTTGTTTTTTCTTTTACCCAATCCGGTATCGAATCAAGGGGACAGAAAGAAGAACCGGTCTCCTTGTCCAATGACTCCCCGGACTTTGAAACAGCCCCACCCTGAGCCAAACACATTTGCCCCCAAAGCATAAACAATAATAATACAACTTTTCTCATGACTGCTACAATATAAGAACCTTTACACTTTTATTGAAATCAGAAGACAGGTTACCGTGTCCCACAGTATAAACCAAAGTACCTGCACAGTTTACAGTCACTCCCCGCCCTTCAATATTTACAGAAGATGAACAACTCAAATCCCTTGCTGCAGGTCCATCCTTATAAACTTTGGCAGAAGCCCTCAGTATTTTCGTTTTACTTTGATTCACCGTATAACTCACCGTCGCTTTGACCGAAGCTTCACCCGCACCATTTACTTTATATATTACAATAGGCCCCTTTTCTCCATGAACCTCTTTACCTGTTTCAGAATTCTGCCGAGTCTCTATTCTTTTAAACACAGATTGGGCGGCAACCGTAAAATATCCCAAAGACCTTTGCCCCACACTATCTTGAGACTGAATCCACAACGTATCAATATATTGATACAACTCATTTTTTTGCTCATCTGTAAGCGTCTGAGTCAAGATTGAATAATCAATCTCATATCGGGAACTTAAACGCACCCATGCCTCATATTCTTTTCCTGACACTCTGTCTTTAACCCATTCGGGTACTGTATTCAACGGCATAAATTCAATAGCCGATGCGGCTTTTTCCAAATTCAGGAAATCATTTTTTTCAGCAATCAAGGCACTTTCTTCATCTTGGATACAACCCACAACCAAGACAAAACCTGCCACTACAGCCATGATCATTGACATGGCAACTTTAAATTTTACTTTTTTCATTGTTTTAATTTTTTAGTTTTGAAAAATCTGTTTGCTCTATACCCTACCATTACATTCATGTATCATTCCATAGGCAATACTTTTATTCATGTTCGACATATATTTAATTCTCACATCGCAAAGTTAAGCATGCTTTTGAGCAAATTCCAAATATTTGAGTTTGCATTTTGGGATATTGAAAATTCGTTATCTAACTGGATATGTACAAGTTATGATTTTCTCGTCAAAAAAAGAATTTGCATCGTATTTTGAAGGCCGGATTTTTGGCATTTATTTTAGCTTTAAGACCACTTTTCATAAACAAGTACTATACTCAAGCAAAACATTAAACAAACTTTCATGTCACCATCTCTTTGTCCCCACACAACCTTACCCGAGATTCGCGTATTTCCGCCCCAAACCCGGCACAGCGGAACCGGAGCTATTCTCACGCGCCGGACGCAAAACACATTGTATCCCTTTCGCTTCCGCACACCTGCAATCTGTACGGTCCGGGCAGATTTCGTCCGCAGGGCGTGCTGCCATGTGTCAGCCTTCGGCACGTTCTGCCGACAAAATGACACACTACTTTTGTCACCTGAAACCCATCAATTAGAAGAAAAATCGGGGTTTTCAGCACATTTTTATCCCGTTTGGCTCCCAAATGTTCCGCCTCATGCGGAGAAAAATCAGGATTTCTGCGGAGAAAAAAAATGTTTTCTCAGCCGAATGAAAAATTTTCTTCTTCATAAAAATTGGAGAAAGGGAGGAATATGCGCACAAAGCGGAGCTTATTTTGATGTTGGAAACAAAAATATAAATTTATTAACAGCTATTCGAGGCTAAAAAATAAGAGAGAAACAAGAATAAACAGGGGTACCTTGGCTCATAGTGTAAAGAAAAGAACATACAAACATGACTTTATTCTCTCCCACGGAGAGACCATGCCCTGGCGGAAAATCCTAATAAATAAGGATTGCCCCACCCGACGATTCATCGTAACTTTGCATTCCGAAACAAAAACCACGGATGGACAGATTGAGTATCATATCAGCAGTATTATTCCTCTCGGGCGTACCCTCATACGCGCTCCCCATCGAGGAAACGGCAGAAGACAGCGCACGAGTAAAAGACATCGAAGAGGTGGTCATCGTATATTCTCCCAAAGAAACCGGCAAGCTACGACAGGCTCCCATCGCCGTTTCCCTTTTCGACCGGACGGCATTAGACGACCAACATACTGCTTCGCTGAAGGAACTTTCGGCTTTCGTACCGAACTTCTACATGCCGGATTACGGCAGCAGTCTGACCTCGGCGGCTTACATCCGCGGCATCGGTTCGCGCATCAACACCCCGGCCGTAGGATTGTACGTAGACAACGTGGGATATGCCGACAAAAGTGCCTACGACATTGAATTGCTGGACGTGGAACGCGTGGACGTGTTGCGCGGCCCGCAGGCCACACTGTACGGACGGAATGCCATGGGCGGCCTGCTTCGCGTGTTTACCCGCAACCCGTTCCATTATCAAGGCACGGACATCCGCATGGGGACTTCGGTAAAAGACAAGGGTTACCAGTTGTCGGCATCGCATTACCAAAAGACAAGCCACAGGATGGCATACGCCTTGAGCGGGTTTTATAAGCATTCGGAAGGATTCTTCGAAAACGTCACCCGGCATGAAACGGTAGGAGGAAGCGAAACGGGAGGCGGACGCGTACGTGTCATTTACCTTCCGGCAGAGGCTTGGAAGCTGGACTTCTCTACCGATTATTCGTATCGTGAAGATCACGGTTATCCCTACCGCTATTTAGGTGTCACCGAAGGAGAAGAGTCTCGTCCCGACCGTATAGGGCGTATCCTCTACAACCGTCCTTCATTCTACCACCGAAGCCTGCTGAACAGCAGCCTCAACGCACAATATACCGCCGACAAGTTTATCCTGTCGTCCGTCACGGCCTACCAAAACTTGAACGACAACATGACGCTCGATCAGGATTTCACGGACGCGGACTATTTCAGCCTGACACAAAAGCAACGCATCAACTCCTGGAGCGAAGAACTGACTTTCAAAAGCCGCGACAACCGCCGTTGGGAATGGACCGGTGGAATCTACGCCATGCACCAGGCTTTACGTACGAAAAGTCCGGTATCTCTGACCCGTGAGTTCATGAACACCGTGTTCGACAAGGCCAATGCAGCCATCAGCCCGATGGGAATGGGACTTACATTGGACATGCCCGTCTCTCCCTATGTGGCCGACGGGGCTTTCGACACCCCGACCACCGACCTTGCCGCTTTCCACCAAAGCACATTCAACGACTTGTTCGGGGCAGAGGGGCTGAGCCTTGTAGCCGGCCTGCGTGTGGAATATGAAAAGATGAGATTAGACTACGATTACGGTGGCCGCATGGACTACGGTGTAGAGCTTACTTCTCCCATGATGCCGCTCGTCCTCGAAGGCCTGTCGGACGACAGCCGTTTCCGGGGCAGTTTAAAACACGACTACGTGCAGTGGTTACCCAAAGTGGCTTTGCAATACCATTTTTCGGCGCAAAACAACGTGTACGTAAGCTGGAGCAAGGGTTATCGCAGCGGAGGGTACAACGTACAGATGTTCAGCGACCTGGTACAAGGCGATTTGAAAAGCCGGATGATGCGCTCCGTCAAGAACAAGACGGCGGAAACGTTGGACGGGCCGATGTACGACCACATGCCGGAAGCCGTGAAACAGATGATTGTCCACCAAATTCCACAGGAGGAGTTTTCCGGAACGCCGGCACAAACTCGCTTCAAACCGGAATACAGTTATAATTATGAGGCGGGCGGACACTTCTCGTTCTCGGACGGCAAGATACAACTGGATGCCGCCGTGTTCTACATGGACGTGTACGACCAACAGATTTCCAAATTCGTAAGCAGCGGATTGGGGCGTGTCATGGTAAACGCCGGACGGGGACGGAGTTGCGGTACGGAAATCGGACTGCGCGGCGGATGGTTGGACAACCGCCTGACGTGGCATGCGTCATACGGCTACACGCACTCCGTATTCAAACGCTATGAAGCGCAGGAAGCCCGGACGGAAACAGCGCAAGAGGCGGTGAATTATGACGGAAACCATGTGCCTTTTGTCCCCATGCACACGCTCGCGGCAGGTGTGGAATACGAACAACCTTTGGAACACCATAAGATAAAAAGCTATTTCTTCGGCGTGAATACTACGGGAGCCGGAAAAATCTATTGGAGCGAGGACAACGCTTTCCACCAACCGTTTTACGCGCTGTTGAACGCCCATGCCGGTTTGGATTTCGGCTCCGTACGCATCGACATCTGGGGCAAAAACCTGACGGATACGGACTACGACGCTTTCTTTTTCACTTCGGCCGCTACGACCCGCAACCTGAAATTCGGACAACAGGGCAACCCGTTACAGTTCGGAGTGGATGTCAGCCTGCATTTCTAAGCCCCTCCGGATAAGGCATACCGGTCATTCATTCCATGCACCGCAACGCGGGCAACGCCCCTTGCTGTGAAGCTTGGCCCCGCAACGTCCGCAAACGTAAGGACAACGGGAATAACGGAAATAACGCTGTAACGCCCAACCGACGTAAAACAAGAAAAAAGGATAGCCGAGATAATACAACGTAGTGAGCGAAAAGAAGAGATAACACCCGGCACATACTCCTAATAAAGCAAACAAGTACAGCATGGCCTCCTGAAAGGGAAGTTGTCGGCAAACGTCTTCCACCGACGCTATGGCCAGAATGACAATCAGCCACACGGAAGCCACGAACAAGCCCAAAATAAACGGCAATCCGAAAGGATTGAGCGTCGGGTGGAAATAAAACTCCGTCCACGTATCAGGCACAAAATTCTGCATACTGGCATAAAGCGTAGCAGCGCCGGACAAGGCCAGGCAAAGCAAGGTAGGATAACAACTTCCGATATCGTCGAAATGCACGATATGGAAACGCTTGCGACGCATGCGGCGTACTAACCATAACACTGACAGCACGCCTAAAACGGACAGGAAATATATCAGGTGCGTATTGCTGAAGGCATGGATAAACCGCGAAATGGAATCATCCGGAACGACCCGTGCCAGTAAATCCTGTTCGTGCACCCACCCCATGGTAGACTGGTCGCGGGCTACTTTCACCCAAACCGAATCCACCGAGTCCTCCGGTACAATCATGACTTCAGCCACGACGAGACGGTCGTCCGCAAATACAGCCACAGTGTCTTCCAGCACACCGGCATGCACAGGATTATGGACGGGATGGACGGTTTGCAGGCACAACGAATCTCCCACCACCACGAAATTATAATTCCGGTTATAATGATGGGAAGCCTCAAAATCAAGCGAATCCTTCCGTTTCTCCGTCAAATCCCATTCGTCGGAATAATCGGGCTTCTGGTAATAACAACCGGCCGACAACAAACTGCCTAATAACAGGCAAATCAGAAAAAAGCTACTCTTCCGCATCGGCACAGACTTTCATTTGGCAGGCTTTACAGTCGAAAGACAAACGGAAACGACGTCCGTCGGACGAGACCAAATAATACGGTTCCCGGAAGGGGGACTTCCCTCCTCCATAGCGCGGGCACCACCCCATGCTGTAACGCAGGCAATGACGGCAAAACATCAGTACGGCACCGGCAGGTTCCCGTTCCTCAAAAGCCGGAGCGATGCGCACAGCCCCTTGCCGGTGGTAGAAATCCTCCGCCTTACGGTTCATCACATTGGCCAGATACGTCACCTCTTCCGGAACCCACCGCACCGGAGCCTTCCCTTGCTTTTCATCCCGGCTGCGTGTAAAGGCCGTCGGAAGGAGGCGCACCTCTCGCGGCTCATTCATCTTACGTGCCGACAACAACCGCCCAACCAACGTCCTGCGCCAATCGGCCAATACGGAAGAAGGGATAAACCAGTCGGAAAGGAGACGAATCTCTACTCCGCCCGCCTCGAACGGCGTATTTCCCAACTTGGACAACTGTACCTTGATGTTTTCGGCCTGCGAACTGCGTGCCTTCTCTTTGGGATAGGGAAAAGCCACGGCGACCGACACCTCGTCCTCGTCGCGCACCTCCAACGTGAAACCCTCGGCATACTCGCCCAACGTCCATTCCACCCGGATTTTGCGGACAGCGGACGGACGGGACAGCACGTCCTCGAACGCCTTGTCGAAATTGCGGTACAGACGGGCGTGAGGACGGACACGCGGCATTTCCGCAGGATAAATCTTATTGGCTTCCACACGGTTCACGCGAAATCCCTGCAAGTTGCCCTGCTCGTCCAAAAAGCACAGTCCGTCACCGTTGGCAAACGGCTTGACTCCGGACACGACGATATATTTCCCACGGACGTCTTTCACCGTCCCCACTTCTTCACCCAACGATTTGGGCGTATGGAACGAAAAAATATCAGGTGTACGGCCATCCAGAAAATAACGGGTGAATCCTCGGTTGAAACTTTTCTCCAAACAGGGTGTGAACGCCAAAGAGACCTGCCCCGATGAAGCCCGGCGGTACTCCGGACGGCGTTTGAAGATTTCGTCCAAACGGCTGCGGTACCACGCAGTCACGTTTTTCACGTATGCCACGTCCTTCAGACGTCCTTCGATTTTCAGCGAAGTCACGCCCGCATCCAACAAGCGTTCCAAATCTTCACCCCGGTTCATGTCTTTCAAGGAAAGCAAGTGGCGGCCTTGTTCTATCATACGCCCGTCGCTGTCTACCATATCGAACTTCAACCGGCAGAACTGGGCGCACTCTCCCCGATTGGCACTCCGCCCGAAGCAATGCTGCGACACGTAGCACTGCCCGCTGTAACTGACACAGAGCGCCCCGTGTACAAAGACCTCCAGCGGCACGTCGCAAGCCGCATGCACGGCCTGAATCTCGGCCAAAGACAGTTCACGCGCCAACACCACTTGGCTGAACCCCAAACCGTGGAGGAACTTCACCTTCTCCGGTGTACGGTTGTCCATCTGCGTGCTGGCATGCAAAGGGATGGGCGGAAGGTCGAGTTCCAGCAAAGCCATGTCCTGCACGATGAGCGCATCCACTCCGGCACGATACAACGCCCACACCAACCTTTCCGTCTCGGGCAGTTCCTCGTCCTTCAATATCGTATTGACCGTGACGTACACTTTGACACGGAACGTATGGGCATACTCCACCAGACGGGCGATGTCCTCCACGGAATTGCCCGCCGATGCCCTTGCCCCGAAACGGGAAGCACCGATATACACGGCATCTGCCCCGTGGTCCACTGCCGCCATGGCACATTCCACGTTGCGGGCCGGAGCCAGAAGCTCTACTGGTCTTTGTCTGATCATCGGATACTATTAATATCGTAAGGAGTTTCCTGATACACGTAATAATTCAGCCAGTTGGAAAACAACAGGTTTCCATGGGCACGCCATGTCACCAACGGTCCTTCCTCCGGCACATTGTGACAGTAATAGTTCACCGGCATGTCTATCGGCAAGCCTTTCTCCAAGTCGCGACGGTATTCCGTATCCAAGGTATAGGGGGAGTACTCGGCATGTCCCGTGACGTAAATCTCCCGTCCGCCACGCGCCATGACCATGCACACCCCGGACTGGGGAGATTCGGCAATGACCTCAAGGCCAGGCACCCGGAGCACGTCCTCGCGGCGAATCTCCGTATGGCGGCTGTGCGGCATATAAAACTCATCATCGAAACCGCGGAATATCGGTAGCATGGGAGCCAACGGATATTGCTTGAAAACGCCGAACATCTTCCGGTCCAACTTGTATTTGGGTACGCCGTAATAATGGTACAGGCCGGCTTGCGCAGCCCAGCAGATGTAGAGGGTGGAAGTGACATGGGTGCGTGCCCAGTCGAAAATTTCCTTGATTTCATCCCAATAATTCACCTCTTCATAGTCAAGATGTTCCACAGGCGCACCGGTAATAATCATACCATCGAACTTCTCCTCCTTCATCAGCTCGAAATCACGGTAGAAAGCTTTCATGTGCTCCACCGGCGTATTCTTCGACGTGTGCCCTTTCACTTTCATGAAAGAGACCTCGACCTGCAAAGGCGTGTTGGACAACAGCCGGACGAGATCGGTCTCTGTCGTAATTTTCAACGGCATAAGGTTCAATATGACAATGCGCAACGGACGGATGTCCTGCGAAGAGGCTCGCGAACTGTCGATGACAAAGATGTTTTCTTTCTTCAACAACTCGATGGCCGGAAGCCTGTCTGGTAAATTTAATGGCATGTATAATCGGTTTTATCGTTTCTATGACCACGCAAAATTAGCAAAATCTTACTGAAACGCCTACCATTTTAACGCAACAAGCGGAACGATTTAGAATCTTTATCGTTCCGCTTGCCTAAAAAATATATGCCTACGCCGAATGGCTTACCAAATCGTCACACGCTTTTCTTTCGGCACAAACATCGAATCTTTTTCAGTGATACCGAAAGCCTCATACCAAGCGTCGATATGGGGCAATGCGCCGTCCACACGCCAACGTCCCAATGAATGGGGGTCGCTCTTCGTCCGTACGCGGATTTCCTCGTCACGGATATTTCCGGCCCACAGATTTGCATAAGCCAGGAAGAAGCGCTGTTCGGGCGTAAAGCCGTCTTCCGTCTGCAAAGGCTTCTCTTTCATTGCATTTTGGAATGCCGTATATGAAACCATCAAACCACCGTGATCGGCCAGGTTCTCGCCCAAAGTCAAAGCACCGTTCCCTTTCAAACCGGGTAATACCTCTATATTGCTGAAGAAATCCTCCATCACTTTGGCGCGGGCTTCGAAGCGTTCCGCATCGCCCGGTGCCCACCAATCGGTCAGGTTTCCGTTCTTGTCGAACTGACGGCCCTGGTCGTCGAATCCGTGCGTCATCTCATGACCGATAACCACACCTATGGCTCCATAGTTATAAGCATCGTCGGCCTCCATATCGAAGAACGGCGGCTGAAGGATACCGGCCGGGAAGCAGATTTCATTGGTCGTCGGGTTATAGTAAGCGTTCACCGTCTGCGGAGTCATGTACCATTCGTCACGGTCGACCGGCTTGTTCAACTTCTTGTCTATGACATATGCCAAATCGAACTCATTGCTGCGCACGATGTTGGCCCAGTAACTGTCGTCCTTGATTTCCAAGCCCGAATAGTCGCGCCATTTGTCGGGATACCCCACCTTGACATAGAAAGAAGCCAATTTGTCCAAAGCCACTTTCTTCGTCTCGTCGCTCATCCAATCCTGTACTTTGATACGTTCAGCCAAAGCGTCTTGCAGGTTTTTCACCAGTTTCACCATACGTTCTTTGGCTGCTGCAGGAAAGTATTTCTCTACATATTTCTCGCCTAACCCTTCGCCCAATACGCCTTCCACGGTAGCCACGGCTTTCTTCCAGCGCGGACGATCCTGCTGTTTTCCGCTCATTACCCGTCCGTAGAAATCGAAGCTGCAAGCCCGAAGTTCGTCGCTAAGATAGGGAGCCGAAGAATTGATCAACTTCCATTCCATGAAAGCTTTCTGGTCTTCCACCGGTGTTTCGGCCAATATCTTTTCCACCTCATGAATTGGCTCGGGTTGTCCTACGCTGACTTCTTTCAGTCCCTGAATACCCATCGTACTGAAGAATACATCCCAATCAATTCCGGAATAGTCCTTCTTCAGTTCCTCGTACGTCATCTTATGATAGTTGGCTTCGGGATCACGCTGCTGCACGGCCGAATAAGAAGGAACAGCAATACGGGTTTCAATGCCCATCACGGCTTCCATCTTACGTTTGGCTTCTTCCGGAGTAGAGCCGCACAAGGTGAACATCTTCTCCATATATGCCTTGAACGATTCACGGACATGCACCGTGGCCGAATCATTGTCCAGATAATACTCTTTCTCACCGAGGCTCAAACCGCCTTGCCCGATTTGAAGGAGGTTCATGCTACTGTTCTTGATGTCGGCATCAATGTAGAAGCCGAAGTAACCGGGAAGCCCCTTGCTACCGAGTTTAGCCATCTGGGCTATGATTTCCTTGCGGTCCTGGATGGCTGCAATAGCCTCCAAATCAGCTTGGATAGGGGCATAACCCTCCTTGTTCTGCTTCACGCTGTCCATGGCAATGTTATACAAATCACCGATTTTCTGCTCCAAAGTACCGACTTCGTGCTGTCCCTTGGCCATGGCTTCTATCAAGTCGCGCAACTGCTTGTTATTGTTCTCTATCAAGACCTCAAAGTTCCCGTAAGTCGAGTACTCGCCCGTGAGTGGATGAGCCTTGATCCAACCGCCGCAGGCATACTGATAGAAATTATCTCCCGGCTTCGCCTTCTGGTCCAAATTACTCAGTTCGATTCCCGTCTTGGAAACCGATCCGCCACAGCCTGCCAATGCCAAAGAAGCAAAGGCCAGCATAGGGAAAAATTGCTTTAGTTTCATTTTATCATTCATTTAAGATAGTATTTGTAGAATATTCAAGATTGTGCCTCTTCAAGTTCCAACGAAGTCTCTTCCCACGCATTGACAGCCTCGTCCAATTGCTTTTTCAACGCGCCATGGCGTTCGTAGTTCGAAACATCGGCAGCCCCTTCCGGAGTGGCCAGTTGGTCTTCCAGCATTTTCACTGCGGCCTCCAGTTCCCCGATTCGGGCTTCGCACTGTTCCACCGCCTTCTCCAACCTACGGACTTTTTTCTGTTGTTCTTTCTGCTGTTCGTAGCTCAACCGGTTGGAAGCCCCTGTTTTTTCCTCCACAGAAGAAACCATCGTCGAAGATGTGGAAAGTGAAGGTTTCTGCAAATCGTTCAAAGATTCGATATTCTTACGCTGCAAGAAGTCATAGATGCCTCCCAAATGCTCCTTGACCAGTCCCCCGCCGAACTCATACACTTTGGAGACGAGGCCGTCGAGAAATTCGCGGTCGTGGCTTACGACGACCACCGTCCCGTCGAAATCCCGTATGGCATCCTTCAACACGTCTTTGGAACGCATGTCCAGGTGGTTCGTAGGTTCGTCGAGAATCAGGAAGTTCACGGGTTCGAGCAAGAGTTTAATCATGGCCAGACGGCTCCGTTCTCCTCCCGACAGCACCTTGACTTTCTTTTCGGAAGCTTCGCCGCCGAACATGAATGCTCCTAATATGTCGCGTATCTTCAAGCGGATGTCTCCCTTGGCCACACGGTCTATCGTGTCGAATACCGTCAGTTCGCCGTCTAAAAGTTGCGCCTGGTTTTGTGCAAAATAACCTATTTGCACGTTATGCCCCAGCTTCAAATTCCCCTCGAAAGGAATCTCACCCATGATACATTTGACTAAGGTAGATTTTCCTTCGCCGTTCTTTCCGACAAACGCCACCTTCTCGCCACGTTTGATGGTCAAGTCCACATCGTGGAACACGACATGTTCCCCGTATGCCTTTCTCACGCCTTCGCAAATCAGAGGATAGTCGCCACTACGCAAGGCAGGCGGAAACTTCAGCCTCAAAGCCGAGTTGTCCACCTCATCAACCTCTATCGGCACCATCTTTTCAAGCTGTTTGATGCGGCTCTGTACCTGCACGGCCTTAGTGGGTTTATAGCGGAACCTTTCGATAAACTCCTTGATGTCGGCTATTTCTTTCTGTTGGTTCTCGTATGCACGAAGCTGCTGCTCGCGACGTTCTGCGCGTAGCCGCACGTACTCGTCATACTTTACCTTGTAATCGAACACGCGGCCGCAGGAGATTTCCAAGGTACGGTTGGTTACATTATTGATAAAGGCACGGTCATGGCTCACCAAGACGACGGCATTGGCCTTGGTAGCCAGAAAATTTTCAAGCCACTGTATGCTCTCGATGTCCAAATGGTTGGTCGGCTCATCGAGCAACAACACGTCGGGTCTCCTCAACAGCAACTTGGCCAACTCTATACGCATACGCCATCCTCCGCTGAACTCACGGGTAGGACGGTCGAAATCCTCGCGCACGAACCCTAACCCCATCAAAGTGCGTTCCAGTTCGGCCTGATAATTCATGCCGCCCATCATCTGAAAACGCTCGCTCTCATGCGTAAACTTTTCCACGAGGGCCATGTAGCTTTCACTGTCGTAATCCGTACGGTCTGCCAGTTCCTGATTCATCCGGTCGAGCCGTTCCTGCATTTGGCTGATATGGGAAAAAGCCTGTTCCGCCTCTTCACGCACCGTATGCTCGTCGCTCAACACCATCACCTGCGGCAGATAGCCGATGGTGGAACCGCCGGAAACAGCCACCGTTCCCGAAGTGGGCTGTTGCAATCCGGCTATAATCTTCAACATGGTGGACTTCCCGGCCCCGTTCTTTCCCACAAGGGCGATACGGTCTTTGTCATTGATGACATACGAAACGTCCTGAAACAACGGGGTCGCCCCGAACTCCACTCTTAATTTCTCAACTGATACCAATGCTTTATAATTTTGCTACAAAAGTAGTGAAAGGTGAGCGCAGAGACAAATAAAAACGAAGTTTTTCTAATTTGACTACGCCGAACCGCATCCTGCTTTATTTTAAAGTAGCGGAACTTAGCGACATTGAGAATCCAAACGGGCGATTTCTGCGGGATTCAAAGCACGATGGTACACCGTATAGCTGCCGATACGGCCATTGCAAGCATCCAACAGCAAGTCACGCAAATCACAATCGCCCTCCATACTTTGGTCTACCAAGCCGTTGACATACGTGGTCAAACGGCCGCCTTCGGCCACTACGGCCAACGTAAAGCGGGAATACGGCTCCACCGGGTACCACTTGCCATTCGTCCCGCGCCCATAATGCAACCAACTGTCAGCCGTACCCAATACGTTACAACTCCTGACGATTTGCTTCCCTACCGTCAAACAAGGTTTGAACGAAGCGGAATCAGCCTCCCACGACCAATTCCCCCCCCGGCAAACGGTTCCGTGCAAAGGCTCGTCACCTGCTTCCACAGCCACGAACAACGTGAAATCGCCTTTCCGGCATTCACGCGGCACATCCACCTTTTGCGTTTTGCCCGACATCCACGCCGTGCCGCTTCCAAAGCATTCTCCGGCAATCCACCCGTTTTTCAGGTCCACCGGTTCTTCCTCCCAACGGAAATCGCCGTAAACGGATGTGGGATACCCCGGACGGGCTGAACTGACAATCCAATCGAAATAGTCGCCATGCATCCACGCCAGACGCAAAGGCGAACTTTCGGAATCCGGAAGAATGTAAGGCCGCACGTTGTTCTTACGGGAATGGCGGGTAACAGGCTCTGCCTTCACTTCACCACTGCGGACATCCACCGTGTACTTGACAATCTCATACACACGTCCGAACGCCCCGCTGACGGGCACGGAACAATACACCACCTCGGGATGTGCCGGATCTATGGCCATGCCGCCGCTGTAACAACGTTCGATATCCGGTGTCTGGTGGAAATGCCCTCCGCCATGCGCCAAGAAGATTTCCTTCCAAGCCTGTCCGTCCCAATACGTATAACAGTAATCGTGTTTCTTCTTGTCTCCACTGATTTTGACCATGGCTATCACCGGATGGCCCTGCTTGTCGGTAGCCACCTGCCACACCCAGTCGCGCACACCGGGTGTATGATCCACGACCGCTACCGGGTAATCTACGGCATATTGTTCCGTACGGTTCACCTTAAACGGTCCGTCGGCAATGGTTGACAACACCTTGCCCTGCACGTCTTCCAGTTGCAAAGTCCTGATGTTGACACTGTTCAGGTATAACCAGTTCGGATTTTCGTTATCCGGATGACCGGTCGTATAGGTAAACATGATACGGTCTTTCCCGTTGGAATAGTATTTGGCATACGGACGCGCCCCCGTAGACTGCACCATCTGGTAAGGCCCCCAGTCTATCTGCACTTCATCGTTCTCATCCGGCAACGACAACCGCGCGATGGTGGGATGCCAACGGATACCGCGCCAGCATAAGTAGATATGCTCCGGGTCGTCGGACAATATAAAAGGAGAAGGATAGGTCGTATTGTCTTTCGTCAGGATTTTCTTCTCTTCGCCCAACGTCGTAATGTCACCGGGGACTTGGGAAATACGGTAATAAAAACAGGGTTCGTCGGTATGCCGCGAATAGAATATCATGACACGTTCGTCCGGCAGTACCAGAAACGTCGGATTATTATGGTCGTCCGGTTGGAAATAAGAGCGTATCAGCACTTCCGACCTCCTTCCCTTCAAAAAATCATACTGCACGGCCTTCACAGCCCCATGCACGTCAATATAACCGACATAACTGCTGTTTATCGTACCGCTTGCATTCTCATAATGCAACGCACGCGGGTCGGCAAACCAGCACCATGCGCCTTCGTCTGCCAGTTTGTCACCTTCGTAAACCGTAGCCTCGGCGGGAGAAAGAAGATTTTGTGCAGCCGCCGTCCCTGCAAGTCCGGCCCAAACGGCCATGACCATCAGAAATAACTTTTTCATGAATATGGATTAGTTTAATGATTCCGCCTTTTTAGATAAATCGCTCTCGCTCGGCAGAGCCTGAGCAAGCTCGGTCTGCGCTCGCTTACTCGCGATTTTCCGGCTCTCGCCTATCATGTAATAATAAGCCGCACAAGCCGTCAAGAAATATATTCCAGCCTGAATCCACAGGCCGACATACTCGAATGTCACATCCTCCAATAAAGCCCCCATCGTATTGATACGTACGAAACCGTTGATGCCGAACGTGGAAGGGGCCAACCAAGATACATATTTCCAGAAATCGGGCACAGCCACTCCCGGCCATGAAATCCCCGAAATGAACAACAAGGGCAAGGAGGTGAATACAAATATCAACATACAAGTCTCACGCTGGTACACCAGAATGGAACACGTCATGGCAAAGAATATACATGCCAACAAATAAGGCACCATAAACGCCAGCAAGTCGGATGCCTGAGGAATTTGAGCCAAATGGAACAGTTGCGGCACTGCAATCAACACCCACACGCTCACCAAAGCATACAGCATCAGGTAGCACAGTGCCTTGCCCAACACCAAACGCACCGTACCTCTCCCTGTCCCTTGAACCAGTTGGGTATGCAACGTAGCCCGTTCGCGGGCAGAACCGTTTATCAGTCCTATACCCAGAAGCAGCGTCTGCTGGATGACCAGCATCAACACAGCCGGAATCAGGAAACTGGCAAACCCGTTCGTCGGATTGAACAAAGCCACACTCTCGTACAACAAAGGTGCGGTAGACACTTCATCCTGCCGCACGGTAGTATTCCCCATCCGTTTGATCTGCAATTCGGTGTTCATATCCAAAGACACGTCCGTACACGCCGTCAGCAGCGCTTTGTAGTAAAGCAATCCGCTCATGTCGCAGTACAAACCGACATACGCCTGTTGCATCCGGTTGACCTTACGGCTGAAATCATCCGGAATACGGATGATGCCATATGCTTTCGTGCGGCGCATCAATTCTTTCGCCTCTTCCATATTTCCCGTCCGCGCCACGACTTTTACATCAGGAGAAGCATCGACCCTGCGGACAAAGTCGCGGCTGAAAGCCGTATTCGCCCCATCGACAACGACCGCAGGAACTTCCCTGACCGTTTCTCCCGTATAAATAAAAGCATAGAGCAAGGGATAAAGTACCGGTACCAGAATAAAAAAGATCAATACTCCCTGGTCACGCACCACGCGACCGGCTTCCTTACGCCATATAAAAAACGTATCACTGACAGCCTCACGGAATAGGATATGCAATTCTTTTATCGTTCTCATGACAGATTAAGGTATATAATCATAGTTCAACATGACCGTACGCAACCGCTTGAGCAATAGCAACGGAAGTAAAACGAACAACAACAAAGCCAAATAAGGCTTCCAAGCATAAACCATCGGGTAGCCGTTCAGCGTCTGACTGACATAAATCAGAAAATAATGCCTCAACGGGAATAAATTACTCAGTACTTGCAAAGCCGGATGCATAGCCATCACCGGAAACGAAAAACCCGAAATGGAGAACGAAACGACGCCCCACAACGAACTGGCACTCAGAGCCAACCGCAACGTGGGCAGGACAGAAATGAGAAATACTCCGAAAGCCTGCGACGCCAGCACCATCAAAAAAGCGGCACACAACAGCGGACCGATACCGCTATGGCACGGAAACCCCAATATGCCATAAAGGTAAGCGTCGTAAGCTGCGGCTACGCAGAAAAAGATGACCGTATGAGGAAGCAATTTGCCTACGAGGGCATTCCACATCCGGTTGTCCGCCATGGCCAACCACTCCTTCCCGGTACCCTCCTTGATTTCGCTCCCGATGGCAAAGACCGTGACCATGAATATCATAATCATCAAGATGCCGGGCAGAATCGTATTGTTCAAATAGACCGAATAGTTCAGCCACGGATTAGACAAAGCGTGCGTGTCGATGACGATCGGTTGTAAGAAGGCCATAGCCGTACGCTCGTCCATTCCTTTGGCCTGCAACGTCTGCAAGCCGACCGAAGCATTGGCCAACACAGACATCGTACGTAAATCACGATATATCAATGAGCCGGCTATAAGCAGGCTGTTATTGGTATAAAAAGACACCGTGGGCTGCCGGCTCGACAGAATCTTCTCGGTAGTGCCCTCCGGGATATAGTAGAAAGCATAAATTTTACCTTGTTGCATGGCTCGCCGCGCCTCACTGACCGAGGCATAATCTTCTGTCAGGTGCACTTGGCTGAAGGCATCCATGTTACGCAATATTTCCCGCGTAGTGGACGTATTGTCTTCGTCCACCACTCCCACGGGCATATCCTTGGGCAACCCCTCGTACATCAGCGTGGTAAAGAACAGGCAACAAAGGAGTGGAGCCGCTACCATACAACAAAGGTACAACGGCCGGGAAACCAGCCGCCGTAACTCACGCACCATAATGCCTGCTATACCATGAGACGCCTGCATGCCCGCTACCTCCTTATCGTTTGATGATGACCGACATGCCCGGACGAAGCACTTCCTTCACTCCCACCGGAACCGCACGCACCTCAAACGTTTTCAGGTCGAATTGTCCGGTGGTTTTAGTAGCTTTCCATGCCGCATAAGTTCCCCGGTCCTTCATGTAAGTCACTTTCAGTTTGATGTCTTTACCGAAAGCAGGCACGTACGCCGTGAATTCTTTTCCTACGGCCAAACCACTTAACAAATCTTCACGCACATTGAATGTCGCCCAACGGTCGTCCAGCATCGTAATGTTCATGATAGGCGCTCCCGTACCGACCAATTCCCCCATTTCGGGGAAAATCTCGGAGACTTCACCGTCCATCTGCGCCAATAATATAGTCTCTTTCATGTAAGACTCCACCTCGGCAATCGCCCCCTTCGCACGTGCGACTTGTGCGGCTGCCGCTTCCTTGTCCTCACGTTGCGCCCCGTTACGCGCCATTTCGTACTGTGCCCGCGCGGCGCGTTCCGTGGCTTTCATCGCCTGGTAATTCGCATAAGCCTCGTCACGCTTCTGCGCGCTCATCACTCCTTCTTCGAACAAACGGTCGACCCGACGATAAGACTTCTCGGCGATGTCCAGACCGGCTTTCGCCTTTTGCCACATCTCGTATGCCCCCTGCAACTGTTCTGCCCGCGTCCCGCGGTCGGCTTTCTCTTTAATCGCCTGAGCTGCCTGACCGGCTGCTTCGGCCTGCGACAGTTTGGCAGCCACATCCGGAGCCTCCAATACGACCAGCGTATCCCCGGCTCTCACGTGATCGCCCTCTTTCACATAGAAATGCAATATCCTACCCGGCACCTTACTGGAAACCCTATATTCAGATGCCTCCATTTGTCCCTGAATCGACTCATCGTCATGCCCCAACAGAAGCATGCCTGCCACAGCCACGGCCGCAATGACCACCACGAGCGTTACCAACGCCCATATCACATTATTATTTTGTTTCTTGAGTTCCATACATCCATTTACATTTTATTATCGTCAAGGTTTCATTCTCATTATAATCCCGGGCCTAACGTACCCATAGCCTTTTGCAGGTAAGTCTGTGCCAGTTTCAAGTCTATCTGTGCATCAATCCTATCCGACAGGGCGGAAAGCCAGGCGGTTTGGGCTTCCATGACATTCGTCACGGGAACCACTCCTTCCTTGAATCCCTTATCGGCATAACGGAGATTCTCTTCCGCTTTTTCCATGTTCTTCTCCGACAAAGCCAGTCTCTTTTGTGCTTCCGTATTCTTAAACAGGCTCTGATTGACCTGTAATTCTATCTTTTCCTGCACTTCGGTCTGCTGCAAACGGGCGATATTGACTTCACTTTTAGCAGCCTTTACCTTATATATACCCTCATTCCAATGAAAAATAGGCACGGAAAGCATGATGCCCACGTTCCACATCCCACGGAACTTATTCTCGAAACCGTTCAACAATGAAGGATTGGAAACCAAATATCCACCGGTCAAAGCCAACGAAGGCAGCATTTCCGAACGAACCACCCGTACTTTGTCTTCGTATATCTTATGAGCCCAATCCAAACTTTTCAATTCCGGACGATTAGTCCACGCCCGTTGTACGGCATCATCGGGTACCGTCTCCGACACTTGCAAATCCGTCCGGCTTTGCATAAATCGCTCACGCTCGGCAGAGGCAAGCGAGCTTGTCTCTGCGCTCGCTAACTCACGATTTTCATCCGTCAGCGTGAACTTCGTGTCCAAATCCATACCACACAACTGACAAAGCACCATTTTAGACAAAGCCAAACCATTGTCAACCTTAGTCAATAACATTTCAGCTTCGTTTACTTTCACCTTT